>Ga0302279_10002790_pt1 | contig 22618 bp, 20 predicted proteins | sample III_Bog_N3_3_FD_194541 | JGI IMG/M metagenome (GOLD analysis project Ga0302279, IMG submission 194541) | Peat permafrost microbial communities from Stordalen Mire near Abisko, Sweden - III_Bog_N3_3 | ecosystem: Environmental > Terrestrial > Soil > Wetlands > Peat | place: Sweden: Abisko...
CTGCACCTCGATGACAGGCGCTTCGGCGTGCGCGACCGCCGACAACGATACAAGCGCTGCGCTGGCCGCGAACGCGCGGAACCCCCTGACTCGGCTACGCATCCTGACGGACGGTCTAGTTCGAGCCGATGCTCGCTTCAATCGGCTCGGGAATCGTGCGGTAACGCCTGTAGAAGTGCGTCACCTTGACCACGTAGTCCTGCGTCTCGGGGATGGCCGGGATTCCCCCCGCGCGTACGACCGCGTCTTCGCCTGCGTTGTAGCCGGCAATCGTCAGCGACAGGTCCCCGTTGAACGAGTTCGCGAGGATGCGCAGGAACCGCGTGCCCCCGAAGATGTTCTCGCGCGGGTCGTGGATGTCGTGGACCTGGAGAATCTCCGCGGTCGTCGGCATGAGCTGCATGAGCCCGCACGCGCCCGACCGGCTGACGGCGCGCGGGTCGTAGTCGCTCTCGACCTTTATGACGGCGCGAACGAGCTGCTCCGGGATCTGGTAGAGCGACGCCGCCGCGCGGATGTACTCGTCGTAGCGCGTGTAGCGAGACGGGTCGTGGTCCGACGGCGGGACCGGGGTGCCGTTCCACGTGCGATGGCCCCCCCCTTCGCCCTTCAGGTAGACGCGCCCCTGTCCGTTCGCCGGACGCGAGTTCGTGAAGTGAACGACCCCTTCGGCATCCGTGTACTGGAAGATGTCGGCCCGCGCTTCCCGCGCGTCGTGCGCCTGCAGCCCGAAGAGCGTGAGCAGCGTGAGGACGGGGAGGCGGACGAGAGCGGGTCGAAGGTGGGCTCTGGCCATGGCGAGGACCGAATGGGGAAGGAGTGACACCATGGCGACAGGTAGATCGTGCCGAAGATTCCGCTCAGCCGCAAGTTGTCGGTCTCGGCGTACAAGCGCGAGCGGCCCGCCCCTGGTCACGCTGCCGACCATTGAGTAACCTGCACGGCCGTCACGTCATGGTCGAGATCCGAGAGATAAGCGATGCCCGCTCGGAGGAGCGCTTCTACCGTTGCAGCCTCCCGGTCACGCTGCGGCGCCGCGCGGAGGACCTCCAGCTGCTCACGAGCGACGTCAGCTTCCAGGGGGCGTTCATCCGAACCGACGAATCCCCCCCCGTGAACTCGCTCGTTCGCCTCATGTTCACGATTCCCCCCGACAACGCGGCCCTCGCCCTGTCGGCGCACGTCGTGAAGATCGTGAAGCACGGCGACGCGAAGGACCAGTATCCCGGCTTTCACGCGCGGTTCATGGGGCTCAACGGCCACTTCAAGGACCGCTGGGAGACGCTCATCTGGTCGCTCAAGCGCGACCACAAGCACTCGGTCTACACCACCGTGAGCTTCGCGCGCCCGAGCTACGTCGACCTCGTGCAGCAGCACGTCCCGGAAGGTGCCACGCTCCGCTTCAAGCCCGGGTCGGTCGAGCAGATGGCGCGTCTCGTGGCGGAGGATATCCCGGGAGGCACGCTGTTTATTCCGTCTCAGGAAGACGCAAACGACGGGCTGCCCGAGCGCCCGATGCCGGAGCCGGGGACGAAGGTCTCGATCGAGCTGGTGCATCCGGTCACGGACGCGACGGTCGTCCTCCACGGCGTGGTTCGCCGTCGTGCAGGGGCCGGATACGACGCGGGGGGCGAGAGCGATGGGGTGCTGGTGAGCCTCGCGGCGCTGAGTGATGAGGGGTACGACGCGCTACGAGAGCTGGTCAGGTCCGTACACATCGACAAGGACTACGACTTCGAGCTGTTCGAGGCGCCGTTCCTGCGCGCGCCCCCGGGGTCACGTCGATGAACTGGCAAGTCACGCTCGCCATCGCGGCCGCGCTCTTCGGCGCGTTCATCGTCTGGCAGGTGCGTCCGTCGCTCGGCCCGAAACGCGTCGGCAAGGCGCGCCGGCAAGCGCTCGCGGATGCGCGCGCGCGTGTGACCGCGGCGACGACGCCGGCCGCGAAGGCCCAGGCCCTTTGCGACGCCGGGGATGCGCGCGCGTTCACCGTCGGCAGCGTCACCAGCGCCGTCGGCTACTACCTCCGCGCCATGCGCATCGACCCGACGTCGCCCGAGCCCATCGTCCGCACCGCACGCGGCCTCGCGCGAAGGCCGCGCACGCTCGAAGCGCTGCTCTGGCGTCGGCTCGGTGGAGCCCCGTGGGACGGCGACAACCGCCGTGCCGCCATCGCCGCGCTCGTCGAGCTCCACCACGTGTACGCGGGATCTCTCAGGAACCGCACGCGCGCAAAGGCGGTCCGTCACGCGCTGGCCGCGCTCGGTCACACTCTGGTCGTGCCCGACCCGCTCGCGTCGACGGACGATCTCTCGTCCGCGAGCTCGAAGGACGGGAGCGCAGGAGTCGCCGGGCGCAAGGGCGCCGGCGCCACTCCCGGTCCTCGCTGACGCGGCACGCGCCCGGAGCACACGCGCGGTGCCCTTGACGCCTCCGTCCACCCCTTCGTCGCGCCGCGCGCCTTCGCCGTTGCCCGGCCCGTCGAAACCCCCGCGCTCGCTGTGGGTCGCCGCCGCGATCACGTTCGCGATGATGCTCCTCGTTCCGCTGGGCCTGCTGACCCTCGGTCGCTCGCTCGTGCCCAAATTCGACCGCTTCGGAACGTTCTTCGCAACCCCCGCGGTGTCGTCCTCCGCGGCGCCCGAGCCTGTCGTGGTCGACCCGGATGGCGCGCGTCTTCGCGTGAAGGTCATGGACAGCGACGGCAACCTCATCGCGGGCGCAGCGGTGCATCTGGTGCCTGCAAAGGGGGCGGGGGACGTGGTCGCCGACGCCAAGACCAACGCGCGCGGCGTCTGCTCGTTCAAGAAGGAGCTGCTGATCGACGGCATGCGCGTCGTCGCCAGCCACGATCCGCAAGGGATCGCGACGAGCCCGGCGCTTCACGCGATGACCGACGACGCAGGGTCGACCGACGTGGAGCTGGTCCTCTCGGCGGCCGACGCGATCACGGGGACCGTCGTCGCGGGGAGCGGCGGCGACGTCGTCGTGCTGCACGAGAGCTCACCCGTCGCGGGCGCCATTCTCGCGATCGACGAGATGCCGTGGGCGCTCGACGGGGTAGCCAGCGCGGTCACGGGGGCGGACGGCTCGTTCCGGCTCACGACCGTCCCGCACGAAGCCAGAACGCTCCTGGTCAGCGCGCGAGGTTACAGGTCGGCGCGCGTGTCGCTCGCCGAACGCGCATCGTCCACCGAGCTCACGCTGCACGTCACGCTCGTCCCAGGCCCGCCGATCGAAGGGGACGTGACGGACGAAGCGGGCAACCCCGTGAGCGCGCACATCACGGCCTGCGAGGGAGAGCCCTTCGAGGCAGAGGGGCAGAGCACACGCGAGGGGTCGTTCACGATGCCGTCGTCGACGCTCGGGTGCACGATCGTCGCGACCAACGACGCGTTCGGCGCGAGCGAAGGGGTGACGGCCGTGGAAGGGCGCCGCCTCGCGCTGCGCCTCAAGCCGGGCGGAGCCATCGAGGGCGCCGTCGTCGACGAGCGCGGCGTCGGCATCCCGTCGTTCTCGATCGGCATCGAGTCGTTCTCCGCGAGCCGCGGGCAAGGGCGGCGCAGCAGCCGAAGGAGGAACATCGAAGACGCGCGCGGCTCGTTCCACTGGGACAAGCTCGCCCCCGGCACGTACATCCTCACGGCGTCCGCACCGGGCAAACCTCCGACGCGGTCCGAGCCCGTCGACGTCACGGCCGGCGTCACGACGAGCGGCGTGCGTATCACGGTCGCGGCCGGCGGCATCGTGCTCGGGCACGTCTACGACGACAAGCACGCGCCCGTCGGGGGCGCATCGATAAGCTTCGACCAGGTGAGCAGCACCGTGCCGAGCAGCGCGCACGCCGACACGGACGACAAGGGCGCGTACCGCATCGAAGGGGCGCCGGCGGGGCCGTTCACGCTGCGCGTCGAGAAGCAGAGCTTTCGCCTGCGCTTCGTGGCGGGGCTCAGCGTGGCGTCGGGCGCGAGCCTGACGGAGGACGTGACGCTGAGCGCGGCGAACGAAGCGGGGAGCATGGAGCTCGGGGGCATCGGAGCGACCCTCGATCAGTCGCGCGAAGGGGTCGTGCTGCGAGGCGTGTTTCCGGGAGACCCGGCGGACAAAGCCGGGCTCAAGGCGGGGGACCTCGTGCAGCGCATCGACGGAGAGTCGACCGAGAGCATGTCGCTGGCCGACGTGCTGCAGCGCCTACGAGGAGAAGCGGGGACGACGGTGGGCATCTCGGTGAAGAGGAAGAACGAGGAGACGCCGGGGGGAGCGACGCAGACGATCAGCGTGATTGTGGTGAGGGCGGTCGTCGTTCATTGAGACGCGCCCAATCTTGCAGCCGCACTATTGGACAGCTCTTCAGTCGACCTTCACCCGGCCTCGCACCTCCCACACGCAGCGCGTCCCGCCTCGCGCGCGGCAGTGGGTATGCTGCAGGCTGTCGATCTCGGCCCCCAGCGCCTGCGTCACCTCGCCGACCCAGCCGGTCAGCACGTGACAGAAGGTCGCGCGCGGCTTGGCGATGCCCGACACCTCGATGATGGCGCGCTCGGTCGTCATCTCGACGAGCGTCATCTGCCCTTCGTCGTTGAACTGCCGCCACATCCCGGCGATGCGCGTCATGAGGAACGACGGCTTCGTGAGGTAGAGCGCGATCCGGAGCATCACGCCTTTGAGGTTCGCCCGCGCGCCCGCGGCTCCGATGCCCTGAGCCACGTCCCACGTCCCGTTGCCGAAGCGTCGCTCTGCGTGATCGACGAAGTCGCAAAGCTCGTCGACAGGGTGCCAGTTGATGGCGATGGCGGACTCGTACGTGTCACGCGTGGCACGGCTCACGTCGCGAAGGACGACGTCGAGCCCCTCGCGCCCGTACGTCGCCTCGATGTACTTCCCCGCGTTGAGCAGACCTTGCGCTTTGACCTGCATACGTCGTGATCCCTACACGCAGCGCACCCCTCCGCACAGGCGATCCTCAGGAGAGACCGTGCAAGTCGACTCGTCCGCGGGTAGGGTGCCGCGATCGCCGTCCACTAGAAAGAACCGCCCCCATGAAAAACCATATCGTTCGAGCCCGCTCTTTGGGTGCCGTCGCCGCCGCCCTATTCCTGGCCATGGTATGCGCCGCCTCGTGCGGTGGGAGCGGCTCCGGCTCGGGGGGCGGCGGCAGCGTTTGCACGTCGAGCTGTCCGAAGTCGTGCTCGTCGGACTCGGAGTGCCCGAGCAGCGAGCCGGTCTGCGCGAGCTACGGCTCCGCGGGGAGCGTTTGCGTGAGCGAGGGGACAGTCGCGCCGAGGTTCTGCAGCAGCGACAGCGCGTGCAACACGGCCGCGGGCGAGGCCTGCTGCATGACGAACGCCGCCTCCACCGATACGGTCTGCGCGCCGGCCGACGAGTGCCGCAAGACGTGCGCTGCCGACACCGACTGCTCGGGCGGCACGCCCAAGTGCTGCACGGACTACTCGACGCCCGTCTGCACGACGACGGAATCCTGCCCGACGCCGTGCTCCCAGACGAGCGACTGCAACACGGGCCATGGCGAGCTCTGCTGCACGACCATCCACATCGGCGACACGAACGGCGTCGTCAGCTCCTCGCTGACGGGCATCTGCGAGGCGGCCTCCGGCTGCCCGGTCGCGTGCAGCAGCGATAGCGACTGCACCGGCTCGAACGGAGGGCTCGAGCTCTGCTGCAACGGCGTGTGCTCGTCGACGTGCGCCAAGTCGTGCAACAGCGACAGTGACTGCAGCACCGAGAGCGGTCAGCTCTGCTGCTCGAGCCCAGTCCTCGGCTCCCCCTGGTACGGCTTCACGGAGACGGTCACGGTCAACGCGCAGGGGCCCGAGTGCGAGGATCTCTCCGCGTGCTGCGAGAACCTCTCGGGCACGAACGTGAGCAGCTGCATCACGATCGCGGCGGCCGCGAACGAGGCCAACTGCGAGAGCTTCTTCGAGGCCGCGTGCACGACAGTGACCGGCGGGGACGACGGAGGCACCGTCTTCGTCGACGCAAACACGGGCGACGACGCGGGCGAAGACGACGCCGGCGGCGACGACGCAAGCGGCGGGGACGACGCGGGCTCGACCGGGGACGACGCAGGCGGAGGCGACGACGCGGGCTCGACCGGGGACGAGGCGGGCGTCTTCAGCGACGGCGGCTGACGGACGGCTCTCGCAGACTGGCCGCAGCTCACCTCAGGTAGGCGGCGGCCAGAACACCTTCGGGAGCGCGCTCCTATGCGCGAGCGACAGCCAGTCCATGAGGCCGGCGACGGTGATGTGCACGAGGAAGCCCTGGTAGATGCTCTTCGTCTTCATGCTGAGCGAGCCGAGCGCGATGCCGGCGATGATGGCGCCGTTGACCTCGAGGTACGGCTTCTGGAAGTGGATCATGCAGTACGGCACAGCCATCGCGAAGATGGCACCGGAGCCGAAGCTCTTGCGAAGCACGCCGAGCCAGAAGCCGCGGAAGAACATCTCGAGCGCGAAGAACTGCGTGAAGTACATCGCTTCCCACACGAGGAAGTCGAACCAGCTGCGCGACGAGCTCTTGTAGAACGGGTAGTAGCTGCCGAAATCGGGCTGGCGGCTGACGAGCCACATCGCCGGGAGCACGAACGCGAGGAAGAGGAGATAGATCCACGCGTGCCGCAAGAAGCCATGCGTGCGGAGGCCGAGGTCCTTGAGCGAGTCTTGCGGGAAGACGAGCTTCCAGATGCCGAACGGGACGACCGTGTAGCCGACAACGCGCGTGATGGCCCACCACGAGAAGCTGTAGAGCTCTTCGTAGCGCGCAAGCTTGAGCAGCCCCGCCGGATGGCGAACGCTGGTGTGCGCGACGTCGAACGCCGTGAGGGTCGGGCGGAGCGCCTCCTCGAAGTAGTTACGTCCGCCGAAGTACTCCTGCATCGTGAGGATGACCGCGGCCATCACCATCGCCACGAGCGGACGCATGTCCTGCTCCCCCTTCGCGAGGAGCTCCCCACGGTAGCGGTACGCCTCCTCGTCGATCTCGCGCCACGTCGACCGGAAGAACAGGTAGACGAGCGGCAGAATGAGCAAGAGCCCCGGGATCGGGACGATGGGGCGCCACGCGGCCAGGAACTGGTCGAACGCGGGCGGAGCAGCGGGCGCGGTAGCGAACGCTGCGTGGTGCAGAGGGAAGGACACGAGTCGGGGTCAGACCGCGGCCTCGGCGCGTGAGGCGGCGCGGGCGAGACGCGTGAGTGACGCGTCTTTGCCGAGGACGACGAGCACCTGGTGAAGGGCCGGGCTCGCGGTGCGCCCCGTGAGCGCCACGCGCGCGGGCTGCGCGATGTCCTTGAATGCGATCCCGTCGCGGTCGGCCCACGCCTTGATGGCCTCGTCCAGCGTCGCCTCGCCCCACGACGGCGCCTCTTCGAGCGCGCCGATGAGCCCACGAAGCAGCTTGCCAGCCGCAGGGACGAACGCCTTGGCGGCCGCCTTCTCGTCCATCACCGGCTCGTCGCGGAGGAAGAAGTCGAGCAGATCCGCCGCCTCTTTGAACGTGTGCGCGCGATCGCGAATCGCCGGGAGCGCCGCGCGAACGATGTCGGTCGAAGGCTCCTCGATGCCGCGCGCGGCGAGGAACGGCAGCACCTGACGCACGTAGTCGTCGTCCGGCACGAGGCGCGTGCTGCGGAGGTGCTCGTGCTCGATCGCGAGGAACTTCTTCGCGTCGAACTTGCCGTCCCCCTTGCCGCAGTGTGCCCAGTCGAACTTCTCGATGAGCTCGTCCACCGAGAACACCTCTTGATCGCCGGCCGACCAGCCGAAGCGCACGAGATAGTTGAGGACCGCCCCCGGCGCGTACCCCTGGTCACGGTACTCGGTGACGCTGACGGCGCCGTGCCGCTTCGAGAGCTTCTCGCCGCTCGGCGCGAGCATCATCGGCAGGTGCGCGAACTCGGGGAGCTGCGCGCCGAACGCCTGGTAGAGGAGGATCTGCGGCGGCGTGTTGACCATGTGGTCGCGGCCGCGCGCGACGAGCGTGATGCCCATCGTGATGTCGTCGACGACGGCGCCGAAGTTGTAGAGGGGCACACCGCCGGCGCGAATGAGCACGAAGTCCTGCTGCGCCGTGTTGGGGGTGACGACCTCGCCGAAGACCTTGTCGACGTACGTAACGGCGCCGTCCTCGGGCATGCGGAACCGGACAACGAACGGCAGATCCGGCTGGTCGATGCGCGCGCGGCACGTGCCGGGGTAGCGGAACGTCGCTTTTGGGTCCTTCGCCTTGAGCGCCTCGCGCTGCGCGTCGAGCTCCGCCTTCGTACAGAAGCAGCGATACGCCTTGCCGTTCGCAATCAGCCGCTCGCTCATCTCCTTGTAGAGACCAAGCCGCTCCATCTGCGTGTAAGGCCCGTGCGCTCCGCCTTTCTCGGGCCCCTCGTCCCAGTCGATGCCGAGCCAGCGGAGCGAGTCGAAGATGATCTGCGTGCTCTCGGGGGTCGAGCGCTCCTGGTCGGTGTCCTCGACACGGAGGACGAACGTCCCCTTCGTCTTTCGGGCCCAGAGCCAGTTGAAGAGAGCCGTCCGTACGCCGCCGATATGGAGGTACCCCGTCGGCGACGGTGCGAAGCGGAGGCGCGGCGCGCTCGCGGACGGGTGCGGCAGAGTCATGCGGGACGAGTAGCAGAGGGGGCCCGGTCGCTCAACGCTCCTTGCTCCGCCCGGCCGCGGCTGGTAGAGGGCGGGTCCTTTTTATCCGCGCGAGTCATCTCGCGTCCCCTCGCTGCAAGGAGCCTCCCATGAAGACCCCGCTCGCCGCCGTCAAAGAGAAGTTCACCGACAAGAAGTCGCTCGTGAGCGCCCTCGAGAAGCTCACCGGGGAAGACCTGTGGCTCGGCCGCACCAGCAAGGACAAGGGGCTCGCCCACGTCTCGAACTCGAAGCTCCTGAAGCTCCACGCGACGTTCACGGCCGTGAAGGAGAAGTTCGGCACGCGCGCGAAGCTCATCGACGCGATCGCGACGCTCGAGAAGCGCACGAAGGACGACGGCTACAAGGCCCACATCGGCGCCTACCCCGTCCCGCGCCTGTGGGACCTCTTCCAGACGATCGAGAAGCGCGCCGCGCACGCAGCCAAGGCAGCCGCCCGCAAGACGGAGAAGGCCCCGAAGAAGGCCGCTGCCCCCGCCAAGAAGGCTGCTGCCCCGGCGAAGAAGGCGGCCGTGTCCGCCAAGCCCGCTGCAAAGACCGCGAAGAAGAAGTAACACGTCCACTCCTGGAGCCGAAAACGAGCCATGGCCAGCACACGTAAGAGCGAGAGCGGACGGAAGAAGAGCCAAAAGGGCGGCTCCCCCGTCCCCGTCGGTGAGACCGGATTCCCGGCGATGCACGAGCTGCTCGTGCCGAAGGCGATCTTCTTCACGCACGGCGTAGGCAACCACAAGGACCGTCTCTCGTCGTTCGAGCTCGCGCTGCGCGACGCCGGCATCGAGAAGGCGAACCTCGTGACCGTCAGCTCGATCTTCCCGCCGCACTGCAAGGAGATCAGCCGCAAAGAAGGCGAGCGCCTCATCAAGCCGGGGCAGATCGTCCATTGCGTCATGGCCCGTCAGGACACGAACGAGGCCAACCGCCTCATCGCGGCCTCCATCGGCCTCGCGCGCCCCGCCGACCTCGGCAGCTACGGCTATCTCTCGGAGCACCACAGCTACGGCGAGACGGCGAAGAAGGCGGGCGACTACGCGGAGGACCTCGCGGCGACGATGCTCGCGACGACGCTCGGCATCGATTTCGACCCGGAGAAGGCGTGGAGCGAGCGCGACCAGGTGTTCAAGATGGACAAGCGCCTCTTGAAGACGCGCAACGTCGTCCAGAGCGCCGAAGGCAACGCCAAGGGGCAGTGGTCGACGGTCGTGGCGCTAGGCGTCTTCATCTTCTGAGGAGGCGAGCCCGATGCAGGACATCACGATCCGGCACGAGATGGACTGCGATGAGGACACGTACTGGTTCAAGTGCGTGTTCGACGTCGAGTACAACGAGAGCCTGTATCTGAAGGAGCTCCAGTTCCCTCAGTACGAGCTCGCGAAGTACGAAGAGGACGCCACCAGCATCCGTCGCACGGTGAGGGTGTCGCCGAAGATTCCCCCGATGCCGGCGCCCGTGAGGAAGGTCATCGGCGAGGGGCTCGCGTACGTCGAGGTCGGTACGTTCGACCGCGCGACGAAGCGCTACACGTTCACCGCGACGCCGAACGCGCTCGGGGACAAGGCGAAGACGAGCGGCGTGATGTTCGTCGAGACGCTCGGGCCGAAGAAGATCGCGCGCGTCGCGAAGGTGAGCGTCGACGTGAAGGTGTTCATGGTCGGGAGCCTCATCGAGGACCAGATATTGAACAGCCTGCGCGCGTCGTACGACCACGCCGCGAAGTTCACGAATGAATACGTGAAGGCGAAGGGGTATTAGCGAGCTCGCGTTGGGGGGCGGACCGCAACTACGTCAGGTCGTCGATCGGACGAAGAACCACGTCGTGGCCATCTACGACGATGTCGTCATCACGTACGCATACAAGGGTTCGGTCGACGACCCGCTGCACGTGACCGCCACGGGCAAAGCCGTCCTGGCGACGTCGCTGCGCACGGGGAAGCCAGTGACGATCGTCTTCGTCATCGCGGACGCCGAGACAGCACAGGCCCCTTCCGCTGCCGTCCGCGAGGCCATCACGACGTGGGGTCGCAACAACTTGTCGCACGTCGCGCGGATGGTCACGATCATCCCCGGGCATGGAATCGGGAGCAGCATTCATCGCAGCGTCGTTCGAGCGATCGCCGTCATGTTCATGCGATCGGTCAAAGTGGAGGTCGTCGATTCCCTCCGCGAGGCGTTCATGCGGCACTCGCTGACCGGCGCGGCACTCGACGATGCCGTGGCGTTCTGCGACCAGATCGTCGATCGACGCGTCGGTGGAGCGCTCTAACCTTCGGTGGCGCGCGAGGGCTTTCGGGCGATCTCTTCGCTGCGAGGCGCGCGTCGCCGAAGCGCATAGCGGACGAGCAACTTCGCGAGCGACGCGTAGTCGATGCCCACCGCCGCCGCTGCGCGTGCCATTCCGGCGTGGCGCGACAGGTCGCAGTTCGGGTTCACGTCGACCACGTAGGGGATGCCGCTCGTGCTGAGGCGCACGTCGACACGGCCGTAGTCGCGCATGCCGAGCGCCCGGAACGCTTCGACGGCGACGCGCCGGACGCGCGCGGCGATGGCAGGTGGGAGCTGCGGGTGGAGCACCGGGCGCGTCCCCTTGTCGGCGGTCGATCCCTCTTCCCACTTGGCAGCGTACGACACGATCTTCGGCTCACCGTCGGGCAGAAGAGAGAAGTCGATCTCCGAGAGCGGCAGCACGCGTGCCGTGGGAAACCCGAAGAGCGCGACGTTGAGCTCTCGACCGGCGATGAAGCACTCCACGAGGCAAGGCTGGCGAAACGCGGCGACGACCTCGGCCACGACCGCGCGCAGCGACTCCGTGTCGTGCACCACGCTCCGCGACGTGATGCCGGCAGAACCGTCCTCGCGAACTGGCTTCACGATGACGGGGAACGGCAAGGGACACGGGTCGTCGGGGCGCGCCATCACGCAGGACGCGGGCGTCGGGATGCCAGCCGTCTGGAGGCGATGTTTTACGCGGTCCTTGTAGAGCGCATGGCTCAGCGCTTCGGGGGATGACCCGGTGCACGGGATGCCGAGGAGCTCGACGAGGAGCGGGACCGCCGTCTCGAGGCGCGCGTCGCCTGCGAGCGATTCACAGAGGTTGAACGCGCAGTCGGGCTCGAGCTCGAGGAGGCGCTTCCGAAGCTCGTGCATATCGCCGTCGATCGGGACGAGGTGCGCTTCGTGGGCATCGTCCGAGAGCGTCGAGGCAATGGATCGCGCGACGAGCTCGACGTCCGCGCGCGCGGCGTACCCCGGGTCCCCCTCGGGACCGGTGTCCTCGTAGTCCACGTTGTAAAGGACGGCGACCCGGATCGGCTTCCGCTTCGAGAGGCGGGCTGGAGGTCGGCGCGGCCCCGGCGCTGGCTGAGTCATGCCCCTTATCCGATGTCTGCTGACTTGCCTGAACGACGCACGTACGGTTACGCAAATCTACCGGCGTCAGGATCGGGGTCAAGAATGACTTTGGGGGTCAGCGGAAGAATCTCACCCGCATCGCCTCCGTCCCTTCCGGGCACGCTCGCCGGAGCGCTGCTCGTCGCCGGCAAGGACCTGCGCATCGAGATCCGAACGCGCGAGATCGTCACGACGGCCGGGTTCTTCGCGGCGCTCGTCGCCATCCTCACGAGCGTCGCGTTCTACTCGGGCCCCGACACCACGCGAAGGGTCGCTCCCGGGGCCATCTGGCTCGCCGAAGCGTTCTCGTCGATCCTCGCCCTCGGCCGCACGTGGCAGCGCGAGCGCGACGACGGTGCCATGCTCGCGCTCCTCGTGTCGCCACTGCCACGGCCCGCCATCTTCCTCGGAAAGGCGCTCGGCATCTTCGTCTTCGTCTCCGTCGTCGTCGCGATCGTCGTGCCGATCGTGGCGTTGCTCTTCCACGTGGACCTCCTCGAGGTCGGGCCACACCTCGTCGTAGTGCTATTGCTCGGCACGATCGGCGTCGCCGCGACGGGCACGCTCTTCGGGGTGATGACCGTCCGTACGCGGGCGCGCGATCTGGTGCTCGCGACCGTCCTCTTCCCCCTCCTTTCGCCCGCGCTCATCTGCGGAGTGGCGGCGACGCGCGAGATCTTCGCAGGCGCCCCGCTCGACGAGCTGACCGACTACTTCCTCCTCCTCGTCGTCTTCGATCTCGTGGCCGGCGGCTTGGGCCTGATGCTCTTCGGGACGCTGGTCGAAGACTGAGGTCGTGTGCGCCGTTCTACCCGAGCTGCGCGACGATCTCCTCCGCAGCCCGCACGAACGCCGCAGGGTCGAGCGGCGCACCGGTCACCTCGCCGATGGCGAAAACGCCGTCGGCGATCTTCCCGCGCACCGCAACCGGGGCATAACCGGCGGGACTATGCGAGAGCGTCGCCCCGGCTTGCTCGCAGAGCTCGTACGCGGGAGCGCGCGGAGCGTCGACGAGCAAAACGTCGGCGCGGACGGATCGCTCGCCGTTCGCGTCCGGAACCACGACGGCGCGAAGTCGCGACGAGCCCTTGACGCCGATGACCGTTCGAACGCGCGTGATTCGCGTCTTGGCGGCCTTCGCGCCACGCGCGACCACGGATCGCTCGAACGCGGCGCCAAAGGTGACACTAGGTAGCTCCGTAGCGCTTTCGTCGGGCGTCAGGATGACGATGTCGGTACCGAGCGAGACCCCGGATTGCGTGAGAATACACGCGGCCCTCGCGCTCATGACGCCCGGGAAGTCGTTGTTCTCGAACGGAACGATGCCATCGTGCGCCCCTGCTGCGATGACCAGCGCCTTCGCCTGCAGCACCTCGGCGCGCCCCTCCCCCTCTGCGCTCACCACGAGGACGTCGCGACCGAAGACGCCCGCAGCCACCGCGCGACTTCGCAGGACCACCCCTCCCGCGGCCACCGCACGGGCGAAGAGCTCCCGCACACCGCCCAGAACCGGGTCGTCCTGATCCACGAGCCCACGGGCACCGCCCCCCGCGACGAGCGCGTCATCGACCACCTCCACGACGCGCCCGGCGCGCGCGGCCGCGATGGCCATCGCCATCCCGGCGGGCCCCGCCCCGACGACGAGCACATCGACGTCGCGACGCTTGGACGCGGTGGTCCCGCGTACCCCCTCGGGGAGCTTGCCGAGCCCCGCCACGCGTCGCGCGAATAGCTGCATCGCGGCCTGAACGCCGGGGACCCCCGCGAAGAGCTCGTGGTGGTTCATGCCGTCCGGAAAGAACCAGTCCGTCACCCGTAGGAGATCGAGCTCGCGGGAGCCCAGGGTGTTCTGCGACGTCACTTCGAGCCCGGCGTCCACGGCGGTCAGGCAGGTCATGACGTTCGGCACGCCGTCGACGCGGGCGAGGCAGCCGTCGCACGCTCCCCGCATGCAAGCAGGACCGCGAGGCCGGTGGAACTTTGGGCTCCGGGCGACCGTCCACATCCCGGCCGCGATGAGTGCTCCTGCGAGCGATTCGCCGCGCTCCCCCACCACCCGCTCGCCATCGAACGTGAACGTGACCGGCTCGTGCGGAGGATTAAGACGCCCGGCCGTACCCATGCGGAGCAAGCCTACCCTCTCTCCACTACCCCGAAAGAGGGGAATAGGTGGTCCCGGAGCCCGGCAGTACCTTCGCGATCCCCTTTGACTTTCCGGGCATACGTCGCGAGACTTGTCTGTTGGATGGGTGTTCCCTGATGCGACTCGGATTGTTGGGGCCCTCCCAGGGAAGATCGGCAAGCCTAGCGAGAGCGGCCGAGTTCTTGCTTAACGTCGCACGGGTGGATCGCGCTGTGTATCTGGGCGATGACGGGGCCCTGGAAACGACGGTCACGACGTGGGCGGAAAAGCTCGTCGGATCGGACCCGACCGACGACGGCACGTTCAAACGCGCCGCGGCGCTCGCGCTCGGAGGCGACCCCCGCCAGATAGACCGCTTCGTGATTTCGGAGAGAGCCCGACTGCGGCTGCGGGCCCTCGAGAGCCTGCCGAGCGGCGCCGCACGGACGATCGAGATGATCGGCGACCGGGTAGCAGTCCTCATCCACGACAAGGCGCTGCTCGACGAAGAGGACATCATGTCCGCCAACTTGCTCGTCTACGGCAAGAGCGCGGACCCGCTCGTGAAGAAGATCGGAGCGCGCTGGTTCATCAGCCCGGGCATCATCGCGTGCCCGAAGGGGGGCATCGCCGTGATCGAAGACCGCGACGAGGGGATCGTCGCCGAGATTTTCGACGAACGCGGGACGCTGACTCTCACGGAGAGCCTCGACATCGCGCGCAAGACGACGACACGCGTTCAGGGCGGCTGACAGCGGCGCGTTGGGAGCGTGCCGGTGAGACCGCTGGGAGAGTTTCGCGGCGCATGAGCGAGAAGGTCGCCATCTTCGGAGGGAGCTTCAACCCTCCCCACGTGGCCCACGTGCTCGCGGTCGCCTGGGTCCTCGCGAGCGAAGACCTGAGCCACGTCGTGGTCGTGCCCGCGTTCCAGCATCCGTTCGCGAAGGCCCTCGCGCCTTACGAGTCGCGCCTTCGGATGTGCGAGCTCGCCGTCGGCTGGCTGCCGCGCGTCACGGTCTCGCGGGTCGAGGAGGAGCTGGGGGGCCAGAGCCGTACTCTCCGCACGCTCGAGCACCTCGCGGGATTGCATCCGAGCTGGGAGATGCGCCTCGTGATGGGAGCCGACCTCCTTCTCGAGGCGGGCAAGTGGTTCCGTTTCGACCGAATCCAGGAGCTCGCGCCTCCGCTCGTCCTTGGACGCGTCGGCTTCGACGTGGCCGGGGCACCGAGCGCCGTGCTGCCAGCCATCTCGAGCACGGACGTCCGCGCGCTCATCGCGGCGGAGAGGTGGACCGAGCTGTCGTCGCTCGTGCCCCGCGAGGTGCTCGCGTACGTTCGCGAGCAACAGCTCTACGCTCCGTAGAGTGGTGGTTATCAAGGGTCACATGCGCGTATTCATCCTGGGAAATGGCAAGGTCGGTCGTGGGCTCGCGCGTGGCTTGCGGCGTGCCGGCTGGACCGTCGAGGTGCGTGCCGGCCGCGCCGGGATCCCGAGCCGCCCCATCACGAGCCCGCTCCTCGTCCTCGCGATCCGCGACGCCGAGCTCGATCGATTCTGCCGGGAGCTCGCGGGGCGCAAGCTCGTCGGAAAGCGGACGGCGTGCGTTCACGTCGCCGGAGCGCTCGGCCCAGAAGCGCTCGAGTCGATTCGCGCGTCGTGTGCCGGCGTCGCGCAGATGCACCCGATGATCTCGTTCGCCGACCCGGACCACCCGCCGACGCTCCACCACGGGAACCTCCACGTGTCGGGCGACCCCATCGCCGTTCGACGAGCCCGCGCCGTCGCTCGCGCGCTTGGCATGACTGCGCGCACGGTCCCCGGCCTCGACCGTGTCGGCTACCACGCGGCGGCCGGGCTCGTGGCGAACGGCGCAGCCGCGCTCGCGGCGATCGGCGTGGAGCTTCTGGTCCGCTCGGGGGTCGACCGCGCGGAGGCGCCGCGGATGCTGGGGCCGCTCCTTCGCAGCGTCGCCGACAACGTCGAAGCGCTCGGCTTCCCTGCTGCGCTCACGGGCCCCGTGCGACGCGGCGACGCGAATGCCGTGAGGAAGCAGCTGCGTCTCGTCGGCGAAAGGCTCCCCGAAGCTGTACCGCTGTTCATCGCCGCCGCGAGGGCCCAGCTTCCGATTGCGCGGGCTCTCTCCGATGCCACCCCCGCGGACCTCGACGCCGTCGAGGAGCTGCTCGGTGCGTCGCCCGCGTAGCCGCCGGACCGGGGTCTACGTTTTGGACCGTACGGTAACTGTTGCGTGGAGACGGACAGCTGAAAATTCCGTGCTCCGGTGCCTTGCTGGACCGCGATCCTGCGGTTAAGGTTTCCCACCTTGAGCTCTTCGTTCTCGCGCGGCGCGTTTGCTTCGGTGGTCCCTACCGGGGTCTCGAATCAGACGAGCGATGCGCGGGGCGAGACCGATGCACCGCGAGGCCTATCGGCGCTCGACGAAAGAATTCTCCAGGGCGCGCCGGGGATCCTGCTCGTGGAGGCTCGGGGCACCGCAGCAGCGCACGCCGTGCGTGAGCACGTCGTTCGGGTCGCCCGCACGTCCTCGACGCTCGCTTTGGCGGCACGAGCGCGCGACGGAGCGCCGCTCTGGCACGAGGTTCTTCTCCACTTGCAGCCTCTCGGCACGAGCGCGCGGGCAGAAGATGCCGTGTCCGCCGCCCAGCACCTGATCACGGCCGCGCACGGGCATCGGGTCGTGGTCGTGGCGCCGTTGCCGGCGGCCGCCTCGTGGGACCGCACGGTGGCCCACGAGCTCGCAGGGCGCGCGCATCCGTTCATGCTCGTCTTCCTGACCGACTCCGCCAATGACACACCGACGTTGGCTGGCGATTCGGCGCTCCAGGCCGAGGAGTTTGTCGTCTCCGAGCAGCTGGGCAGCGCCGAGCGCGACAACTGGTGGTCGGCGCTCGCGGAGTCGGCCTCGCAGGAGCTGGGTGGCCTCTCTCTCTCCGCGCTAGAGTCGTGGTGGACGAACGCACGACGAGCCGGTCACGACGAGACGGGCCGACACGCGGAGACGCGCGCGCTGACGGCGTCCGAGAGTGCTCTTCTCGTGGCGCTCGCCCTTGTGGGGAGGCCGTGGCGCGCGGCGAGCCTCGCGGAGCTCGGGGTGGACCCAGACGCGGCAGCTGCGCTGCTACGCGACGGCCTTATCGCCGAGAGCCTCGGCTGGCTGACCGTCGACTCCAGAGTCGATGAGCTCGCGATGACGGCCGCCGCTCCGCTTGCGTCGGTCCGGACCGTCGCCGCGGCACTCGCGGCGCTTGCCTCGAAGGCTTCGGGCGGCACCGACCCGTGGGCCCTCGCACACGCGGCCCACCTTTACCTCGCGGCCGGTGAGTTCACTACGGCCGACGCTGCGATGGAACGCGCGCTGACGCAGGTGGAGGAGACTGTCGCGCGAAGCGAGATGACGGGACGGTGGGCGATCGCGGTCGCGGCCTGCCACGAGACCGAGCGTCTCTTTCTCCAGCGTCGAGGCGCCGAACGGGCGCTGGCCATCGGCGAGGCCGAAGAAGCGCATCGATGGGCGAAGGCGGCCTCCGCGCTCGCGCCGAACGACGTGTCCGTGACATTGCTGCTCGGTCGCTCACTGGCCGCGCTCGGCGACCTCGTCGCAGCCGAGGTCACGCTGCGGCGCGGCGAACGCGAGCTTTCCGCGGCTGGCGAGAACACGCCGGACCGCCGCCTCCAAGCGCTCGTCTGGGCGGAGCTCGCCGAGATTGCGTACCTCAAAGGCGACATGGCGAGCGCCGGCACGATGGCGGCGTCCGCGCTCGCGACGGCGGGCACCCGCTCCGAAGCGCGTGACGCCGTCTCCAAAGCGCGAAACACACTGGGTAAGATTCTCCTGGCCGAGGCGAAGTGGGACGACGCAGACAGGCACTTTGCCGAGGACGCGCTCTCGGCGGCGTCCTGCAACGATGCCACTGCGGAGCTCCGCGCTCGGCTCAACCGCGGGATCGCGTTCCTCTCCAACGGTGCGCTCGACGAGGCACGTTCGGTCTTCGAAGAGGTCCGGTCCGAAGGGGAGCGCCTCGGTGACTTCCGCGCCGCCGCGTTCGCGCTCGACAACCTCGCGGTCGTCGCGACGTGGCGCCACGAGTACGCCGACGCGCTCACGCTGTCGGAACGCACCCTCACGCTTCGGCGTCGCCTGGGGGACCGCCTCACGACCGCCCGCATCGTCGGCAACCTCGCCGAGCTCCGTCGCAAGCTTGGCTTGCTCCAGCACGCCGAGCACGCCATCGCGTTCGGACGGCGCGCGCTCGGTCCGGGGATGCCACCGGAGAGGAGCGCGCACTTCAGCTTCGTCGCCGCCCGCATCGCGCTCGACCGCGGGCACACGGACACGGCCCAGCGCGAGATTACGCGCGCCATTCGGGACGCCGAGCTGGCCGGGCACCGCAGGATCCTGGCCGAGTCGCACCGGGTGGCGAGTCGTATCGCGCTCGAGGACGGCGATCTCTCCCGCGCCCGAGCGTCACTCGATGCGTCCCGCGAGACTACGACGACGGACGAAGCCCGCGCCGAGGTCGCGCTCCTCGACGCGCTCGTTGCGCGCGCAGCGGGGGAGGACGCCGAGGCGCTGGCCCTCGCAGCGTTGAGCCTCGCGCGGGTCGTCGGCGAAGAAGAAGGGCTCCTCGAGTCGCATCTTCTGCTCTGCGAGATTCATCGTGCGCACGCGCGGCTCGACGCGGCACGGTCGCATCTCAATCAAGCGATCTCGCTGCGCGATCAGGTCGTGGTCGGCCTTCCGAGCGACGTCGCGGCTGCGTTCCTGGCGCGTCGCGATGTGGCGCTACTCAGCGCCCTCGAGACGCAGCTGGCGGAGAGCGTACGCGACAGCTCGCCCGGTTGCGTCGATAGCGGGAGCGGCTCCGAGCTCCGGGATAGCGCGCCGCGAAGCTCCGGCGCGGCTGCAGGTCGATCGATCCCACCCGCACCGAGTCACGCTGAGCTGGTCGGGACGGACGCGCTCATGCGCGGGCTTCAAGCGACGATCAAGAAGGTCGCCCGTTCGAACACCACGGTCCTCATTCGCGGCGAGAGCGGCACGGGCAAGGAGCTCGTCGCGGCGGCCCTGCATCGCGCCAGCGAGCGCGCCTCTGGACCGATGGTCACGGTCAACTGCGCGGCGCTGGTCGAGACGCTGCTGCTCTCCGAGCTCTTCGGCCACGAGAAGGGCGCGTTCACCGGAGCGAGCGCGCGGAGACGTGGCCGCTTCGAGCTCGCCGACGGCGGGACGCTCTTCCTAGACGAGATCGGCGACATCTCGTCCAAGACACAGGTCGCACTCCTCCGCGTGCTCCAGGAGCGCACGTTCGAGCGGGTCGGCGGGACGGTCCCCATCCACGTCGACGTGCACGTCATCTGCGCCACCCACCGCGATCTGCGGGCCATGGTCGAGCGCGGCGAGTTCCGCGAAGACCTCTACTACCGCCTCCGCGGCATCACGCTCGACGTCCCCGCGCTCCGTGCGCGCAAGGGTGACCTGCCGGCCCTCGCCGATCACCTCCTGGGTCGAATCGCGGTCGAGCGTCGTGAGCCAAAGAAGAGCCTTTCGCCCGCCGCGCTGGACCTGCTCTCGATGCACCACTGGCCCGGCAACGTACGGGAGCTGGAGAACGCCCTCCGCGCCGCGTCGCTCTTCGCCGAGACGGCGACGATCAGCGTCGCGAACCTGACCGACAACATCGACGACCTCCGGAGGGCTGCCGAGAAGACGGACGTCGCCCGGAACCGACCTCAACTGGTCGAGTTGGCTTCGGGGGACGGGGGCCGCGAGATTGGCCGCGCCAATGACACGCTCGCTCCTCCGAGCCCTTCTGTCTTCGCCACCGCCGCCGCCGCCACTGCCGTCGCCGCGCCGCCTCCGACGGTTCGAGACGGGCTCGCGTCGCAGGACGACCTGAGTGGCGCATTCGTCGACAGCCGCGTCGACGGCGATGAGGCGATTGCGGATGGCGAGGCACCTCTGCCGGACAGCGAGGCGAACGCGACCGCGGTGGCCTACGCCCAGGTCAGGCAGGGAGCGCTGAGCTTGTCGGACATGAAGCGGCAAATCGAGCGCGACTGCATCGCGCGCGCTCTCGCCGAGACCAAGGGTAACATCACGCGAGCGGCGGCCCTCCTGGGCATGAAACGTCCTCGCTTGTCGCAACTCGTGAAACATTACGGGCTGGCTGCTGTATCGTCGGAGGCAACGTGAATCACACCGAAGCGAAGCACTCGTTCTCAGATTCCCTCGCGCGGCTTGCTCGCCCGGGACTGCTCGCGCTGCCCGCGTTGATGGCTGCGCTCGTCAGCGGCTGTATCGCGGCGGGAGAGGTCGACAGCGGCCAGGTGGAGAGCAGCGACCGCACCGAGCACCAGAATGAAGTGCGCGCGGTGGACGAACGCTCGAACGAAACGGCCGAGACGCCCGACCAGGCCAAGAACGAGCAGGCCAAGGACGAGCAGGCTCTCGTCAAAGAACCGGTCGTGGAAGAGCGCGGGCTCGAAGCGCACGATCTCCTCCCCCAGGCCGACCTTCCGGAGAGCACGGCCGTCGTCGCTGCCGCTTCGTCCCCGACCGACACTCCGCAACCGTCCCCGTGGAAGGGGCACAATCCGCCGCCGTCCGGCCCCGCCGCAGGCCCGCCGACGAGCGACTCGAACGGCCCGTAAGCTTCTTCGATTCCCGTCATCTCGTGACGGCTCATCTCATGAAGGCGCCTCGTTCAGGCGTCGCGCGCGCAATTCGCGTCGCCAGCCCCGGCTCAGGGTAGGCTGACCTGTGGAGGACCTTCGCCCGAGGACGACGCTCTTTTGCGCGATCCTCGCGTTCGCGATCGCGCTGTCGATGCTCCTGCGCGGTCGACGCGCGGTGCACTGGCTGTTCTTCGCCTTCGCGACGGACGTGGCGTTCTGGTACGCGAGCCAGTCGCTGGCAGACCTGTTCAAGAACGCGGCGTGGGTCCACGCGACGGCAGTTCTGACGGTCCTCCTGCCGCAGTTCGCGGTCTACCTGTTCCAGTCGGTCGCGCCCGAGGTGGAAGGGGCGCACCCTCCACGTTTGCCGAGGGTGGCGACGGCGGTCGGGATCCCGATGATGGCTCTCGAGCTGTCGCCCTACCACGACACCTCGATCTCCCTCGGGCTCGCCTACGTCTACGTCTTCGGCCTCCTCGCAGCCGCGCTCTTCTCGCTCGAGCGTCGTGGCCGACAGAGCCCGTCCCGCGCGGTTCGTGACCGCGTTCGATTCCTGTTTCTCGTGGGCGTGCTCGCGACCACGTTCACGCTCGCCGACTTCGTCTCGTTCCTCGGCGGCGCGTTCCGCCACCTGCCCCCCATCGGCGCGGTGCTCGCGACGGTCTTCCTCTTCGTGCTCGCCGAGTCGCTCACGAGGCCCCGCCTCGCGGACCTCTACGAGATGGCCGGGCGTCTGCTCGTCGCGACGGCGCTCGCGTTCTGCCTCGCCGGCATCTTCTACCTGTTCGTCACCTACGTCGGCCGCTTCAACACGTACTTGAACTCGGTCCTCGCGGCGATCCTCTTCCTCGTCCTCTTCGAGCCGCTGCAGACCGAGGTCGAGACCCGCATCCACCAGTTCTTCTTCCGCGAACGCTACGACCTCGAGACCACGGTCGCCGCGCTCCGGCGAAGGCTCGCGCACGTCCTCGAGATCGACGAGATGGTCGAGACGCTGCTCGACGGGCTCGAGCGTTCGCACCGCGTGACGAGCACGGCGATCTACCTGCGCGATCAGGAGGGAGACGGCTTCGACATCGTGCGCTCGGTCGGCGCGCTCGCTCCCAAACGCATCGAGTCACTCACGGCGCGTCCGCTGCTCGATCGGCTGAAGGAGCACCCTTCGATCTCGCTCGAGGAGGTCGCGCGCGAGCGGAAGGAAGAGGAATCGCCATTGCTCACCGCGGCAGCCTCGCTCGGCGCGCTGCAAGGCTGCGTGCTCCTCCGCGTGAACGTCGACGAGGACAATCTCGTGGGGCTCATCTGCGTGGCGGACGATCGCGTGCGCGACGCGTTCACGCCGGAGGAGATCACGCTGCTCGAGACGGTCGCGTCGCAGATAGGCGTCGCCATAGCCAACAGCCGCATCTATTCGCGCATGAAAGAGCGCGATCGGCTCGCCACGCTGGGCGCTCTCGCAGCCGGCCTCGCCCACGAGGTGAAGAACCCGCTCGGCGCGATCAAAGGCGCCGCGCAGCTCCTCGAAGAGCTCGATGGCTCCCCCGCCACCGACCCGTCGTCGCGCGAGTTCATCGGTATCATCCTCGAAGAGGTCGATCGCCTGAACCGCGTCGTCGGCAGCTTCCTCGACTACGCCCGCCCGCACGCCGGCAACCCCGTACCGCTCGACATCAACGCCGCGGTCCGTCGCACGATCCAGATCCTCTCTTCGCAGCTCGCCGACAACGTCGTCGACCTTCGCCT
>Ga0302279_10002794_pt1 | contig 22612 bp, 23 predicted proteins | sample III_Bog_N3_3_FD_194541 | JGI IMG/M metagenome (GOLD analysis project Ga0302279, IMG submission 194541) | Peat permafrost microbial communities from Stordalen Mire near Abisko, Sweden - III_Bog_N3_3 | ecosystem: Environmental > Terrestrial > Soil > Wetlands > Peat | place: Sweden: Abisko...
TCGAATGCGTCCGCTGGTGCGAGCAGGGCCTGGCTGCATTGCCCGAAGGCGACCAGGGCAGTGCGACCCACCTGGCGCTTCAGGCATACCTGGCTGCTTCAGCAATGTTTACCCGCGGCAATAGCGACGAAGTACGAAGAGCCATCGAGGACGCGCTGAGTTTGGCCGACGCGCTCGGCGACCAGCAGCAGCTGATGCACCTCCATGTCGGCCTGGGTATCTTCCTGACCCGTATCGGCGATTTTGGGGGCGCCCTCGCCGTCGCCCAACGCGGCATCACAATCACGCAGGCGATCGGCTCGCCCGGCGCGATCGCCACGGGAGAGTCGGTGCTGGGGGTCGCCTACCACCTGGTTGGCGACCACGTTAGCGCTCGCCGCCACTGCGAACTCGGCCTGACCAAAGCTGAGGCCGCGGACGCCGCGCACGTCGCCTTTTTTGGCTACGATCATGAGATTCGCGCGCTGATCGCGCTCGCGCGCTGCTACTGGCTGATCGGGTTTCCCGATCGTGCCGCCAAGACGGCGCGGTGGGTGATCGAGGTGGCCGCCAAGCGCGATCACCCGGTCAATCTGTGTATGACCTTGATCTACACGGCAACCGTATTTCTCTGGCGAGGTGACCTTGATGAGGCGGAGCAGCTTATCCGGCGCCTCATTGGGCACGCGGCGCGACATTCGCTCGGCCCCTACATTACCGTCGGGTTGGCCCTGACCGGTGAACTGTCCGTTGCGCGCGGCAATCCAGCGGAGGGCATCGCGCATTTGCGGCGCGCTCTCGGAACGTTGCAGGCGGAGAAACATCATGCCATGACACCGGCTCTTCATGTGACGCTTGCTGAGGGTCTCATGAGGGCGGGGGAGATTGATGAGGCTGCGGCAGTGATCGACGCAGGCTTGGTCCTGAGTGAGGCTTTCGGCGAAACCTTAAACGTACCGGAATTGCTGAGAGTCCGTGGGGAGATATTGCTCCAAGCGACGGCCGCCGATCCCGCGGCTGCCGAGCGGGCGTTCCAGCTTTCCCTGCAACAAGCAATGGAGCAATCGGCCCTCGGCCTCGAACTGCGGTCAGCGATCAGCCTTTCGCGACTGTGGTCCAGCCAGGGAAAAACGTCGGAAGCCGCTGACCTGCTGGAGAGCCGCTATCGGCGGTTTGGGGAGGGATACCAGACGACGGACTTGACGGTTTCACGTCAACTCCTGACCGAACTCGGACGGTACGCCGCTCCCCTTGATACGGCGAGCGGGCGAGCCCGGCTCAGCGAAAACAAAGTTTAACACCTGATAACGTGTCCTCCGCGGCCCTCTCCGGCAATATGAGCCAGATGACCGAGGAATGATATTGGCCGACATGTCTGATTCGGGAAAACAGCGAGATCTCGGCGCACAGACCACTCCTGCTGACGAGTTGATCGCCGGACTGCCGCCGCCGGTGGCCGCCTGCATCCGTGCGACAAACCTATGCGACCTTGACGCGCTGTTGGAGACATTCGTTGATGATGCCCTCGTCAATGATCAGCTTATTGACTATTGGGGCAAGGAGGCGATCGCCGCCTGGGCTACCCACGACATCATCGGCGAGCAGTTGACGCTCAAGGTCGTCAGGACGGTCCAGCACTATGGGCAATCCATCGTGACCGCCCATGTCGACGGATTGTTCGACAAGCGCGGGCTGCCTAACCCTCTTGTCCTCGCCTTCTATTTCTCATCCTGCGGCAACAAAATCGCTCAACTCATCATTCTGCGAAATCAATCCGGCATTCAGGGCAATCGCCCGTGAGCGTCGGCTTTGATCCCCCACCCCTTGCAACCGGCAAAGGGACACTTCGACTTAACACCCCTCAAGCTCAAAGGACGATCAATCATGATGATTGCAATGCAAGTGCCCCGGCCCGGCGCCAAATTCGAACGAGCCGAACGCGAGGTTCCGGCGCCCGGCGCTGACGAGCTTCTGATTCGGGTGCATGCCTGTGGTGTTTGCCACAGTGATGCGGTGACGGTCGAAGGTCTCGTGCCGGGTCTTCAATATCCGCGGGTACCCGGCCACGAGGTCATCGGCTCGGTAGAGGCGGTCGGGGCCAACGTGCGGGGGTGGGCCGTAGGTGACCGCGCAGGCGTCGGCTGGTTCGGGGGGTCGTGCGGGCACTGCCGGCGCTGCCGCCGCGGTGAACAGTTCGCTTGCGAAACCGGCTCGGGAGCGACCGGCGTGACGCGGGACGGCGGCTATGCCACCCATATGCTCGCCGATGTCTCGGCGGTCGCCCATGTGCCGGTGGATCTCGACGAAGTGGAGGCTGCGCCGCTGCTTTGCGCGGGCATCACCACCTTCAACGCGCTCCGGAACAGCGGGGCCGGGCCGGGCGATCTCGTCGTGATCCATGGCGTCGGCGGACTCGGCCATCTTGGCATTCAGTTCTCCTCGCGCCTCGGCTTCCGGACGATCGCGGTCAATCGCGGCCGGGAAAAGGAAGCGCTCGCCCGTGCTCTCGGCGCCCACGACTATATCGACAGCAATGAAGGCGACGTTGCCGAAGCTTTGCAGGCCCGAGGGGGCGCCAAGGCGATCATCGCAACCGTGAGCAATGCCGACGCGATGAAGGCGATTGTGGGGGGTCTCGGGCCGAATGGGACGCTGATGGTGATCGGCATGGTCGGCCCATTCGACATCGACACATTTTATTCCCTGCTGATAAAGCGTGCGGCCGTTAAAGGCTGGTATACAGGCGTCGCTACCGATTCCGAGGACACGCTCGCCTTCAGCAAGCTTCACGGCATCAGTTCGACGAATGAGGTCTTCCCGCTCGAGGAGGCCCAGGCGGCGTATGATCGGATGATGAGTGGCAAGGCGCGGTTTAGAGTCGTTCTCAGGGTGAACTGAGCTGCCGATCAGGGGCAGAGACGGATCAATCGGGGTGGAGAGCCTTCCACCCTTCGGATCATATCCGCGCGGAATCGAGCGCCGCCGAGGCCGCTGCCGTGCCCAACCATGTGCTGACAACCTTTTGTGCCCTTTATTAAAGAGAAGACGGCATGACACAAATCTCTGCGAAAGCCAGCGTGATCACCCTGATCAATGTATTCACAGTCGAGCCGGCAAACCAGCGCCGTCTCGTTGAACTCCTGACCGAAGCAACAGAAGTTTCGGTACGTCAGACGCCGGGCTTCGTGTCTGCCAGCCTCCTTCGCAGTATGGACGGCACGAAGGTCACGATGTACGCGCAATGGCGGAGCATCGACGAGTATCAGGCGATGCGCCGGGATCCTGCCGCGCTCCCGTTCTTGCAGGAGGCGCTCACGATCTCCAGGTTTGAACCCGGCATGTACGAAGTCGTGCGAACCTTTGCACCCGCAGGCGAGCTGAACTGAAACCAATGCTTGGCAGGTGCCAAGCGTCAGATTTTACGCCGCAGCGCGCCGTATCGAGTCCAAGTCAATGACTTCGGAATTCTTGACAGACGACCAGTTCCAGGACCGTCGGTGCGACGTTGAAACCCCGGCCCCCGGGGGCACTGATCCACTAAGTTGGTTGCCCGGCGGCTTCCAGGACCAGCCGGGCAATCGCGTCGGGTTGGGAGATCAACGACAGGTGGCTTGCCTTCACTTCGATGGTCTTGGCTCCCATACGTTTGGCCATGAAACGTTCCAGATCGGGATTGATCGTCCGATCTTCCGTGGAAACGGCATAGAAACTGGGCTTCAACCGCCAGGCCGCGTGTGCAGTCTTGCCGGTGAGCAACGCCTTTTGGAACGGCTCCTGGACCGCATAGAGCACCTTGGCTTTTGCTTCCGGCAGATCGCCCGCGAAATCGCGCAGGAACGCCGCCTCGCTGAGACGCCCTTCATCGCCGTCGAAGACGATGCCGGCAGATGCGGGAGGCGTCGGAAAAGTCTTTGCCAAGGCCGTGTAGTCCTCGCCCGCATCCGGCGCCCGCGCGGCGACATAGACAAGGGCCGAGACATTCGGATGCAGACCGGCCTCGGTGACGATCATCCCGGAGAAGGAATGCCCGACCAGCACGGTCGGGCCATCCTGCCGATCCAGCACGCGCTGGGCCGAGGCGACCGCTTCGGGCAGCGTTGTCAGGGGGTTCTGCACGGCTGTGGCATTGAGTCCCGCCGTCTGCAATCGCGCGATCACCTCGGACCAGCATGACCCATCGGCGAACAGCCCATGCACCAGCACGGCGTTGCGCGCCTTCAGCTGAGCGGAGTTTGCAGCCGTGCCGCGGGTGGAGATCAGCGAAGCGGCAGCGCCGGCAAGCACCGCGGTCGAGAAGATACGCCTGTTCATCATCATCATGGTCTGTCTTTCCTCTGGCAGGGGTTCCTGGCTAATTCCTCCGGCGCGGTCACAACGGCGAGGTGACCGCTGTCGAGATATTGATGTCATCTTGCCCTTCAACGCTTTTATATCACGCCGATGCAATCGCGTGGTGCAGGCCGCCGACGGTGCGAACTTTTGCCGGGGTTTGAAACCGCATGCCCGTGGCCGGCTACGGTCCCCCGCCTTGGAGCAGGAGACCGCGGTCGGGTGGGCTTATCCGCGGACGAACGCCAGGAGGTCTGGGTTGATCACGTCGGCGTGTGTGGTCATCATGCCGTGGGGAAAGCCGGGATAGATCTTCAGCGTGCTGTTCTTCAGGAGCTTGGCCGAGGGCAGAGCCGCGTCCTTGTAGGGGACGATCTGGTCATCGTCGCCTTGCATCACCAGCGTCGGCACGTCAATGCTTCTGAGATCTTCGCTGAGATCGGTCTCCGAGAACGCCTTGATGCCATCGTAATGCGCCTTCGCGCCACCCATCATGCCCTGGCGCCACCAGTTCTGAATCACGCCTTCGATCGGCTTCGCGCCAGGACGGTTGAAACCATAGAACGGGCCCGCCGGGAGGTCGCGGTAGAATTGTGCCCGGTTGGCTGCCAGGCCCGCGCGCAGCCCGTCGAATACCTCGACGGGGAGGCCGTCCGGATTACCCGGCGTCTTCAGCATCAGCGGGGTGACGGCTGAAATCAGCACGACCTTGGCGACGCGACCCCTGCCGTGCCGCGCGACGTAACGCGCCACCTCACCGCCTCCCGTCGAATGGCCGATATGGACGGCGTTTCGCAGGTCCAGATGCTCGACCACGCCGGCCGCGTCGGCCGCATAGTGATCCATGTCGTGGCCATCCGACACCTGGCTTGAGCGCCCGTGCCCGCGGCGGTCTATGCCAATAACGCGATAGCCGTGCTGGAGAAAGAACAGCATCTGGGTATCCCAGTCGTCGGAGCTCAGGGGCCAGCCGTGATGGAAGACAATCGGCTGACCGTGGCCCCAATCCTTGTAAAAGATCTGGACACCGTCTTTGGTGGTGATCGTGCTCATGGCGCTCGTTCCTTTGCCCCGGTTCGGAGTTGGAGTTGCCGCGCTCGCTGGACCCGCCAGGAGCGCCGGTATGGCCGTGGCCAGGGCTGCCAGGGCGCTGCCGACGATGACGTCGCGGCGGGAAGCTCCAGCGGCGTAGTGTGGATTGGTAGTAGTCATTTTGACTCTCGCTTTGACGGTTGCGCTTGTCAGAGAGAACCCTTGTACCGACAAGCGATTGATCGCATCGAACCGGCCGCCGGCCAAGTTATGCCGTGTTAAGAGCCGTTATTTGTGTTTCCGAGTGTCATTGGCGATTTCATTTGCAGCTTCGCATTGTCACGCCCGTTGGCCGACACGACAAAACTCCAGACCTTGCCTGTCGAAGGCTGACCCTTGCGGCAGACTTTGCACGGAAGGCAATTCGTTCTTGCTGGCGCATCGCCAGCGTGCAGGAGTTTCGCCCGTGATGCGCTTGAAGACGGTCGAAAAATGCGCTTGATTGGAGAAGCCGACGGTCAGCGCGACCTCGACCAGGGACATTTCGGTGTTCGACAACAGTGACTTCGCATGTTCGATGCGCTGATGCAGGAGATATTCGCGTGGACGATATCCCGTCGCAGCGCGGAACTGCGCCGCAAAGTGCATGCGGGACAGGCCTGCGACCTTGGCCAGGTCGGAAAGACCGATGTCACGGTCAAAATGCGCTTCGACGTATTCCTCGACGCGCCGGAGACGCCATTTCGGCAGAGCATTGATCCTGGTTCGCGGGAATTCGAGCCGGGCGAGATGCATTGCAAGCGTCTGAACGATGCAACGTGCAAATTTTCCGTCGAAAGCATTGCCTTGCCCGGTCAGCGCCTTTGCGAGTTGCCCGGCGAACGGATCGCGCAGCAGGACCAGGTCGTTGAGACCTTCGACCGCCGCGAGCTGCGTCACCGATCGCCGCACAGGAAAGTAATTCTCCGCAACGTGGAAGTGCAGAAAGTCGTACGGTGCATTGAATTGCGCGCTGAGTTGCATCGATGGCGCTGAAACATACAACGTGCCCGCCGGCATGACGCCGTCGAATATGGCCTGGCGTCCCCTGGTCAGCTTCAGGCGCGTGGTCTTCAGGGCGATGCCGATAAAGTAACGATCGGCAGGTGTTGTCGCTTCCTCGTGTCGGGAAGTATTTTGCAGGTCCTTCCAGCGCGAGATCGCGATATCCTCGATCGCGGTGCCGACGCCACGCTCGGGCTGGCGCCATTTGCGTTCCCGGTGAAACGCCTGCGTCCCGTACCAGACCTCCTGTTCCTGCAGTCTGTCTTGCAGATCGATCCCGACGCGGCCCGCTTGCGTGGTGGTAAGCATCGTTCGTCCCTTCTGAGTTTCGCTGCCGTTGCGACGGCTGCTGAATCCGCGAATTCAACCAGTGCGATGCCCGCAGGATAGGTCGGACCCGGGCCACAGGGCTCGTTATCGATGCTTAAGGTCTGTTACGTTTTGCAAATGCACAAGCCACGGACCGCCGGTCGCAGATTGCTGATGTTGGCGTTGTTACAATGGCCTGGATGGGATCTTCTCGACGCACGAAGCCCAACAATGGGTTTTGGCAGCAGCCCCGCAAGGCGCGGCGACTTGGCGGCCCACCCCCGGCTCGAGAATATCCTCTAGTCCGCTGCGCCGAAGCGGTACCGCCCGGGCGCGGTCAGCGACTCCGTCGACGACGACCGCTCCGCGCCGCATCGCACGCAAAACGTCGCCAAGAGGATGTCCGCCTGCCCTGCGCCGGCGCTCAGACAGGTCAACGGTTGCGCACCGGGCGACGCGTTCTGCAATACAGATTTCCAGCAGCGTAGAGCTTATTCGAGTTCTCAGGCCATGTCCCCGGAGCTCCCGGAGGCCCCCCATGGCCACCATCGTCCCGACTACCCACGCGGCCCGGCAGCCGCGACCGGCCAAAAGCATCGGTACGTTTCGGTGGCCGAACGGTGGCCGACTTGACCGAGGTGCAAAATCGGACGAAAAACTCTAGTGATTTCTGGTCGGAGTGGCAGGATTTGAACCTGCGACCCCTGCGTCCCGAACGCAGTGCTCTACCGGGCTGAGCCACACTCCGACAAGAACGCGGCTTATAGCCTTGGGTTTCACACACTGCAAGAAGCCGAATTGAGGACGCCAAATCCCGTGAATGTGAGCCTCAAAACCCCGATTCTGCCCGCCGGCGAGGCCGCCGTGGCGGCGGCGGCGCACTGCCTGGCGGCGGGCGGGCTGGTCGGGTTCCCGACCGAGACCGTCTATGGCCTCGGCGCCGACGCCGGCAACCCGACGGCGGTCGCCCGGCTCTACCAGGCCAAGGGCCGGCCCGCCTTCAATCCCCTGATCGCCCATGTCGGCGATCTCGCCGCGGCGCGGCGGATCGGCCGCTTCGATGCACAGGCGATCGCGCTGGCGCAGGCGTTCTGGCCGGGGCCGCTGACCCTGGTGCTGCCCAAAACCCCCGACTGCGCCGTCGCCGATCTTGCCACCGCCGGGCTCGATACCATCGCGATCCGGGTTCCGGCGCATCCCGTGGCGCTGCAGATCCTGCGCGCCTTCGGCGGTCCGGTGGTGGCGCCCTCGGCGAACCTGTCGGGCCACGTCTCGCCGACCACGGCGGCCCATGTCGAGGGCGACCTCGGCGGCCGCATCGACCTGATCGTCGACGGCGGCGCGGTCGCGGTCGGCGTCGAATCCACCATCGTCGGATGTTTTGAGGCGCCGATGCTGCTGCGTCCCGGCGGCCTGCCGCGCGGCGACATCGAACGCGTGCTCGGCCGCGCGCTGGCGCAGCCGCCCGAGGCGGCAGGCAGCAATGCCGGCCGGCCGCTGGCGCCGGGCATGCTGGCCTCGCATTACGCGCCGCGCACGCCGCTGCGGCTCGAGGCCGGCACCGTCGAGGCCGGCGAGGCGCTGCTGGCGTTCGGCCCCGCGGCGGTGCCGGGGGCGGATGCGGCGACATTGCTGCTGAACTTGTCCGCGCGCGGCGATCTCGGCGAGGCCGCGGCCGCTCTCTTCGGTCATCTTCGCGCCCTCGACGGCAGCGGGGCCCGCACCATCGCGGTGATGCCGGTGCCGCAGCACGGGCTCGGCGAAGCCATCAATGACCGGCTGCGCCGCGCCGCGCTGGGCCGGCAATAGAGCTGCCTTGCCAGCTGCTTTCGAACACGAAACAATAAGAAGCCACAACACGAAGCGCTTTAGAGAATTGCCATGAATATGCTGCAGCCCGCCATATCGCCGCTCCCGGCCGAACTGATCGCGCGTTTCCGCGATATCGTCGGCGACAAATATGCGGTCACCGACAGCGCCGACATCGCGCCCTACGTCACCGAGGAGCGCGACCTGTTCCATGGACACTCGCCTTTGGTGCTGCGGCCGGGATCGACGGCGGAAGTCGCCGCGATCTGCCGGCTTGCCGGGGCCCACCGGATCGCGCTGGTGCCGCAGGGCGGCAATACCGGCCTGGTCGGCGGCCAGACCCCGCACCATGGCGAGGTGGTGATCTCGCTGCGGCGGATGGACAGGATCCGCGACATCGACACCGCCTCCAACACCATGACCTGCGAGGCCGGCGTGGTGCTGCAGGTCGCCCAGCAGCGGGCTTCCGAGGTCGACCGGCTGTTCCCGCTGTCGCTCGGCGCGGAAGGCAGCTGCACCATCGGCGGCAATCTCTCCACCAATGCCGGCGGCACCGCGGCGCTGGCCTATGGCGTGGCCCGCGAGATGGCGCTCGGGCTCGAGGTGGTGCTGGCCGACGGCCGCATCCTGCACGGCCTGTCGAAGCTGAAAAAAGACAATACCGGCTACGATCTGCGCAACCTGTTCATCGGCGCCGAGGGCACGCTCGGCATCATCACCGCCGCGACCCTGAAGCTGTTTCCGAAGCCGCGCGCGGTGGCGACCGCCTTTGTCGGCCTCGCATCGCCTGACGACGCGCTGAAGCTCTTGGCGATATCGCAGAACGAGGCCGCCGGCAGCCTCACCAGTTTCGAGCTGCTTTCGGAACTTGCGGTCGATTTCAGCGTGCGCCATGGCATCGACATCCGCGATCCCCTGGGAGCCAGATATCCCTGGTACGTGCTGATGGAACTGTCGTCGCCGCGCGATGACGCCGGCGCCGCGCTGGAGGCGATCCTGGGCCAGGGGCTCGACGGCGGCATCGTCGGCGACGCCGCGGTCGCCGCCAGCCTCGGCCAGCGCACCGCGTTCTGGAAGCTGCGCGACGAGATGTCGGCGGCGCAGAAGCCCGAAGGTGGCTCGATCAAGCACGATATTTCGGTGCCGGTCGCCGCGGTGCCGGACTTCATCCGGGAAGCCGATGCGGCGGTCGTAAAATTGATTCCTGGCGCGCGGCCGGTGCCGTTCGGCCATCTCGGCGACGGCAATATCCACTACAACGTCAGCCAGCCGGTCGGCGCCGACACTGCGGCGTTTCTGGCGCGCTGGCACGACGTCAACGCCGTGGTGTTCGCCATCGTGCTGCGGATGGGCGGATCGATCTCCGCCGAGCACGGCATCGGCGTCCTCAAGCGCGACGAACTGCCCGAGGTCAAGGACAAGGTCGCAATCGAGCTGATGCGCGGCATCAAGGCGATGCTGGACCCGCAGGGGATCATGAACCCCGGAAAAGTGCTGTGACATCCGCAGCCACCGGGCAGGCCCTGGACATCCGCGCGATCGAAGACGGCGACGTCGCCGAGGTGGCCGCGCTGTGGCAGCGCTGCGGCTTGACGCGGGCCTGGAACGATCCCGCCGCCGATATCGCGCTGGCGCGCAAGGAGGCCAACGCGACGGTGCTGCTGGGGCGCCATCACGGCGCGCTTGCTGCCTCGGTGCTGGTCGGCCATGACGGCCATCGCGGCTGGGTCTATTATGTGGCCGTCGATCCCGATCACCGCTTCAAGGGTTTTGGCCGCATGATCATGGCCGCCGCGGAAGCCTGGCTGCGGGCGCGCGGCATCGAAAAGCTGCAGCTGATGGTGCGGGGAAACAATGCCAGGGTCCACGCCTTCTACCGGTCGCTCGGCTATTACGACCAGGAACGCGTGGTGTTCGCCAAATGGCTCGACGGCCGGGAGCCCACACCCTAACCGATCCGCAGGTTCGTCATGACCGTCGCCGACCGCATCCGCATCCGGAATGTCCGCCTGCTGTCGGACAATCATTACGTGCTGAAGACCACCAGCTTCGAATGGCGGCGCGCCGACGGCAGCTGGCAGGCGCAGGCGCGCGAGACCTACGACCGCGGCAACGGCGCCACGCTGTTGCCCTACAATCTGGCGCAGCGCAGCGTGGTGCTGGTGCGGCAGTTTCGCTATCCGGCCTATGTCAACGGCTGCGACGATCTCTTGATCGAGACGGCGGCCGGCCTGCTCGACGATCAAGCCCCGGAAGTCCGGATCCGCGCCGAGGCGGAGGAAGAAACCGGCTATCGGCTTGGCGATATACGCAAGATCTTCGAAGCCTATATGAGCCCCGGCTCGGTCACCGAGAAGCTGCATTTCTTCGTCGCCGAATACCAGCCGAAGATGCGGGTCGGCAGCGGCGGCGGTATCGCCGAGGAGGGCGAGGACATCGAGGTGCTGGAATTGCCGCTCGATACCGCGCTGGCCATGATCGGCGATGGCCGCATTGCCGACGCCAAGACCATCATGCTGCTGCAATATGCGGCCCTGAACATTTTCAGCGACAAGGCCGAGGCACGATGACGCGCCACCTGGCGATGACGCCGCGGCCCGGCAACCAACATGGACGCCCCGCATGACGGCGGCGAGACCGAACAACATGCGCATCGCCCTGATCCACGCCCTGAAACATTCGATCGTGCCGATCGAGGCCTCGTTCACCCGGCTGTGGCCGGAGGCCACCCTGATGAACCTGCTCGACGACAGCCTGTCGGCCGATCTGGCGCGCGACGGCCACCTCACCGCAGGGATGACCGACCGCTTCCTGGCGCTCGGCCGCTACGCCGCCGCAACCGGCGCCGATGCGATCCAGTTCACCTGCTCGGCGTTCGGCCCCTGCATCGAGGCGGTGGCACGCGCGCAGGCGCCGATGCCGGTGCTCAAGCCCAATGAGGCGATGATCGAGCAGGCCGCGGCACGCGGCCACCGCATCGGCCTGCTCTCGACCTTCCCACCGACATTGCTTTCGATGCCGCGGGAATTTCCCTCTTCGCTCGAGATCGTGCCGAAACTGGCGGGCGGTGCGCTGGCGGCACTCGATCGCGGCGATCGCGCCGGGCACGATGCCCTGGTCGCGCAAGCCGCGCGCGATCTGCGCGACTGCGACCTGATCGCGCTGGCGCAATACAGCATGGCGCCGGCGGCGGCGCTGGTCGCCGAGGCCTCGGGCCGGCCGGTGCTGACGACGCCGGACAGCGCGGTGCTGAAGCTGAGGCAATTGCTGGCCGCCGGGTAATGAACGAGCCATCTCTAGAACAATGACCCCTGGCCGTCGTCTTCCGGCACCGCCGGCGCGGGCTTGCGCGGCGTGGCCTTGCGCTCAGGCCGAGGTTGCTCGGCGGCGATCTGCTCCGCCGTGATCGGCAGGATCAGCTGCGCGTCGTCGTTGGCGACGCGGTTGACCCGTGTCGAGACCTCGTGCCAGGCGAATTCGCCCGCGTGGGGTGGCGTCAACAGGGCCAGCACGCTCTCCGCCTCGTCGGCGCTGCAATCCAGCCAGCGGTCGAAATCGCCAGGCCTGATCGCCACCGGCACGCGCTGATGCAGAACCGCAAGATCGGCACCCGCTGCAGCGGTGACGATCGCCACGGTGTCGAGTTCCTCGCCGTGGGGCCCGATCCAGGTTTCCGACAGTCCGGCAAGGCCGATCGGGCCGCCGTCGCGGCGATGGATGAAATACGGCCGCTTGCGGCTCCCGGTAGCCTGCCATTCATAATAGCCGTCGGCCGGAACCAGGCAGCGCCGCCGCCGGATCGCGTTCCTGAAGGCGGGCTTTTCCTTCACGGTCTCGGCGCGCGCATTGATCAGCAGCGTGAACTTGCGGGGGTCCTTGACCCAGGCAGGCAGCAGCCCCCAGCGCATCAGCCGGAAATGCCGAGCGCCGTTTTCGAGGATCACGACCGGTATGGGTTGCGTTGGTGCAACATTATACCTTGGCGGGAAATTCAGCTGCTCAAAATAGCCGAAAATTCGACGCAAGGCTTCGGGCGGCGAGGTAATTACGAAACGTCCGCACATTCTCTGGTCCAGATCGGCATATGTTCAGCCCCTTTTAACCCCGGCCGTTAACAGTGGAGCGGATGACCTCAACGGCTTCCAACCCCGGGCGATCCGATTCAAAGATGCCGCGCCAGACGAGCCCAGAAAATCAGGCACGGGCCGCCGAATTGCGGGCCGCCAACATCAATCCCCGCACCGGCCTCGCCACCGACTACCTCAATCATTTCAACGAAGCCATCATGCTGCTCGAAATGATCCCGGACGTACCGGAATGCGCTGACGATTTCCTGGAATGGCATCCTTTGACCTATAGCGAGCATTTCACGGCGTCCAATTTCAAGGCCCGCGACCTTGCGATCGCTGCCTATGAATCCGCCGACGCCAAGATTCGCGCCGAATTCGACAATATTACCAGCGCCATGACCTCGATTCTGACCGCGGTAAGCGCGGCCATGCGCGAAGCCCGCCAGGACAAGACCCGCGCCACGCTGGCCCAGCAGGCCACCGGCTGGGTCAAACCGCTGGTCATGCAGGCCGGCGGCGTCATCAATGGCGGCGCCGAGGCCGATGTCGACTACATCATGACCCACTGATGGCGACCGCGACCCCGGCCCCGCCGTCGCATCCCGAGCTCGCGGTCAGCGCGGCGATCTTTCGCGACGACAGGATCCTGCTGGTGCGGCGCGCCAGATCCCCCGCCAAGGGCTTTTACTCGCTGCCCGGCGGCCGGGTCGAATTCGGCGAATCGCTGCATCAGGCCCTGCACCGCGAAGTCGACGAGGAAACCGGGCTCAAAATCGCCATTCTCGGCCTCGCGGGGTGGCGCGAGGTGCTGCCGGGAACCGGTGGCGGCCATTACCTGATCATGTCCTTCGCGGCACGCTGGAACTCCGGCGAGCCGGTCCTGAACGACGAACTCGACGATTTCAGGTGGCTCGCGACCGATGCGCTGGGCGATCTCAAGCTCACTTCGGGCCTTGAGGAGGTGATCTTGTCCGCGCGCCGCCTGATCGGGCCCTGAAGCGCCGCCGCGGAGCGATTCGGCCCTGCCGCGCCTTGCTTCCGGGGCCTCGAAAAGGCATATCACGGGACCTGTTTTGCGAAGTTCGCAAAGCGTCGCGGCAACCTCTGGCACGAGCTTCGGCAAACGACAGGGGCAGCGGCGGTCCCGGACCCACTCATGTCAAAGCATCTTCTGGCCGCTCTCTGCATCCTTCTCGCCTGCGGCCTCGGCCCGGCGCGGGCCGAGGATGCGGCGGCGCCGTTCGACGGCGATCTGCAGCGGCTGGCCGAGATCCTCGGCACCCTGCACTATCTGCGCGGCATTTGCGGCAGCAATGAAGGGCTGAAATGGCGCAATGAAATGCAGGCGCTGATCGATGCCGAAACCCCCTCCGGCGATCGCCGCGCCCGCATGATCGCGGGCTTCAACCGCGGCTATAACGGTTTTCAGCAGACCTACCGCACCTGCACGCCGGCGGCCACGGTGGCGATCCGCAGATATATCGAGGAAGGCTCGAAGATCTCGCGCGACCTGACCGCCCGCTACGCCAATTAGCGCGCGGCGGCGAAAACCGGCGCCGAATGCGGCCGAGATCCGGCGACCGGTCGATCTTCTGCGCGCCGTTAACCTTTCTTAAAGATGTGGTCTAGGCGGCCCGGCGCCGCATGCTAAACCTCGCGCATTCGACGCGCTCCGCCCTGGAGCCGCGCACAGACCTGTTGAGTTTCATGAGCCCTCCAGCCGCCTTCACCACCGCCCGCGATCCCTTGCCCGATCATGAACAGAAACAGGCCGCGCTCAGCTACCTCAGCGAGGCCTGGGCCGAAGCGCGGCACGATGGCGTCGACGGCGACTGCCTGGCGCAGGCCAGCCTGTTTGCCGCCTTCGCCGAACTGGTCGCAACCTATGGCGAGGAGGCCGTTGCCAAGCTGGTCGAAGGCCTGCCGCAGCGCGTCCGCAATGGCGAGTTTTCGGTGAGGACATCCAAGCAGTAGATCGCCTGGTGTCGCGCCGACTTCTGATGTCGTCACCCGCGAAGCCGGTGATCGAGTAGGCCGCGGCCTTTCGACTGGATCACGAACGATCGGACTACTGGATCGTCCGGTCATCCCCGATCACGTCGGGGACAGGCGCCGGGCCACGGACGGTGTTGCCGCATCGCACGCGCGCGACAGACTATGCCCGCAGCGTCTCCAGGAATCGCACCGGCTCGCCGCAGGACGGCGTCAGCAGCTCGCCCTGCCACATCACCCTTCGTCCGCGCACGAAGGTGCCGACCGGCCAGCCGGTGACGCGCATGCCGTCATAGGGCGTCCAGCCGGCGCGGGAGGCCACCCATTGGTTGGTGATGGTCTCGCTGCGCTTGAGATCGACGATGGTGAAATCCGCGTCATAGCCGGCCGCGATCCGGCCCTTGGCGGCGATGTTGAACAGCCGCGCCGGACCTGCGCTGGTGAGATCGACCAGCCTCGCCAGCGACAGCCGCCCGGCGCTGACATGGTCGAGCATCACGGGCACCAGCGTCTGCACCCCGGTCATGCCCGACGGCGAGGCCGGATAGGGCTTTTGCTTTTCCTGCAGCGTGTGCGGCGCGTGATCGGAACCGAGAATATCGACGATGCCCTGCGCGACGCCGCGCCAGATGCCGTCGCGGTGATCGGCCGACCGTACCGGCGGATTCATCTGCGCCAGGGTGCCGAGCCGCTCGTAGCATTCCGGCGCCGCCAGGGTCAGGTGGTGCGGCGTCGCTTCGCAGGAGGCGAGATCCTTGTGATCCCGCAAGAATTCGATTTCCTGTTTGGTCGAGATGTGCAGCACATGGATGCGCTTGCCGGTTTCATGGGCGAGCCTGACCAGGCGCTGGGTGGCGATCAGCGCTGCGGTCTCGTCGCGCCACAGCGGATGCGAGCGCGGATCGCCCTCGATGCGCAGCGGCTTGCGGTCGTTGAGGCGATATTCGTCCTCGGCGTGAAACGCGGCGCGGCGCCGGATCACCCCGAAGATCCGCCGCAGGCTCTCGTCATCCTCGACCAGCAGCGCTCCGGTCGAGGAGCCGATGAACACCTTGACGCCGGCGCAGCCGGGCGCCCGTTCCAGTTCCGGCAGGTCGGGCACATTGTCGCGGGTGCCGCCGATGAAGAACGCGAAATCGCAATGCATGCGATGCCGGCCGCGCCTGACCTTGTCGGTGAAGGCCTGCTCGGTAACGGTCAGGGGATCGGTGTTCGGCATCTCGAATACCGCGGTGACGCCGCCCATCACCGCACTGCGCGAACCGGTTTCGAGGTCTTCCTTGTGGGTGAGGCCCGGCTCCCGGAAATGGACCTGGGTGTCGATCACGCCGGGCAGGACGTGCAGGCCGCGGCAGTCGATCACCTCGGCCGCCGAGGCGCCGCCGAGCCCGCCGATTTCGGCAATGCGGCCGTTGGCGATGGCGACGTCGCGTACACCCTCGCCATCCTGGTTGACCACGGTGCCGGATTTCAGAATCACGTCGTAGCTCTGGCTCATCGTTCCTCGTCTTCAGTCCTTTGATGCCGCGCAGCCCGCTTCAGCCGTCTCGAGCATTGCGATCATCCGCCGGCGCGCTGCCGGGGATCGGGCCATCCCGGGGCGCAGGCCTTGTCGTTCATGGCGTGGCGGCTTACGTTCCGCTGCAACATGTCACAAGAGATTTCCACATGAAAGCAGCGTTTCTTTCCGACCGGGGCGTGGTCAAGGTCAGCGGCGATGGCGCCCGCGACTTTCTCAACGGCCTGGTCACGACGGATATCTCGCCGTTGCGGCCCGGGCTGGCGCGGTTTGGGGCCCTGCTGACGCCGCAGGGCAAGATCGTCACCGATTTCCTGATCACCGAGGCGCCTTCCGGCCATGGCGGTGGTTTTCTGATCGACTGCCCGCGCGCGCTGGCGCAGGGCCTCGCCGACAAGCTCGGCTTCTACAAGCTGCGCGCCAAGGTCGGGATCGAGAACCTGTCGGACAGTCTCGGCGTGCTCGCCGCCTGGGATGGCGATCCGGCGATGCAGCCGGATCTCGCCTTCGCCGATCCGCGCCAGGCCGCACTCGGCTGGCGGGTTCTGATCCCCGAAGAACTCGCGGCAAAGGTCGCCGCCCTGATCGGCGCGGAGCTGGTCGATGCCGCGGCCTATGATGCCCATCGCATCGCTGCCGGCGTGCCGCGCGGCGGCCTCGACTTCATCTATGGCGACGCGTTCCCGCACGAAACCAACATGGACCGCCTGCACGGCGTCGATTTCGACAAGGGATGCTACGTCGGACAGGAGGTGGTATCGCGGATGCAGCATCGCGGCACCGCGCGCACCCGCACGCTGCGGATCGTTCTCGACGGCCCGGCGCCGGAACCGGGCGCGGCGATTCTGGCCGGCGAGAAGCCGGTCGGCACCATGGGTTCGTCGGCCGCGGGCTGCGGCCTGGCGCTGATCCGGATCGACCGCGCCGCCGACGCGCTGCACGCCGGAACGCCGCTGACATCGGGAGGCCTCGGCCTTCGCCTCGCCGAGCCCGACGATCTGTCGGCCGCACCGCGGCAGACCGTGGCATGACCAGGTCGGCGCGCCTGCATGCGGACGGCCTGACGCGGTGCCCGTGGCCGGGCGAAGACCCGTTCTACATGGCCTATCACGACACCGAATGGGGCGTTCCGGAATATGACGACCGCGCCTTGTACGAAAAACTGATGCTCGACGGTTTCCAGGCCGGCCTTTCCTGGATCACGATCCTGCGCAAGCGCGACAATTTCCGCCGCGCCTTCGACGATTTCCAGCCGCACAGGATCGCCCGCTACGACGCCAAAAAAGTTCACGCGCTGATGAACGACGCCGGCATCGTCCGCAACCGCGCCAAGATCGAGGGCGCGGTGGCGAGCGCGAAATCCTATCTGAAGATCATGGAAGACGGCCCTGGCTTCTCGAAATGGCTGTGGGACTTCGTCGACGGCAAGCCGAAGGTCAACCGCTTCAAGACCACCGCCAGCGTGCCGGCATCGACGCCGCTGTCGATCCGCATGTCGAGGGAACTGGCGGCGCGCGGCTTCAAATTTGTCGGCCCGACCATTGTCTATGCCTTCATGCAGGCCACCGGCATGGTCAACGATCATCTGGTGACCTGCTTCTGCCACCAGAGCTGCGCCGGAAAACAGCGCGCGCCGCGCCTCAAGGTCAAATGACGGCCACCAAGCACCTGTCCGCGTCTGACACCTCGCCCCGGGTCTGGCAACGGATGTTGTCGGGGCGGCGGCTCGACCTGCTGGATCCCTCGCCGCTCGACATCGAGATCGCCGATATCGCCCACGGCCTGGCGCGGGTGGCGCGCTGGAACGGCCAGACCAGCGGCGCGCATATTTTCTCGGTGGCGCAGCACACGCTATTGGTCGAAGCCGTGATGCGCGAGCAGACGCCCCGGGTCGATCTCGGTTTCCGGCTCGCCGCGCTGCTGCACGATGCGCCGGAATATGTCATCGGCGACATGATCTCGCCGTTCAAGGCGGTGCTGGGCGGCGACTACAAGGCGGTGGAAAAGCGGCTGCTGGCGGCGATTCACATCCGCTTCGGACTGCCGGCGGTGCTGGCGGACGAGCTGACGCGGCAGATCAAGGAGGCCGACCGGGGCGCGGCCTATCTCGAGGCGACCCAGCTCGCCGGCTTTGCGCAAGGGGAGGCAAAGCGGCTGTTCGGCCGCGATCCCGTCCTGCCGGCAGCGGTGCAGGCGGATTACCTGACGCCCTGGACCGCGGCCAGGGCCGAGAAGCGGTTCCTGGCGCGGTTCAGGACCTTGCACGGCTGACCGAAGCTGCTTTCACGCCCGCACTTGCCCGCCTATAATCAGCGCGACCAAAGGACCGCCATGATTCACGTCTGCTCGCTTGCCGCGCTTCCCGACACCGTCAAGGCCACCGGCGCCAGCCACATCCTCACGGTGATGGCCAATGTCGACCAGGTGCAGCGGCCGCAATCGGTGCTGCCGGCCAATCATCTGCGGGTGCAGATGGACGACATCACCGAACAGATGGAGGGCTTTGTCGCGCCCTGCGACAGCCATATCGAGCAGGTCCTGAATTTCGTGCGCGGCTGGGACCGCAGCGCGCCGCTGGTTGTGCACTGCTATGCCGGCATCAGCCGCTCGACCGCGAGCGCCTTTGCCGCCGCCTGCGCGCTCAATCCGCATCGCGACGAGATCTCGATCGCGCGACAAATTCGCGCCGCCTCCCCGATCGCATCGCCCAACCGGCTGATCGTCGGCCTGGCCGACAAGGCGCTGGGGCGCAACGGCCGGATGCTGCGGGCGCTCGACGAAATGGGCCCGGGCAGCATGCTGGTCGAAGGCAAGCCGTTCCGCGTCGATCTCGACTGAGTGGTTTTCGTGGAGCGATGGCTTGGAATTTATCTATCGCATGTGGAACGAGCAGTCGCCGCAGCTTCACCTTTCCCCGCGCGTGGCAGGGCATTTGCCCATGGTGTTTTCCATGCCATCCGCGCAGGAATTTTTCCGATTTTGCATTGTGTTTCAGCGAGTCGTCCCTGCGAACGCAGGGACCCATACGGCGCCGAAGCTCGTTTCGGTACTGGGTAGAAGTCTTTTTTTACTTTCGAGGCCGGGGGTGATGGGTCCCTGCGTTCGCAGGGACGACCCGCTGAGAGCTGGTGCGAAGACACCTTCGCAACGTCGTTGCGCGAGATGAGCCAGGCGGCCCTGACGCCGATCGAGATCGGGCTGACCGCGGCCATCGTCGCGATCGAGGGCAACGAGCCCCTGATCCTGACAGCTGCGGGCGGCGGCGGCGACGGGCTCGCGGGGCTTCCGTTCGGCCCGTTCGAAGCGGTCGCGCACCGTACCTTCGAGATCGGCCTGCGCGCCTGGGTCGAGCAACAGGCCGGATTGCGGCTCGGCTATGTCGAGCAGCTCTACACCTTCGGCGATCGCGGCCGGCACACCGAGGCCGGCGACACCGGCGTCCATGTCGCCTCGATCGGCTACCTGGCGCTGACCCGCGCCGCCGACAATGCCTCGCCGGCGCCCGGCGCGACCTTCGAACCCTGGTATCGCTTCTTCCCGTGGGAAGACTGGCGCGAGGGACGGCCCGCCATGATCGAAAGCGACATCTTTCCCGAGCTGACGCGCTGGGCGGCGCAGGCCGAGCAGCCCTACATCGCCCGCGCGCTCGGCCGCAAGGATCGCGTCCGGCTGTTTTTCGGCACCGAGGGCGGCCACTGGGACGAGGAGCGCGTGCTCGACCGTTACGAACTGCTCTACGAAGCCGGGCTGGTCGAGGAGGCGCGAAGGGACGGCCGGCCCGCGGCGCTGGCGCGCAAGTCGATTCCGGGCCTCGGGGTGTCGATGCGGTTTGACCACCGGCGCATCCTGGCGACGGCCATCGCGCGGCTGCGCGCCAAGCTGAAATACCGTCCGGTGGTGTTCGAGCTTCTGCCGCCCGAATTCACCCTCACCGAGCTGCAGCGCACCGTGGAGGCGATCTCGGGACGGCACCTGCACAAGCAGAATTTCCGCCGGCTGGTGGAAGCCGGCGCGCTGGTCGAACCGACTGGCGTGATGTCGACCCAGACCGGCGGACGGCCCGCGGCGCTGTTTCGCTTCCGCCGCGAGGTGCTGCAGGAGCGGCCGGCCCCCGGCCTGCGCGTCCGCGGGCGGCGCTGACGCCCCGCGGCCCGTGACGGGCTTGCGACGGCTTGTCGTCAGATGCTGGCAGCCTCCGCGGCGGCGCGATGCATGCTCGAAGACATCTCGCTCGTTACCGTGCTCTGCTCCTCGACCGCAGCGGCCGTCGAGGTCACGTACTCGCTTACCTCCTGCATCGACTGCCTGATCGAGGTCAGCGCGCTGACTACGTCACCGGAGATGCCGTTGAGATTGCCGATTTCCTGCCCGATCCTGTCGGTGGCCTGCTTGGCCTGGCTGGCGAGGTTCTTGACCTCTGAAGCCACAACCGCAAATCCCCTTCCGGCTTCGCCGGCCCGCGCCGACTCGATGGTGGCGTTGAGCGCCAGAAGATTGATCTGGCCGGTAATGCTTCCGATCAACTCGACGATACCGCCCATCGATTCGCTTGCTGCGCTCAGACGTTGCGCCTGTTGATCGGCGGCCTCGACCTTGTCAACGGCGTCCGACGCCGTCTGCCTCGATTTGGTCATCGTCTCCGAGATCTCGCGCACCGAGGCCTTCAACTCCTCGGCACCTGACGCGACGGACTCCAGCATGCCGCGCACGCTTTCGCTCTTCTTGCGGGCGATGACCTGGGCCGTGGTGTCGGTTGCGTATTTGACGACCTTGAACGGCTTGCCGTTCAAGTCGAGGATCGGGTTGTAGGAAGCCTGAATCCAGACCTCCCTGCCGGCCTTGCCGACGCGCCTGAATTCTCCCGCCTGGTACTGGCCGGCGTTCAGGTTTGCCCAGAATTGGCGATAGGCCGCCCCGTCACGTTCCGAAGCATCGACAAACATGCTGTGGTGCCTGCCCTGGATTTCGCCCAGCGAATAGCCCAGCGCGTTCAGGAAATTCTCGTTCGCCGTGAGGATGGTGCCGTCCATCCCGAACTCGATTGCCGCCTGGGATTTGCCGATCGCCGCGATCTTGCCAGCGAGGTCGGCAAAGCGCTGCTTCTGCTCGGTGACATCGGTTGCGAATTTCGCGATCTTGAACGGCTTGCCCTTTTCGTCGAGGATCGGGTTGTAGCTCGCCAGAATCCAGACCTCCTTGCCGCCCTTGCCGAAGCGCTTGTATTCCGCGCTCTGGAATTCGCCGCGATTGAGGCTCGCCCAGAATTCACGGTACCCGGCGCTGTCGCGCATCGCCGGCTCGACAAACATGCTGTGATGCTTGCCCTGGATTTCCGCGAGCGAATAGCCGAGGGCTTTCAGGAAATTCTCGTTGGCGGCGACGATGGTGCCGTCCATCCCGAACTCGATTACCGCCTGCACCCGCCGGATCGCCGCAATCATGCCGGCATCCTCCATGCTGGCGATCTTCTGCGCGGTTATTTCCGTCGCAAACTTGATGACCTTGAAGACCTTGCCGTTGCGGTCGAGCATGGGATTGTACGAGGCCTGGATCCAGATCTCCTTGCCGCCCTTGCCGATACGCTTGAATGCCGCGGCCTGGTATTCGCCCCGGCTGAGACGCGCCCAGAATTCGCGGTAATCCGCGCTGTCGCGCACCTCCGGCTCGACGAACATGCCGTGATGCTTGCCCCGGATTTCGCCTAGCGAATAGCCGAGCGCTTTCAGGAAATTCTCGTTGGCGGTGACGATCGTGCCGTCCAGCCTGAACTCGATCACCGCCTGCGACCTGTTGATCGCGGCGACCTCCGCCAGGGCGTCCTGCGCAGCCGAACGTGTTCGCGAAAACATTCCAGAAGTCTTTCGTGCCAGCGGTGAATTTGGCCGTCGAATCGCGATTCGGAGTCTAATTCGATTGGTCCCAGCAAAACCTTAATCCGAAGCCACGCACAACTACGGGGACATTACCCCTTTGCGGCGATCGCCGACTTGCTCCCTCGCCCCGCAGGCGGCAGGGCTATCGCACATGATGAAATGAAACGCTTTGAATGGCGACGAAGCTTATCTGCCCTGAAGGAAGGCCTGAGACACTTGCGCAGGCCATTTCGGCCGCCAGCATGATCGAGGTCGGCCGCCGACAGAGGGCCTGTTTCATCCAGACGCCCGCGAGAAACCGACGCCTGGCCGTGTCAGGCCGCCCTCACCGTATCGAGGAACTTGCCGACCTCCAGTTTTAGCCGGTTGGAGTCGCGGGACAGCGACTGCGCCGCGGACAGGACTTGCGAAGAAGCCGAGCCGGTCTCGCCGGCGCCACGCTGCACGTCGGTGATGTTGGACGAAACCTGCTGGGTGCCCTGGGCGGCCTGCTGCACGTTGCGCGAAATCTCCTGGGTCGCCGCGCCCTGCTCTTCCACCGCGGCCGCGATGGTCGAGGAGATCTCCGAAAGCTTTTCGATGGTACCGCTGATTTCCCGGATGGCGGTGACCGATTCCTGGGTCGCGGCCTGGATGCCGGCGATCTGCTGGCCGAT
>Ga0302279_10002796_pt1 | contig 22599 bp, 17 predicted proteins | sample III_Bog_N3_3_FD_194541 | JGI IMG/M metagenome (GOLD analysis project Ga0302279, IMG submission 194541) | Peat permafrost microbial communities from Stordalen Mire near Abisko, Sweden - III_Bog_N3_3 | ecosystem: Environmental > Terrestrial > Soil > Wetlands > Peat | place: Sweden: Abisko...
GTGATCACGCCACGCTCGATGCCAATCCCCTCGTGAATGACCTTCACGATGGGGGCGAGGCAGTTGGTCGTGCAGGAGGCATTCGTGAGCAATCGGTGCCGGGCCGGGTCGTAGAGGTGGTCGTTGACCCCCAAAACGAGGTTCAGGGCGCCGTCCCCTTTCACGGGGGCGGCGACGATCACCTTCTTCACTCCCGCGGCAAAGTACGGCGCAAAGTCCTCCGGCTTGCGGAACTTGCCGCTGCACTCCAGGACAATGTCGATTCCGTGTTCCGCCCACGGAACCTTGGCCAGCTGGGATTCGGCGGTGAAGGCGATCCTTGTGCCGCCCACGCAAACAGCGCCCTCCTCCGCCTTTGCTTCGCGAGTCCAACGGCCCTGGACGGAATCGAAGTTCAAGAGATGGGCGGCGCATTCCGCCCCGCCTTTTACCTCGTTGATCAGAGCCCATTCAAATTCCGGCCATTCCGAGGCCACGCGGTAGCAGAGGCGGCCGATTCGGCCGAAGCCATTGATTCCCAAGCGGATCTTTTTCATTTTCTTAGATCCTGGATTTTGACGGAGAACAGCAGATCGGACTGGTGTCCGTAAATTTTCCGTGGAGCCTGCGGAGTTTCGCCAGGTCGGCCTGGAACACCGATTGCTCACGCGCGCAGTCCTGCAGACAGGCAAGATTGGCCTTCAATTCGGGCGAGGGCTTGCGCGGCAGGCGGTACACCATCCAATTGGCCTCGCGTGTCGCCTCCACCATGCCGTGGGTGCGCAGATAGGCGAGGTGCTTGGATATCTTGACCTGGCCCTCGTCGAGCAGCTCCTGAAAATGGCACACACAGAGGGGTCCCTGGCTAAGGAGATTGAGCACCCGCAGGCGGGTCTGGTCGCACAGGCACTGATAAATTCTGATGAGGTCCATGCCACCCAATATGTAACGAGTGGAATATACCTCAATGAGAATATGATGCGCTTGGGTTACGTTTGTGTCACCCCAGCTTCTCTCGCCGAACCCGGCGCCGTCCGTGGATGTCCCGTCCCATGCCCGCCTGACCGCTGTTGCCAGAGCCACTGCTCCCCGTTGGCCCGAATGGGTCGTTGGTGGTTCGGCTGTTGTTTTTAGCGGGCAGCCCTCCTGCGCCCTCCGCAGAGGGCTTCGGAGGACAATTTCACCATCGGCTCCCGCGAAGCCGGAGCGATGGTAAAATTGCCCGGGACCGGACTCGAACCGGCACGTCCTTGCGGACAGGGGATTTTAAGTCCCATGCGTCTGCCATTCCGCCACCCGGGCTGCGTGACCTTGGTTAAAGATCAATCCATCCCCCTGTGCCAGAAAATCTTGGACCGGCGGACGGATCCCTGCGGACGGGGTCAGGCCGCCAGAAGTAAAAAATAGGCGTTTTTTTACTTCTGGCGGCCTGACCCCATCCTGCCTTTGAAAAAAACTGCGCATTTTTTGCTTCCGGCGACCTGAGCCATTGCCGTCTTTTTCACGCACAAATGACTCGCGCCTTGTTCGGCGTTTGGCCATAAAGACTGCGTTATTCTGGTTTCGAACCCCCTCCCCCCGACCATGAAGATCAACAAGACCACCTGGTTTGCCGCGGCAGTCGCCGCGACACTGACGCCGTCCCTTCGCGCTAGCGAAACGGACATCAACATACCCGACCTAAAGTCGGTCTCGTTCTTCGGGGGGTCGCTGGGCGGGATGACCGTCCTCATGATAGGTATCGCGGTCTGCGCGGTCGGGGTCCTCTTCGGCTTCCTGCAGTACATCCAGACGCGGAACCTCCCGGTCCACCGCACCATGAGCGCGGTCTCGAACATCATCTGGGAGACCTGCAAGACCTACCTCTGGCAGCAGGGCAAGTTTCTCCTGGGCCTGTGGATCCTGATCGCCGTCTGCATCGCCTACTACTTCGGCGGGCTCGGCGGTCTCTCGACCAAGCACGTCATCGTCATCCTGGGCGCCTCGGTGCTCGGGATCCTGGGAAGCTACGGCGTCGCCTGGTTCGGCATCCGGATCAACACGGTCGCCAATTCCCGCGCCGCGTTCTCCGCCCTGAAGGGCAACCCGCTGGCCACCCTCCTCATCCCGCTGCGCTCGGGCATGAGCGTCGGGCTCCTGCTCGTCGCCACCGAGCTGTTCTTCATGATCTGCATCCTGGCCTTCCTGCCCAAGTCGCTGGCCGGCCCGTGCTTCATCGGATTCGCGATCGGCGAGTCGCTCGGCGCCTCCGCGCTGCGCATCTGCGGCGGCATCTTCACGAAGATCGCCGACATCGGCGCGGACCTCATGAAGATCGTCTTCAACCTGCCCGAGGACGACCCCCGGAACCCCGGCGTGATCGCCGACTGCACGGGAGACAACGCGGGCGACTCGGTCGGGCCGACCGCCGACGGGTTCGAGACCTACGGGGTCACGGGCGTCGCCCTGATCGCCTTCCTCGCGCTCGCGCTGGGCGCCAACCCGCTCCTCTGCGGGACGCTCATCGTCTGGCTCTTCGCCATGCGCATCCTGATGATCATCGCCTCCCTCGTCAGCTACTTCATCAACAACGCGGTCAGCACGGCCCTCTACGGCAAGGAGAAGGACTTCAATCTCGAGCATCCCCTCACCCTCCTGGTGTGGATCACATCGCTGATCTGCATCGGGGTCACCTACCTGGCCTCGTACTACCTGCTCGGCGACCTGCCCGGGCATTCCGGCCTCTGGCTGGCCCTCTCGTCGATCATCTCGCTGGGCACCCTGGCCGGCGCCCTGATCCCCGAGTTCACCAAGATCTTCACGTCGACGGAGAGCCGCCACGTGAAGGAGGTCGTCGTCTCCTCCCGGCAGGGCGGCGCCTCGCTGAACATCCTTTCGGGATTCGTCACGGGAAACTTCTCCGCCTTCTGGCAGGGCCTGGTCATCCTCGTCCTCATGTTCTTCGCCTGGCGCCTCTCCACCAGCGGGGCGATCGCGGCCATCATGCCGCCGGAGTTCGCGTTCGCGGCCCCGATCTTCGCCTTCGGGCTGGTCGCCTTCGGCTTCCTCGGGATGGGCCCGGTCACGATCGCCGTCGACAGCTTCGGCCCGGTCACCGACAACGCCCAGTCCGTCTACGAGCTCTCCCAGATCGAGGCCCAGCCCGGGATCGCCGCTGAGATCCAGAAGGACTTCGGGTTCAAGCCCGACTTCGAGAACGCCAAGCATCAGCTCGAGAAGGGCGACGGCGCCGGAAACACCTTCAAGGCGACCGCCAAGCCGGTCCTCATCGGGACCGCCGTCGTCGGCGCGACAACGATGGTGTTCGGCATCATCATGATGCTCCAGCGGATTTACCCGGACACGATCGCCCGGCTCTCGCTTGTCCATCCCCAGGCCCTCCTCGGGCTCCTGATGGGCGGTTCGGTGATCTACTGGTTCACCGGGGCGAGCACCCAGGCCGTCGTCACCGGCGCCTACCGGGCGGTCGTCTACATCAAGGAGAACATGAAGCTCGACGCGACCACCGCGGCGACCGCGGCCTCCAAGGAGGTCGTCAAGATCTGCACCCAGTACGCGCAGCGCGGCATGAAGAACATCTTCGTGGTCGTGTTCTGCTTCGCCCTCTCCCTGGCCCTCTTCGACCCGTTCTTCTTCATCGGCTACCTGATCGCGATCGCCTTCTTCGGGCTCTTCCAGGCCATCTTCATGGCCAACGCCGGCGGCGCCTGGGACAACGCGAAGAAGATCGTCGAGGTCGAGCTCAAGCAGAAGGGCACCCCGCTCCACGCCGCGACCGTCGTCGGCGACACCGTTGGCGACCCCTTCAAGGACACCTCCTCGGTGTCGCTGAACCCGGTCATCAAGTTCACCACGCTCTTCGGCCTCCTGGCCGTCGAGATCGCGGTGAAGATGGAGCCGGTCCTGCGGCACGCGCTGGGCGCGGCGATCTTCCTCGTGGGCCTGGTCTTCGTCTACCGCAGCTTCTACTGCATGCGGATCCCGGCGGAGAAGTCTGCCCAGGCCTGAGGCGGGCCCCGCTTGCCCTTCACGGAAACACAGAGCCTTTCCCCCAACCACGACGCCGCGCCGCCGAATGAGCGGCGCGGCGTTGTTTTTCACCACACCGCGATCCCCTTCGCGGATACGGTCGCCCTTATGCTCCGGCCCGAGAGCCGGGTGAGCTATCATTGCGTGATCGACAGGGACGGATCGCGCTGCCGGCTGGTCCCCGACCATTGCGTCGCCTGGCACGCCGGGGCCTCGGAATTCATGGGACGGGCGGGGTGCAACGCCTTCATGCTGGGCGTGGCGTTCGCGGGCGACACCTACCGGGAGCCGCTCACCTCCCTCCAGCTCGCCTCGGCGATCGAGTGGCTGGCCCCGCGCTGGGAACCCCTCGGGTGGACGGCCGAGCGCATGACCGACCACCGGCAGGTGGCCCCCGGCCGGAAGGCCGACCTCAACCCGGCCGAGTGGCTGCGGCTCCGCGAGGCGATCCGAGCGAGATTTGGTTGAAATCTTCGGCGGCGGGCCGCAGAAGGTTTTTGCCGCCGGGCCGCCATGATCCTTCCCGACCAGACACCGAAGCTTCCGAAATGGCCGTTTCTGGCCTGCGACGCCGCCCTGCTCGCCGCCGCCTGGGTGATCTCGCAGGGGGCGGCCCGTCCGCTTCCCGTCGAGGCGATCCTGGCGATCGTCGGCTGCGTGGCCGCGGCCGGAATCGCAGGCGCGATTCCGTTCCTCGCCGACTACGCACGGCGCCAGGACGAGGCCCTGGACAATCGCCAGCGCTCGCTTGAGAAGCTCGCGCGCGACGCCACCGAGGCCGCCGAGCAGATCAGCATCGCGGCCCGGTCGCTTCACGACGTGGCAGGCGCCGCGCAGCGGGGCCTGACCCAGGCCGGCACCCTCCCCGGAAAGATCCAGGAGCAGATCACCGAGTTCACCTCCCAGGCCGCAAAGGCCCGGCTCGAGGACCGGAAAAACCTTGAGAAGGAGCTCGGCTCGCTGCGGCTCTCGGTGGCCGGGAAGCTCCAGGAGAGCGCCGACGGGATGACCGCGGCCGCCGCCGAGCTGGCGCGGGTCGCGCGGAAGGCCGCCGTCCGCGAGGAGGCGCCCGCGCCCACCCCGCCCCCCGTCCCGGTTGCGCCGGAGCCGCCGCCCCCCTCCGCTCCTCCGGTCGCCTCCGCCCCGCCCGTCGCCGCAGCCGCGCCGGAGGCTCCCGAGCCCCCGGCCCCGTCCGAGCCGGTGCAGCCGGCCGCCGAGCCGCAGCCCGCCACCCCGGTGTCCGAGGAGGTTCCCCAGGCCCCCAAGCCGCCCCCCCGGAAACGGGCGCCGCGGAAGCCGGCCCCCGAGCCGGTGGCCGCTCTCCCTGAGCCGATCCCGGCGCCCGAGCAGCCCAGCCTCATCCTCGATGATGAGCCTGCGGCGGCGCCGTCCGAGTTCACGCAGTCGGCGCCCGACGAGGACTCGCCCCCGGCCTCGCTTTCCGCCGACGGGGCGACCCGGCTCCTGGTCACCGCCTACATCGGGATCGGAAACCGGCTCTTCATCCGGGGCGAGGGTCCGGGGTTGAACTGGGAGAGCGGGGTCCCGCTCCAGTTCGTATCGATCGGGAAGTGGCGCTGGGACACGGAGGAGGCGTCCGGGCCGGTCCGATTCAGGCTCTACAAGAACGACGAGATCGAGTGCGCGTCGCTCGGCCAGGGCACGCTGGAGCCCGGCCGCCAGCTCGAGGTCACGGCTTCATTCTGACCTCGAAGGGCTCGATGTGCACCGTCACGTCGGAGACCCGCAGCGCCGAGGCCATGAGCCGGCTTTTCACCGCGTGCCCGATCTCGTGGCCGCTGACCACGCTCAGGTCGCCGTCGACCCGCACCTGGATGTCCACGAGGTAGCTCAGCCCGCTCTTCCGGATCCGGCACTTGTCCAGCGCGCGCACGCCCTCGACGCTTGAGGCGAGCGCGCGGACGTCGTTCTCGATGTCGGGGGACACGGCGGTATCCATCATCTCGTCGAGGGTCCGCTGCAGGATTTCCACGCCGTTGAAGGTGATGATGGCGCAGGCGAAAAGGGCCGCCCAGCCGTCGGCTGCCGCCCAGGCCCGCCCGCCCACGACGGCGATCGCGATCCCGATGAAGGCCGCCGCCGAGGTGAAGGCGTCGGAGCGGTGGCGCCACGCCTCGACCTTGAGCGCCGTGCTCCCCGCCGCCGTTGCCGCCGCCCGCAGGCGCCGGTAGACCCATAGCTTTGTGACGACGATGCCCGCGAGCAAAGGGAGGGTTTCCCAGTGGGGACCCGCGTGCGGCGTCACGATCGAGTAGACAGATCGCCAGCCGATCCAGCCGGCCGTCGCGAAGATGAAGACGACGCCCGCGAGGGCCGCCAGGGGTTCGGCCCGGCCATGGCCGTAGGGGTGGTTGTCGTCGGGCGGAAGGGAGGCGACCTTGAAGCCTGCCCAGACGAGAATCGAGGAGAGCACGTCGAGGAGCGACTCGGCGCCGTCGGCCACCAGCGCGAAGCTGTGGCCCAGGAAGCCCCCGGCGAACTTGAGGACGGCCATGGCTGCGTTAAGCGCGAGGCTCCAGATCACGAGGCGGCCCCCGGCGCGGGCGCGGTCCTCGTTGGACGCATGCTGCGCCTGCGGTTCGGGGCTCATCGCCTGACGATTGACACCCGGGGCGACCGGTTCAACCAATGATTTGGCAGCCGCCCGGATCGATGCGCGCGCCTGGATTTGACCTTGCCATAATGGCTGGCATGATGACCTCCCTGATGGATCCCCAGCGAACGGATACGACCCCCTTTGACCCCGTAAAGCAGTTCTCGGTTTTCGCCGAGAACCGCCTCGGCCGGCTCCACGACCTGACCACGGTCCTGGGGCAGAACAACGTCCACGTGATGGCGATCACCGTCCTGGACACGACCGACAGCTCGATCGTCCGCTTCATCGTGGACGACCCGGGCAAGGCGCGGGAACTGATGATCGTCAATGATTTCCCCTACAACGAGCTGAACGTGCTCGCCGTGGAGATCGACACGGAGTCGGACCTGAAGGGGGTGCTCTCCGCCCTCCGCGAGGCCGAGATCAACATCCACTACATCTACAGCTTCATCAAGCGCCCCGAGGGGAAGGCCGCGTTTGCGATCAATGTCGAGGACTCCGACGTCTCCGCGCAGGCGCTTTCACAGCGCGGGTACAAGGTCCTGACCCAGGGCGACATCTCCCGCTAGCCCGGATATTTCATGAACACAGGATGAAGATCGTCAAAATTCCGGAGCAGAAAAGCCCGAAGGCGACCGAAGGTGGCCTCGTGAGGCCATAGAGGGAGCATGAGGGTTTTTATGCCCGGAATTTGGACGAGATTCGCCTGTGCTTCATGAAATATCCGGGCTAGGCGCCGATCAGTCGCCCAGCCCCTCGGCGTCCATCTCGTAGATGCCGGTCATGTAGCCGTTGTCGTACAGGGCGCCGACCTTGAGGACGCCGTAAAAGGAGATCGGCACGTCCTGGGTAACCGCGACACCGGCGGGCATCTTCACGATCACCCATTCGTTCATGTTCGGCACCGTGCCAAAGCAGCAGGCCATCTGGTTGGCCATGATCAGGAATTCCGTCGCCTTCCCGTCCTTGAGCGCGGTTGGGAGCATGAAGCCGGTGATAACCGCCTTCTTCCCGTTCCAGGCCTTAACCTCGGCGGGAATCTGGTCGTCGCCGGTGGGCGGTGCCGCCCTCGGGTCCGCGACCGGATCATAGGTCGGGGCGACAAACTTGAACGCGGCGAGCTTGTCGAAGCCCAGCTTGAGATAGCCCCGCGCGACAGCCGGCCCCGGGGCGTCGTCATCGGCCCGCGCCGCCGCCGCGAAGAGGCAGGCGAGGAGGAGCAGGGCTGCGAACCGGGACTTCATGCGGAGGACGATAATTCGGTTCGGACGCCATGCAAGCGCTCCACTGGACTGGCAATAAACCGGCTTGCGGGTGGAGCGGGACCTCCGGGCACGCTGGTTTGGGCTCGGGTCGCTCAGCGCGCTCGGAGATCGCGCTCCACCTCCAGGAGAAAGAGCGGTTTCCCCCTGTTTTCCTCCCAGTCAAAGTCCGGATAGCCGCGCCGCGGCCCCCTCTCGCCGATCACCGCGGTCCGGCCGAGCGCGATGCATGTGACGCCGTCGGTGAGCACGACGTCGCGGATCCGGATCCGGCCGTAACCGCGGGCGACAATCCGCATCGGGGGGACCGGGACGGCCGGCATCGCGAAGCCCAGCGGCACGGACACGCGGTGCGACACCCGGGCGCGCGGGCGCGCGGCGCAGGCCCGGAACTCGACCGTGAAGAAGCCGTCCACCGCGGTCCAGCCGTCCGCCCCCCGGACCTCGACCACCACCTTCTGGAGCAGGGGCTCGAAGTTATCCACGGTGAAGACCAGCTGGCAGCGGCCGGCGACCGGCGAGGGTTCCCAGGCCCTCCCGTCGTCGCGCCGGCGGCGCAGCCAGGCCCGCCAGGCGCGGAGGCGGGCGGCGTCGGCGGCGACGATCCGCTCGTTCGGGCCCGCGACGCGCCGGTCACGGGTCCGCCCCCACATCGCGCGGGCCGCCGACCGGCCGGAGGAGACGCTCCGCCCAAACCGGGCCGCGGCGCGCTCCTGCGCCGCCAGGAGGGCGCGCGCGGCCGGGACCGCGCCCGCCGCCAGCGCCGCCCGGATCCGCCAGACCGCCCGCCCCGCCTCGCGGACAAAGAGGTCGCGGCCGGCGAGGTAGGCCCGGAAGCGCAGGCTCGCCGCCAGCCCCGGGGGCAGCCCCTCCGCCGCGCCGAGGCGCCCGCAGGCCCGCGCCCCGGACCGCCACGGCGCGAGCGGCTCGTCGGTGGGCGCCCCGTCCCAGCGGTCGTTGATCCGCCACCTTATGTATCCATTAAATGGATTCAAATCGGCGGCCGCCATGGCCCGGGCGGCCCGGGCCCCCGACCCGCCGAACATCCGCCGCGCCCCGGAGCGCAGGAGCCGCGCGGGATCCTCCTCGCCGTCGAGCCACAGCCCGGCGGCGGCCGCGTCGACGGCCATCGCCGCCTCCGCGGCGATCCTCCCGCCCTCCCACGAGGTCACGAGCATTCCCCCCGCCCCGGTCGCCCGGCAGCGCCGCCACCAGGCGACGATGTTGGCCATCCGCTCCCCGAAAAGCGGAATGGGCTCGTGCCGGAACGGGCCGTTCATCGGGCACCCCCAGTGCTCGATTCCCCGGGCGCGCAGCGGCGCCGCCAGGTCGCAGGGGGCGAAATTGCGCAGCTCGATCCGCGGGCGGCCGCGAAACGGGTAGTAGTACCAGTCGTAGGCGATCACCCCGTCGGGCAGGAGCGGGATCGCCTCCGGCAGGAGGGCGAGCATGTCGGCCCAGAGGCCGAGGCGAAGGCCGAGGCTCCCGGTGATCCCCTGCAGGCGGGACACATGCCGGGCGAAGTGCCCGGCCTTCCCCACCTCGGCGATCTCCGCCCGGCTGAGGGGGTGGCGGCCCAGATGGTAGGACTCGTCGAGCCCGACGTGGACCTTGCCGGTCGTGCAGAAGGGCGCCATGTCGCCGAGCAGCTTGGCGGCGATTTCCAAGGTGCGCGGATGCAGGGGACATATCTGGCCGCGCTCGAGCGGCGAGCCGTCCGGGGCGCGGACCTCGTTGAGGTCGCGCAGTCCGGGCGCGTCGAGAATATACTGGGTGTGCCCCATCAGGTTGACGATCGGAACGACCCCGATTCCCGCCCGCTCCGCCGCGCGGACCAGCCGGCCGAGCTGCCGGTGGGTGTACGCCCCCCGCCGGGCCACGCCGGGGAGGCTCGGGTACTCGACAGCGTTCTCAAGGTGAAGGTAGAGCTCCTGGTAGCCCCAGGCGGCATAGCGGGGAATCTGGGCGAGGAGCCAGTCCAGCCGCTCCGCCTGCCGGGCGAGGTCCCATTGGAATGCGCGCCGCGGCGGGGTCGCGGCGGGACGGGAGAAAGGGGGCCGCACCATGGCGTTAAACGGGTCTCAGGCAGTTTCCAGGTGGCTCTTCAGCCACGCCCGGGCGCCATCCTCGTCGGCAAAGGCCCCGTCGAGCTGGGCCTCGAAGGCCGCGGCCAGGATCGGCGTGTACCCGGGCCCGGGCTTGCAGCCCAGTTCCAGGAGGTGCCGCCCCATGAGGATGGGACGCGGCGCCGCATCCTCCAATGCGAGCTCGACCGCGCGTCCGCGGAGGGTCTCGATGAGCCCCAGGTCCTCGCCGGGGTCGAGCGGCGGGCGGCCCCGGGAATCGGCCCCCATGACCAGGACCAGGTCCTCGATCGTCGCGGGGGCCAGCCGCCGGGCCAGCCGGCGGACCTGGGAGTCGGAAAATCCGCCCTGCTTGCCGTGGTGGTGGGCGAGATGCTGGATGACCAGCGCGCAGACCGGGGGGATCAGCTCGAGTGGCGACCCGATCCGCCTGAGAAAGGCCTCCGCCAGGGGTCCGCCGACGCCCTCGTGTCCCGGGCTGATCCAGCGCATGACCCCGCGGCGCTCCGCGAAAGAGGTCGTGGCCGGTTTGCCAAAGTCGTGGGCGAGGACCGCAAGGCTGAGCAGCCGGCGCCGGTGGGCGTCCCCAAGGCGCCATCCGTCCAGCGACACGAGCGCGTCCAGGCAGTGCTGGGTGTGGGTGAAGACGTCGCCCTCCGGGTGCCACTCCGGCTCCTGCGGGGTGCCGCGCAGGGCGGCGATCTCCGGGAAGTGGACCAGCCAGCCGGTCTGCTCAAGGACCTCCAGACCCCGCGAGGGCTTCACCGCCTTCAGGGCCCACTTGTCCCATTCCCCCCAGACCCGCTCGACGGGCAGCTCCCGGTAGGTGTCGACCATGGCCCGGCAGAGCGCGGCCGTACCCGGGTCGAGCGAGAAGTCAAAGCGGGCGGCGAGCTGGAATGCCCGCAGGACCCGGAGGGGATCCTCGGAAAACGCGGGGCTGGTGTGCCGGAGGACGCGGGCCCGCAGGTCCCCCTGGCCGCCGTGCGGGTCGACGATCGCCCCGTCGGCGGGATCGAAGGCGATCGCGTTCACCGTGAAGTCCCGGCGGGCGGCGGCATCCGCGTCGCTCAGGGTCGCGTCCGGGGCGACCGCGAAGCCCCGGTGCCCGGAACCGGTCTTCGACTCTCGCCGCGGCAGGCTGAAGTCGTAGTCCCCGCCGGTGACCGCGCTGCGCACCTTGACCACCCCGAAGCTGCGACCGATCACGTCGGTCGCGCCGAAGGGGGCCAGGGCGCGGTGGAGGACCTCGAAGTCGACCCCGGCCACCTCGACGTCAAAATCCTTCGGCTCATGGCCCATCAGCCAGTCCCGGACGCAGCCGCCCACCAGGCGCGGGCGCGCCGGGGAACGGAGGGCCCCGAGCATGGCCCGCAGGTCGGGCGGAATCGGAAAGTCAGCGCTCATCAGGCTTCAGGGACCAGGCAAAGGCCGCGAGGCAGGCCCAGCCGGCAATGAGGGAGGCCCCCCCGAGCGGGGTCACCGGCCCCAGCCAGCGCGGCCCGCCGAGGGCGAGCCCGTAGAGGGAGCCGGAAAAGAGGACGACCCCGGCGATCCAAAGCCGGACCGCCCAGGTCCCCGACGCGCCTGAACCCGCGCGCAGCCACCCGGCCGCCCCCGCCAGCGCGACCGCGTGGAGGAGTTGGTAGCGGACCGCCGTCTCCCAGACCTCGAGCATGCCCCGGCCGGCGAGGGAACCGTGGAGCGCGTGCGCGCCAAAGGCGCCCAGGCAGACGCCCGAGGCGCCGAGGAGGCCTGCGGCGAGGAGGGATTGTCGCGTGTTCAAGGCGGCAGATTCGCAGAAAACCGCGGCGAAACAAGCCCGGGAAATCAACCCATGCTCGCCAAAGCGGCGTGACTTCGCAGCATGACGCGAAATGCAAAAAGAGTTCGAAGGCATCCTGGACCTCCGCATGCTGCAGGAGGTCTGCCCGGTGCCGGGTCGCTTTGACGACCCGGTTCTCGTCAGGCTGGTCGCGCTTTTCATCGCCGAGGAGACGCCGCGGCTCGCCGGGCTCGGGGACATCGCGGAGGCGAGGAACGGGGCCCGGCTTGCGGGCGAATCCCACCGCTTCGCGGGAAGCTGCGCGGTCATCGGGGCCACCCAGGCGCACCGCGCCGCCCAGGAGCTCGAGCGCGCGGCCGTGACGGGGTTGTGGGAGGAGGTGCCCGCACGGCTCGCCGCAGTGCACGAGGCGTGGATCCGGCTCAACGCGGCGCTGGCGCAACTCGGGCTCGGCACCCGGTGACCGGCCGGCGAACGGCCGCCCGGCGGTTGATATAATAACGAACCATGGAGACCAACCTTGCATCGCTGCTGAAGCGCACCTTCGGCTACGACGCGTTCAAGCCGCTCCAGCGAGAGATCATCGATGCGTTCCTCGCGGGCCGGGACGTGATCGCCCTGCTGCCCACCGGCGGCGGAAAATCCCTCTGCTTCCAGCTTCCGGCGCTCTCCCGCCCCGGCCTCACCCTGGTCGTGTCCCCGCTGATCGCGCTCATGAAGGACCAGGTCGACTCCCTGCAGGCCAGCGGCGTCGCCGCCACCTTCCTGAATTCCTCGCTCGACGGCGACGAGTCCCGCGCCCGGCTGCGGGGGCTCCACCGGGGGGAGTACAAGCTGCTCTACGCGGCCCCCGAGCGCCTCATGCTCGAGGGCTGGGCGGAAAACCTCAGGAAGTGGAACGTGACCGGGCTCGCGATCGACGAGGCCCACTGCGTCTCCGAGTGGGGCCACGACTTTCGGCCGGAGTACCGCCAGCTCGCCAAGCTGCGAGAGTCGCTGCCGGGCGTCCCGGTCATGGCCCTGACCGCCACCGCAACCGGGCGCGTACGGGCCGACATCGCCACCCACCTCAGGCTGCGCGACCCGGCCTGCTTTGTCGCCAGCTTCAACCGGCCCAACCTCACCTACCGGGTCCTCCCCAAGGACCAGCCGCTCAAGCAGATACTGGAATTTGTCCGGAAGCGCGAGGACGAGAGCGGCATCATCTACTGCGCGAGCCGGGCGACCGCCGACCGGGTGGCGGCGTCGCTGGCCACCCGCGGGCACTCCGTCCGCGCCTACCACGCCGGGCTCAACGGCGACGAGCGGGCCCTCAGGCAGGACGCCTTCGTCCGCGACGACGCGCGGATCGTCTGCGCGACAATCGCCTTCGGCATGGGGATCAACAAGCCGAACGTCCGCTGGATCATCCACCACGACCTGCCCAAGAACATCGAGGGATACTACCAGGAGACGGGCCGCGCCGGGCGCGACGGCCTCCCGGCCGACTGCCTGCTGCTCTTCAGCGCTGGGGACGTGGCCAAGCAGACGCATTTCCTCGACGAGATCCCCGGCGACCAGGAGCGCTCCGTCGCCCGGGGCCAGCTCCGCAAGATGGTCCACTATGCCGAGAGCGCCTCGTGCCGGCGCCGGGAGCTGCTGGCCTACTTCGGGGAGGACTTCCCCCTGGACAACTGCGGGGCCTGCGACAACTGCCTGGAGCCGCGCGAGAGCTTTGACGGGACGCTGGCCGCCCAGAAATTCCTCTCCTGCCTTTACCGGATCCGGCAGGCCAGCGGCTTCGCGGTCGGGATGAACCACGTGATCGACGTGCTCACCGGCGAGCAAACCGAGAAGGTCGGGCGCTGGGGCCACGAGCGCCTCACGACCTTCGGCATCGGCCGCGAGCTCTCGCGGCACCAGTGGGCCTCGATCGGGCGCGAGCTGATGCGGCTGGGCACCGTTGCGGTCGGCGAGGGCGAATACCCGGTCCTGGAGCTGACCGAGGAGGGAATGGCGCTCCTGAAGAGCCGCTCCCCGGTGACGCTCACCAAGCCGATGGACGCGCCGAAGGCGCGGCGGGCGGCGAAGCGGGAGGGCGACATCGCCTGCGACGAGATCCTTTTCGCCCGGCTGCGCGCCCTGCGCAAGCGCCTGGCCGACGAAAGGTCGGTCCCCGCCTACATCATCTTCGGCGACACCACCCTGCGCGCGATGGCCCGGCACTACCCGGAGACCGTGGACGCGATGGAGGGGATACCCGGCGTCGGCGAGAAGAAGCGCGCCGAGTTCGGCGCCCGCTTCGCCGCCGACATCGCCGACTACCTGCGGGCAAATTCGCGGGTCAAGTTCGACTAGCCCAGGGCCGTGAGCAGCCGCTCGAGCTCGGCGCGCTTCGCAACCTGGTCGGCGAGCTGCTTGCGCGCACCCTCGAGGACCGCGGGCGGGGCCTTCCCGACAAACGCGGGGTTGGCGAGCCGGGCCTCGGTCGCCGCTATGTGCTGCACAAGCTTCTCGAGCTCCTTCTGGAGGCGCTGCTTCTCGGCGGCGGGATCGACCGCGCTGGACAAGTCGAGATAGAGCGTCCCCAGCGGCGTGACCACCGCGGGCGCGCCCTCGACGGCTTCCCTGCGGACAAACTCCGCGGCGCCGCACATGCGGACGAGCCGCGCCTGGTTCGCCCGGATGATTTCCCACGGGGCGTCGGCCGCGGTCACCAGGAAGAGGACGTCGCGGCGGCTCGCAAGGTTGTGGTCGGCCTTCAGGGCGCGGGCCTGCGAAACGAACTGCTGGAGCCTCTCAACCGCCTGGACCGCCGCGGCGTCGAACGGCCGGCCGACGGCCGCCCTGAGCTGCGGGACGAATTCCAGGCCGTCACTCCCCATGAAGGAACCGGGCTTTGCATACCCGAGGAGCTGCCAGAGCTCCTCGGTCACAAAGGGGATGAAGGGGTGCAGGAGGACCAGGGTCTGCCGCAGGACCAGGTCCTGGATCGCCAGGCAATTCACCCGGGTTTCCGGCGCCTGGAGCTTGGTCTTGGAGACCTCGACGTACCAGTCGCAGAAGTCATTCCAGAAAAATGCGTAGAGCCTCTGGGTGGCCTCGGCGAACTCGAAGGCCCCGAAGGACGCCGCGATGTCCGTGTCGAGCTGGACCAGCTTTGCGAGGATCGTCTCGTCGTCCGCGTCGAACCTCGACGGCTCGAGGCGCCCGGCTATCGCCGCGGCCGAGCCGTTGTCGCCGGCCGGACCGCTCATCTGCCGGAAGCGGCTGGCGTTCCAGAGCTTGTTGCAGAAGTTCTTCCCCTGCTCGATCCGGTCCTCGGAGAAGCGGATGTCCTGGCCCTGCGGGGCCGTCGACACGATCCCGAAGCGCAGCCCGTCGGCCCCGTACTTGGCGATCAGGTCGAGGGGGTCGGGGGAATTGCCGAGGGACTTGGACATCTTCCGGCCCTGGGCGTCGCGGATGATGCCGGTGAAATAGACGCTCCCAAACGGGATCCGGCGGGCCGCCGGCTCGCCGGGACGGGAAAACTCCAGCCCGGCCATGATCATCCGGGCGACCCAGAAGAAGATGATGTCCGGCCCGGTGACCAGCGTGCTCGTCGGGTAGAAGCGGTCGAAGCCCGACTTCTGCATGGCCGCGGGGTCGGGCCAGCCCAGCGTTGCCAGCGGCCAGATCCACGAGGAGGCCCAGGTGTCCAGGACGTCGTCCTCCTGCTCCCAGTTCTCCGGGTCCGGCGGCCCGTCGAGGGAGACGTGGACCTTGGCCGGGTCGCGCAGGTCCGCCTCGGCGAGCGTCTCGCGGTCGAGGCCCTTCCGGTACCACACCGGGATCCGGTGCCCCCACCAGAGCTGCCGGCTGATGCACCAGTCCTGGATGTTCTCCAGCCAGTGCAGGTACACCTTCGACCAGCGCTCGGGATAAAACTTGATCAGGCCGTCGCGGACGACGGACGCGGCCTCGCCGACCCGCGGGTAGCGCAGCCACCACTGCCAGGTCAGCCGGGGCTCGATCGGCACGTCGGCGCGCTCCGAGTATCCCACGTTGTTCGGGTAGGGCTTCTCGCCGACCAGGGCCCCGGATTCGCGGAGGAGCTCGACCGCCTTCTTGCGGCCGGCGAAGCGGTCCAGCCCGGCGAGCTCCGGACCGGCCAGGTCGTTGAGCCTTCCGTCGGGGTGCAGGACGTCGATGATGGGCAGCCGGTGCCGGTGCCCGATCTCGAAGTCGACCTTGTCATGGGCCGGCGTGATCTTGAGGGCGCCGGAGCCGAACTCCCGGTCGACCGCCGCGTCCGCGACAATCGGGATGGGGGCGCGGTTGAGGGGGCGCCAGACCGTCTTGCCGACCAGCCCGGCGTAGCGCGGATCCTCGGGATGAACGGCGATCGCCACGTCGCCGGGAATGGTCTCGGGCCGGGTGGTGGCAACCTGCACGAACTCGCCCGGGCGCTCCGTCAGCTCGTAGCGCACCTGGTAAAGCGCGCTGCTCGAGGGCTTCATGATGACCTCCTCGTCGGAGAGGGCGGTCTGCGAGGCCGGGCACCAGTTGACCATCCGCTTGCCGCGGTAGATGTGCCCCCGTTGGAACGACTCGACGAAACCGGTCAGGACCGCACGGGAATAGCCCGGATCCATCGTGAAGTGCGTCCGGTCCCAGTCGCACGAGCAGCCCAGGCCCCGGAGCTGCTCGAGGATCCGGTCCCCCTTCTCCCCCCGCCAGGCCCAGACCTTCTCCAGGAACTTCTCCCGGCCCAGGTCGCGGCGGGTCTTCTTCTCCTTGCGGAGCTCGCGCTCGACCACCGACTGGGTGGCGATCCCGGCGTGGTCGGTGCCCGGGATCCAGAGCGCGGCCCGCCCCTCGATCCGCGCGCGGCGAATGAGGATGTCCTGGAGGGTGTTGTTGAGCACGTGCCCCATCGTCAGGACCCCCGTGACATTCGGCGGGGGAATCACAATCGAGTAGGCGGGCCCGTCCCCGGCGGGACGGAAGGCCCCGGCGGACTCCCAGGCGGCGTACCACTTCCTTTCGACGTCGCCGGGTTCGTAGCTCTTTGTGATTTCAGCCATGGCCGGGGCAAAAATTAACCCCCGCGCCAAGCCTGCGTCCACCAAATCCGCTTAATTTTGTCGTTCGGGAGTGTAATTCCGCGAAAAATCGCTTGGTTTTACCCCGTATCCCGATGCCCCCGACCATCCAATCCCGCGCTGCCGCGCACCTTGCGTTTACCGAGACGACCCCGGTTGCCGGCCGCCTCGCCGCCTGCCGGCAGTTCCTCAAGGAGGAGATGGACGCCCTGCACGAGCGCCATTCGCAGGGCGCCTCGGGCATGGAGATCGTACGGGGGCGATCGGAGATCGTGGATGCGATGATGGTCCGGCTCTTCGAGTGCGCGGAGCGATCCTTTGCCCGGGTCAACAAGTCGCCGCCCGCCGTGGCCCTGGTGGCCCTTGGCGGCTACGGCCGGGCCGAGCTCTCCCCGCTCAGCGACATCGACGTGATGTTTCTCTTCTCCCCGAAGGCCCGCGCGGCGGCGATCAACCCCTACCAGGAGCACCTGACCCGCGAGATCCTGTACGTCCTCTGGGACATCGGGCTGAAGAACAGCCACGCGACGCGCTCCGCCGCCGAGGTCTTTGTCGATGCCCGTAAGGACATGCACGCGAAGACCGCGCTCCTCGAGGCCCGCTTCATCGCCGGCTCCACCGCCCTCTACGAGACCTTCGAGCAGGCCTACCGCTCCTTCTACACCGGCGAATCGCCCAAGGATTACATCCTGGCCCGGCTCGAGGACCAGGCCCACCGCCGCTCGAAGTTCGGGGACACGGTCTTCAACCAGGAGCCCGACATCAAGAACGGGGTCGGCGGCCTGCGCGACTACCAGAACGCGCTGTGGATGGCCCAGGTGAAGTTCGGCATCACCGACATGGACGAGCTGGCCGCCCAGCACCACCTGAAGCCCGACGAGGTCGAGAAGTTCAAGGCGGGCTACGATTTCCTGCTCCGGGTGCGCAACGAGCTCCACTTCCTGAGCGCCCGGGCGACGGACATCCTCAACCTGGACATGCAGCCCCGGGTCGCGCTGAACCTCGGCTACCGCGATGAGGAGATCCTGGGCCGGATCGAGCGCTTCATGCAGGACTACTACCGGAACGCGCAGACGATCTTCCGGACGGCAAAGCTCGTCGAGAGCCGGCTGGCGCTCACGGTCGGCCGCGACGCCCAGGGCGAGAAGCTGTCCATCCTGGAGACGCTCCGGGCCACCCGGTTCCGGCGCAGCCAGCGCATCGACGGGTTTGTCCTGCGCGGCGGGGAACTCGCGGCGGAGAGCCCCGGCGTATTCCGCGACGATCCGGTCCGCCTGATCCGCGTGTTCCGCCACTGCCAGCAGCTGGGCTGCCGGCTGGGTTTCCACCTCGAGCAGTTGATCGGCGAATCGCTGGACCTGCTGGCGCAGGTCGTCGACTCGGCTGACGCGGCCGTCTGCTTCCGCTCAATCCTGTCGGAATCCGGTTCCGTGCACCCCTCGCTCGCCCGCATGCACGAGCTGGGCGTTCTCGGCCGCTACCTGCCGGAATTCGACGCGCTGACCTGCTTCGTCCAGCACGAGTTTTACCATAGATATACCGCTGATGTTCATACGCTTAATGCGATAAGGGGCCTGGACAGCGTGTTCGCGGAGGCCGAGCCGATCACGCTCAAATACCGCGAGGTCCTCCACGAGCTCCACGACCCGGCGCTCATCTACCTGACCCTGCTCCTGCACGACATCGGCAAGGCGCGCGGGATCAAGGGGCACTCCGAGTCCGGCGTCCAGCTGGCCGCGCCGATCCTCGAGCGTCTCCGGGTTCCGCCGCTTGAGGCTGAATTGGTTTTATTTGTCATCAAAAATCATCTCGCGATGGCACGATTCTGGCAGAAGCGGGATATAGATGACCCTAAGACTGCGGCAGCATTTGCCGAATTGGTTGGAAGCGCGGAGCGCCTCCGGAGCCTCTACGTGCACACGTTTTGCGACGCGCGGGCCACGTCGGCGGACCTTTGGAACAGCTACAAGGATGCCCTCCACACCCGGCTCTACCGGACGACCCTGGAGCGGCTCGAGCACGGGGCGGAGCTGGACGCCAGCAACGACGCGAAGAAGAAAATGACCCAGCAGGAACTTATTGCCAAGCGCATGCCGGGGATCAGCGAGGACGAGGTGGCCGCGCATTTCAACCTGCTGCCCGACCGGTACTTCATCAACACCGACACTTCGGATGTCGCCCTGCACATCCAGATGGTCAACCGGCTGCTCAAGTCGATCAACGCGGCGGACTCGGTCGGAACCCTTACCCCGATCATCGACTGGCACGACGACCTGAACCGCTCCTACACGGTGGTCAACGTCGTGACCTGGGACCGGGCCGGGCTCTTCTACAAGCTCGCCGGCGCCTTCAGCGTGGCGGGGCTGAACATTCTCGGCGCAAAGATCATCTCGCGCGCCGACCACATCGCGATCGACACCTTCCATGTGGTCGAGCCGGGCCGGGGCGTCGTCATGAGCCCGGCCGTCCAGGAGACCGTCGCCAGGAACATCGAGGCGACCCTCGTCTCCAACAAGGACCTCTACCCGGAGATCGTCGCCCAGGCCCGGAAGATCGCCGCCACGCGCTACCTGTCCACGAGCGCCAACGACTCGATCCACAGCTCCTTTCCGCCGACCGTCGACGTCTACCACGAGCTGTCGATGCAGCGCACGATCGTGGAGGTCCAGGCGCGCGACCAGCTCGGCCTCCTCTACCGGCTCGGCAAGACAATCTCCGACCGGGGCTTCGACATCACCTTTGCGAGGATCGGGACCGAGCGCGGCGTGGCGATCGACACCTTCTACATTGAGAACGACACCCACGAGCCCGTTGAGGACACCGCGAGGCTGCATGCCCTGCGCGACGCCCTGGCGGAGGTGATCGCCCCCGCGACCGCTGCCGCGGGCGCCTGACGCCTGCTCGATTACGGGTTGCGGATCGCGGGAACCGCCGGGAGAGTCGGCCCCGTGGAAAGCGACCCGGTGCCATCCTCCCGTTTTTCCGAGACGATCCTCGCGATCGCCTCGCTCGGCCTGGGGACCGAAAGCGCGGCCGAAGCCGTCCCGCGGATCCTCGAGATCATCGCGGGGGCGATCCCGGCGGACAGCGGCTCGGTGACGCTCCTCAGCCCGGACTCCGGGAAGCTCGAGGCAGAGGCGGTCTTCGGCTATCCGGGCGCCGGCACCACCCTCGCCTTCGACCTTGGGCAGGGCATTCCCGGCTGGGTGGCCCTGCACGCCCGGCCCGCGCTCGCCGCCGACACTGCGGCGGACCCGCGCTACCGGGCAGCCCGGCCGGGTGTGCGCAGCCAGGTCGCCGCGCCCCTCCTGGCAGCCGGCGACCAGGTCCTCGGCGTCATCACCCTTGAGCGCGGCTCGGCCACCGCCTACACGGATGCAGACCTGGGGCTGCTCGTGCGGCTTTCCGACGAGGCCGCCCGGGTCCTCCAGCTCCTCTGGCGGCTCGGCCACCTGGTCGAAAAGGCGCGCCAGCTCGAGGCCCTCCTGACGACGGGCCAGTCGCTCGTCTCCCAGCTCGAGCAGCACGAGCTGCTCAACACGCTGGCCCACGACACCCTCCAGATGATGCGCGCGCGCGCCTGCGGCCTGTACGTCTACGACCCGGCGCGCGAGACCGTTCGCGTCGCCGCCTTTGCCGGCGAGGCCGCCGTCCCGCCCCCGCTCGGCGAGATACCCGCGGACTCCTGCCTGGTCGCCGCGGCGATCCGCACCCGGCGCCCGGTCTCCTTCACGGACATCCAGTCGCCGGATTTTTTCGACCTCGCCGACCTGCCGCGCGACCCGGAGCTGCATTCCGTCCTCGCCACCCCGGTCGTCTCCGAGGGGGAGGTCCTGGGCGTGGTGGCCGTCTTTGTCGACCGCGTTCACCGCTTCGACAACGACGAGAAGCGGCTCTGTGCCGCCCTGGCCGGCCTCGGGGCCGTGGCCCTCCAGAACGCCCGGCTCTACACCCGCGTCTTCCAGAGCGAGGAGTCGCTGCGCAAGAACGAGCGGCTGACCACACTGGGGCTCCTGGCCGCGGAGATCGCCCACGAGATCCGCAACCCGCTCACCGTGCTCAAGCTCCTCGTCGGCGGGCTGGGTGTGGATTTTCCGGAGTCGGACCCGCGGCGGACCGACATGCGGGTGGTCGGCGAGAAGCTCGACCAGCTGGAGGCCATTGTATCGCGTGTCCTCAACTTTGCGCGGGCGCCGAGCAGCCTGCACACCCGCTGCGCCGTGGCGGAAATGATCGAGGACACGCTGGTCCTCATCCGCCCGAAGTTCGCCCAGAGCAAGATCCAGGTGCGCTTCGCCCCGCCGTCGGCCCCGATCGTCGTCGAGGGCCACGTCGGCCAGCTCCAGCAGGTTGTCCTCAACCTTCTCATCAACGCGCTCCAGGCGATGCCCGACGGGGGCTCGATCACGATCACGCTGGCGGACCGGGGAGGGAACGCCGTCGTCGAGATCACCGACACGGGAACGGGGGTCCCCGAGGCGATCCGCAACCGGATCTTCGACTCCTTCCTCTCCAGCCGCCCCGAGGGCACCGGGCTGGGGCTCTCGATTGCCAAGCGGGTCCTGATCGGCCACCACGGGGACATTTCCCTCCTGGCCACCGGGCCGGCCGGCACCACCTTCCGGATCACGCTGCCCCTGGTGAAAGCCTGAGCCCCGCCCATGACCCGAAAACGCACCCTGTTCATCCTGATCGCCGTCCTCGTCGCCGAGGCGGTGGCCGTCATGGCGTTCCCCGCGCGGACCCCGCGCCCGGCGCGCGTCCTGACTTCCGCCACCACGCTCATGCTCGCCGCGGCGCTCTGGCTGATGTCCCGCGGGGGCGCCGGCAAGCCGGACGCCTGACCCGGGCTCACTCCTCCAGCTCGACGTTCCAGTAGGCCAGGTCCAGGAAGTCCTTCCATATCTCACGGTTCTGGTTGCCCAGGACCAGGGAGATGACCGGGCGCCACTTCGGGCGCGCGGGCTTGCGGATCAGCCGCAGCCCGGCCTCGTGGGGGAGCCGGTTGGCCTTCCGCGTGTTGCACCGGATGCAGGAGCAGACGATGTTTTCCCAGGTGGTCTTGCCGCCGAACTGGCGCGGGATCACGTGGTCGAGGTTGAGCTGCTCGCGGGGCAGGACCCGCGCGCAGTACTGGCAGCTGTTCTTGTCGCGCTCGAAGACATTGTTGCGCGTGAGCTTCAGCTCCTTGCAGGGCAGCTTGTCGAAGAAAGTCAGCAGGATCACGCGGGGAAGCCGGATCGTGCGGCTGGGCGTGCGGACGGTCTCGGTCTCGGCGACGGGCGGATTGGACGCCGAGAAGTCGATCCAATCCATCATCGAGAAGGTGCGGAAGTCGTCCTCGTGATTGTGGACGACCTGCGCGTGCTCCCGGGCCAGGAGCCCGAAGGCCCGCCGCGCGCCAATGACGTTCACCGCCTGCCACAGGCGGTTCAGGACGAGCACGGGCTGGTCGAGGGCACCTTCCATACAGAGCGAGGGGAATACCCCCGGGGGGAGGGGGGTGTCAAGGCGGGGGCGCCGCGGCGGCGCGCAGAAACCTGAGACCTGAGACCTGAAACCTGAGTCGATCCCTCGAACCCGGAGCGTCCCGTGCGGCCGCGGAATTGTAGCCGGGGTCCCAGACCCCGGGGCTTGGGGTCCTATCTTCAAACCCCGGCCCTTTTAGGGCCGGGCCGGGGTCTGGGACCCCGGCTACAACGGAAAGCGCAAGGCGGCGCAAGGCGCCACTTGAAGATTGCGTGAGCGGCGGGGCGGCAGAACGATTTGCCGAATG
>Ga0302279_10002798_pt1 | contig 22577 bp, 21 predicted proteins | sample III_Bog_N3_3_FD_194541 | JGI IMG/M metagenome (GOLD analysis project Ga0302279, IMG submission 194541) | Peat permafrost microbial communities from Stordalen Mire near Abisko, Sweden - III_Bog_N3_3 | ecosystem: Environmental > Terrestrial > Soil > Wetlands > Peat | place: Sweden: Abisko...
TCACCAGGCAAACCCCGCGGCGATGGATCCCGGTCATTCGACGTTCTGCACCTGTTCGCGCAACTGCTCGATCGCCGCTTTCAGCTTCAGTCCCGTGGCCGTCAGCGCGACCGAGGCGGATTTGCTGCACAACGTGTTCGCCTCGCGGTTGAATTCCTGGACCAGGAAGTCGAAGCGCCGGCCGATATTGCCCGCCTCCGCCAGCAGCGCATGCGCCGCCTGAATGTGGCTGGCTAAGCGGTCCAACTCCTCCCGCACGTCGGAGCGGGCGGCCAGCAGGGCGACTTCTTGCGCAATGCGTTCCTCGGGCAAGCTGGTCGCCTCACGCAGCAGCGCCTGCAGGTTCTCCATGACACGGGCCCGTTGAGCAGCGGGCTGGTCGGCGGCCTCGGTGGCAGAGCGGTCGCGCAGGGTGGCGATTTCGTCCAGCAGGCCAAGCATAATGGTGGCGAGCCGCCCGCCTTCGCCTTGCCGCGCTGCCACCAGGGCGTCGAGCGCGGCGGAAAAACCAGAAAACACATCCGCAGTGGCCGCGGCGCGGTCTTCGGCCGGATCGATCGAGGCCTGGCGCATCACGCCGGGCAGCGACAGCAGCGCCTCGGCGCGCGGCACCGGGCTGCCGGGGATGCGACGGTGCAGGTCAAGGGCCAGGGCCAGCGCCTGTTCCAGCGCGGCGGGGTCAACGGACAACCGCGATTCAGTGTCGCGTTTGAGCGTCAGGTTTGCGGTGACGTTGCCGCGTTTCAACACCTTGCCGGCGGCTTCCCGCAGGCCTTGCTCCAGCGCATCCCAGCCGTTCGGCAGCCGGAACCGCAACTCCAGGCCACGGCCATTGACGCTGCGCAGTTCCCACACCCAGGACAGGCCCGCGGCAATGCCCTCGGTGCGGGCGAATCCGGTCATCGAGGCGAGGGGGGTTTGCATGGCCGGTCTTCTAACAGCCACCGCCGCCCCTGCGAACCAGGATTATGCACCGCTGTTGCCTCCGACGCGGTTGCTTGGCAGGCTGCAAGCCACGCAGAAACCGCAGGAGGACCGGAATGACCAAGCCGCCCCGCCCGACCCGCCAGCCCCCCGGCGTCTATCACCACACGGTCGGCGACGTGACCGTCACCGCGCTGAACGATGGCGCATTCGAGGCCGCCTTCGCCTACCTGACCCATATTCCATCCGACGAGGCCACGGCGCTGCACACCGCCAGTTTTCGCGCGATTCCGCCGCGGATCACCATCAGTTGCTTCCTGTTGCAGACCGACGACCGGTTGGTGCTGGTGGACAGCGGTTGCGGGACGGCGATGGGGCCGGGCCTCGGCGCGCTCGCCAGCAACCTGCGGGCGCTGGGCGTGCAGCCCGGCGATATCGACACGGTGCTGGCGACGCATCTGCATCCGGACCATATCGGCGGGCTGGTTGACGGCGCCGGGGCGGCGCTGTTTCCCAACGCCGAGTTGGTCGTTCACGAGGCGGACCTGCGGTTCTGGGGCGATGACGCGACCCTGGCGCAGGCCTCGAACGACCAGGACCGGGGCTTCGTCCAGCTCGCGCGCGCGACGATCGCCGCCTATCGCGACCGCACCCGGTCTCTGACGCAGGGGGAGGCGCTGCCGGGCATCTCCCTGGTGCCGGAACCCGGTCATACGCCGGGGCATTCCGGATGGCTGATCGCCTCGGGGGCGGAGTCGCTGCTGATCTGGGGCGATATCGTGCATATGCCGGGCGTGCAGTTCCCCCGGCCGGGGGCCGGCATGGGGTTCGACGTCGACGGGGACCAGGCGATCGCGACTCGGCAGCGCATCTTCGATATGGCCGCGACCGACCGGCTGGCGGTGGCCGGGATGCACCTGGACTTTCCCTGCTTCGGCCACGTGGCCAAGGCGTCGAAGGGCTACGCCTTCATCCCGAACGTCTGGACTCCGGCGGTCTGATCGAGGGCAGGGGCGCTGTCACCCCCGCCGCTTCTCGATATCCGGCAAGAACGCGGTCAGCAGCCCGATCAGCGGCAAAAACGAGCAGACGCGGTAAACCGCCTCGATCCCGGTGACGTCGGCCACCCGCCCAAGCGCCGCCGCGCCCAGACCGCCGAGGCCGAAGGAGAATCCGAAGACCATCCCCGCCACCATGCCGACGCGGCCGGGCAGCAGCTCCTGTGCATAGACCAGGATGGCGGAAAACGCCGAGGCCAGGATCATCCCGATCAGCACACTCAGGATGCCGGTCCAGGCCAGGCTGGCGTAAGGCAGCACCAGCGCGAAGGGGAACGCGCCCAGGATCGAGAACCAGATCACCGGCTTGCGTCCGAACCGATCCCCGATCGGTCCACCGGCGAAGGTGCCGGCGGCCACCGCGCCCAGGAACACGAACAGGTGCAACTGCGCGCTCTGCACCGAGACGTGGAATTTATCGATCAGGTAGAACGTATAATAAGAGCTCAGGCTGGAGGTATAGACGTTCTTGGAGAACAGCAGCACCAGCAGGATGCTGAAACCGGTCACGACAGTTGCGCGCGGCAAAGCCGAGGAGGCCGCGACCGGCGCCGCCGCCCGGCGTCCGCGCCGTGCGGCCATCGCGGGGTGTTGATTGTACCAGAATCCGACATGCGTCAGCAGCACCATCGCCAGCAAGGCCGCGGCCGAGAACCAGGCAATGCTGCCTTGTCCGCGCGGCACCACGATGAAGGCCGCCAGTAGCGGCCCGATCGCCGATCCGGTACTGCCGCCCACCTGGAACAGCGACTGCGCAAAACCATAGCGCCCGCCAGAGGCCATCCGCGCCACGCGCGACGACTCGGGATGGAACACTGACGAGCCGATCCCGACCAGCGCCGCGGCGAACAGGATCGCGCCGTAGCTGGACGCCACGGACAGCAGCAGCAAGCCGACCAGGCTGCAACACATGGCCACCGGCAAGGAGAAGGGCTGTGGCCGCCTGTCCGTCACCATGCCGACCACCGGTTGCAGCATCGACGCGGTCAACTGGAACGCCAGGGTGATCAGCCCGATCTGACCGAAATCGAGGTGATATGACTCCTTCAGGATCGGGTAGATCGCCGGCACCAGCGACTGGTTCAGGTCGTTGAGCATGTGGCACACGCTCAGCGACACCAGGATGGTGAAGGTTGTTCCGGTCCCCGTCGCGGGCAGGCGGACGGGGACGGAAACCGCGGGGCTGGCCGCGACCGTGTTCTCGCTCAAAGTTGCTCCTTGGCAAAACTCTGCTGCTTCGTCCGGAGTATGGCAAAGCCTTGCTCCAAACACCTATGCGCTGAGCGTCTGGCTGCTACCTGCGGGCTCGCAATCATTCTCAGCGGTCTGCTATTTTGTTGCCGCATTCAGTAGCCAAGTGTGACTGGCCCTGCGATGTGGTCCGTGACGGTCCGGCTCACGGGATTTTGGCTGGAGGTCATGATGGCGGTGCCTAAGAAGGATGAAGTCAGCGGTCGGGCGTTTGCGATGCCGGTGGTGTGGATACTCGCCCTCCTGGCAAGCTACTGGCTCATATCCGATTGGCAAGATCTGCCGCAATTGATCTCCGCAACCTTCGCAAAACTCTAAGCGGGTTCGACCAGCCGGGCTCACCGCACGGGACGTGCCCGTGTGTGATCGCCGCGACGAGCCCTGCGCGATGAACGGATTTTGCAATCCTCCGCACGCCCAATCGATTGCGAGCATAAAATTCCAATACGGTTCCGTTAGGTCGTGCGCGACCAATCCGTCCGGTGACCCGACCCGTCAGGTCCGGCAGACTTCGTGGACTGCCCGAACCGAACATTCAGCCGCTTGCCGGAACGAAGTGCGTGGATCTGGCCGGGACAAGCCTGCCCATGACCGGTGATGTGCTGGCGACCGCCGGCTCATCCGTGGGTGCCCGACAAAGCTCCGCGCGGACGGCATCACACCGGCGGCAAATCCGCCGCGCCGCGCACACGCCAGTCGGACCCTTGCAGCAGCAGCACAGCGCCCTGAGTGCTGGCAATGCCCGGCAGCACCACAAGGTTTCCAGTCCCTTCGACCGACCTCAGCCCGCGCACGATGCGGTACTCTTGCAATCGGCGCCCACCGTTCTCGCCCGATGCCACGTCGGTCGCGTGCGCCCTGTCATAGATCACCAGCAGACGGGTCAGGGTCTGCGAATCCGGCGCGATTTCTGCTTCCAGACTGTCGCCCCGACGCCGCAGGCTGACCGGAACCGGAAGCGCCGCCGCTTGCCGCATCGCCGCGCGCACCGCGGACCGATCAGAGCCGACGACCATGGACGCGCCATTCACCACCAGCGCCGGCGTATAAACCTCATCGCGCAGATGCGCCGCATAGGCCTGTTGCCGTTCGGTCCACTGGCGGCTGGCATAGGGATCGCGCCAGCCTAACGAATTCCAGTAATCGACATGCCAGGCCAGCGCGATCACGTTCGGCAGTTGCGCCAGTTCCCCCAGCAGGGCATCGGCCGGCGGGCAGGATGAACAGCCCTGGGACGTGAACAGCTCCAGCACCACCGGCGCCTCCGCCGCGTTGGCGCTGCCGGCCAGGGCCGCTGCCAGACCACCCAGCATCAGGTTTCGCCGGTTCATCACATCGCTCCTGGTTGACCGAGATTGGACTGCGCCGCCCCGTCGGCGTTACACCGGTTCCGGGGAGAAATATGGGTCATGCCAGCGATCGACACCGGACGAATCAGCCTATTTTATTGCGAAATCGGCTCGGTCGGCCCACCGGTCCTGCTGCTGCACGAACTCGGCGGCAGCAGCGCGAGCTGGCGGGACGTCGCCCCGCTGATCGCGGCCAGGCGGCGGACCCTCGCGATCGACATGCGTGGCGCGGGCCGATCCGAAAAGCCGCCCGCTCCGTTCGAACTGGCCGAGCAGGCGGACGACGTCGCCGACTTGCTCGGCGCACTGGACATCCCGCAAGCCGACATCCTTGGTGCGGCGCTCGGATCGTTGGTGGGCGCGCTGCTGGCGATCCGCCACCCCGGCCGGGTGCGCCGGCTGATGATGTGCGCCGTCGCCACCGAGATGGCCGGCGCGACCGCGGCCTATCTGCAACAGCGCGCCGAGCGTGTGCGAATTGTCGGAATGCGTGGGGTTGCCGACGCCAGCCTGGCAAACGCGTTTCCGGAGACGCACGCCGCGGCACGTGCCGCGTATCGCGCGATCTACCTGGCGAACGACCCCGCCGCCTATGCCGAGCTGTCGCTGGCGCTGGCCCGCTTGCGGTTGCGGCCCGAGGATTGGGGGGCGATCCGGGCACCCACCCTGGTGGCCTCGGGGGCGCACGACTTCATCTGGCCGCCCGCTGCGGGCCAGCAGGTCGCGGCGCTGATCCCGGGGGCGCGATTCGCGGTGTTGCCGGATGCCGGCCATTTCCCACATCTGCAGACCCCCGGGCCCCTGGCCGAACTGGCGCTGGCGTTCTTTTCGGTGGCGCCGGGTACGGGAGCCTGACCGGACCACGCCTGCCAGGCGCGGTTCCCGCATCACCACCGCTGCCACCCGCCTGTTTGTTGACACCTGCACCAGGTGCCCGGGTTCGCCGGTCCGCACGGGCGTCTGGTGCTCCGCCCGCAGCAGGCCGGTCAGCCAAATCCGTCGCGGCCCCCGTCCGAGATCCGTCAGCCGGGGCGAGACCGTCAATTTGGCGGCGACCGGAATCGACAAAGGGAAACACGCTCCCGTTCACCGTTTCTTAAGGTTGACCTGATCTAACGAGGGCGACGGTTCACGATTCACCGGTAGTTCGGTCCCCATGAGTGCTTCAAATCCGCCAATTTGTCAATTGTCACATTCCGGATTTCGTCTGCTGGGTGAGCCAGTCTTCCGTCTGAGTGGCGGAGGGCGGGTGGCGTCGATGGTCGTACTGCTCGATAGCCAGGAAGCGATCTTGCCGCTGCGCGCGGTGGCGCGGGAGTTTGCGATCGATCCGGCCAGCCCCGATGGGGTGATGTTGGGGCTGATCGAAGAGGCCTTGGAGTTCGTGGTCGCCCTGCGCCTTGGCGACAAGCTGCCGTCTGAACTCAACGGGGGGGAGGCTAGTTGGAACCCATCCGAGGAGGATCGCCGGCTGGCGGCCAGCCGTGCGCGGCGTGAATTGGTACGCTGCGTGTTCGCTCGGATGGGCCAGACCGTCGCGCTCGACGCCACCCTGACGCCGGGGTGGGAGGAGGCACCGGCCAACCGCAAAATACTCCGCCAGGCAATCGATGGGGCTGCCACCCTGCTCGACGGCATGGATGCCGAGGCGATCACGTCCCTTGTCGCCTCGATCAGCGATGAACTGGCCTACATCGAGACGATGCGGCGCACCCTGGCGCGCGGCATGTCCGGTCCGCAGGACAAGCTGCTCCGCATCCGGGTCGCCGATCTGCCCGCGGCGCGGCGCGACACCGTGCATCAGGTGCAGGCACTGGCGCGGCGTGGCCTGAAGGAGATCGACGGCCGGTTTGACACGGTTGACGCCAGTCTGGATGACTTCCTGGCCGTGCTGCGCGACGTGCCGGCCGCGATCGGCATGTTACGCCGCCAACGGGACTGGTTGTTTCGTACCAGGCATGCGTGGGAGCCGGTGTTTGGCGACTGGAAAAAAGTTTCGGGGCATATTGACGAGTTTTTCTGGAAGGTCATCGAACGGACCTATACGTTCCTGGCGCCGCGATTTATGTCGTTCAAAGAATGGAACGCCTTGGAGGCAAAGCCCGTTGCAGCGCCATTGCGCGCCAAAGTGTGGTAGGCTTCAACCAGCCTGGCGCTGGGGATATCCTTCCGGCAAGGCATTCAACAGGGATCGGCCGAACATGGTCATCTCCGGACTGGTGCCCGCATAGCGATCGATTGCCGCAAGCACGCGTCGTGCCGTCTCGACATCGGGCGCCGGCAGGGCAGGCAAACCTGGCAGGCGCGCAACGATTGCCGGTGCCGCCTCGATGGCAGCGGCACGGAATGCGGTGCGTGCGATGTTCGTCGCTGGTGCGCTCAGTTGCGGTACCAATTCGTCCGCCAGCCAGCCAAGCAACCGCGGCCAGTGGGCGAGCTGGCGATACAGCGCTGGCACGAATTGTGTCCCATCCACCTCCGTTGCAAACCGCAACAGAACCGCGCGTTGATCGGCTGGCAAAGTGAGCGGATCCCTATTGCCCGGCATCGGCGGCAACGGGTCGGGTGGCGTCCATTGTGTGTCGAAGCCCGAACCGGTTGGAGCCGGACCGGTCAGCAGCAACTTCAGGCAAGCGCCAGTCATCAGGTTGACGGGTGAGACGCGGTAAAAATTCGCCGCGACGTTCCGGATGGCGGCAAGATCCAAGGCATCAATGCCCCAACGCAGCAGCATCTCCGCCACGACCGGTGTCAGCGGCTGGCAGTGGACGTTTTCAGCCAGGCGCCAGCCGGTTTGCGGGATCGCGCCGGACCGCATCGCCGGCTGAAGCGCCGCCCAGGCCCATTCCAGAACGCCTGGCATCGTCGCCAGATAGCGTTGGAGCGACGATACATAAGGTACACCGGAACAACGGCGAATGTCGTCGTAGATCGCCGCGACCACGCCGGTGGCCCGGTCCTCCGGCAATTCGGCGAGCAGGTTAAGTGACTGGCTGGTCATACCCGCGTGGTCCTCCGAGCCGGGTGGCGCTGGCACCCCGTGACCGGCTCGAGGTTCGCCATCAGCCGCGACGGACGTTCTGCCAGGGCCGGTTGCATGATTGGAGATGAACTGGACCTGCACTGTCAACTGACTGTGAAATGGAGCGGTCGTCTGAAATAAGCATTCTGTACAGGGAATTTCTACACACGGATTTTGTCGAATATGCCGAGGATTGTCTCACATTGGTGCGGCCGGTGATGCTACGCTGCGACTGTCGGCAGATCGGCAGCTATTCGGCCATCCTGCCGCTGATGCGCGCTTTTGCGCACCGGACAACGGCGATTCCGGGTAAGAACCGCGTGGTGTCGGTCTCGATCGGGTACAAATTCCCCGATGCCGATGGAGCGGACGTGTCAGGTCGCATCCCGGTAGTGGCCAATGGCGCCCAAGCGCAGGCGGACCCGCCGGCTATTGCGACCGGCGCGCCCTTCGTCGCCATGCGGGGGCGCGCGCCGCCTGAACAGCCTTCGATGAACGATGCTATTTGTGCAACTCTGAGATGCGATTTTTCTGCACCTTGTCATAATTCGGTTGTAGTGATCGATCCGGCCAATAACGTGGGTGGCGCACGCCGAACCGCAGCACAGCGATTTATCGACTTCCGATTGAACGTGGCCTATCCGCCACACGCCGTGGGCCGATATGGGATCCGATCGCGGTACCTTCGTGTCTTGACATCGGTGCCGGGTCTCGCGTTCCGCACCGGCGGCAAGATCGCTCGGGCATCCGGTCAACGCCATGGTAGCGGTCACTTCGGTTCGTCGCGATTGCTGGCAGAGCTTCGGGCCGGTTGCGCGGCGCGTGATCGATGCCGGGTCGGACGGCCCGCTGCACCGTGGCGATCGGTTGGCTGCGCACGCCAAGGTGAGGCGACCGGTCTGGGCACTGGCCACAAAAAACCGGGCCCGCTTGATACCTCGCCTCGCCTCTCTGAGTGGGGCGGCAAAGGTTCCTTGACTCGATCTTGGGCGCTGCGTAGAAACCCGGCCTCCCGCCGCCTGGCTCGCATGCGGCTTCCGCTCAGACGAACAAAAAAAGAGATCATGGCCAACACTGCTTCAGCGCGTAAGCGCATCCGCCAGACCATCACCCGCACGGCGCGCAACCATGCGCGCAAATCGCGTATGCGTACGTTCGTCAGGAAGGTTGAGGCTGCGATCGCCACTGGCGACAAGACCGCGGCGGCCGACGCCTTTCGGGTGGCGCAGCCGGAAATGCAGCGCGCGAGCGGCAAGGGTGTCGTTCACCCGAACACCATCGCCCGGAAGCTGTCGCGGCTGTCAGCTCGGATCAAGGACCTGTCACCGGGTTAACGAATATCGGTCATTTCGCCAATTATGGTGGGTTGACCCCGAACTGACATTTGCTCATAATGGTCGTCACCAAGTTGGCCCACACTATCGTGCGGGCCGACCCCGCTTGTTCATCTGTATAAAGTACAGATCAGGCAGAGCAGATCACATTCCTGCCAAGTAAAATTATTCTAACAACTTGGAGGGTTGTCGCGAATTATTGACATCGTTAAGCGGCGTGCACTTTTAGCTTGCGTCTCTCGCGCCTCCGACATACATATTACTGGCTGTTTTGCCAGCGGCCTCTTCGCCCATGGCCTGTCGATATCTGGTGGCCTGTTCGGCGGAAAGCCGTGCTATCGCCTAGGGGGATTTTCGTTCGGCCGAAAAGGAAGGCGGTGGCGGTCAGTCACCGTCACAGGGGGAAAGCATATGATCCAAATGGCCAAGGAGCGGGAAATCGTGGAAACGCCGCAACTCGCTGCTCAGTGGGCGCATATCCGGGGCCGGTTGCAATCCGAGGTGGGAGACGTCGAATATCGCACATGGCTGCGCCAGATGACCCTGGTCGGCCTCGAAGGCGACGAGGTCACGATCAACCTGCCTACCCGCTTCCTGCGCGACTGGGTCAGCAGCCACTATGGCGACCGCCTGAATGCCCTCTGGCATGCCGAGAACCCGGCCGTGCGGCGGGTGGAAATCCGCGTCGGCAGCGCCGTGCCGTCGATCGGGCCGCTCGCTGAAATCGTGGCGCCGCTGCCCGAACCGGCGTCGCTGCTCGCGCTCACCATGCGGCCTGACGATCGCTCCGACCCGCGCGTGGAATTCACCAGTGCGCTGGACGCGCGTTTCACGTTCGATGGTTTCGTGGTCGGCAAGCCGAACGAGTTCGCCTACGCCTGCGCCCAGCGGGTTGCCGAACAACCATCCAGCCCGGGGTTCAACCCGCTGTTCCTGTATGGCGGCGTCGGTCTGGGAAAGACCCATCTGATGCATGCCATCGCCTGGGCGCTCATCGGCCGCGACAACGCATCCGCGCGCCCGGTCTCGGTCGCCTATATGTCGGCCGAGAAGTTCATGTATCGTTTCATTGCGTCCATACGCAGCCAGTCGGTGATGGAGTTCAAGGAACAGCTCCGCAGTGTCGATGTCCTGATGATCGACGACCTGCAATTCCTGATCGGCAAGGACAATACCCAGGAAGAATTCTTCCACACCTTCAACTACCTCGTCGAGGCCGGCAAGCAGATCGTCGTCTCGGCCGACAAGTCGCCGTCCGACCTCACCCTGCTGGAACAACGGCTGCGTACCCGTCTCGGGTGCGGGATGGTTGCCGATCTGCATTCTACAACCTTCGAGCTGCGCATCTCCATCCTTGAATCGAAGGCCGCGCGGGCTGGCGTGGCGGTGCCGGCGAAGGTGATGGAGTTCCTGGCTCATAAGATTACGTCGAACGTGCGCGAGCTTGAAGGGGCGCTGAACCGGCTGATCGCGCATGCAAACCTGTTCGGCCGGCCCGTCACCCTGGAGGCCACGCAGGAGGTGCTGCACGACATCCTGAAGGCGCACGACCGGCGGGTGACGATCGAGGAAATTCAGAAGAAGGTCGCAGAACACTACAGCATCCGGCTGACCGATATGTCCTCCGCGCGGCGGGCCCGATCTGTGGCGCGGCCGCGCCAGGTGGCGATGTATCTGGCGAAGCAACTCACCAGCCGCAGCCTGCCGGAGATCGGGCGCAAGTTCGGCAACCGGGACCACACGACCGTGATGCATGCGGTCTCCCGGGTCGGCGAGTTGATGGAACGCGACGGCGCCTTCGCCGAGGATGTTGAACTGCTGCGGCGGATGCTGGAATCCTGAGGCGCCGCTAGGGCACGACATCATTCCGGAAAGAACGCCAAGGTCCGCAGCTCGATACTCTCCCTTGGCAACATATCGGGCGGCGCGGTGGGGTCGTCGAACGACGTGTGAGGCATAAAGCGGGCACGCCCATCCTTCAGCGAGTCGTAGCACTTCAGTAGCAGCACCTCGTCGCGGCGCATCGCCGGAGCATAAAACCAGCGGTGCGCCGGATTGTACGTCAGGCAATAGATCTCGCCTGTGCGGTCGCGATAGATCAGGTCCTGTGCGACAAGATCGGACACTGCCACGGTCGCCGCATCGCAGACCGCGAGCGGCGCATCCCGCAAAGGTCCCCGGATCGGCCGCCACAGGTTGATGATGGCGAAGCGCCGCTTCAGCAGGTCCTCGGCTTCGTCGCCCATCAGGTCACGCACCCGTTGCGGACCCGAGACCTCGGTGTAGTCGCCGTGGATTCGGGTGACCGGCTGGCGGGGAATGCCCGGCGTGCGGTCCGCCACACCCGGGGTGCGCCGGCGGATGGTGTGGTCGAACACCACGACACGGCTGGCACCGGTGGCTGCGGCGACGATGTGTTCCGCCTCCCGGTCGTAAATCTGTCGCACGGCCTGGTCGTCATACAGGTCGTCCACCGCGGTCGGCGCCTCGAGCAGCGCAAACCCCTCACGGTCCAGTGTCGGCGGGACCGGCAGGGCACGCAGGTCGTACATCGGCAACGTGCGGCTGTCGCCAACGACGTTGCTACGCGGCACGCCCGGAGGCGGATCGTACGTATAAGTGTGTGGCCGCTCGGCCATCGGCGCCAGATACGCGACCGCGCCATCGACATGTGGCAGGCGTTCCATGTGCAAGGTCATGCCCTCTCTCTCCTCTCCTGCGGCCGGCTGCCTTGAATGGCGGTGCCGGCACACCGATCTGTGTGCCCGCAACTGAGGTGGCAAAGCCACGTTTGCAAGCTAAGACTACCCTGCATCGATGCGAAGGCAGACACGCGTGACCGACAAGGCTCCGATGGCCGAGCGTATATTGGAAACGGCGGACCGGCTGTTCTACCAGCGCGGGATCCGTGCGGTTGGGGTCGACACGGTGGCGGCGGAGGCGGGGATCAGCAAGCGGTCCCTGTACGACTACTTCCCGTCGAAGGAAGCGCTGATCGAGGCGTATCTGGAACGGCGTTTTCGTCACATGCCCGATTCCGACGCGCCTGCCGTCGACCAGGTCCTGGCGGTGTTCGACCGGTTGGAACAGGCCTTCGCCAGCGGCGACTTCCGTGGCTGCCCCTTCGTGAATGCGGTGGCTGAACTCGGCGACTCCTGCCAGGCGGCAAAGCGGATTGCCGTTCGGTTCAAGCAGGAGCGGTGGACGTGGCTCCGTGACCGGCTGAAGCAGGCGGGCAGCACCGATCCCGATACGCTGGCCACGCAACTTGCGTTGCTGGTCGACGGTGCCATTGCGATGATGCTGGTCCGTGAGGACCCGTCTGTTGCGCGGGCGGCTCGGGCGGCGGCCGCGGTACTGGTTGCGGCGGCTCGTTAGCATAATTTCAACCGAGAGGTCTCCGTGCTGCGGGGCACCGCTGGCCGGTTGCAACGCGTTGCGCTAGGTTCCCTCGAAAGCCGAGCCGGAGGAAATCGATGTCCGCCACCATGCAGGACAAAAGCACACTCGAAACAAGCACCATGCGCAAGGTCTCCTGGCGCCTGATGCCATTCCTGATCGCCGCCTACCTGATCGCCTATATCGACCGGGTTAATGTCGGGTTTGCCGCCTTGCAGATGAACAAGGCGGTCGGTATCGATCCGAAGACGTATGGCCTGGGCGCCGGCATCTTCTTCATCGGCTATTTTGTCCTGGAGGTCCCCAGCAACCTCGCACTGGAACGGTTCGGCGCCAGCAAGTGGATCGCCCGCATCATGCTGACCTGGGGGATCATCTCCGGCGCCTTCGCCTTGATCGGCGGACCGATCTCGTTTCTGGTGTTACGATTTTTGCTGGGTGCAGCCGAGGCCGGGTTCTTCCCCGGCGTGATCTTGTACCTGACCTACTGGTTCCCCTCGAGCTACAGAGCGAAGATCGTTGGCATCTTCATGGTGGCAATCCCGGCGGCCGGGTTGATCGGCTCACCAATTTCCGGTGCGGTCCTGGGCCTGGACGGGGTACTCGGGCTGGGCGGTTGGCAGTGGGTCTTCATCATCGAGGCGATTCCCGCCATTGCGATGGGCGTCCTGTCGTATGTCTGGTTGACCGACCGACCGGGTCACGCGAAGTGGCTGACGCCGGACCAGCAGGACTGGCTGATCGCCAAGCTCCGCGCCGAACGTGGCCGCGCGTCGAAGGTTGAACACGGGTCGGTCTGGCGGGTCATGTTCAACAAGCACGTGCTTTTGATGGCGCTGATTTATTCCGGAGCCGTCGGAGCCTCGACGTCTCTCGGGCTGTGGATGCCCCAGATCGTCAAGGCCTACGGATTGACGAACTTCCAGACCGGACTGGTCAACTCGATTCCCTTTGGTATCGCCGCGGTGTGGATGGTGCTGTGGGGGCAGAGCTCCGACCGGTCCGGGGAGCGGGTGTGGCACAATGCCGTGCCACTGGGCTGGATGGTATTGGCGATCCTGGGCATTTCGCTGTCTCACAGCCTGTGGACGTCGATTCCGCTGCTAACCCTGATTGCCGCCGGTACTTATGCCAGCAAGGGGCCGTTCTGGGCGCTGTCGTCGGAATGGCTCGGGCCGGCCGCCGCCGCGACTGGACTGGCGCAGATCAATGCGCTGGGCAACCTGTCCGGCTTCTTCTTTAATTTCGCGATAGGCTGGATCCGCGACGAGACAGGCAGTTTCGGATTGGCACTGATGCCGATCGCCGCGGTGGCCGCAATCGGTACGGTAACGGTACTGGTGCTTGGCCGTAACCAGCCGCGGTCTGAAGTGACCGCTCAACAATGACACCAGCATCGTCTCAAACCGGGGCAGGGGGCTTGCGCCACACCGTTCGGTGTGCTGAGGTCCCTTCCGACCGGAGAACACGCGCATGGCCCGCATCGAGGACATCCCCCAGCCGACCCGCGACGCCGTGCTGGCGGTGCCATGCCCGAGCTTTGAGACGACGCCGTTTGTGGTCGGACCGCCGTTGGCGGAACGGCGCGTCGCGATCGTGTCCAGCGCCGCGCTGATCCGACGCGGCGACATGCCGTTCTCCTTCGGCAGCGCCGAATGCCGCTTCCTCCCCGCCAGTACGCCGGTGTCGGATATCCTGGTAAGCCACGTGTCGATCAACTTCGACCGCGCCGGTTTTCAGCGCGACGTGAACGTCGTGTACCCGATCGAACGGTTGCGCGAATTGGCTGCCGAAGGTGTGATCGGCGGCGTGGCTGAAACGCACTACACCGTGATGGGATCGACCGATCCGGTTGGAATGGTCGCCGCCGCCGATCAGATCGCCGGGCAGTTGCGGCAGGAACGGATTGACTCGATCCTGCTCAGCCCTGTCTGACCCCTTTGCACGCGCGCCGTGTGCGCGCTCGCTCACATGCTGGAAGAACGCGGGTTCGCCACGGTGGCGTTGGCCTCGGTGCGCGCCCAGGCCGAGAAAACCCGGCCGCCGCGCGCACTTTGGACCACCAGTCAGATGGGCCGCCCGTTGGGCGAACCGAACGATCCGGCATTCCAGCGGCGCGTGATTCTCGCCGCGTTGGCGTTGCTGGACAGGACGGACGGGCCGGTGATCCTGGCCGACTTTACCGAGGACCCGCCAGGCTGGACGGATGCCCCCGGCTGGGTACCGCCGGTGTTGCCGGACGGCTTCGCGGCGGAGCTCGCCGCGATCCTGCCGCTGTGGCATCAGGCGCAAACCCGGCATGGGCGTACCAGCGTCGGCCTCAGCTTTCTGGCGCCGGAGGCTTGGCCCGGCTTCACAGCTCGATTTTTGGCAGGCGAGCTTCCGGTGACCGCACCGTTCGAGACCGCGGCGTTGTCACTTCGCTTTGTCTGCGACGACATCAAGGCGCTGTACGGTGAAGCAGCCCAGGCGGTCGGGGCCGCGCCATCCGCTCGGCAGGTCGATGCGTGGTTCTGGCGGCAGACGGCGGCGGGGCGGTTGCTGCTCGCGTTGCGAGATACGGCGATGGCCAGTGATAACAATGCCTTGAAGACGGTCGGTGGGCGGTTCTTCGTGCCGGTGCCCTGGCTGCCCTGACCCGCGGACGCGGCGCGAAAAGATCGCCGCCTGGTGCATTTTCACCATGGTTTCCCCTTATCTCAAGCGGCGATGACGCCAAGGCAACTCCGGCCACGTGCCGATTCCAGTGAGGGTCAGTTTGCTGTAGTGGTCAAGTTCCACAACCAGCAATAGCCGCCCGCCATGACCGAGACGCCCATCATCACCGCGAGTATCGACCGTTATCGCCCGCCCGCCATCGCCAGCGGATGGGCGATCAAGCGGGTCGATGGCCAGCTTGTCGCCGATCTGCGCATCGAAGCTTGGCGAGGCGATGCGCTGATCGCCGCGACCGAACCGCAAGGGCCGCGGCTGGACGTGACCGGCGACCCGGCCAGCCACGCCGCATTCACCCTTGATTGCGGTGACCTCGTAACGCCGGCTGAGTTGCTGGCCGGTGAGGTGCGGGTGTGTGCGGTCGATCCGAACGGATACAGCGTGGACGTTCCGATCTGGGAACCGACGCGTGAGGCGATGCGGCAGGAGGAACTGCTTCGGACAATGCGCGCGGCCGATGCACCTCAGGCGCAGGCGATGATGGCGGCCTTGGCAGCCAATCCCGTGTTCGCGGGCGATGCGAGTGCGATCCAGAAACTGGGCCGGACAGCGGCCGCGTCGGCAGGGCCGAAGATCGCGCTGATCGGGGCGGGCAGCACGGTCTTTGCCAAGAACCTGCTGGGCGATATTTTGCTGCGTCCGGCTTTGTCGGCCAGCCGGATCTGGCTCTACGACATAGACCCGGAACGTCTGCGCGAGTCGGCGGTCGTGGCGGACCGGATCCGTCAGACGCTGGGCAGTGCCGCGACGATCGAAACGACGCTGGATCTGGGGGCCGCTCTGGACGGGGCGGATTATGCCATCACGATGATCCAGGTCGGCGGTTATCGTCCCTGCACTGTGACGGATTTTGCGGTGCCGAAGCAGTTTGGCTTGCGCCAGACGATCGCCGATACCTTGGGCATCGGCGGCATCATGCGGGGTTTGCGGACGATCCCGGTTCTGCTGGAGATTGTTCGTGAAATGGAGAAACGATGCCCGGACGTCGTGCATTTGAATTATGCCAATCCGATGGCGATGAATTGCTGGGCGTTGTCGCGGGCGAGTCGCATCCGTTCGGTTGGGTTGTGCCATTCCGTGCCGCATACGGCAGGCGAGATGGCGCGCGATATCGGTGTCCCGGAGGACCGGGTGAATTATCTCGTGGCCGGGATCAATCACATGGCATTTTATTTGAAATTCGAGATGGATGGCGTTGACCTGTACCCGCGCCTGCGCCAGGTGATCGCCGACGGCCGGGTGCCCCCGTGGAACCGGGTTCGGTATGACATATTGAATCGGCTTGGGTATTTTGTTACGGAATCAAGCGAGCATTTCGCGGAATACGTGCCTTGGTACATCAAACGGGACCGGACAGACCTGATTGGTGCGTTTAACATTCCGCTGGATGAGTATCCGCGGCGTTGCGAGCTGCAAGCCGCAGAATGGCAAACATTGTCGAAGACTTTGATGGACCCGGCATCGCCGATGGAGGTTCGTCCCAGTCCGGAATATGGGGCACGAATCATTCACGCGATTGAAACAGGAGAACCCGCGGTCATCTATGGCAATGTGGCCAATGCCGGGCTCATCAGCAACTTGCCCGACGGGTGCTGCGTGGAGGTGCCGTGCCTGGTGGACCATAACGGTGTGCGGCCGGTGGTCGTGGGCGCTTTGCCGCCGCAACTGGCGGCGCTCATGCAGACCAACATCAATGTGCAGGCATTGACGGTGGAGGCCGTGTTGACCGGGCGGCGCGAGCATGTTTACCACGCGGCCATGCTGGACCCGCATACGGCGGCGGAGCTTGATCTGGACCAGATCTGGGCGCTGGTGGATGCGTTGCTGGTCGCGCATGGCGGGTGGTTGCCAGAGGGGATCCGGCGGTAGCTGGATCGACTCGTCAAGGAGCGTCCGCCCCGGTCCTACTCCGCAGTGAACAGCGCCTGTGCATCGTCACGGAAGGCGATGCGCGAGGCGTCCCGGGTGTAGAACATGTGCCCGCCGGCGTAGGTCACCAGACGGATGCGCTCACCCACTCCCGCCGAGGGAATTTGGTCCAGCAGCAACTGCGTGGCGAAATACGGTGTCACCAGATCGAACAAGCCGTGCGCGATCAGCACGTGCAAATGCGGATCGAGCGCCAACGCCGAACGCATGAAGCCGACCGCCTGAGGATCAGGCATCATGCCGTGCCCCCAATCCCACTGCCGGAATGCGGTCGGGCTTTCCAGTCGGTACGCGTGGTCCGGACGCCAGTTCAACTGCGTCGTGTAAATCGCCACCATCGCGCTGCTGACCGGGGCCTTGAAACCCTCCAGCACAGGGTCGGGATAGGGCGTGACTGTCGCCAGCGGCCAGGGATCCACACTCGTGATCGTCGCATCGTATGCGCTGCTGACACGCCCGGCGTCTCGGTCAAGCGCCCGCAGAAAGATGTCGTTGTTGATCCAGCCGTGGTAGCGGGCCACCAGGGCCGGATCGAGGCCAATGAAGTCCGCCACCGCCTTCCCGCGCCGTTCGATCGCTGCGGCGTCACGCTCGCCTTTCGTCGCATCCAGCAGGAAGTCGGTTGTCGCGTAATGCTCGACATCCGCGAGTTGCGCCCGCGTGACGGGACCGCGCGCCGCGCGCGCCGCCGCGGTCATCGAGGGCAGGCGGACGGCATAATAGAACGGATCGAAGACAAAGCTGCGTCCGCCGAAATCCAGCGCGGGTGAGACCAATAACAATCCCGACACGCCGACGCCCTGAACGGACGCCAGTTCGCGCGCCAGCCGCGGCCCGCGGAACCCGCCATAGCTCTCACCCAGCAGGTATTTCGGCGAAACGCCGCGGTTGGACCGATCCAGCCAGAGGCGAATGACCTCCGCCAGATAGGCGATATCGCCATCGACCGAGAACAGCCGCTTGCGCGCGTCGTCGTTGGTGGTGAGCACCTGGGAGAAGCCGGTGTCGGCCGGATCGATGAACACCAGGTCGGTGAAATCCAGCCAGGTCTCGGCGTTGGGCAGCGGGGCAGGGGAGGCCGATGGGCCGCCCTCCATCGGAATGCGCCACGGACCGACCGCACCAACCTGCAGCCAGCCCGACGCAAAGCCTGGCCCGCCATTCAGTACGAAGGTCACCTTGCGGTCCCGCGCCTCGACGCCGTCCAACTGGTAGGCGATGAACGCGATATCCGCCCTGGGGGCGTTCTTGTCGTCGCTGAGGCGGATCGCACCGGCTGTGGCGCTGAAATGCAATGTCCGGCCCGGAAGATCCAAGGTTTGGTGGGTGGTGGTGTCCGGCGGCAGGCGCGGCATTGCCGGCTGGGCGGGATGCGCCGGCGGCGCTGCGGGTTCTGCCGGTGTCTGAGCGTTGGCGGCGGCACCGGTCAGGATGACCGCGGCCAGAAGCCAGTTTCGCAAGCCCGTGGCGCGCATGAGATTGGTTCCAAAGAGGCGCGGGAAGGTGGGACAGCGTAGCGCGGACGCGGGCGGGTCGGAAAGTCACTGCGTTCGGCGGTTTGCCACCGGCCGGTCGAAAGGCCGCCTTCCGTCATGGCGCCTTCAACTCGATCGCTGGCCCAACGTAGGTCGACACCGGTCGGATCATCCGCCCGGTCGCCTGTTGCTCCAGCGCATGGGCCAGCCATCCCGCACAGCGGCCCACCGCGAACACCGGCGTAAACGCCTCCCGCGGGATGCCGACCGCGTCCAGCAGCAGCGCCGCCATGATTTCGACGTTCGGCGGCAGGGTCCGCCCGGGCTTCACGCGGCCAATCGCCGTGGCAACCGCTTGTTCCAGCCGCGTAGCCAGGGCCAGTCGGCCCGCAAGCGGACCCATTCGCTGCAGCGCCAGGCGCATCGCTGCGGCCCTTGGGTCATTGCCGCTGAACACCCGATGCCCGAACCCCATCAGCCGCTCTCCAGAGCGCAGACGAGCCTCCAGCCAGCCCTCCAGGTCCGCCTGGTCCGCGGCTGCATCCAACAGATCCAGTGTCGGACCTGGCGCCCCGCCGTGAATGGGCCCGGTGAAGGCGCACCATGCGCCCAGGACCGCGCATGTCATGGAGGCTCGTGTTGACGCCACCACGCGTGCGGTGAAGGCCGATCCGCTCAGGCCGCTTTCCGCCATGACCGTGAAGTAAACATCCAGCGCGGCGACAGACGCGGGATCGCACGCCTGGCCGTGCAGCATGCGCAGAAGATCCGCCGCGGTACTCAAAGCCGGATCGGGCGGCACCGGCGCGCGTCCATTCGCTGCCCGCAGCAGGGCCGGCACGGCGACCGTCAAGGCGCCCACCAGTTCGGCGGGAGTCGCGGTATCCGCCATCCCGGCCAGCCCGAGTCTCACACCCTCGAACAAGGGACGCCCGGCCGCGCGTGGCAGCCATTGGTCCAGCCCCGCGAAGGCCTGTGCCCGCGCCGCGCCGAACGACGACCGGATGCCCGCGGCGGACAAGCCGGAGCCGGCAAAACCGTCCCACAGCATGGCAACGGTGCCCTCGAATCCAAACCGCGCCACCAGGGTCGGCAGGTCATGCCCGCGCACCCAGACCATGCCGTTCTTCTGATCCGTGTGGCTCAGAACCGTCTCGGCGGCGACGACGCCTTCCAGTCCGCTGGTCATGCCTGTTGATCTCCTGTGCGATACGCCACCATGGCGGGTCATGCGCCGCCTGTCAGCCCGCTTGCCCCACGCCGCCCGGGCTGCGAAAACAGCCCCATGCAGCGGGGGACAGCCGTGAAGACCAGCAAGACACTCACCGAAGGCCAGCGTGCCTACGAAGCCAGGCGCGCGGCAAAAGCCGGCCTGAGCCTCGACAAGTGGCTCGCCGCCAAGGAACGCGACCGGTTGGCGGAGCAAAAGGCCAAAATGAAAGCCGCCGAACCGCCGAAGCCGCCCAAACCGCCGGGCCTTTTCAAGCGTCTGCTGGAGCGAGCGCAACGGCCGCTGGGGTCCTGACGGCCGCTCTGGCGGCCCACGCGGACTGGAGCGTCGATCCCCGCAAGCGCTGGGTCGCGATGGCGCACCGCGTTGGCGAGGGTTGGCGGCTGACGGTGCCCGAACCAGTGGGCGAGCCGCGTGGGTTTCTCGGCAAACTGCAAACGGTCGCGCGTGGCGGGGCGGTCGCCTTGGGACTGGACCTGCCGTTCGGCGTTCCGCGTGCCTATGCCGCCGAACGCGAGGCGGCGGGGTTCCTGGACTTCCTGCGCCAGACGCGGAACTGGCCTGACTTCTTCCGGGTCTGTGCCTCCCTGCAGGAGATCAGCCCCGAACGGCCGTTCTATCCCGCGCGGGGGATCGCGGGGATGACCCGCGCCGCCCACGCTGCCGCATTGGGGCTCGGCGGGCCGGCGGCCTTATCGCGCGCCTGCGACTGCGCGACGGCGGAGCGGCCGGCAGGGGCACCGCTATTTTGGACGTTGGGCGCGAACCAGACCGGCAAGGCAGCAATCGCGGCCTGGACCGAGATGCTGCTGCCGGCTGTGACTGCGGGCGAGGACATTCGTCTGTGGCCGTTTGCCGGTCCGTTCTGCAGCTTGCTGGCACCCGGTGCTGTGGCGATGGCGGAAACCTACCCAGCCGAGGCGCTGCGCCATCTCGGCATTCGCCTGCGTGGCAGCAAGCGGCGGCAGTCCGACCGGATCGCGGTGGCTGAAACGCTGCGGGCGGCAATGCAGCGGCTGCAGGCCCGGCCAGACGAGGCGATGCAGGCCGCGGTATCAGCCGGATTCGGTGCCGATGCGCCGGGTGAGGACCGCTTCGACTGCGTGGTGGGCCTGCTATGCGTGCTGAACGTTCTGGCGGGTCACCGGCCGGACACGGCGCCCGATGATCCCTGGATCCAGCGGTGGGAGGGGTGGGTGTTGGGCCAGACAGCACTGCCCGCGGCAGATTGGTTGCAAAAGTAACTACTCGCCGTAAAGCTCCTTCGCCCGCGCCTTCACCTTGATCAACCCAACCATCAGGTCCAACGTCGGCGTCGGCACATTCACCATGCGAGCCATCTCCAGCGGCACGGAATAAAGCGCATCCACTTCCATCCGCCGCCCCGCCTCCAAATCCTGCAAAATGCTCGGTCGGTGTGCCAGCTTCATGTTTGTGGCAACGATCTGGATCATATCAAGGTCGAGCGAGATGCCCATGGCCCGCGCCACCGCCTCTGCCTCGGCCACCATGCGGCGGGAGCAGGCGATCAGGGCGGTTTCCTCATGCGTGTTGAGCACCGGGGTTTCGGTCAGCACGCACATCGGGCCGGCACTGAGGTTGAAGGCCAGTTTCTGCCAGATCAGCGTGCGGATGTTCGGCGCGGTGGCGACGGGCAGACCGGCGACGCGGAATGCATCGGCCAGGGCTACGATCCGGGGGGTCGTGCGGCCGTCCGGCTCGCCGAAAACGGTGCCGCGGCCGGCGCCGGTCAGCAGCCGTACCACGCCCGGAGCGGGCACCGAACAGGCGGGCCAGAAGATGCCGCCAATCGCACGTTGCGGGCCAACGATGCGGTGCAATGCACCATTCGGATCCAGCAGCGGCAGTTGCCGGCCGTCGAAGTTGCCGCCGTGGGCGTGGAAATACCACCAGGGGATGCCGTTCATCACGAACGCGACCGGCGTATCAGGCCCCAGCAACGGCGCGATGCTGGCGGCGACTGACGGCAGGGATGGCGCCTTCACGGTTACAATGACGGCATCCTGCGGCCCAAGTTCCTCAGGGTTGTCGCTGGCAGCGACTTTGGAAACCATTGTCTGATCCGGCGTCTCGACGGTGAGGCCGTTGGCGCGGATGGCCTCCAGATGAGCGCCGCGGGCGACGACCGAGACTTCAGCATCGCTTCGCGCCAGGAACCCTGCCAGATATCCGCCGACGGAGCCGGCACCGTAGACGCAGATACGCATGACGAATCCTTCGACTCGGGAGGCAGCAGTGGTGCTATTTTATCGTAATCAGTCGCCGATGGTCCACAAGCTGCCGCATCGTTCCCTAAACCCGCCGAACCCCCCAGAACAACGGAAACCCATCCGGAATCCCATCCACCGTGTTTTGCCAGGCCATCGGCTGATACCACACCCCCAAAGGCAAATGCGGCACGTCGATCCAGCATTGCAACTGGATCTCCGCGGCAATCTTCTTCTCCGCGTCCACGTCCGGGGCATCCACCCAGGCCGCGCGCAGTTCTTCAATCCGCGGGCTCTTGGTCCAGCCGAACCAGGCCTTCTCCCCCGTTGTGCGCAAGAAATGGAGTAGCGGCGTTTCCATGTCGAGCCCGTTGGCGGTGGTGCACAACGCGCTCCAGCCGCCTTTGTCCACGGGCTGCTTGTTTTCCCGCCGCTCGATCGCGGTGCCCCAGTCCATCGACTGATCCTCGACATTCAGGCCAACCGAACGGAACATCGCGTCCGTCACATCGCCCATCGCCTTGCGGTAATGCGGCTCGCTGGGCAGCAGCACCACGGTCTTTTCGCCATTGTACCCAGCCTCCTTGATCGCGACGGCGACCTTTTCCAGATCGCGCGGGCCGTTCAGCACCGCCATGCCGGCGTCGGATGCCATTGGTGTG
>Ga0302279_10002800_pt1 | contig 22553 bp, 18 predicted proteins | sample III_Bog_N3_3_FD_194541 | JGI IMG/M metagenome (GOLD analysis project Ga0302279, IMG submission 194541) | Peat permafrost microbial communities from Stordalen Mire near Abisko, Sweden - III_Bog_N3_3 | ecosystem: Environmental > Terrestrial > Soil > Wetlands > Peat | place: Sweden: Abisko...
CGTTCGCAGAGCTCACGGCGGCTCACTCTGGGCGCGGTTAGGGTTGGCGTTGGGGCTCGGGGGCCGAGCCGGCTGCCTGGCCGAGCGGCGGACGCGCGCAGGCCTGGCTGTCCGCGGTTGAAACGGTGGGGACCGCTCTCGGGCGGTCCCCAGGGTGTCACATGTGATCGATGATCGCCGTACCGAACTCCGAGCACTTCACCTCTTTCGCTCCCTCCATCTGGCGGGCGAAATCGTAGGTGACGGTCTTCGCGGCAATCGCGCCATCCATCCCCTTGATGATCAGGTCGGCCGCCTCGATCCAGCCGAGGTGGCGGAGCATCATCTCGCCGGAGAGAATGACCGAGCCCGGGTTCACCTTGTCGAGGTCGGCGTACTTGGGCGCCGTCCCGTGGGTGGCCTCGAAGATGGCGTGGCCGGTGACGTAGTTGATGTTGCCCCCCGGCGCGATGCCGATGCCGCCGACCTGCGCGGCGAGGGCGTCGGAGAGGTAGTCGCCGTTGAGGTTGAGCGTGGCGATCACGTCGAACTCGTCGGGGCGGGTGAGCACCTGCTGGAGGGTGATGTCGGCGATGGCGTCCTTGATGAGGACCTTGCCGGTGGCGAGGGCGGCCTTCATCTCGGCGTCGGCTTCGCTCTGGCCCTTGGCGGCCTTGGTGCGCTCCCACTGGTCCCAGGTGTAGGTCTGGCCGGGGAACTCCTTCTCCGCGAGGGCGTAGGCCCAGTTGCGGAAGGCGCCCTCGGTGAACTTCATGATGTTGCCCTTGTGGACGATGGTCACGCTCTTGCGCTTGGTGGCGAGGGCGTACTCCACGGCGGCGCGCATCAGGCGCGAGGTGCCCTCGGACGAGACCGGCTTGATGCCGATGCCGGTGGTCTCGGGGAAGCGGATCTTCTTGTACATCCCCGGGAACTGCTCCTTGATGAAGCCGAGGATCTTCTTGGCGTTGTCGGAGCCCGCCTCGAACTCGATGCCGGCGTAGATGTCCTCCGTGTTCTCGCGGAAGATGACCATGTCGACCTTGTCGGGCCGCTTGACCGGCGAGGGCACGCCCTTGAACCAGCGCACCGGGCGGAGGCAGACGTAGAGGTCGAGGAGCTGGCGCAGCGCCACGTTGAGCGAGCTGATGCCGCCGCCGATGGGCGTGGTGAGCGGGCCCTTGATGCCGACCAGGTAGTCCCGGAAGGCGGCGACGGTCTCGTCGGGGAGCCAGGAGCCGAAGTTGTCGAACGACTTCTGGCCGGCGTAGACCTCCATCCAGCGGATCTGGCGCTTGCCGCCGTACGCCTTGGCGACCGAGGCGTCGAGCACGCGGACGCTGGCGCGCCAGATGTCGGCGCCGGTTCCGTCGCCCTCGATGAAGGGGATGATCGGGTGGTCGGGGACGACGAGCTTGCCGGCCTCGATGTGGATCTTGGCGCCGTCTGCGGGGACGACGATCTTCGCTTCTGCCATGGGAAAAAACCTCCAGCGGAGCGGCATCCTAGTCACGCGGGCCGGGGCCTGGCAACACCGGGTAGTCGTCGCTTCCGGGGTGCCGGCCGTGCAGCCGGCGGGCGGGCTTGTAGGGGATGATGTCGAGGATCTCACCGCGCTGGTGGCGCTCCTTCATCCGGTTCCACCAGCGGGGGTGGAGCAGGTCGCCGTGGACCCGGACGAAGAGCTCGCGCAGGGGTCGCGGGAAGCCGAAGAAGTTGATGAACTCCTGGGGAAAGACGTCCCGCGGGCTCACGTAGAACGGGGCCTCGCCGCCCCGCTCGTCGTCGTCGGCGATCTCCGGAAGCTCGCGGAAATCGACGTCGGAGAGCAGGCAGAGCTCGTCGTAGTCGTAGAAGACCACCCGGCCGCTGCGGGTCATCCCGAAGTTCTTGAGCAGCAGATCCCCGGGGAAGATGTTGGTGGCGCCGAGATCGCGGAGCGCCTTGCCGAAGTCGAGCACCGCCTCGTGCACCGCCGCCTCGGGCGCCTCGCGCAGGAAGAGGTTGAGGGGGGTGACGCGACGTTCCGTATAGAGGTGCCGGATGATGACCCGGTCGCCCTCCAGGCGGATGGTCTGCGCCGCGTCGCGGAGCAGCTCGTCGAGGAGCGCCGGCTCGAAGCGGTCCCGGCTGAAGGTGAGGTGCTCGAACTGCTGGGTGTCGATGAGCCGGCCCGCTCGATCGTGCTCGAAGACGAACTGGTAGCGCTCCAGCACCCCGCTCCGGGTCACCGTCTTGGTGGGGCCGAAGACGTCGCGGATCACCTTGAAGACCACGTCGTAGCTGGGCATGGTGAAGACCAGCATGACCAGCCCCCGCTCCCCGCGCGCCGTCTCGAAGCGATCGCCCGAGCGGGTCAGGTGCCAGCGCATGTCGCGGTAGAGCTCGGTCTTGCCGTGCTTGTCGTAGCCCAGGCTGATGTAGAGCTCGGCCACCGGCTTGCGCGGGAGGATCGCCTTGAGGAAGCGGATCATCCCCGCCGGCGCCTCCACGTCGACGTGGAAGTAGGAGCGGGTGAAGCTGAAGACCACGCTCGCCTCCGCCTCGGTGAGCAGCGCGGCGTCGACCCAGACGCGGCCGTCGCGGTTGAGGAGCGCGATGATCAGCGGGAGCGCCCGCTCGCCCCGGACCACCCGCCCGACCAGGTAGGCGCCCTTGTTGCGGAAGAAGACCGGCTCCAGCATCTCCACGAAGTCGAACGCCGAGCGCGCCCAGGGCCAGGCGCGCGAGACGGCCTTCTCGATCTCCAGGGAGATCAGCCGCGCGTCGCCGTCGCGGTCCGCGTAGGGCACGGCGAAGGCGTAGTCGTCGAGGATCTCGTGGCCCACCGAGCTGGGCGAGAAGGCTCCCAGGTTGGTCGCCAGCGCGCCGGGGTAGGTGCGCACCGGGACCACCCCCGACTCCGCGTTGGGGAAGGCGCGGCGATCGTCGGTGCCGACGTGCAGGTACTCGCGGTCCGCATCCACGCCGACCGTGGTGAAGACCTTGCGGGTGACCGAGTTGTAGAAGGTCTCCGCCAGCTCCAGGTCCCCGCGGCCGGCCATGAGGTGAGAGTGCTCCTCCTTCATCGCCGCCCAGAGCGCCTCGTCGCGCCCCGCCGCGCCGAAGACCTCCTCGATCGAGGTCACCACGCCCCGCACCACGGCGCCGTAGAGGGTGAGCCGCTCCAGCATGCCGCGCTGCACCGCGTGCCAGTCCGCCTCCTCGAAGTGACGCTGCGACGCCCGGGTGATGCGCCGGAAGCCGGAGCGGTACCGCTCGAACCCGGCCTTGATCAGGATGGCTCCCTGGCGGGCGGCCGCGGCGTCTCCGGGGTGGGGCATGTGCGGGGGAGGATAGTGCCTCGGCCTCACCCCTGGAAGCGGGCGGGCCGACCGTGCCACCATCCGGGACGCCCATGAAGAAGCCGCCTTCCGCCTCGTACGCGCACGGGACCAGCACCACGCCGCTGCTCGGCGAGACCATCGGCCAGAACCTGGCCCGCACCGTCGCCCTCCACGGCGACCGCGAGGCGCTGGTGGTGCGCGCGCAGGGCTACCGGGCCACGTACCGCGAGCTGTGGGAGGCCACCTCCGCGGTGGCGCGCGGGCTGATGGCGCACGGGGTGGAGAAGGGCGACCGGGTGGGCCTCTGGTCGCCCAACCGGCACGAGTGGGTGCTGGTGCAGTACGCCGCCGCGCGCATCGGCGCGATCCTCGTCAACATCAACCCGGCCTACCGCACCGCGGAGCTCTCGTACGCGCTGCAGCGGTCGGCGGTGAGCGTGCTGTTCCTGGCCCGATCGTTCCGCAGCGCCGACTACCCGGCCATGCTCGCCGAGGTGCGGGACCTGGTCCCGGAGCTGACGCTCGCGGTGGTGCTCGACGGGGGTATGGGGGCAGAGCTCGGCGTCGCGCCGAGCGGAGCCCCCATCGTCGACGACGACTTCGGGGCGCTCGTCGCCGCGGGGGAGCGGGTGACCGCCGACGAGCTCGCCGAGCGCGAGGCCTCGCTCGATCCCGACGATCCCATCAACATCCAGTACACCTCGGGCACCACCGGCTTCCCCAAGGGGGCCACGCTCTCGCACCACAACGTGCTCAACAACGGCTTCTTCGTCGGCGAGGCGCTGGGCCTCGGGGAGACCGATCGGGTCTGCATCCCGGTGCCCTTCTACCACTGCTTCGGCATGGTGATGGGCAACCTGGGCTGCACCACCCACGGCGCGGCCATGATCATCCCGGGCGAGGGCTTCGAGGCGCTCGCCGTGCTGGAGACGGTGCAGGCCGAGCGCTGCACGGCGCTCTACGGCGTCCCCACCATGTTCATCGCCGAGCTCGATCACCCGCGCTTCGCCGAGTTCGACCTGCGCTCGCTGCGCACCGGCATCATGGCCGGCTCGTCCTGCCCGGTGGAGATCATGCGGCGGGTGCAGAGCGAGATGCACATGGGTGCGGTCACCATCTGCTACGGCATGACCGAGACCTCGCCGGTCTCCACCCAGAGCGCCGTCGACGATCCCCTCGACAAGCGCGTCGCCACCGTGGGCCGCGTGCACCCCCACGTGGAGGTGAAGATCATCGACCCGCTCACCTCCGCCATGGTGCCTCGCGGCGAGCGCGGGGAGCTCTGCACCCGCGGCTACAGCGTGATGCTCGGCTACTGGGACAACGAGCCCGCCACGCGCGAGGCCATCGATCCCGCCGGCTGGATGCACACCGGCGATCTGGCCACCATGGACGACGGGGGCTACGTCAACATCGTCGGCCGCATCAAGGACGTCATCATCCGCGGCGGCGAGAACGTCTACCCGCGCGAGGTGGAAGAGTTCCTCCACGGGCACCCGGGCGTGAGCGAGGCCCAGGTGATCGGCGTGCCCAGCGTGCGCTACGGCGAGGAGGTGATGGCCTGGGTGCGCACCAAGCCCGGGGCGGCGCTGGCCGAGGGGGATCTGGTGGCGTTCTGCGCGGGCAAGATCGCGTCGTACAAGATCCCCCGCTACTGGAAGCTCGTCGACGCGTTCCCCCTCACCGTGACCGGCAAGGTGCAGAAGTTCCGCATGCGGGAGGCGGCCGTCGCGGAGCTCGGGCTGGAGGAGGCGGCGGGGGTCCGGATGGCGTGAGGGTCAGTCGACGAGCGGCACCGCATCCTTCTTCTTCGAGGTGGGCGCCGCACTCGCCGGCGCCGCCTTGGCGGGGGCTGCGCTGGGCGTACCTTTGTCCCCCTTGCCGCCCTTGTCCCCCTTGCCCTTCTTGTCCTTGTCGTCGCCCTTGGCCGCGCCCTCGCCGCACGAGGTCAGCAGCACCGGGTGCCGCGCCGACTTGCCGCCCTTGGCCATCACCGCGCCCTTGCTGGAGTTGGCCTGGGCGATCGCCGCGGCCTCGCCCAGCTCGACCTTGAGCTCGCCGAGATCGTCGCCGGCGCCGGTGACCTTGCCCTCCTCGATGGAGAGCCCCTCCATCAGGTTCTTGATGAGGTCGGACTCCAGGTCGAGCAGCTCCTGCGTCTCGGCGACGAAGGGGGTGAGCAGCACCACCTTGACCCCGTAGTCCTTGGCGCGGAGGGTCACGTCGAGGAGGATGACGTCCGGCTTGAGGCTGAGCATCGCGTCGGGGGGGAGGCCGTTGAGGGTGATCTTGACGCTGCCGCCCTCCATCTTGATGTCAGGGTCGAACTTGTCGAGGTTGGGGCGGTGCCCGGTGCGGTCCTCGATGACGTCGGCGACGATGCGCTTGGCCTGGGTCTTCAGCTCCTGGGGCATGCCGGGCATGGCCAGCGGGTAGCGGAGCAGGGCGACCGAGTTGGCGATCTTGGCGTCGTCGATGGCGTGCTTGAGCGCCACCAGGAGCACCGGCGCCTGCGCCTTGGCCTCGGCCGAGGCCTTGCCGGCCTCGCCCCTGAGCTTGCTCATGAAGGCCTCGACCTTGGGCTTGTAGTCGGCCTCCAGCTTGTCGATCTGCTCGTCGAGGTCCTTCTTCTTCTTCTCGTGGGTCTCCTTGTCGGAGGCCGAGATGTCCTTCTCGTCGAGCGCCGTGTCCTCGACGGCCTTGTCGGCCTTGAGCTTGGCGACCGCTCTGGCTTGCCCGGCGATCTCGGCGTAGGCGGTGCCCATCTCGGCGCTCACCTGGGCGAGGATGCTGGGGAACTTGCTCTCGTGCGGGCAGAGCGCGGAGAGCAGCTTGGCCCACGCCTCGGCCTGGACGACGCGGATCTTGGCGCCCTTGGGGACGAGGTAGTCGGGGTCGGCGCCGACCTCCTTGAGGGCCGCCTCGGCGTCGTCCTTTTTCAGCGCCACCTTGGGGATCCAGCGGGACCTGGCGTCGACGCCGGTGCTGGAGAGGAGGCGGTCGACGTTGGTCGCGGTGGCGCGGGCGGCGTCGGCGCGGCGGAGGATCACCGCCATCGGCGCGGGCTCTTGCAGCGCCCAGGCCGCCTTGGGGTTGCCGATCGCGGAGATCACCCCGCAGCCGGTACCGCACCAGAGGAGAACGCCCGCCACGATCCCGATGTGCAACCGCCGAGCTTGCATGACCGCCTCGCTTTGCGGGGCGTATAGCCCGCATCTCGCCGGGGAGGCCATCCTTTCGGAGCAGGGGCCTCCGCATGGATGCCCCCCGGACCCTGTGATAGAAGCCCCTCGCCATGCTGCGAGCCCTCCGCCGAGCCCTCTCCACCGCCGTCCTCGCGGGAGGCGCCCTCTTCCTGTCGTCCCTCCTGACGACGAGCCCGGCCGGCGCCGTCGTCGTCGAGCGGGTCGTCGCCGTCATCGGCGATCGCCCCATCCTGCTCACCGAGCTGCGCGCCCGCGCCAAGCCGTTCCTGATCGAGATCGCCCGGAAGATGCCGGTGGGGCCGCAGCAGGCCGCGGCCGAGTCGCAGATCTTCAAGGAGCTGCTCGAGAAGATGATCGACGACGAGCTGGAGGGGCAGGCCGCCGACAAGGCCAAGATCGCCATCACCTCCGACGAGGTCGACGGCGCGCTCAAGAACATCGCCGGCGCCCAGAGCTTCACCGTGGCCGACCTGATCCGCAACGCCCAGCGCTCCGGCCTCACCGAGCAGGATTACCGGGACGAGCTGCGCCGCCAGCTCCTCGAGGGCAAGATGCTCCAGCTCCGGGTCAAGGGGCGGATCCGCATCACCGAAGAGGACGTCCGGGCGATGTTCGACCGCACCGTGCGCGAGGAGCGCAAGCGGCGGGAGTACCACCCGAGCTGGATCGTGCTCCGGCTCTTCCCCGGCTCGAGCCCCGAGGCGGTGGCCCAGCGGCGGGCGCTCGCCGATCTCATCGTCCGCCGCGCCCGCGCCGGCGACGACTTCGGCGCCATGGCCAAGCAGTACTCCGACGACGCCCCGACCCGCGACCTCGGCGGCGACCTCGGCGTGCGCGCGCCCCAGGGCGCCCCCCAGGTGGCCGCCGGCAAGCGGCCCACCCTCGCCCCCGAGCTCGACGCCGCGGTGCAGAACCTCGAGCAGGGTCAGGTGACCGAGCCCATCCGCATCGCCGACGCCATCGTCGTGGTGCAGCTCGCCGAGCGCCAGGCCTCCCGCTACACCACCTACGACGCCGCCAAGAACGAGATGCTCCAGCGGCTCCAGACCGAGATCCTCGAGAAGGCCAAGCGCAAGTGGCTCGAGGAGCTCAAGGGGCACACCCACCTGGACGTCCGGCTCTGAGCTCCGGTGATCATCCCCGCGGCTGACGTGCCCGAGTGCACGGCCTGCGGGACGTGCTGCTTCTCCACGCTGCCGGAGTACGTGCGGGTGTTCGGGTACGACTGGGATCGCATGGGCGACCGGGCCCAGGGGTACACCCACTTCCTCGGCAACCGCGCCTACCTGCGGCTCCAGGATGGGCACTGTGCGGCGCTGACGATCGATCCCACCGGGCCGCGGTTCACGTGCGCCATCTACGAGGAGCGCCCCGACGCGTGCCGCGCCCTCGAGCGCGGCGGGGGCGCGTGCAAGGCCGACCGGCACGAGAAGGGGGAGCGCCCCCTCCTCGCCGTGGAGAGCCTGCTGCGGGCGAAGCGCTAGGCCACCGCCTGCCGGCCGGAGTCGAGCCGGACGGTGACGAAGGTGCCGTAGCTGAGCACCGTGAGCGACTCGTCGTCGATCACCATCACCCGGACGCAGCGGTCGGGCGCGGCCTCGAGCAGATCCGCGTAGGGATCGGAGGGCGCGGTCGCCGCCGGCGGGAGCGTCGCGTTGAGGAACGCGCGGACCCGGCTGCGGTGCCCGATGACCACGCTGACCCCGGAGCCGAGCTCCTCCTCGTCGAAGAAGAGCGGCCGCGCCTGGGGCGCGATCACCAGCACCGCGACGTCGGTCACCTCGACTCCGCCGGATCCGCAAACCTCCTCGATCCGGGCGCACACCGGGCTCTCCACGCTCTGGAAGATGGACAGCCGCTTCTTCTGTCCCGGGGTGAGCGAGGCATCGTCGAGCCAGTCGTGGAGATCGCCCGACCGGGATTCGCTTCCGTCGTCGTGCATGATTCGCCCTCCGCTCGGACGTCATGCACGGGCGCCGCCAAACGCCCCAGACGCGTTTCCGGCCCAGCTAGGAGGCCGGTCGCGGGACGCTCTCGGGCGTCCCGCAGGATGACCAGCGGGACGCTCTCGGGCGTCCCGCAGGATGACCAGCGGGCTATTTCTTCTTGTCGGCCTTGTCCGCGTCGGCGGCGAATTTGGCCGTGAGCTCGACCTGGAGCCCGGCCTGCTGCCCGCCCACGGCACCGGCGAGCTGGGTCTTCTGCGACGTCTCGCCGTGGGCCGGCAGGAGCCCGGCCGGCGTCCAGTCGAACTTGCCCTTGGCCGTCGAGTCGAAGTGCTGGATGGTGAGCTTCTGCCCGCCGAGGTCGGCCTCGTCGTGGGTCGCGTACTGGCGCACGTCGACCGAGAGGGTGGCTCCGTCCTTGTCGAGCTTCTCGACTTTGTAGACGCGGTAGCGGACGACATCGGTGAAGCTGTTCGCCCGATCGGTGACCATCCAGTACCCGCCCAGGCCGACCGGCTCCCGCGGGAGCGGCGGCATGGTGACCCCCATGGCGTCGACGAGGCCCTTGACCACCACCTCCCCGAGGCCGGGGTCGGCGTCCTTGGCCAGCGCGTAGGCCAGGTCCGAAGCGCCGCCGTCGGGCCCGAGGGTGTAGCGGAGCTCGGTGCCCTTGAGCTTGCCCAGCTTGTCGGAGAGCTCCCGCGGGAGCTGCGGAGAGAGCGACACCCCGAGCACCTTGCCGAGGACGCGCCAGCTCTTCGGGCCGTCCGTCTTCTTCTCGTCCTTGGGCTTGTCCAGCTTGAGCCCCAGCGAGTAGTCGACGGGGATGGCACCGCCGTTGAGGCGCACGGTGAGGCTGACGGTCTCCCTCTGCTCATCGCCGGGGGCCGGCGCGAGCCGGACGCGCGGCTCCTTGCCGGCGTCGAGCACGGCGACCTTGGCCGGCGCGCCGGGCGCCTGGGCCTTGTCGGCGGCCCCGGCCGTGAAGACCCCGTTCTCGGGCGGGCCGTCACCGCCGCGGGTGCTGGGGCCCTGCGTCGACTCGGCCGCCTTGACGGCCGCGGCCAGCTTGCCGTCGAGCACTGCCTTCTGCGGGCCCTGCTCGGCGCCCGCGTCGGCGTCGGCGGCCGGGGGCTTCTTCTCGTCCGCGCAGCCGGCGCCGGCGAGCGCGAGGGCGACGAGCAACGCAGGGGGGGAGGTCCAGGATCGGAGGAGCGCGTTCATCGGGCCACCCATGTAGCCCGAGCCGGCCCGCCGTTCCAGGGGGACGCGTCGGGGAGGCTCCGCGGGCGTCCGTGGGGGCTCGGGTAGGGGGCCTCGCGAGGTCAGAGCTGCTTGCTGAAGCGGTTCAGGTACTCCAGCAGCTCGAGCGGGCGGAAGGGCTTGCCGTAGAACTCGGTGGCGCCCAGCGTGCGCGCCCGCGCACGGGACTCCGGGTCGTCCATGGCGCTGATGATCACCACCGGCAGGGTGCGCGTCGCCTCGTCGCGGCGGATGTGCTCGAGGACGCCGAAGCCGTCGAGGCTGCCGGGGAGCATCAGGTCGAGGAGCAGGACGTCGAAGGGCTCCGCCCGCGCGATCTCCACCGCCTGGGCTCCGAGGGCGACGCCCACGACCGAGTGACCGCTGGCCTGGACCAGCGTCTGGATCATGTGCCGGATGGAGTCTTGGTCTTCACAGACGAGGATGCGCATGGAAAGGACGGCCATTCTACGCGAACTCGCTCGCCGCACGGGAATTTCTTGGGGCGGGCGAATGAGGGGCGCGATTTGACCGGCCGCCCGGGAGCGCGTAAGCCCGTGGCCATGTCAGGGGCCATGTCAGGCGTTCGCCACCGCTGGCCGGCCGCGCTGGCGCTGGTCGCAGCGCTGCTCGGTCTCACCTTCGGCGCGCTCTCGTCGCTGGACTACATCCAGCACCTCGACCGCCAGGTCCACGACGTCCACTGCAGCTACGTGCCCGGGCTCGGGGCCGAGCCGAGCGCGGACAACGCCTGCCGCGTCGCCATGTACAGCCCCTACGCGGCGATCTTCCGCGACCGCTTCTGGGGCGGCGTCCCCATCTCGCTCTTCGCGGTCGGCGCCTTCGGCTTCTTCGCCGCGTTCGCGCTCTACCTGCTCCTCGGGGGGCGCTCGGCGCCCCGGCGGGCCCTGCTCTTCCTGGCGGTCTTCGCGACCACGCCGCTGCTGGCGTCGATCCTGATGGGCACCATCTCGGCGCTCAAGCTCGGGCACTTCTGCAAGACCTGCGTGGGCATCTACGTCTCGTCCGCGCTGCTCGCGGTCGGCGCGCTCGCCGCCTGGGTGCAGAGCCGCCGGGAGGCGGCGGCCCCGCCGCGGTACGGCGCTCCGCCCCCGGCCCCGCGCGCCGGCTCGGGCGCGGTGCCCCCCACCCTGATCGAGGACCCGGAGCGCACCGCCGTCGATCGCGAGCCCACCTTTCGCCCCGACGGCCCCTTCTGGCTGGTCCCCCTGTGGGCGCTGGCGCTGGGCGTCTTCGCCTCCGTGCCGGCGCTGCTCTACGTGAGCGCGCTGCCCAGCTACACCAACTACCTCGGCTCGTGCGGCAAGCTGGAGAAGCCCGCGGAGACGACCGGCGCGCTGATCCACGTCCCCCCCGCCCGCGGGGCCGTCCAGCCGGCGACCCTCTTCGTCGACCCCCTCTGCCCGACCTGCAAGGCCCTCCACCAGCGCCTCGCCACCGAGGGCGTCATGGACAAGCTCGACCTGACGGTGGTGCTCTTCCCCCTCGACAGCGACTGCAACTGGATGCTCGATCGCGCCGTCCACCCCGGCTCGTGCCTGGTCTCCAAGGCCATCCTGTGCAGCGATCACCGCGCCATGCAGGTGCTGGAGTGGGCGTACGATCGCCAGGACGACATCCTCACCGCGGCCCGCGCCGGGGCCGGGCTCGCCAACGTCCACGCGATGATCCGCGAGCGCTGGCCCGGGCTCGAGACCTGCATGGAGTCCAAGGAGACCAAGCTCCGGCTCGATCACATGCTCCGCTACATCATCAACAACCACCTCCAGGTCTCCACCCCGCAGATGTTCCTGGGCGAGACCCGGCTCTGCGACGAGGACACCGACATGGGGCTCAGCTACACCGTCCGCCGCCTCGCGCCGCTGACCAGGTCCAGCCAGTGAAGCACGCCGGCATCCTCGGCCTCGCGGCGGGCTGCGCGCTGCTCACGGCCACCGCGCTCGGGGTCCAGTCCCAGGTCGACCGGGCGGCCGTGCGCCTCAAGACCGGCGCCGTCGACGCCGACAAGCCCAAGGTCGCCATCGCCAACGACGCCGACGCCCCCTACTGCACGCCGGCGTTCAAGACGGTGCTCGAGCGCGTGCTCCACGCCTGCGGCCTGACCGGCACCGACGCGCGCCGCGGCTGCCAGCCGGCCGACGTGAAGTCCCTGGCCCAGATCAGCGACGACGACTTCAACGCGCTGTTCACCCCGCTCAAGAGCCGCGGCGCCGTCATCCTCTTCGACGACGGCTCGGAGAAGCTCGACGACGCCGGCCGCAAGGTCATCGAGGACCTGTGGACCGACCGGCGCGGCGCCCGCTACTTCTTCGTGGTGGCCCGCGCCTCCAAGACCGGGACGCCCGACTTCAACCGGGCGCTCTCGCACAAGCGCGCCAACTCCGTGCTCTTCCTGCTCTCGGACAAGTTCAAGGAGCCCGACCTCGACAAGCAGGTCGGCCTGCTCTGGCTCGGCAACGAGTTTGCCCAGCTCGGCAAGGATTACTGCGACTGGAACGTGTCGCGCGGCAAGCAGAAGTGCTCGGCCGAGGCCATCAACCGCAGCGCCTTCGTCTCCTGGGTCGACTGCCAGCTCTGACCGTCAGCGATCGAAGAGGTCGCTCACCGAGGCCACGGTCGCGGCGCGGGCGAGCCAGGCGTCGAGCTGGGCGTCGTCCTCGCAGGCGCGGAGGCGCTGGGCGGCCTTCTTGCCGACCTTGAGGCCTCGCGCGTTGAGGATGGCGATGAGCGCCTCGGTCTTCCCTCGCAGCGCGCCGCGCGCCTCACCGCGCGCCTCGCCGGCGCGGACGGCCTCGAAGATCACCGGATTGTTCCTGGCGATCAGCGCCGCGGCGACCGCGTCGTCGGTGCGCACCGCGTCGACGAGGGCGCGGATGGGCAGGGGCAGCGCCAGCGCGGGGTCCTCGATGGTGCTCTCGCTGGCGAGGATCTCCCAGGTGTTGGTCCCCTTCGACCAGGTGAGCGCGCGCCGGCGCTCCACGTCGATGGCGAACACGCGGCGCACCCCGCGGGCGACCAGCGCGCGCGCCTTCTTGGCGGCGTGCCCGAGGCGCTCGGTGGCGACCACCTCGAAGGCGAGCTCTTCGAGGCGCCGCCCGCCCGTCTGCGGGTCCCGGGCGCGGGGGAAGACGCTGGCGTCGGGGGCCATGTCCCCCTTCTCCGAGGTGCGCGTGAGCATGTCCGAGGCGACGTCGTAGCCGTCGGCGGCGTAGGCCTCGAGCAGCGCCGAGATCTTGGAGTGGCGGCTGCCGTGGGGCTCGTCTGCGGGGGCCACGTAGGAAACCTTCCCGTCGATGATCTCGTAGCGGGACTCGGAGGCCGCCAGGCGCTCGTCCACGTCCGGGGGCGGGCGGCGAGAGCCTCGCCCCTGACCTCCGGAACGACCGAGGTCCGAGCGGGCGCTTTCAGGCGCGGGAGGAGCCATCGCCCGCCCATGGTAGCACCTCGTCGGGCGCCCCGGTCCTTCGTGCTACCGTCCGCCCGTGGCGACCCGAGCTTGGATCCTGATGGCCTACGCCCTCGCGGCGGCGTCGCTCACCGCGTGCGACGACGACAAGACCGCCGTGCCCCCGCCCCCGCCGATGACCGGGCGCTCCAACGCGGTGGCCGCCAAGGAGACGGCGACGGGGCCGTCGGGCGCGCCGACGGCGAGCGCACGCGCGGCGAGCCCGTCCCGGCAGCTCTGCGCCGGCCAGTCGTCGCGCCCGCCGCCGAAGGGAGCGCTCAAGACGGCGGCCGCCGCCGACGCGACGGCGCCGCCCGCGAGCCTTCCCCTCGGCGTGGGCAAGTGGGTGTGGATCAACCTCTGGGCGGCGTGGTGCGGGCCCTGCAAGGAGGAGATGCCCCGCGTCCTCGCCTGGCAGGAGAAGCTGCGGGCCGCCGGTGTCCTCATCGATCTCGCCTTCGTGTCCATGGACGACGACGAGCGCGAGACCCGCCGTTTCCTGGAGGCGCAGCCCCCGGGCGGCGTGCGCGCGACCTACTTGCTGCCCGAGAGCGAGCGCCCGGGGTGGCTCGGCGCGCTCGGGCTCAAGGGCTCGACGCAGCTCCCCGTGCACACGCTGGTCGCGCCGAGCGGGCAGGTGGCGTGCGTCATCGAGGGGGCCGTCGAGGACCGGGACTACCCGGCGATCGCGTCGTTCCTCGGGGCGAAGCACTGAGGAGCGACAATCGGGCCGGTCGCCCCCCTACGCCGGCCCCACCTCCAGCAGCCCGTAGAGCAGCGCCTCCTTCACGGCCGCGAGGCCGCTCGCCCTCATCTCCTCGGGCGCGACCTCCATCGCCTTCGCCACGCGGGCCAGCCCCTCGGCCACCGTCGGCGCCTCGTGGACGGCGGTGACGATGAAGAGCAGCTCCATGGAGAGGTCGATCGGCGAGACCGCCGCCGCCGGTGAGAAGCGGGCCGACAGCGTCGAGGGCACCTCGGCCCCGGGCCCGATCTGCACCTGGGAGAGCACCGTGCCCTCGGGCGCGCGCAGGGTGGCGGCGAGGAGCGCCGCGTCGCTCGAGGCGAGCGCCCGCGCGGCCAGCATGGCGTCGATGCGGGGGCTGGTGATCGCCACGCGGGCGAGCGGCTCGATGGAGACGACCGAGGTCCTCCCGGGGGCGTCCCCGCGGCGCTGGAGGACCACGAGGGTGGGCGTGAGCTCGCGGATGCCGGCGCGCTCGAGGTGCTCGAGGCGGGCGATGGCGTCGGCCTCGAAGGCGGCGCCGAGCCGGGGGTGGAAGCCCGAGGCGTAGGCGACGGCGTGGGCGCCGAGGTCGGTGGGCGGGGCGCGCAGGATCAGGAGGTCGACGCCGGGGCCCACCGCCGCGCGGAGGCGTTGCTCGAGGGGGGCGTCGCCGTGCTCGGGCCACTCGACGATGAAGACGGCGCGCCCGCCCTCGGTGAGGTGCGCGGGGGCCGCGGCGAGCATCGAGAGCGCCAGCTCGTCGCCGACGGGGCCGCCGTAGAGGGCGCTGGCGCGGGCGGCGCCGTCCGGCCTGGGGACGTAGGGGGGCTGCGCGACGATGAGATCGAACGCCTCGCCGCGGACCGGGTCGAAGCGATCGCCCTCGCGAAATTCGACGTTGGCCACCCCGTTGATGGCCGCGTTGGCGCGGGCGAGCGTGACCGCGCGCGGGTTGAGGTCGGTGCCGACCACGGAGGCCGCGGCGCACGCCAGGAGCAGCGCGCACGTCCCGGCGCCGCACCCCAGGTCGAGCGCGCGCGCCACCCGCCCGCGGGGGAAGGCCGCCCGCGCGAGCGCGATGGTGGTCTCGCCGAGGCCCATGACCGCGTCGTCGCCGCGGTGGAGCGCGTCCGAGAGCAGGTAGAGGTCGTCGGCGATGCCGAGCACGAACGGCGAGACCACGCCGCCGTCGCGCGCCTCGAGCAGGCCCAGGGCGTGGAGGTCGGAGGTGAGGTCGCCGAGCGCGGCGCGGGCCTCGTCGGTGGTCACCGGATCCTCGAAGAGGAACATCCGCATCGCGTAGCCGAGGGGATTGCGGAGCTTGCGCAGGTGGAAGGCGCGCGCCGGCCCTCGCAGCGCGGGGTCGAGGTGCTTGACCGCGTCGACGATCGGCTGGACGGCGACGTTGGTGAGCCCGATCGCCGCCAGCGTCTGCGCGAAGGCGCGCAGCCGGGCGGGGGAGGCAGCGTTGATGGCGGAAAGGTCCGGGAGGCTCATCGGGAGCCGAGACTATCGCGGCGCCGCGGCGGCGCGCCCCTCGAAGAAGAGGAGCGCGCGACCGGCGGGAAGCTAGGGCGTGGGCTGGGCGGGCTGAGCCGGCTGCGCAGGCTGAGCCGGAGCGCCCGGCTGGGGCATCATCCCCGGCGGCGTGCGACCGCCGCCGCCGCTGGCGCGGGACACGGCGCGCTGGCGCGCCTCGATGAGGCCGGTGAAGTTGGTGACCAGGGTGAAGAAGGCCTCGGACTCGAAGGTCTTGTCGGGGGTGACCTTGGACTCCTTGACCGTCTTGACGAAGGCCTCGAGCGGACCGGAGAGGATCTTCGCCCACGAGGTGGGCTGGTCCGGCGCCTTCTTCAGCGCCTCGACCGAGGCGTCGAGCTTGGCGACGGCGGCCTTCCACGCCTCGCCGTCCGCCTTCTTGGTGGCCACCAGCAGGTAGACGTCGCGGGCGTCGTCGAGGGTGGCGCGGCCCTGCTTCTCGGTCTCGTCCATCTTCGACGTGTCGGCCGGGTGCTCTTTGCGCCAGCCGACCAGCGCGGCGCCGAGCTTGCCCGACAGGTCGTCGAACTTGGCGAAGCCCTCGCGGAGCTTCTTGTCGAGCTCCTTGCCCTTGGCGAAGGCGTCCTTGGTGTACTCCTCGTGCAGGTAATACTGCTGCGCGGTGGCGATGTCCTTGGCGAGCTCCACGGCGAAGGGCGCGTAGACCGCGATCTGGGTGTCCACGTCGCCCATGGCCGGCTCCTTGAGCGGGAGCGACGCCGAGCAGGCGCGGGCGCTGCGCTCGTGCGGCATGTTGCGCATGAGGTCGGCGCGGTGGTCGGGGACGGGCGGAGCCGCGGGCGCCCCGCTGGCGACGACGGCGGGCTTCGGGGGCGGGGGAGTGGCCGGGGCCTTGGGGGCGGCGACGCCGAAGCTGGGGATCTTCCTGGCGCTCGGCTCGTCCTTGCCGAGGCTGGCGAGGTAGGAGTCGCGCACCTGCCGGAACGAGAAGGTGCCGTAGTAACAGACGTCGAGGCGATAGTCCTTCATCGCCTGGGGATCGCCGCGGCCGAAGGCGCCCTCGCGGCGCGGGTTGCCGTGCGGCTGCTGCCGGTTCGGGATGGCCACCGAGGCCGGCGGCGTCACGGAGGGGTCGGGCTTGGGCGGCTCGTCCTTTTTGCAGCCTACGCCCATGCCCAGCACGACCGCGATGAGCCCGACCGGAACCAGTGACCCTTGCGACTTCATCCGAAATGCCTCCTCGACAGCGCCATGAAACGGGGGCGTCACCGCCGGCCCCGCCGGCCGGGCACCCCGAGCGGGGCGCATCATGCCAGCGCGCCCGACACTTGCAAGACCGCCGTTCCGGGGAGTCTCCGCGCGCGCTCCGGCCCACGTTGGGCACCGCGCCCCTCGGCCCCGGTGCTACGGTCCGCGCCGTGCGCCTCCGCAACCTGACCCTGGACGACCTCACCATCGAAGACGAGCGGTCGTTCCGCCACGTGAGCCTCTACGAGGAGCTCAAGCAGGCGCTCCGCCGCGACGGCTACCGCTTCCGCGTCCCTGTCCCCGAGGGCGCCGGCCGACCCGCACCGTGGGATCGCGTGCTCTTCCTCAACCTCACCTTCTGGGACGCCGCCGAGCAGGGGGACGTCCTCGCCGAGGCCTCGCTCCCCGCCGACGTGGTCGCGCACGTGGCCTGGCACCACCTGGCGGGCCGCGCCCTGGGGGCGTCCGGAGCCAGCGCCGACGCGCACCTCTTCGCCGAGGCCATCGCCAGCGCGTTCGACCTGTACCTGCTCGGACGGCTCCTCGGTCACGCCCCGGACGCCCAGTTTCTCGAGACCCAGGTCCCCGCCATGGCCGAGGTCGCCGAGGCGGCCGGCCTCGAAGAAGAGCGCTTCGAGGCCCTCCTCGAGTCGGTGTCCGCCGATCCCGACCGCGCCTTCGAGGACCTGCGGGAGCTGCTCTTCGACGCCGCCACCACGCTGCTGGCGTGCACCACCGTCGACGCCGCCGTCCGGGCGCTCGAGCGCTTCGACGCCCACCGCTTCGGCCCGCTGCTCCACCACTACGAGCTCTCCAACTGGATCCTCTCCGCCCGGGCCCGATCCGGCTCCGCGCTGGCGCCCGATCCCGCGGTGCGGGCCCTCGACGCCGCGCTCCGGGCGGCGCCCGTCGCCCTGGACCACCTGGAGCGGGCGTGGCTCGGGCCCCGATGACGCGCCGCGCGCGGCGGTTGCGCCCCCCGCGCCGATGAGTGAAAATATCCGCAGCCGATGATCGTCGCCTGCCCCTCCTGCCAGACGCCCTTCGAGGCCGACGACGCGCTGGCCGGCGGTCCCGGGGTGCCTCTCTGCGACGCCTGCAGCAACGCGGTCCGCGCGCCCAGCCTGCGCGCGTCCACCCCCGACGCGGACGTGGAGCTGCCGGCGCCCCCCACGCTCGAGCCGTCGGTCCCTCACGACGAGCACGACGAGCCCGCCCTTCGCCGGCGCCGGCCCAGGGCTCCTCAAGTGAGCTTCGCTCCGCGCCGGGCCGACGAGGAAGAGCCACGGGTCGCGGCGAGCACGAGCGGCGCGCCTCCGACCCAGGCTTTCGACACCGGACAGGAGCGGCTCTCTCTGGGCGAGATCGAGCTGGAATCGAGCGGTGGGCCGGACCTGCTCGACGGCGGCTTCGCGCGCTCGCCGCTGCCGACCTCCGTGTTCCCGCCCGGCCCGGGGCCGCAGATCCGCCGCAGCGACTACACCAGTGACACCGAGCCGGTGTCCCTCCACGACCTCGAGGTCGTGCTGGGACCCATCCCCGCGCCGCCGCCGTGGAGCCCTGCCACGAGCGAGGCTCACCCCGGCAGCGCGTCTCCGCCCGTCGAGGCGAAGCCCGCCCAGGCGAAGCCCGTCGAGCTCAGGACCACCGAGCTGAAGAAGGTGAAGCCCTCCTTCTTCCAGGTCGACTCGATCGCGCCGCCCTCCGTCGACGTGCCCATCGTGCTGAGCGAGCCGCCGCGCAGCTCCGGCCACGAGGATCTGCGCATGCTCCTGGCCTCGACCGAGGGCCGCCTGGCGCGCCGCCCCAGCGCCGATCTCTCCACGCTGCGCGGCGGTCTCTTCGGCGAAGCGCCGCAGCGGCCCGCCGCCCTTCCCCTCGACCTGTCGCAGCTGCTGGAAAGCGAGGCGGCTCCGCCCCGCGCCGCGATCTCCCCGTCGCTGCCCGCTCCCCCATCCCCCCGGGCCCCCGCGCCGCGCCCTCCGGCCAGGTCGACGGCTCCGGGCCCGGTGGTCTCGGAGCGGCGCCCCGTCGTCCATGCGGCGGTGCGGCGGAGCGGGATCGCGAGCTGGGCGGTGGCCGTGGCGTCGGTGAGCGCGGTCGCCATCGTGGTGCTGCTGCGCTTCGGCGCGACCACGCCTCCCGATCCCGTCGCGAAGGAGGGCGCCACCTCTCTCCCGGTCGCGACCCCTCCAGCCCTCCCCGCGGGGGCGCTGCCCCCCAGCGCTGCGGCTCCTCCCGCGGTCCCGTCGGAGGTACCTGCGACAACGCCCTCGGTGGGTGTGCGGGGTCCCGCCCCGAGAGCACCGGTCACGATGGGGGAGACCCCCAAACCCCCCGCCCAGCCGGTCGAGCCTGCTCGCGTACCAATCGAGCGGCCCCCCGCCGAAACGAAGCCTCCCGTGGAAGCCCGGCCCGCTCCCGCGGAGGGCGCCGAGTTCGATCGCGGCGCCGCGAGGGCGGCGCTCGCCACCGCGGCCAGCGCGGCGGCGGGGTGCAAGCAGGGCGCGGACGAGCCCGCGGGCGCGGGCAGGGTCACCGTCACCTTCGCGCCGTCGGGGCGGGTCATCGCCGCGCGGGTGGTCGGCTCACCGTTCCAGGGCACGCGCACCGGGGGGTGCATCGCGGCCACGTTCCGCAGCGCCTCCGTGCCTCCCTTCGCAGGCGATCCGGTGGTGGTCACCAAGGACGTGGTCGTCCGCTGATCCCCAGGAGCGTCCGGCGACCGGTCATCCTGCGGGACGCCCGAGAGCGTCCCGCGACCGGTTCGCTAGGCTGCTGGACGGACTTCCGGGCTATGCTGCGCGCCCTGTGCTGGTCGCGCTCCGGATCAAGAATTTCATCCTCATCGACGAGCTCGAGATCGAGCTCGGCCCCGGCTTCAACGTCCTGACGGGCGAGACGGGCGCCGGTAAATCCATCGTCGTCGGCGCGCTCTCGCTGGTGCTCGGCGGCCGCGCCAGCGCCGAGCAGGTGCGGCCCGGCGGCGACGAGGCCGAGGTCGAGGCCCTCTTCGACGTGCGCGGGTCGGACCGGCTGGTCGCCCAGCTCGACGCCGCCGGCCTGGCGCGCGGGGGCGAGCTGGTCATCCGCCGGGTGGTGCAGCCGAGCGGTCGATCGCGCGCCTACATCAACGGCCGGCTCTGCACCGCGGGCGAGCTTTCGGCCCTCGCGCCCGAGCTGGCGGACGTGGCGTCCCAGCACGAGAGCGTGGCGCTCACCGATCCGTCGACGCACATCGGCTACCTCGACCGCTTCGCCCGCGTGGTCGAGCAGCGCGACGAGCTCGCCGCCCACGTGATCCGGCTCGAGGACGTGGTCGCCCGGATCCGCACCGCCCGCGACGCCGAGCGGGGCCGCGGCGAGCGCGAGGCGTTCCTCGCCTACCAGCTCCAGAGCATCGAGGCCCTCTCGCCGCGCTCCGGCGAGATGGACGAGCTCGGCCTCGAGCGCAACCGCCTCCGCCATGCCGGCCGCTTGCTCGAGGTGACGCGCCACGTGGCCTCCCGCCTCGATCAGGGCGACGACGCCCTCTGCGACGAGCTGGCGCGCCTCGGCTCGGAGCTGCGCGCCGCCGCCGCGCTCGATCCCGCCCTGGAGGGCGCGGCCCAGGCGCTCGACGGGTGCTGGGGCGCCCTCTCGGACGTGGCGCGCGACATCGGCCGCTACGCCGAGCGGGCCGAGGCCGACCCGGGCCGCCTCGCCGACGTGGAGGATCGCCTCTTCCGCCTCGAGGGCCTGCTCCGCCAGCACGGCCCCACCCTCGACGACGTCCTCGCTGCCCGCGATCGCATCGCCGCCGAGCTCGCCGCCCTGGCCAGCGTCGACAGCCTCGTCGCCGAGCTGGAGCGCGAGCGCCAGACCCTCCTCGCCGAGGCCGGCGAGCGCGCCCGCGTCCTCTCGAGCAAGCGCCGCAAGGCGGCCGAGAAGCTGGGCGCCACCATCTCCCACGAGCTGGCCGAGCTGGGGATGGGCGGCGCGCGGGTGGTGGTCGACGTGGCGCCCCTCGGCGGCGACCGGTCCGAGCTCGCCGTCGACGGCGCCCGGCTCGGGCACGACGGCATCGATCGCGTCGAGTTCCTCATCTCGCCCAACAAGGGCATCGATCCGCGCCCCCTCCGCAAGATCGCCTCCGGCGGCGAGCTCTCCCGGGCGCTCCTCGCCCTCAAGCGATCCCTCGCCGAGTGCGGCCCGGCCGGCCTCTACGTCTTCGACGAGGTCGACACCGGCGTGGGCGGCGCCGTCGCCGACCGCCTCGGCCGCGCCATCGCGGACGTGGCGCGTCACCACCAGGTGCTCTGCATCACCCACCTCGCCCCCATCGCCGCCTTCGCCGACACCCACTTCGTGGTGGCCAAGAGCGACGAGGGCACCCTCGCCAAGAGCGACGTGACCCGCCTCAATCAGAAGGAGCGCGTCGCCGAGGTGGCCCGCATGCTCGCCGGCGCCAAGGTCACCGGGGCCGCCATGAAGGCCGCCACGGAGCTGATCCGCGCCGCCCACGAGCGGGCCTGAGCGGCCGGTCGGTCAGAAGCCCGGCGCGCGGGGCAGCGGCATCGTCGAGGCGGCGAGCTTGCGCGGGCCGGCCGGGCGGCGGGCGCGCGCCGACGGCGCGGTGGCCGCCGGTGCCGCGGGAGTCGCCGCGAGGGACGGGGCGACGGCGATGGCCGCGGTCGGCTCCGTCGCGAGCTGCGGCGCGGACACCGGGGCCGGGGCGAGCTCGGAGGGGCCCGGGCCCTGGGCGCTCTCCGTCGCCGTCCAGCCGCGCGCGCCGAGGCCTGCCAGGCCGAGCATGATCACGGCGACCGTGCCCAGGAGGCGCGTCCTCGCGGTGAGCCGGGCGACCGGGCGGCGCGGCGCCGCCGGGGTGGGGGCGGGCCCCACCGGTGCGAGCGTGGTGAGCGCCAGGGCCATCGTCGGGATCGGCGTGAGCTCGATCGCGCGGAACGTCTGCGCCAGCGCCAGCGCAGGGTCGCTGGCGCGGCCGCCCCCGTGGCGGAGCGAGGGGCTGAAGTCGCCCGAGGATCGCCCCAGCCAGTGGTGCTCGAGCGACGCGTTGGCGGCGTCCGTGGTCACTCCGCGCGCGATCGCCCACGTCGCGAGCGCCTCGCCCAGCGCCCGCATGGTGTGCCAGCGGGCGGCGCGCGACTTCTTGAGCCCGTGCGAGAGGATGGACCACAGCTCGGCGTCCCCGGCGGCGAGCTCGGTGGTGGGGGTGGGGAGCCTGGTGTGGAGGTCGATGAGCATCGCCGCGAGGGTCGCCCCCTGGAACGGGCGGCGGCCGGTGATGAGCTCGTAGAGGACCACGCAGAGCGACCAGATGTCGGCCTGCTCGTCGACGTAGCAGCCCTGGGCCTGCTCCGGAGGCATGTAGGGGAGGCTGCCGATGACGGCTCCCTCCTCGGTGAGCACCGGGCCGGTGCGCGCCGCCAGCTTGGCGATGCCGAAGTCGACGATCTTGAGGACCGCTCCGCCGTCGGCGCCCGGCGACACCAGGATGTTCTCGGGCTTGACGTCGCGGTGGATGACGCCCTGCGCGTGGGCGGCGGCGAGCCCGGCGGCGATCGGCAGGAGCATCTGCACCGCCTGCTCCGCGGGCACCCGGCCCCGGGCGGCCAGCCAGGACGCCAGCGACTCGCCGCGCACCAGCTCCATCACCAGGAACGGCTCGCCGAGGACGGTCTGACCGAAGTCGAAGACCCGGACGATCGCCGGGTGCTCCAGGCGCGCGGTGGCCTGCGCTTCGCGGCGGAGGCGCTCGACGGCGACCTGATCGTCGGGCTCGCGGTGGAGCACCTTGATGGCCACGTCGATGTCGAGCGCGAAGCTGCGGGCCTGCCACACCGTCCCCATGCCCCCCGCGCCGAGGAGGCCGACGAGCTCGTACTTCCCCGAAAGGACGTCGCTGACGAC
>Ga0302279_10002803_pt1 | contig 22538 bp, 21 predicted proteins | sample III_Bog_N3_3_FD_194541 | JGI IMG/M metagenome (GOLD analysis project Ga0302279, IMG submission 194541) | Peat permafrost microbial communities from Stordalen Mire near Abisko, Sweden - III_Bog_N3_3 | ecosystem: Environmental > Terrestrial > Soil > Wetlands > Peat | place: Sweden: Abisko...
AGCGGCCCGACAGCTCGTGAATGTGGCGCGCCGCCAGCTCCTTGCCGGTGCCGGACTCGCCGAGGATCAGTACATTGGTGTCAAAGGGAGCGACCTGCTCGATCAGCCGCTGTACGCCGCGCATCGCGCGGCCCTGTCCGCAGGGTCGATGACGCTTGCGAAGGGTGTCCGCAGCAGCGCCATGACTATTCGCTTCGGCCAAGCTTGGGACTCCTTCCCAGGTAGATCATCCCGACCGACCGTCTTTACGGTCGTTTCTTAAGGTTTATCTATAACCCATTGACATTGTTCATTCAATATCTCGGTCTGGCGCCAGTCTAACTGATGCGCTGCGGTATAAAGGAGTCCGGCAAATCCCGAATTCAGTGTAAGGAAAACCCCTAACTCCGACCGGAACCCGCGCGTGTGCCGGCGATCAGCCGGCGGTGGTGGCGGAAGATCAGCTTTTCCAGCGCCTCGGCGACCGGCGAGCTGACGCCGGCGAACTGCAGCTGCGCGACGCGCTCTGCATCGCGCGTCGCTTCGCCGACGACGACACAGGGCAGCAGCAGCGGCTGCGGTACCGATGGGTTGATGTACAGCTTCGCGATGCCGCCCACGCCGACGGCGGCAGACTCGCCCCCGAGCTCCATGGCGTGTGCCGCGAGGCGGATCCGCCGCAGCGGCGGCATCGCCTGCTGGCGCATGGTCAGCTCCGCGGTGAGGCGCAGCAGGATGTTCAGCTTGTATTCGAGGCGCTGCAGCTCGTGCAGCAGCGCCGGCGACTCTTCCTTCAGCGCCTCGTTGGCGCGCGCCTCCTCGATCGAGGCTTCCGCGATCAGCAGCTGCAGGTTTTCGGAATTGATGCGCGCAAGTTCCGCCCCTTCCGCCAGCGGTCCGGGGACGAATCCCACATGCCGCAGGTCCTCGAGGATCAGTCCGTCGCCGAGGAACGGATCAGCCATGCGCTGCTAGCCCGTTGCCGCATATGCGGCAACGGCAAGCCTGCCGGTCTTCGCAATGTCCAGCTCGCGTGCCTTGATGCGCAGGCGATGTTCGAGCCGGCCGAGCGCACAGTCGTTGAGCGCGGCGATCTGGGCGAGGAGTGCCCGTTCCGCCGCGGCGGGAGAACCCGTGGCCGTACGCGCAGCGCGCAGCAGCAACCGGCGCTCCGCGTCGAGCGCGACCGCAGCAACGGCATCACCGGCGTCCGCGAGCTGCGCCAGTTGCTGCGACAGGCGCAGCGCGCGCTCGAGCGCCACAACCACGGACGCCTCGCTCATGGATGCGTCGCGACGACCTGGTCCCAGCCGGTCTTGATCTTGCGCAGCAGCCCCGCGACCTCGGCGATGATCTCGCCGTCATTGGTCGCGTTCGCCAGCGTCATGCGCTGCAGGATATAGAGATAGAGATTGCGCAGGTTCGCGGCAACCTCGCCGCCCTGCTGCATGTCGAGGCTGTCGTTCAGGTGCGAAACGAGCCGCACCGCCTTGCCCATCGCCGCGCCCTTGGCCACGACGTCCGCCAGCGGCAGGTTGTCGTGGATGCGCGCCATGCAGCCCTTGGCGGTAGCGAGGTGATTGAGGATGCTCTCGAGGCTGATCTGCACGAGACGGGTGGGGCTCGCGTCGGCCACCAGGCCGTGGCTGTTGACCGAGCGGTACTGGGCGGCTCTGTTCTGTGAGTACATCATGGTGATTGTCCGGGCTCAGGTGCTGAGGCTACCACTGCCGAGGCTCGACGTGGACGACGAGCTGGAGCTGGACGAGCTGGAATTCGGGTTGAATTCGGCATTCAGATAAGTCTGCGTCTCCTTCAGGGCCGCGACCGCCGTATCCATTGCGTTGTACTCCGTGGTCAGCGTCGCCGAATACGCGGCGAGCTCCTGGTTCAGCTGGGTCTGCTCATTGTTGACGTTCTTCAGGCTCGTCTGCAACCCGTTGGTGACCGTCGACAGCAGACCGGCCGGCCCGGTGTAGCTGTTGATCAGCGAATTGAGCTTCGTCGCGATGCCGTCCGTGCCGCCCAGCAGCGCGCCGACGCCGGCCAGGTTGGCGCTCAGGACATTGCCGAGCGTCGTCGCGTTCGAATTCAGCGTGCCTGCCTGCGCATCCGGCGTGATGCCAAGGTCCGACAGCGAATGGATGCCGCTGGTCCCGCCGACAGTCACGACGTCGAGGATGTTCTCCAGCTGATTCTGGAAGGCCTGCACCGTTGCGCTGCCGTTCAGGGGACCTGCGGTCTGCGTGGTCGCATTGTATCCGGTCAGGCTCTGGATGCTGCTCAGCACGCCGTTGACCGCTGAGACGAAGGTGCTGATCGAGGCCTGCGCGGCGCTGGTATCGGGCGCGATCGTCAGCTTCGTCGGGGTGTCGGTCGCCGTGGGGCCGGTCAGGTTCAGCGTGACCCCGCTGATCGCGGAAGATACGACGTTGCTCGCGCTGGTGGCAGGATAACCATTGATCGTGAAATTGGCATCCGCTGCCGGTTGCGTCACTGCGAGCGTGCTGACCAGCGGCGCAAGACCGGTGCCACCATCCGACTCGGTGACGGTAATCGCGTTGGCGGCGCCCGTCGAGGTACCGCTGAGTATGAGTCGTGAACCTTCGGTCGTGGTCAGCACGCTGGCGTTGACACCCGGGTTGTCGCTGGCCTTGTTGATTGCCGCGGCTATTCCCGCCAGGGTGTCATTGTTGGAATCGATGCTGATCGTCGAGGTTGCAGTGCCGACCTTGATCGTCAGCGTACCGGTACCGATCGTGGTCGTGGGGCTCGTGAGCGGTCCGGAGGTCAGCGTCGCGGCAGTCGCGAGATTCGTCACCCCGAGTTCGTACTGCCCGGCGACCGCCGAGGAATCCGCTGTCGCCGATGCGACCGAGGTATCGCCGACCGTGGCGCTGAAGCCGGCGAGCGTGCCGGGATTCTCGAGCGTCGTCAGCGTCGCCTGCAGCGTGGAGAGCGCGCTGCTGAAGGTGCCGAATGCCGACACCTGGGAGTTCAGCGTGGTCTGCTGCGCGGTGATCTCGTTCTGCTGCGCGGCACCATAGGCCGAGGTCAGCGAGGAGACGATGGCGTTGATGTTGAGGCCCGACCCGATTCCGGTCGAGGTGATCAGCGCGTTGGCGGACGCGGCGCTGCTGGAACTGGATGATACTGCTGAACTCATGATCTGCGCTTTTTCCTTCTGGACTGGCCCGTTTCATCGGCATCCCGGACCAGAACTGAAGCAAGACCCGTACCAACTGCGACGGCGCCCTCAGGCGTGATAGTCGACCAGCGCGGAGGTAATCCCCAGGCTCGCAGCAAGGGCGGGGAACTCATCGACCGAAAACTCGCCCAGGACGTCCCCGTTTGCCGGATTGATCTCCTGGATGAGCCTGTTGCCGGATTGCGGGGCAACCCGGTACTGGGTGGGCAGGCCGGACTGGTTGCTGAATTTGTTCAGCAATGCGGTCAGCGCCTGGGCATCCGGGGCGGCCGCAGCCGTGCCGGCGGCAATGGTCTGCCTGGAAGGCGGCACGTTATTGCCACTGGCGTCCTGCACCTTGAGTGTGACGGGCTGGCTTCCATGCGCTGGTCCCGTGACCGGCGCGATGGCCGGTCCAACTTGGCTTACCATGATATGTCTCGATGCAATCACTCGATTGCGGCTGTCTCCCTATGGAATCGTCTCTCCTTCGCCTGGCCTAAGCCTGAGGCCCGGGGCGCTTGCAGCGCCCCGGGCCCCTTTCATCATCGTCTCTTCAATACTGCCGGCAGTTGTTACTGCAGGAGCTTGAGGATCAGCTGCGGCTGCTGGTTGGCCTGCGCCAGCACCGAGATACCCGCCTGTTCCAGCACCTGGGCCTGGGTCAGGTTCGCCGTTTCCTGCGCGAAGTTCGCGTCCTGGATCGTGCTGCGCGACTGGGTCAGGTTCTGCGCCGTCGAGGTCAGGTTCTGCACCGCCGAGGTGAACCGGTTCTGCACCGCGCCCAGCTGGCTCTGGAAGTTGCTGACCGTTGCGAGCGCCGCATCGACCGAGGCGATCGTCTGGTTCGCACCCGAGATCGTCTTGACGTTCTGCGACGCCAGCGCACCGCCGGTGCCCGAGTAGCTCGCCTGCGTCAGGCCGAGCCCGGTCGCAGCCGAACCGCCGACCGCGATGCTGCCCGAGGAGGACAGGCTGATCGTGCCGTAGGTGGTGGCCGCAGTGGCCGAGACGCCCGACGCGAAGCCGGCCGCCAGACCCGCACTGCTCTGGATCGAGATGTTGCTGCCATCGGCCGCTGTCAGCACGAGGTCGCCGACGGTGCCTGTGGCCGTGCTCAGCGACGCGGTGACACCGGTCGTGCTCGAGTTGGCATTGATGCCCGCCTCGATCTGTGACTCGGAGAGCGTGTTGGTGCCGGTCACGGTCGTGCCTGTGGGCCCGAGTACATCCGTGCCGTTGATCGTCAGGGTGTACGGAGTTGCCGACGAGGCGACTGCCGTGTAGGCGCCGACCGTCACCGAGGTCGAGGCATTCGCCGTCAGGCCCTGGACGCCGGCGGAGTTGATCGCCTGCGCAACCGCATACGCGGAGCCAGCCGTCTGGCCGGCGTTGCCGGTGCCGGCAACCGAGGCGCCGACGACGACCGTCGTGCCGCCGTTGGCGGCGAGCGTCAGGTCACCGCTGCCCGTAAGCGCGGTGCCAGTGGCCGTGGCAGAGGCCGATGCGTACTGGCCGATCTGGGTCGCTTCGACGCCCGTCGCCTGGTTTACCGTGATGGTGTCGCCGACGTTCGCGCCGACCTGGTACACGGTCGAGCCCTGAGTGCCGTTCAGCACGTTCAGGCCGTTGAACTGGGTCTGCTGCGCGATCTGCGTGATTTCCGCGATCTGCTGCTGGACCTGCTGGTCAAGTGCCGCACGATCCGACGCGCTGTTCGCGCCGTTGGCCGCTTCGACCGCGAGGGTGCGGATGCTCTGCAGGTTGTTGACGATCGTGGTCAGGGCGCCGGCCGTGGTCTGCGCCTGCGACACCGCGTCGTTCGCGTTGTTGATGGCCTGGTTCGTGCCGTTGATCTGCGTCGTGAACTGGCCGCTGATTGCAAGGCCGGCAGCGTCATCGGCCGCGCTGTTGATGCGCAGGCCCGAGGACAGGCGGGTAAGGGACTGATTGAGCAGCGCCTGCGAGCCGGACAGGTTGTTCTGTGCGACGAGCGAGCTGATGTTCGTGTTCAAGACTAAAGACATGTTCGTATCTCCTGAAAGGTTGAATCACCGGCCCGTTCCAAGGCCCTCTGTGTCTGTGCTCACTTGCCTCGCTGTATCGATGCGGACGGTGACCACGTTCAGGATGTTTATCGGAGATGCCGGCGGTTTCTTTAGGGTATTCGCCGGAAAAGTGCAGGGGCTTCGTGTGGAAAATGCGAGGCATGCACGCCCGGCCGCTGCACCGCACTGTCTGCGGTCGCAGGGTGTCGGCAGCGCCGGCGGAATCTTTAGGGAGGGTCGGCCTGCAGGCCCAGCAGGGCCCCCAGGAACGGCTCGTACTGGCGCCAGCGGCCGACTGAGCCGCGATGCACCTTCTGGCGTACCTGCCACTTGCTGGATGTCAGCACCCGGCGCTCCGTGCGCTGGAACTCCAGGCAGTGTGCGTCCCAGGGCAGCCCGATGAACCGCACCATGCGCCGCGCCCAGCCGGAGGTGTCCTCGACGAGCCCCTCGTAGGGCACGTCGAGCATCACCCCTGCCGGCAGCACACTGCGCCAGTGACGCATCAGGCGCTGGTATTCGCGATAGTAGTGCGCCAGATCCGCGAGGTCATGCGCATAGCCGTAGGCATTGCGGAAGTTGGTCGTGTAGATCGACAGGCAGGTATCGATGGGATGACGCTGCAGGTGGATGATGCGCGCATCCGGCAATGCCGCATGGATCAGGCCGATGTGCCAGAAGTTGGCGGGCATCTTGTCGATCACGCAGCGGGCGCCGCGACCTGCTGCGGCGAGTTGCTGGCGGTACTGCGCGCCCAGCGCAGGCAGGTTCGCGGTCGTCGCTGCAGCGGATACCGCACCCCAATAGGTCAGCTCACCGGCGCCAAAGACTTCCGGGTGCGATGCGAGGATCTGTTCGGCGAGCGACGTGCCGGAGCGTGGCATGCCGAGCACGAAGACCGGCTGCGGCGACTGGGGTATCGCCTCCGACGCTGCCACGCGCAGGGCGCAGAGCGCATCGACATGCTGCGTGATGCGCTGGCGGTCATGGCCGGCTCCCTGCATCTGCAGGAGTTCGTGCGCGCGCCGGAAGTGGCTGAACGCGGCGGCATGGTTGCCGACATCGTCGTGGTACTTGCCGAGCGCGAAGCGCAGGAAGGTCTCCTGGCGCGGGCGCGCCTGCGCAATGAGTGTCTGTACGCTGGCCGCCCAGGAGGCGTCCGCCGGTGTCATGCGACGCAGGTAGGCAATTCCGGACAGGGTCTCCGCGGACTCAGGGGCAATGTCGGCGGCTTGCCGGAACAGCGCTTCGGCAGCCGCAAAATCGCCACGGTCGCTGGCGAGTTCCGCCAGCAGCGCCAGCGCCGGCGCCGACTGCGGGGCGCGCGCGAGCAGCGCCCGGCACAGTTCCTCGGCGTCGATACCGCGGCCGAGCTGGCGCAGGGCGAGTCCCAGATTGACCTCGGCACCCGGATACTGCGGCTGCAGCGCCAGCGCCTGGCGGTAGCTGGCTGCCGCCTCGGCGTGACGACCGAGGTCCATCAGGGCATTACCGAGGCTGTTGTGTGCGCCGGCGAGATGCGGCGCCAGTTCGAGCGCACGCCGGCAGCTGGCCGCGGATTCCTCGCTGCGGCCGAGTTCGCGCAACAGGTCACCGCGGTTCGCATGGGCGAGCGCCAGCGCTGGATCGAGCTCGAGTGCCTTGCCAGCGCTCGCCAGCGCCTCGGGAAGGCGGCCGAGCTGGCGCAGGGCATTGGCGAGATTGCAGTGCGCCGCGGCCAGCGCAGGTTGCAGCAGGATTGCCTGCGCAAAGCTTGCGGCCGCCGCCTCCGGCTGGCCCGCTGCCAGCTGCGAGTTGCCGAGCCTGAAGTGGGCGAGCGCCAGATTCGACCGGGCCTCGGCATCCTGCGGCAACAGCCGCGCCGCCTCGCCGAGTGCGCCGATGGCATCCTTGCCCTGCGCGGACAATGCGACCGACAGCGCCTTCCACGCGAGCCCGGACTCCGGATCCGCTGCCGTCGCGGCGCGCGCGCGCTCCTCGAGTTCAGCGTGTCTTCCCTGCTGGATCAGCTGCACGACCTCGCGCTCATCGAGGGTCATGGCCGGTGCGGCCTCACGTCAGGGTCGCAGTGGCGAAGGACTCCGCACTTTCGCCGGCGCACCAGCGCCGCCACATGTGCCGCAGCGCCTGCGCCACATGTGCTGCGATCAGGTCCGGCTGACCCGCCGGCGATTGCAGCAGCCGCTGGCGCAACCCGGCACGGATCGCCGCGAGTTCCGGCAGGCGGTGCGACCAGTCCTGCGCCCGCCCGACGCAATCCGCAGCGTCCGCCGCCACGAACGCTTCCAGGCCCACACCGGCGAGGATCCCCGCCCCGGCCCGCGCCTGCGGCGTGCCGCCCGCGACCGTCAGGGTCGGTACCCCCATCGCAAGCGAGTGCATGGTCGTCGTGCCGCCCGCATAGCCCAGCGTGTCGAGGCCGATGTCCACCTGGCCATGCAGGCTGAAATACCCCGCCATCGACTGGCGTGGATGGAAAACCAGTCGCTCCGGCGCGACCCCGAGCGCTGCAAACCGGTCACGGAGCTGCTGGTCGCAGCCGGTCAGCGGAACCGCGACCAGGAGCAGGATCGCGCCGGGCACGGCACGCAGGATGTCCGCCCACAGGCGGATCGTCGCATCGTTCAGCTTGCCGAAGCGGTGAAAACTTCCAAATACCAGGCGCCCGGACTGCAGCGCCGGCAATGGCTCGACCGCCGCAGCCTCGGTATGCAGCTGGTAACCCCAGCGCTGCGGCAGGTAAACGAGTTTTTCGGTGAACTGGTCAGCGAACGCGCCCGGCGGCAGCCAGCATTCATCGGCGAGGTAATAGTCCATCGCCGCAAGCCCGGTCGTACCCGGATAGCCAAGCCAGCTGACCTGTACCGGCGCCGGGCGGCACGCGAACATCGGCAGCCGGTTGAACCAGGTATGTCCGGTGAGGTCGACGAGGATGTCGATGCGGTCACCGCCGATCCTGGCGGCAAGATCGGCATCGGCCAGCAAATCGACGTCGGTCCAGCCGCGGAACGCCGGACGCAACCGCGCGGTCGTCGCATCCGCCGCCGGATGGGTGCTGTAGGCATGCAGGTTCAGGTCGCCGCGCGCGGCGAGCCGCGTCACGACGGGCTCCAGGAACTGACCCACCGGATGGCCGCTGAAATCCCCCGAGACGAAGCCCACGTTCAGTCGGCGCCCCGGATCCCGCGCGCCTGCCGCGCGCGATCCTGCAGGACGGGCCTGCCGCGCCGCGCGCTCGCCGAAGCGCCGGTGTTCGGCGAAAAATTCTTCCGGCGTCAGCTCAGGGTTGTGCGCCATGCAGAACAGCAGGTTCGAGTAGCTGGTCGCATCCTCGCCGGCGAGCGGCGCCTGCGCACGCAACTCGAGCCCATGGCGGAAACTCGCCTCGCCCGCGACGACCTTTGCCTGCTGCGCCAGCGCCAACCCCAGCGAGTAGTGGACATGCGCCGAATCCGGCGCCAGCTGCGTCGCCAGCCGCAACTGCATCTCGGCCGCGGCGAAACGCTCCTGCGCCATCAGCACCAACCCCAGGTTGCAGTGCGCTTCGGCGTCCCGGGGACTCAGCCTGACGGCCTCGGTGAGGACCTGCTCGGCATCCGCGTTGTTTCCTTCGGACCACAGCAGCGTGCCGAGCACATTCCAGGCGCAGCTGCGCGCCGGGTCGCGACGGATCAGCTCGACCGCAAGTTCCCGCGCCGCCGCGTTGTTGCGCTGCGCGACGAGCGCGAGGAGCCGCGCCTCCTCCTCGGCCGCCTCAAGCCGCGTCGAAAACTCCTGCGTGGCCGCAGCGGCGCCAGCGAGCCCCTGCTGCAATCCAAGCTGCAGTGCCTTGCGCGCGGCAGCCAGCTGCCCGGCCAGCAGCAGCGCCTCCAGGTACCCCAACCAGTAATCCGCCACGGCCGGGTCCGACTGCAGCGCGACCTGCAGCAGCGGCAGCGCCTCTGCGGGCCGGCGCGCCTGCACATGCAGCATGCCGAGGCCGTAGTTCGCAGTCGGGTGACGGGGCTCTGCCTGCAGGATCTGCGCGTAGACCTGCCGCGCGGCATCCAGCTGCCCACCCAGTTGCAGCTCGATCGCCCGGGCGCAGGCCGCATCGCCGTCCGCTATTGCCATCGAGAAATCCTGCTTGAGCGCGGCTCCGCGCGGTGACACCGCATCTTACCCCGCAGCGCCAGGTGGTAGAATCCCGCGCTTGAAAACCGCAACCCGCAAGAAAGCCCCCAGGGTGGGCTTCGTCAGCCTCGGCTGCCCCAAGGCCCTCGTCGACTCCGAGCGCATCCTCACGCGGTTGCGTGCCGAGGGCTATGAGGTTGCGAAAACCTACAAGGCGGCGGACCTCGTCGTCGTCAACACCTGCGGGTTCATTGATTCCGCTGTCGATGAGTCGCTCGACGCGATCGGCGAGGCGCTGGCCGAGAACGGCAAGGTCATCGTCACCGGCTGCCTCGGCGCACAGCCGCAGAAGATCCTCGACCGACACCCGCAGGTGCTGAAGATCACGGGGCCGCAACGCTACGAGGAGACCATGCAGGCAGTGCACGAGCACCTGCCGCCGCAGCACGAGCCCTTCCAGGGCCTGATCCCCGCACAGGGCATCCGCCTGACGCCGCGTCACTACGCATACCTGAAGATCTCCGAGGGCTGCAACCACCGCTGCACCTTCTGCATCATCCCGTCGATGCGGGGCGACCTCGTCAGCCGCCCCGTCGCTGAGGTACTCACCGAGGCCGAGCAGCTGGTGCGGGCCGGCGTCAAGGAGATCCTCGTGATCTCCCAGGACACCAGCGCCTACGGCGTCGACCTCAAATACGCCGCGCAGCCGTGGCGCGGCAGCGAGCGCCGCGCGCATTTCCGCGACCTGACCGCCGCGCTCGGCGAGCTGGGCGTCTGGATCCGGCTGCACTACGTCTACCCGTACCCGCACGTCGACGACATCATGGAACTGATGGCCGACGGCCGCGTGCTGCCCTACCTCGACATTCCGTTCCAGCACGCCAGTACGCGGATCCTGAAGGCGATGAAGCGCCCCGCTGCGGCCGAAAACACGCTGCAGCGCATCGCGGCATGGCGCAGGGTCGTGCCCGACATCACGCTGCGCAGCACGTTCATCGTCGGTTTCCCCGGCGAGACCGAGCGCGACTTCGAGGAACTGCTCGACTGGCTGCGCACCGCGCAGCTCGACCGTGTCGGCTGCTTCGAGTACTCGCCGGTCGAAGGCGCCGCAGCCAACGCGTTGGCCGCCGCAACGGTGCCGCCCGAGGTCAAGCGCGAGCGTTACCAGCGATTCATGGAGCTGGCGACGGCAATCAGCCAGGCGCGGCTCGCGGCGAAGGTCGGGCGCCGCATGCAGGTGCTCGTCGATGCGATCGACGGCAACACCGCCATCGCGAGGTCGCGCGGCGATGCTCCCGAGATCGACGGCACCGTGCGTATCAGCGGGGCGGGCAGGCTCAAGGTCGGTGACCTCGCCGAGGTCCGGGTCGTCGCGGCGGGGGACTACGACCTCGATGCGACCCTCGAAGCATAGTTTCAAACCAGGGATTCAACAGGAGACATCGTCGTGGACATCACTGCAGATCGGGTCGTCACGATCCATTACACCCTCAAGGACGACAGCGGCACGGTCCTCGACAGCTCGGCCGGTGGCGATCCGCTTGCCTACATCCAGGGGCACGGCAACCTGATCTCCGGCCTGGAGAAGGCGCTGGAGGGCAAGACGGGCGGCGACAAGATGGCAGTGACGATCTCGGCCGCGGACGGCTACGGTACCCGCAACGAGGCGCTGATCCAGCGCGTGCCGCGCCGCGCACTGCAGGGCGCCGGCGATATCCGCAAGGGCATGCAGTTCCAGGCGCGCACCGAGGATGGCATGCGCATGTTCACGGTGACCGGCATTGCCGGCGACATGGTCACCCTGGACGGCAACCACCCGCTTGCCGACAAGACGCTGCATTTCGACGTCGAGATCCTCTCCGTGCGCGAGGCATCCGCCGAGGAACTGGAACACGGTCACGTGCACGGTGCCGGCGGACATCACCACTGAATACCGGCGGCGTGGGTCCCTGCGGCAGGCTTACAGGTACTTGAACAGCGTCAGTCCCTGAACCTGGGCGTAGGACTGCAGCGCGGCGCTCAGCGTGGTGTTCTCGGAGTCGAGCGTGGTGATTGCACTGGCATAGTCGAGCCCCTGCAGCGAGCCGATCGATTTCTGCAGCTGGGTCTGCTGGCTGGTCGCGACCGACAGCTGCGTCGTGATCGTGTTCAGGCGCCCGCCGATGCTGGACTGGAACGTAGATACCTGGCTGAGCCCCTGCTGCAGGTTGGCCAGCGAGCCGCTCAGGGCGTTGCTGAGCTGGGGGCCGCTTGCGCCGCTGGTCAGCGCATTGACCAGGTTCTGGACCGTCGTGAACAGGCTCTGGTTGGTGCTCGGCGCGACGGCGAACGAGTCGCCGACGGCCGGTGTGCCGCTCAACGACACCTGGATGCCGTTGAACGCGATCGCCTGGCCCGACGTATAGGTGCCGCTTGCCACCGTGCCCGCCGCATTGGTCACCGTGTAGCTGCTCGCCGGCGCTCCCGCGGGAGCGCCGAATGTAATCGTGTAGGGGCCGGCGGTCGCAGCGCTTGCCTGCGCGGTCGCAAAGGTACTGGCACTGGTCACGCTGCTCGTGCCGATGAGGCCGGATCCGGTGTTGCCTGAGGCCGCAGTCACCGCAAACGTGCCGTTGCCGCTCCTGATCTGGTTGAATACCGCGCTGCCATTGTCGCCGGTGGCCACTGTCTGACCTGCCGCGATCTGCACCTGTTGCTGTCCCTGGTCGCCGTTGTAAGCGGCGCCGGTCGCCGTCGCCGTGAACGGCTGGGTCTGGGTGGCATATCCGGAGAAGATGTAGTTGCCGCTGCCATCCTGCGTGTTCGCGAGCGCCAGCAGGCTGCTCTGGATCTGCTGGGCCTGGGTTGCGATGGCCTGCAGGTTGGCGGACGACACGGTGCCGGAGTTCGCCTGTACCGTCAGGCTGTACAGGCTCTGCAGCTGCGACTGGACCTGCGTCAGTGCGTTGCTCTCGGTGTTCAGGCTGGTCTGTGCGCTGTTGGCGTTGGCGGTGTACTGCAGGCTCTGCGAGAGCGCCTCGTTGTACTGCGCGACCTCGCCGGCCGCGGTCGGATTCTGCGATGGCTCCGTGAACGCAAGTCCCGTACTGAGATCGTTCTGGGTCTGCGCCTGGTTGGACTGCAGCGTGCCGATTTCCGCAAGGAACAGGGTCTGCTCCATGGATGAGGTAATGCGCAAGGGCTTCGCTCCTACGAGTACGTACCGTTGACCGAATCGATCAACGTCGTGAATAACTGGTTGCCGATGGTCAGGGCCTGCGCCGCTGCCTGGTAGGCCTGCTGGTACTGCAACAGGTTCGCCGCCTCGGTATCGAGGTTGACGCCGGATACCGACTGCACCGACTGCTGGGCCTGGGTGTTGATGGCTGACTGGGCGGTCTGTGCGGTGTTGACCTGCGACGCCTGGCTGCCGATGCCGGTGATCAGCGCGTTGACGGCACTCGACAGGCTGGTCGTACCGCCCTGCAGTACGCCAAGGGATTTCTGCGACGCATTGGCGAGCGCATTTTCATTGTTGCCGCTCGAGCCGGCAGTAACCGAGAACGTGTCGGTGGCCGCGGGCGCACCGCTGATCGTCACGCTCCAGCCGTTGTAGCTGATCGGCGTGCCGGACGTGTACGTTCCGCCGCTGACGGTGGCGTTGGTGGCGGGATTGACGATGTTGTAGGCCGTGGGACTCGTGAACACGATGTTGTACGGCGTCAGCACGCTGGCGGCCGGCGGATACGGCGTACTGATCGCCGGACTGCCGATCGTGCCCGTGCCGCTGTTGGTGTCCGCAGCCGCCGACTGGAGTGCGCCCGCCGCCGCGATCTGCGATGTGCCGGTCAGCGCGACGGCAAATGAACTGGCGGCAGGTGCTGTCGGTGCGATCAGGAACTGGTCGCCGGAGCTCGGTACCTGCGACAGCGAGATCGAAACGCCGGCGACATTGAAGACCGGGCCTCCGCCGGCAGTCGTCCCGCTCGGCGTCAGCGTCTGCGAGCTCCCCGTCGTCTGGTCCGTCAGCGTGTAGGCGCTGCCCACATAGCTCAGCACATAGTTGTCGCCGGTCAGCGCGCCGGTACTGGTCGCATTGTTCGTGCCATTATTGACGATGAGGCTGGCCGTCACCGTTGCCCCACCCGTATTGTTGCCCGAGGCAGCGGCCTGCGGGCCGGCGGCCGTGAACAGCGGCGAGCCTAAGTTGCCGTTCAGGTCGACGCCCAGGCTCTGCTGGCTGTTGGCCGTCTGGCTCAAGCTCGTCGCGATCAGTCCGAGGCTGTTGATCGCGGGATCGACCGCCTGGGTACGCGCCGCCAGAAGTCCGCCGATGTCGCCCGACGTCAGCTGACTGCTGATGATGTTGGTCGGATTGGCCGCCGTGGCGACCTCGAGCTGCTGCCCATTGAAGGGATTGGCGACCGTGGTCAGCTGCGATGCCTGCTGTTCGACCACCAGTGCCGTGCCGTTGCCGGTGAACACGTTCACTGAGCCGTCGGCATTGTTGGTCGTGGTGATGCCGGTCAGGCTCGACAGGCTCGTGATCAGCGAACCGCGCTGGTCGAGCAGCGCGTTAGGCGGCTGGCCGCCACTGGCGCCCGTGGCCGCCACGATCTGCTGGTTCAGGTTCGCGATCTGGCTGGAGAGTGCATTGATCTGCTTCACATCCGACGTGACGCCGTTGTTGATGTTCGTGTTCAGGCTCTGCAGCTGGCCGTTCGTCGTCTGGATGCTGCTGGCGACGGACTGCGCCTGGCTCAGCAGGGCCTGCCGATCGGCCGTCGACGTCGGATTGCTGGCCAGCGTTGACCATGCGTTGTAGTAGCTCTGCAGCGCCGTCGTCAGCCCGCCGGCCGTGGTGCCGACGATATTGTCGATCTGGCTGGTATAGGTCTGCAGGGCGTTCAGCTGGCCGAGCCCGCTCTGCGACGTGTTGTACTGGTTCACGGCCAGCTGGCTGTAGGCCCGGCTGATACCCGAGATGTCGACGCCGTCGCCCACCTGCAGCACACCGCTGGACTGGGGCGGATTGGCGACGAGATTGATCGACTCTTCCGAATAGCCGGGCGTGCTCGCGTTCGCAATATTGTTGCTCGTGACCGCAATGGCGGTCTGGAACGCCTGCAGCGCCGAGGTGGTGATCGAGAAGATATTTGGCACGCTTGGTCTCCGGCCCTAGGTCCGTAATGTCCCGGGGCTTGCTGTGGTATCGGCCTGGCCTGCCATTTCTAGAGGTCCACGGCGGTTTTGCGCAGCGCGGTGCGCAGAGTGTCGCCGTTCAGGATCCCATTTAACTTATTCGCGTACTGTGGGTCGGTCGCATAGCCGGAACCGCCGATCGCCGCCACGTAGGCCTGGGCGTTGCCGCCTGCTGCCACCGCATCCCGGTAACGGGGCGAACCCTGCAGCAGGTTGGTGAAATCCTGAACGCTGTCCTGGATCGAGCCATAGGCGCGGAATGCGCTGCGCTGCGACACCGCAACACCGCCCTTGAATTCCACCGTCGTCGCGGTCGCGCGGGCGCCGCTCCAGCTGTCTCCGGCCTTGATGCCGAACAGGTTCAGCGACGGCGTACCGTCGGCATTGCGCGGCATGCGCTGGCCCCAGCCGGTCTCGAGCGCCGCCTGCGCGAGCAGCCCTCTGGGACTGACTCCGAGCGACTCGGCCGCGCGCTGGATCGTTGGCAGCACCTGCTTGACGAAGTCCTCGGGGCTCGAGGCCATTGCGGTCGACGACATTGCGGTCGTCGCGGCCGCAGCGACGGAGGATCCCAAGGGACCCGGGGAACCCGTAGCGGCTGTCGGCGAGCTCACGGCCCCGGCAGCACCGGCCGCTCCCGCGAGGCCGCGGGTCATGGCTGCGCCGATCCCGAGCCCCTGGTGCTGGCTCATCGTCAGCGCAATCTGCTTGTCGAACATGTCCTGGTACATGCCGAGTTCGTTGCTCGCCGGTTCGCCGACGTCGGTGGAGGCATCGCGCATGCTCTTCAGCATCATCTGCAGGAACAGCGCATCGACCTGCTGCGCGACCGCGTGCAGTGCCTGCGGCGAATTCGGGTTCGCCTTCAGCGCCGCCAGCCCGTTCATGTCCGTATAGGTGTTGGCGCTCGTGCCCGCCGACGCAGGTGTCAGCGGGAGTTGGCTCTGCAGCGGATTGGGTATGGTCATGGTCATATCACGATCAGTGCCCCGGCCTCGCGCAGCGCCTCCAGGATCGCGACCAGGTCACCGGGAGCGGCCCCGACTTCGTTGACGGCACGTACGATCTGCTCGAGTTCCACGCCTGGCTTGAACAGGAACATGTGGTTCGAGCCCTGGTCGACGTTGATCGTGGAATTGCTCACCACGGTCGTCTGGCCGGGGCTGAACGGTCCCGGCTGGCTGACCTTCTTCTCCTCCTTGATCGTCACGGACAGCGAGCCGTGCGAGACGGCTGCCGGGCTCACGGTGACGTTGCTGCTGATCACGACGGTGCCGGTGCGCGAGTTGATGATCACCCGCGCCGGCGCACTCGCCGGATCCACCTGCAGGTTCTCGATCTTCGACAGGAATGCGACGCGCTCGGTCGGGTCCGGCGGCGCCACCACGCGGATCGAGGCGCCGTCGACGATGGTCGCCGTCCCGGCGCCGATCCCGGTGTTGACGCTGTCGACGAGGCGGGTTGCGGTCGTGAAGTCCGGGCTGTTGAGGTTCAGGATGATCGCCTCGCCCTGCGCGAGCGTCGAGGGCACGGCGCGCTCGACCGTGGCGCCGTTCGGGATGCGGCCCGAACTCGGCACGTTGACCGTGAGCTTCGAGCCGTCGGCCGCCTCGGCGCCGAAGCCGCTGACGATCAGGTTGCCCTGCGCGATCGCGTAGATCTGGCCGTCGAGGCCGTGCAGCGCCGTGACCAGCAGCGAGCCGCCGCGCAGGCTCTTCGCATTCGCGATCGAGTTCACGGTGATGTCGATGGTCTGGCCGGGCTTCATGAACGGCGGCAGCACGGCATGCACCGACACGGCCGCGACGTTCTTCAGCTGCGGCGTCACGTTCGCAGGCACGGTCACACCCAGCTGCGCGAGCATGTTGGTCAGCGACTGCACCGTGAACGGAGCCTGGCTCGTCTGGTCGCCGGTGCCGTTGAGGCCGACGACGAGGCCGTAGCCGACCAACTGGTTCGTGCGCACCCCCTGCACCTGTGCCATGTCCTTGATGCGCTCGGCGTGAGCGGCGCCGGTGAAGGCGAGCGCCAGGCTCAGAGTCGCGGTCAGAGTCTTCAGCAGGGTTTGCATCATGCTGCTCAGAACGGCGCAAAAGGTGAATTGAAGAAGCGCGCCAGCCAGCCCACCCGGTTCGAGCTGTCGACGACGCCCTTGCCGGAGTAGCGGATGTTGGCATCGGCGAGCTTGTCCGAGGTGACCGTGTTGTTGGTCGCGATGTCGGCGGGGCGCAGCGTGCCGGTGATGTGGACGAATTCGTCGCCCTGGTTCAGGTGCAGCGTCTTGTCGCCCTGCACGACGAGATTGCCGTTGGCCTTGACGTCGACGACGGTGACCGTGAGGCTGCCGGCGAGGCTGTTGCTCTGCGAGCTGGCACCTTCGCCGTCGAAGGCATCCGCACCGTTCATCGACGTATTGCCGATCGGGATGCCCTTGGTCGTGAACGTCTTGCCGAACAGGGTCGGCCCGGTGTTGTCGACCGAGGTGGTCTTGGTCGTCTTGGTGACGGCGGTCTTGCTCGCTGCAGTGGTCTCGTTGAGCACTATCGTCAGCACGTCGCCGATGCGCCGCGCCTTCAGGTCGGCGAACAGCTCCATCTGCTGGCCGGACTGGAAGATCGCGCCCTCGGTGCGCGGCACGGGGGGCGGCAGTACGCGCGCAATCGGGGGGTCGTTCTTGTGATCGTGGCTGCCCGACGTCGCGCAGGCTGACAGCACCAGGGCGGCGGCAGCAACGGCAAAGGCGCTCAGGGTCTTCATTGCATGTTCTGCGTCAGGAACTGCAGCATCTGGTCCGTCGTGCTGATCGCCTTGGAGTTCATCTCGTAGGCGCGCTGGCACTGGATCATATTGACCAGCTCGGTGACCGTATTGACGTTGGAGGTCTCGAGCGACCCCTGGGTCAGGCTGCCAAGGCCGTTGGTGTTTGGCGTGCCGACCTGCGGGGCGCCGCTCGCCGCCGACTCGACCAGCAGATTGTTGCCGGTGGGCTGCAACCCCTCGACGTTGATGAAGTTTGCGAGCTGGATCTGCCCGACCGTCGTTGCCTTGGAGCTGCCCGCGGTTGTCACCGAGACCGTGCCGTCGGCGCCGATCGTGACCGACTGCGCGGTGATCGGGATCGTGATGGCCGGTGACAGCGGATTGCCGCTCGCCGTGACCACGTTGCCCTGGTTGTCCATCGAGAACGAGCCGTCGCGCGTGTAGGCCAGCGTACCGTCCGGCATCGTGATCTGGAAGAATCCCTGGCCGGTGATCGACATGTCGAGGTTGCCGCCGGTCTGCAGGATGCTGCCCTGCAGGTAGTTCTTCTCGTTTGCCGCGATGCGCACGCCGGTGCCGAGGGACAGTCCGGTCGAATACTGCGTGTTCTGCGTGCTCTGCGCGCCGACCTGCTGGACATTCTGGTACATCAGGTCCTGGAACGTGGGGCGATCCGCCTTGAACCCGGTCGTGTTGACGTTGGCGAGGTTGTTGGCGATCACCGACATCTGGGTGTTCTGGGCGTCGAGGCCGGTTTTGGCGGCCCATAATGCGAGATTCATGCTGCGTCTCCTGGTGCGGCTAGCCGCTGACCATCATGCGTTCGGAATTCTGTTCGTTCTGGTCGGTCGAATTGATGCTTTTGATCTGGAATTCATACAGCCGCTGCAGCTGGATCATGTTGACCAGTGACTGCGCGGAGTTGACGTTGCTGGATTCGAGCGCGCCGCTGCTGAGGCGCACGTTCTCGTCGGTCGGCGACTTGGTGCCGCTGACGGTGCGGAACAGGCCGTCGTTGCCCTTGACCAGGCTTGCCGTCGGCGGATTGACGAGCTTGATGCGGTCCACCTGCGACTGCGCCGCTGCACTCAGGCCCAGCGGCACGACCGAGACCGTGCCATCGGCGCCGATCGTGACCGAGGTTGCCGGCGGCACGTTGACCTGGCCGGACTCGGACAGCACCGGGAAGCCCGTGGCCGTCTTGACCACGCCGGAATCGTCGACATTGAGCTGTCCCGCCCGCGTGTACGCTTCCTTGCCGTCGGCGCCCTGCACGGCGATGAAACCCTTTCCGTTGACGGCAATGTCCAGCGGCTGATTGGTGCTCAGCATCACGCCGCTCGTGAAATCGGTGCCGGAGTTGCCGGCGACCGCGTTGACGCGCGTCGGGTACCCGGGGCCATAGATCGGCTCGCTGCTGAACGCGACGGTGTCGGCGCGAAAGCCGGGTGTACTGACATTGGCGATGTTGTTGTTGTTGATCGCCTGCGCCTGCATGATCTGCTTGGCGCCGGTCATCGCTACGTAAAGTCCACGATCCATGGCTGGGTACTCCGCTCGCTATCGTCTAGTGGGTGATGTTGATGACGGTCTGGGACAGCTGGTTCGCCGTCGTGATCACCTGCGCGTTCGAGTCGAACGCCCGCTGTGCGGTGATCATGTTGACGAGTTCCGTCGTCAGGTCGACGTTCGAGCTCTCGAGCGCCCCGGACTGGAGGTTGCCGAAGCCTGCCGAGCCCGCCGTGCCCTGCACCGGCACGCCGGACTGGTAGGTCGAGGCCCAGTTCGTGTCGCCGAGCTGCGCGAGTCCCTGCGGATTCGGGAAGTTCGCCATCGCGATCTGGCCTAGCTGCGCCGACTGCCCGTTCGTGTAGACGGCCGACACGATGCCGGTCGAGTCGATCGACACCGTGCTGAGCTGTCCCGGCGCATAGCCGTTCTGCGTGATCGACGTGACGCCGAACGTGCTGCTTTCCTGGGTCGTCTGCTTGAAATCGAAGGTGAGCGTCGTCGGTGCCGCGCCGTTCGTCGGCGTGAAGGTGCCGTAGGGCACCTGGCCGGTCGCGGGTGTCGCGAGCGTTCCGTTCGAACTGAAGGTCAGGTTCTGCGGCCCGAGGGTCTGACCGCCGACCGACATATAGGTGCTCCACGCGTTCGGCGCGGTATTCACGAAGAACATCGTCGCCGAATAGGAGTTGCCGAGCGAGTCATACACGGTCGTCGCGGTCGACTGGTTGTAAGTCGCGGAGTTGAGCGCACTGAACGCGCCTCCCGTCGGGGGTGTGTCGTTCGCGGGCAGGTTCAGGATCACGTTGCCGGTCGTCGTGGGGTTCGCGGCACTCTCGCCGGTGTTCAGGTTCAGTTTCGAGAGCGCACCGGTGTTGAAGCCGCCGGTGGCGAGCGGCGGATAGACCTGCAGGAACTGACCCGTCGCCGTGACGACGTTGCCCTGGTTGTCCTCACTGAAGGTGCCGTTGCGCGTGTAGGCGTAGCCGCTCGGATCCTGCAGCGTGAAGAAGCCGTTGCCGCTGACCGCGAGGTCGAGGCTGCCGCCGGTGGTCGTGATGTTGCCCTGCGTGAACTGCTGGGCGGTGCTGGAGATCGTGACGCCCTCGCCGACCGCCGTTGAGCTGATCGTCGCGCCGCCCGAGGCGTAGATGTCGGCAAACTCGACGGTTGAGCTCTTGAAGCCGACCGTGTCGGCGTTGGCGATATTGTTCGCCGTGACGTCGAGATCCGAGCTCGCCGCCGTGAGGCCCGATAAGGCAATACTGAAGGATGACATGAGTGACTCCTGCTTGAATTCAGTTGGATATCTGCTGGACGCTGCTGTACGGCACGCTGCCCAGACCGGAGACGTTCAGCGTGAGACCGGCGGCGCCTGCGCCCATCGTGACGCTCTCGACGGTGCCGTTGACATAGGTGCCGATTGTCGTGCTGCTGGGGACGCCGGCGACCTGGGCGCTGAGCGCGTAGGTGCCCGCCGGCGCCTGCGCGCCGCTGCTGGTCGCGCCGTTCCACGAGAAAGTCGTGAGTCCCGCAGGCTGCGCGCCGAGGTTGATCGACTGCACCGTCGCGCCGGCGGCGTTCTTGATGCTGAGCGTGACCTGCGTGCTGGTCTGCGGCACGGCAATCGCGCCGGTGACCGACTGTCCGGCCGTCGCCAGCGCGGCAGTGGAACTCGGCACCATCGCCGTGTGGCCGAGCAGCGAAGTCGCCTGCGAGCCGGCGAACGCCGAAAACGAGGTGTTGAGCTGGGTGATGCCCTGGACCTGAGTCAGCTGCGCGAGCTGCGTCAGGAAGGTGTTGCTGTCGACGGGGCTGGTCGGGTCCTGGTTCTTCAGCTGTGCGAGCATCAGTGTCAGGAAGTCGGTGCCGCCGAGCGACGCGCCGGCAACGCTGGAGGACGACGACGCGGCGCCCGGGCTGGTCGTCGCCGCGCTGCCGGTGGCGGCCGAGGATGCGGCCGGCTGGCCTGCCAGGGTGTTTGCAATGTTGTTCATGAGCATGGGAGCGTCCTGTCCTTATTCTCTAGTGGCCCATCTGGATCGTCTTCAGCAACAGGTCGCGCGCCGTATTGATGGCGTCGACGTTGGTCGCGAAGCTGCGGTTTGCCGACATCATGTTGGTCATCTCCTCGATCGAGTTGACGTTCGACATGTAGACGTAGCCGTCCTTGTTGGCGAGCGGATTGTTCGGTTCGTAGCGGCTCACCGGCGGCGTCGTGCTCTGCACGACCCCGAGGACGCGCACTCCGGCGGAGGCGCCCGCGGCATTCACGTCGCTCTGGTCCATCGCGGAATCGTCGAGCATCGCCTGGAACACCGGATGGCGGGCGCGGTAGACCTTGGCCGGATCCCCGTCCACGCTCTCGGCGTTGGCGAGGTTGCTGGCCGTGGTGTTGAGCCGGATGGCCTGCGCGTTCAGCGCGCTGCCGGAGATCGTGAAAACGTTGAACAGTGACATGGTCGTTGCGGTCCTTTGAGTTTGAGCGGCAGTGCCTTACTGGCCTGCGATCGCGAACTGCATTTCCGAGATCCGGTCGTTGATCAGCTGCAGGCTGGCCTGGTAGCGCACGTTGTTCTCTGCGAACGCCGCCTGTTCGACCGCCATCTCGACGGTGTTGCCGTCGAGCGAGGCCTGGTAGGGGTTGCGGTACTTGACGTCGGCGGCCGGCTCATCCGCGCCCTGCATCGCAATGTGGCCCGCGCGGGTCGCCGTCAGCGCCAGCGGCGCCGCAGTGTCGGTACCGCCGAGGACGGCCGCGAAATCGATGTCCCGTGCCTTGTAGCCCGGCGTATCGGCGTTGGCCATGTTGCTGGCCAGCACGCCAACACGCTGTCCGTAGAGGAGCAGTGCCGATTCATGAATGCCGAACAGGTTGTTGAACATGGGTTTCCTTTAGGTTCCTTGCCAGGGGAACAAAGCAAGTGCCATGCCAAACCCCGATTCGACCTGAAATGGGCCCGGCGCTGCTGTTTGGGCATTCCCCGCGCCAGGCCGATGGCGGCGGCGCCAGGCGGCGGGCGGCAAGGATTTGCCGCCCGGGCGCCCGAATGGCGGTGCGGCAGGCTCTGGCACGGCACTTGCTTCCTTCCCCGGTATGACCCCAGTAGCGTCAATAAATCGCCGCATTGCATCGCGCCCTCACGTCGCGCTGCTGGCTGCGGCCGTGGGCCTCGTGGCGTCGCTGGCGCTGGCTGCCCCTTCTGTAAGGCCCTCGCCGACCGACCTGCAGGACGTGGAAGTTCTGGAGGAACTGGCGAGCACCGAGGCGGCCCGTCACCTGCCGCAACTCACCGAGCATCAGCGCCTGAGCGTGACGCCGATCAACCGCGGCCAGCAGCTCGCCCGCTGCCGCGGACCGGTCGAATCCGGCGTCGCACCCGGCGTACAGGTCAGCGGTCGGGTACTGATCGAGCTGCGCTGCACCGTCGGGGTCCCGTGGCACCTGTATGTGCCGGTCAAGGTGATCGGCACGACGCCGGTCGTCGTCACGACCCACGCGATCATCGCCGGCAACCCCCTGACGCGCACGGACCTCGCGCTGGTGCAGCGCGACGTCAACGCCCTGCCGCCCGGGTACCTGAATTCACTCGACATTGCGTTGGGGCTCACGGCGGCCCGTGGCATCGATGGCGGCGCGGTCCTGACCAACCAGCAGCTGCTCGGCGCGAAGGCCGTGCAGCGCGGCCAGGCGGTCACCCTGGTCGCCAGCAATGGCGACATCAGCGTGCGCATGGCCGGCCGGGCCTTGAGCGACGGCTTCG
>Ga0302279_10002805_pt1 | contig 22523 bp, 20 predicted proteins | sample III_Bog_N3_3_FD_194541 | JGI IMG/M metagenome (GOLD analysis project Ga0302279, IMG submission 194541) | Peat permafrost microbial communities from Stordalen Mire near Abisko, Sweden - III_Bog_N3_3 | ecosystem: Environmental > Terrestrial > Soil > Wetlands > Peat | place: Sweden: Abisko...
TTGTGCTTCGACAGAACCTTCGTGATCGCCGCCGTCAGCGTCGTCTTGCCGTGATCGATGTGGCCGATCGTCCCAACATTCACATGCGGCTTTGACCGGTCAAACTTTTCCTTGCCCATCGCTGTTCATCCTCTCTCATTGGCCGGCTGTGCCGGCGATTCAAAAAAACCAAACCGCTCAATAATATGCGTACAGCTTGAAGAATTGCGTCCTCAATTCGGGTGTGACCTTCTCCAGGCTGGCCAGGTAGAACTCACGGATCTGGCCCTGGTCGCCGTTGCCCAGGCGGCCGTACTCGCCGGCTATGGCCGGGCCCAGAGCGCCCTTCTTCAGGACCGACTCAAAGTCGCGGATGCGCAATCCGGCACGCTCAATCGACCGAAGGAAGTCCTTGACCTTTTGGGTGGAGAAAGCGGTCTGAATAGCGGACCGGACCGCGCCGAAGGCCTCGGGATCGGCCACCGGAATTGCTGCCTGCTCGTGCAAAGCGCTCAACACTCAACTCCTGCATCGGAAACGAACTTCAAGAACAATCTGGAGCGGGAGACGGGAATCGAACCCGCAACCAAGTCATCTACGAAGGCTGAGACTCATAGTGCCCTCTTGCATATGGAGCGGGAGACGGGAATCGAACCCGCGACCAACAGCTTGGAAGGCTGAGACTCTACCACTGAGTTACTCCCGCGTACTGCTTCCGGCTTCGACTCTAGTCCGGGCTAAAGCCCTGACCTACGGTTACTCCCCGCCGGAGAAAACTGGAGCTGATGATGGGGCTTGAACCCATGACCTCTCCCTTACCAAGGGAGTGCTCTACCACTGAGCTACATCAGCCTTTCCTTCGAACATCCAAAACAAAGAGCAAGTTGCGTGCTTCCTTTTTATCCTACCGCGAACGCAGGCGTCCGAGCACGACGCGGAAGGCAAAAAATCCCAGCAGCACCCAGGTGAGCGACCGGAACTTTCCGGGCTCCATGGTCTGCCAAGCCAGGATGGCCAGAACCGCCAGAACGCCCAGCGCGATGATCAAGCGTCCGCTACCGGCAGGGCTTAGGTCCACAACTGCTCCAACACAACCACTACGAAAAGAATGGTGCACAGGGAAGGATTCGAACCTTCGTAGCGCATAACGCGGCAGATTTACAGTCTGCTGCCATTAACCACTCGGCCACCTGTGCATCCGCTGCGTGCCCGCCAAACCCGAGAACCCGCACTTGCCTCCAGACCCCGGCACCGATTCTGGATCGAATCGGGGGGAACTTGTCTGGTAGGAGTGGTGTGAGGTCTGCGTGCCAGAAGGCGAACAAGCAGTACAACCAAATCCGTCGACCGTTCAAACTCTGCCGCTTCGCCTGAGGGGAATCCTGGATGGCCTTCCGTTGGAACCGGCAGACTGCTGGAACCGGCAGACTCTCAAGGAAGTGGAGCTGACGAAGGGATTTGAACCCCCGACCCTCTGATTACAAATCAGATGCTCTACCAACTGAGCTACGCCAGCCCAAGACAATCCCAGATAGCCTGTGGGCCCGTGACAACCGGAGACCCAATGCCAACCTCAAGCGAAAACAACTTCGCGACGAACCTGCTGAGACATGCCCTGGACGCAAAATGCCTGCGCAGACATGCCCGCGCAAAAGTGCGCCGCAAGTCCTAACTTTAGCATAGGCGGCAGGGTGGGGCAATGCGAGCAACGGCCGGCAGCGGAGCCGGTTGCACACCTCACCGGCGCCTGTGCGTCCTATATCATGGCAGCGCCAACGATTCACGCAAACGGGAGCGATGTTCGATGTCCATTCGGCTGTGTCTGTTGTGGTTTGTGTGTCTTGTGTCCCCCACTCTGCTGGCGGCGCAGGACCCTGTAGGCAATGTGGAAGGTGGCCCGCTGCCGGTGCCCAGGACCGCGCCTGCCAGGATGAATAACGATTCCGTGATCCGCATGGCGAAGGCAGGGCTGAGCGACGACCTGATCGTGCAGACCATTGGCACGCAGCCCGGGCAGTATGCCACGGACGCCGACTCGCTCGTCGCGCTGAAGCAGGCGGGTCTCTCCGACCGCCTCATCACGGCCATAGTCAACAAGAGCCGCATCCGGCTGACTGGGGAAGATCCGCCGGTGGTGCTCTCCGACGTGAACGAGATCGGCGTGTACTACAAGGACCGCAACGGCAAGTGGCAGGCCATCGAGCCGGAGATCGTACACATCCAGTCGGGCGGCTTCATCAAGTCCACGATCACGGACGGCATTATCAAGACGGACCGGAATGGCCATATCAATGGGCGCGAGTCCAAGCTGCTGTTGCCGCGGCCGATTGAGTTCCTGGTGTATACGCCGGAGGGCGTGGACATTGCGGAGTACGACCTGCTGCGCTTCCGGCTGAACTCCAACAGCCGGGAGTTCCGCACGCTGACGGGAGGAGTGATCCACTCGACGGGCGGCGCGCAGCGGGACGAGGTGCCGTTCAAGCCGGTGAAGACCGCGCCGCGCACCTACCAGTTCACGCTGGGGCAGGACACCCCCGGGGCCGAGTACGGCATTCTGCCGCCAGGGACAGGGAATGTGACGAACGGGGGCAAGATATATACGTTTGCCATCTCGGAGTAGGGTGAAGTGCGGCGATAGGGATTGGAAGGCGATCCAAAGACAACGACTGAGATTCTGCACGGTTGTGCAGAATGACGGCCCGTGGGGGCGTGTGCAGAAGGAAGGCCTTTTGGGGCGTGCAGAAGTGCAGACTTTGGGGCGGTGGGGGCGACGGCGTAGAATCGAATTCGATGCGAAAACGCACGCGGTACTCGCTGCTGGTGATGTTGTCGCTGGTGGCTGCGCTGTTGGTGGCAATCTGGCTGTGCAAGACGGCGCCACCAGAGGCGGCCCGGCTACTGCCGGAGTCGGACGCGGTGATTTATGTGAACCTGCGACCGCTGCGCGCGGCGACCCACTTCGAGCGCAATCAGGTCTCGCGCAGCCCGGATTACCAGCAGTTTGTCGATGCCACCGGCATTGTGCCGGAGCGCGATCTGGACGCCGCAGCCTTTGCCCTGCACCGCATGGACAACCCCAACGGCCCCAACGGCCCGGTGGCCTACTCCGAGGTGTTTGAAGGCCGCTTCGATGGCGCGCGCCTAGCGCGCTACCTGGGCGGTATTGCAAGCTCGCAGGAGCAGTACGCCGGCCACACGGTGTTCACCATCCCGGTGGAAGGCCGCCAGTTGCGGATCGCCCAACTGGACTACGACACACTGGCCGCGTCCAACATGCCGACGACGGAGCAGATCCACTCCATGCTGGACCGCTACCATGCCGCAGCGTCGCCGTTCTCGGGCTCGTCGCTGCTGGCCGCACGGTACCACGATGTGCCGCTGCTCTCGAGCGCATGGGGCATCGGCCATGTTGGGCTGCCGTTCTCGGAATCCGGCCGTATCCACGTCTTCGGGCTGGAACTGCCGCTGGCGGAGGACACCACGTTCGTCACGAGCCTGAGGCTGGGGATCGGCTCCGTACACCTGCGGGTGGAGCAGATTGCGCCGAACCAGGCCGAGGCCGCGCATTCCGCAGAGGCGCTGGGCAGCCTGGTGCAACTGCTGCAGGCTATCCAGCCGAGCGTGTCCGCCCAGTCGGACAAGCCCGACGCCGATGCCATGCGGGAGTTCACCTCCTCGCTGAAGGTGGAGCAGCGCAACGAGCGCGCCGTCGTTACGGCTAGCGTGCCGCTGCAGTTGTTCCGGAAACTTTCCACGCCGCTGAGCGTCAATGGGCCAGACTCAAGCGAAGCCCCGCCGGGGCATTAGAGCAGGTCAATCGGATACGGAGGGCCACCGGGCCAGCCCGCAAGACATCTCAATGGTGAATCAGGAGGGAATCCCAGCATGCGCCGTCGTAGCAATGCATCCGTCGTGACACTGTTTCCCGCAATTGCGCTTGTGGCCTGCGGTCTTGCCACTCCCGCCGCGCTTGTGGCCCAGGCCAGCACCCCGGTGTTGACCGGCCAGGCCGCTTTTACCGACTGGAACCAGGAGGCTCCCGGAGTGCGCCACAGGATTACCTTGGCGGACCTGCCCGCGCCTAACCCGGAAGAGTCTGTGAGCAACCAGCCGCGGGTGATCGCGCGCCCGGCGAACGCGTGGCCCATTGCGCCTGCGGGCTTCAAGGTGACGCTCTACGCCGGCGGCGACACCACCCCGATGCAGCGCGCGGACAATGTGGAGCATATGACCCGCAGCAGCGGCACCTTTACAGAGCCGCGGCTGATCCGGGCGGCGCCGAATGGCGACCTGTTTCTGGCTGATTCGGGCGCGGGTGAGGTCGTCGTCCTGCGCGGCGTCGGTGCGGACGGCAAGGCAGCCCAGATTGCCACGTTTGCCAGCGGGCTGGATCATCCCTTCGGCATCGCCTTCTACCCGGCCACCAATCCGAAGTACGTCTACGTGGCCAACACCACCAACGTGGTGCGCTTCCCCTACCATGCGGGCGATCTGCATGCCGCGGGGCCGGCGGAGACCGTGGTGGCGCAGCTTGCGGGCTGGGCGCAACTGACCGGCGGCGGGCATTGGACTCGCGACGTGGTGTTCAGCAAGGATGGGACGCACATGCTCGTCTCCGTCGGCTCCGGCTCCAACGTGGACGACGCAGATACTCATGCTCGCGAGTTCCACCGCGCCGACGTGCTGGAGTACTCGCCGGAGGGGAAGTTCCTGGAGGTCTATGCCACCGGCATTCGCAACTGCGTGGGCGAGGCCGTCAACCCCATCACCGGCTCGCTGTGGTGTTCTACGAATGAGCGCGACGAACTGGGGAATCACCTGGTTCCGGACTACGTGACCAGCGTGCCGGAGGGCAGCTTCTTCGGCTGGCCCTGGTACTACATGGGCGGCCACCAGGACCCGCGGCTCCCCCACCCCTGTGCCAATGGCACCGGCGCGAATCCGCAGATCTCTGCCCCGCTGACCGAGGAGCAGGCGGCAGCTTGCAAGCGCGTCGATCTGTCGGCCAAGGTGCGCACGCCGGATGTGCTGGTGCAGCCGCATATGGCTTCGCTGGAGATGACCTTCTACCCGGACCACGGCCAGTTCCCAGCCGGCTATGACGGCGATGCCTTTGCCGCCGAGCATGGGAGTTGGAACCGCAAGAACCGCACCGGGTATGAGGTTATCCGCATCCCCATGCACGATGGGCACGCTACGGGCGAGTATGACGACTTCCTCACGGGCTTTGTCACGGCAGACGGGCAGGTGTGGGGGCGGCCGGTCGGGGTCGCGGTTGGCAGCGATGGGTCGCTCTTCGTCAGCGACGATGGCAGCCGGTCCGTGTGGCATGTGACCTATACCGGCAAATAAGGACGGAGAAACGGATTTTGTGGTGGGGTCGTGGCGGGTTTAGCGCGAATCAACCTCGCCGGGCTTTAGCCCCAGGCCCGTGCGGACCAGGACGCACTACACTAGGAGAATGCGCCCAGTCTTCTTCTATAAGCCACTCCAGCGCTCCAGCCGCGGCGAGGGAGACTGGCGCTGGTGGTTCCGCGTATGGGGTCCTGTGGTCGTCGCCATCGCGGTAATCTGTGCGGAGTCGACCGATACGTTTTCGGCGGAGCACACCAGCGGTTGGTTGAGGCCTCTGATGGAGCGACTGTTCGGTGCATTTCAGGACGCCAGGTGGGATTCCTTCCACCACTACCTCCGCAAGACAGGGCATTTCGTAGGATACGGAACCGTGGGCTTCACCTTTCTGCGCGCATGGCTACACACACTGGGCAGGCGCGGACCGTCGTCACTGCTCTCCTGGCGCGTGGAGGCGTCGATTCTGGCCGTCTTCTCAACCGCCATCGTCGCCAGCGGCGATGAGTTCCACCAGACGTTCATTCCCAGCCGGACCGGAACGCCGGTCGATGTGCTGTTGGACTCCGTGGGAGCCGGCTCGATGTGCCTCATCGTCTGGATCGTCTGTTGGGTCGGGCGGACCCGCGAAGACGCCTGGTAGCGGGCACGCGGGCTCAGCGCTGTCGCTTGGTCGTGTCCATCACCATCGCATCAAAGCGATGGCGCAGTGTGAAGCCGAACTGCTCGTACAACGTTACGGCCTGCCGGTTGCCTTCGGTCACGGTCAGCGTGACCGCCGCGAAGCCCGCGCGCGCCAGACTGGCCGCATTCTGCGCCAGCAGCAGGCGCCCCAGCCCGCGCCCGCGATAGGCCGGCGCAACGCACAGCTGCGTGATGTGCGCGACGTCGGCAGCCACCCGCGACGAAAGCACCATGCCCACCAGCGCGCCGTTACGCCGGTCGTGCAGCATCCAGGACAGGTTAGAGGCAAAGACGCCGCAACCGGGAAAGCGCACGATGTTGTGCAGAAACCGCAGTGAGCCGTGCAGCGTGCGGTACTGGTCGTTGATCTGCGCGTCCGTATGGCCCACATAGCAGGCGTGGATAAGCTCCGCGGCCGGCTGGTAGTGTTGCGGGTTCCAGGGCTGCAATTCAAGGTGCGGCGGCAGGGAGAGCGAATCGGCCACGCTCGCCGCCTTCTGCTGCTCGCACTCCAGAAACAGCCGCGGGCAGATCGTGAACTCCGGGCCGGACAGGACGTCCGCAAACTCGCCTGCATCGAAGAGCAGAAGCTGCGACTCGACGCGATCGACCGCGGGCGAGTGCCGCAGCAGGTCCAGCACATGGATCAGAAGTTGCCGCGCTGTGTCGGCATCGCTCAGCGTTCTGTGCCCGGAGGCGAATGCGTCGCCGACGACCGCTTTGTGCCCTTCGTACACACAGAAGGTGTAGCCGCAGATGCGTCCCTGGTCGAGCGCCGCAAAGCCATGCAGGATGCGCGATTCCAGGTACTGCAGCAGCAGCTCTGTGGAACTCCTGTAGTCCCAGCGCAGGCGCTCGCGCCATAGCTCCGCTTCGCGCTCCAGCAAGGGCCGGAGCTGGCGGGCGGAGAAGTGCCGCAGGTCCAGCACTTCGAGTTGGGTGGCAACGGGCAAACTGGACATAAGGACTGGGCCGGTATTTCGTCGTTGCTCCAAGGTACCTTTCGCACAGCTCAGGCGTCGAGCTTTATTGCGTACCAGTGCGCAATAAAGCCATTTCGCCTGCGGCTGTTAGCGCTTGGCGTAGACCTTGTACACCGCGAGTCCCTGCGACTCATACAGGAACAGCGGTTCGTAGACGCGACCAGGAAGCCACTGCTCCAGTTTGGCCGTCTCATTGGCTGGGATGACGAGCAGGTGCTCGGCGGCAGGAATATCGGTCCCGGCGCTGCAGTCCTCTTCGTTCAGGTGCGGCTTGCTCGTCGGCTCGCAATAGTCAATCGGCTGTTGGTTGCGATAGAAGGCGAGTCCGTAGATCATGTCGCGGCGAACGTCTTGGAATGCGACTAGCTTTGCGCCCGGCGCCTGCTGCTGCATCTCCCGCGCCAGCGGACGCGCCGAGTAGTTCACGTCCAGGTCTTTGCCATGGAAGCCGAGCAGGAAGACCAGCGCGGCCAGCACCGGGAATAGGGTCGCATTGCGCACCTGTCCGATGCCTCCGATCCGGATGGTCCTGGCTACGGCGAACAGCACCAACAGCGCCGCGGCGCTGGCGCACGCCAGCCACGCCGCGGAAGGCACCAGCGTCTCATACACCATGTGCTGCGGCGCGAGCACCAGCACAAAGGTGACCGCGGCGCAGACCGCTGCATGCGCCCACAGCAGCCACGTCGGCAGCCCGGTGCGGCGAATGCGGTTCAGATAGTCGCCGGTAAGAATGGTGACCGGCGGAATCGACGGCAGAATGTAGCCAGGCAACTTCGATTTGGAGAACGTGAAGAAGAGGATGGGAAACAGCGCCCAGATGACCAGGAACTCCGGGAATGCATCGCCCGCGCGCGAGTGGCCGAGATACCGCTTCGGATTGACGCGGACCTTCCACTCGGCCATCGACACCTTCAAGGCTTCGACCACGGCGCGAATGGAGATCACCGTCCACGGCATCAGGCCAACCACCAGTACGGCAAGGTAATACCAGAACGGCTGATGGTGCTCATAGAGGTTGGTCGCGAAGCGCTCCAGATTGTGCTCGACAAAGAACTTGCGGACAAACGTCGGGTTCTCTCGCTGCACAGCGATGTACCAGGGCAGCACCATCACCAGGTACAGCAGCACGCCGGGAACCCAGATGGTGCGCCGCAGCGCGGACCACTCGCGGCGCAGGCCCAGGAAGATGAGGATGATGCCCAGCGCAAGGAACGGCGCGACCGGCCCTTTGGCCAGCGTTGCGGCCGCGCCAAAGAAGTAGAGGTCGAAGAGCCAGAACTTCAGGCCCGTCTCGTACCACGCGTACCAGCCGAGCATGCCGATGCAGAACGGCGCGGCGAGTTGCATGTCGGTGGAGGCGCCGCGGGCAAAGCCGATGATGGCGGCGCAGGAAGCGGTAATCAGAGCGGCGTCAAGCTGCCCGCCGGGCCGGAACCGGCGCATGTGCAGAAAGATCATCGCGATCAGCAGGAACGCGCCGGAGGCGCCAGGCAACCGGGCCGACCAGTCGGAGACGCCGAACTCCATGAAGAAGCCCATCGCGCGCCAGTAGTAGAGCGCAGGCTTCTCCAGCCATGGATGTCCGTAAAGGATCGGGGTGACGGTCCCGGCGTCCAGGCAGCGCAGCGAGTTCTGGATGTCGCGGAGTCTGGGGCTGCGCGGCAGGATGTTGGCGTCCACCTGCTGGCAGACCGTGGTGTGCGTGTGCAGCATCTCGCGCGCGATCTGCGCGTAGCGCGGTTCGTCTGCGCCTACCAGACCAACCTGGTCGCCGCCGAAGGCCGGGACCAGCCCGTAGAACAGCAGCACGGCCGTCATCACCAGGAAGACGACGAACTCCCAGGGCGACTCGCCGAGCAGGCGCAGGTACTGGGAGCGTAGCCAGGCTGCTGCCGCCTGGGGCATCCCTGCGCCGGACGCAGCGGGTTGTGGAGATTCAGTCAAGATATCCATTGCGTTCGCGACTGAAGCAGCCAGTTGTTTGGCCGGGCCATGAGCCAGACAAGGCTACCAGAGTCGTTGTGCATGCGGTTGGGAGCTCAGGCCCCCGGTTCGGGGGCAGCGGGTTCAGAAGCTTTGGCAGCCGTTGCGGCCCTGGCTTCGCGCTTGCGGTCGCGCTTCTGCAGACGGCCCAGCAACTCGTCCATGCGGCCGGTCATGCGTTCGGAGCGGTCGATGGCGAAGGTGAGCTCCGGAACGTGGCGCACGCCCATGCGGTCGCGCAGCTGGGTGCGAATGTAGGCGCGCGCGGTCATCAGCGCGGCCAGGGTGGAGTCCTCCTCGTCCGCGCTGCCGTGAACGGCGACGAAGACACGGGCGCTCTTGCCGCCGGGCGCCAGCACCACGTCGGTCACGTAGCTGGGGGCAATACGCGGGTCGGAGAGCTCGCCCTCGAGCATGGCCCCGATCTCCTCGGAGAAGGTGCTGGCGACTCGGTTTCGATGGTAGGTTCGTGCTCGTTGTTCAGGCATGACGCTTCTTTCCAGCAAACAGTTAAGGATACCAAATCGCGACCGCGGCAGGGGCGTGCCAGGGCAATGATCGGTGCGCACGAAAGCCCGGCCGGGTGGCCGGGCTTCGGTGATTCCGGGCAAAACGGCGATTCCGCTAGAAGCGGATGCCGAACTTGATCGGGATGTATGAGGTTCGGTTGCTGTTGGCGGGGTAGAAGTTGGTTGCGGTCAGCGGGGCCGATGCGATATTGGCGTCGGTGACACCAGTCTTCTGTGAGTTCAACATCAGCACATAGCGAGCTTCCATATAGAAGCGCTCGTTGGAGAACTTGGACATCTTGTAGGTGAGTCCGAAGCCGGCGTTCACACCTGGGGCGTTGCTGGTGTAGTGGTCGAAGGTCTGGTTCACGTTGACCTCCTCGCAGAAGTAATAGCACTCTTCCGCAGTGGTGGGCGTCGTGAAGTTGGTGACCTTGTGGTAGAACCCTCCCCCGACAACGACGTATGCGCCGAGCGAGCCTTCGGTCGGGACGGTGAAGGTGGGGTTGAGGGTAAAGGACCATACGTGATTGCTGCCATCTATGGGCGTAGAGGTGCCGGAGGGCGCCGGGCCCTGGGGTAAGCACTCGCCGGCGCTGTACTCGGCTGTTGTGCAGTAGTTGTAGATGTAGTCCTCATTGGCGATTGTGGCTCCCTGGAGGCCGAAATGGTCATAGTCGAACTGAGCCAGCACACCGAACGTCTTGCTCCAGTTTCGTCCACCGCCGACCTGGAAACCCCAGGACGGAGTCTCCCAGAAGTGGGTATCGCCCACCGGCATAGTCAGACCGACACCGCCTACGAAGGCCCACTTGCTGGAGCCATCGGGGTTGGAGTTGCTGCTGGCGTAGTTGGGGCGGCCGTAGCGGCGGCGTGGAGGCGGCTGGGAGCTGTCCAGGGCGTCCGCGCGCAGGCTCAGGCCATCCTCGGCGACCGCGTCGGAGGAAGAAGAGCTGCTGGAGGACCCGGCGAAGTCCGGCACGGCAGACGAGGCCAGGAAAAACGGCGACCGGGCGACCGTTGTGGGAGAAACAACCTGCTGTGCATGCAAGAGCGAGGCTGTTCCAAACACGAGGAAGCCGAATGCCGCGGCGCGGCACGCAAGACCGAAGAGACTACGTTTGGTGTGCATTTTTTGATAACTCCCTTGTTGATTGCAAAGTCTTTCCAGATTGCTAACCCGAATCTGCTCAATTTGTTGTGCCGGCGCGATGTCAACCGGCTACCGATCTATTTCAGTGTAAGACGCATTCGCGGCAAAATTGGATCGTTTTGCGTCTTGGATTTATGGCGCACCGGGCGTGGCGCGAAGCGAGGCGTTGCCGGTTACCTGGAAGGCGTGGGCAAAAGCTAAGGGCCCTCCATCGCTGGAGAGCCCTTGCCGCAAGCTTGCGAAGACTTAGTGGATGTCGAACTGCTCGGGATGCAGACTGGGGTCGCTCTTGACCAGGATGGTCTTGCCCACCATCTCCTCCATCTCCTGCAGCCACTTTGCGCCGGAGGACTTCAACTGCTTGACCACCTCAGGATGCACCCGCAGCATCACGTCGCCGCGATCGAGCAGCTTGTGCATCTTGCGCATCTCGATGTAGATATCGTTGCAGACTGTGACCGGCGACTTGACCATGCCGGTGCCCTGGCACACGCCGCAGGTGGTGGAGAGGGTGCGCTCCAGCGACTGCTTGACCCGCTTGCGGGTGATGGCGACCAGGCCGAAATCATTGAACTGTAGAACCTTGGACGGGGCGCGATCGGACTTCAACTCGTCTTCGAGCGCGGCCATCACGCGATTGCGATTCTTGCGCTCGTCCATGTCGATGAAGTCGATGATGATGATGCCGCCCAGGTCGCGCAGCCGGATCTGGCGAACGATCTCGGGGATGGCGTCGAGGTTGGTCTTGACGATGGTGTCTTCCAGGCGCGCCGTCTTGCCGACGAATTTGCCGGTGTTGATGTCGATGGCCACCAGCGCTTCGGTCTGGTTGATGACGATGGAGCCACCGGACTTGAGCCAGACCTTGCTGCGCAGCGCCTTATTGATCTCCTCCGTGATGCCGAACTGCTCGAAGAGCGGCGTATCTTTGGAGTAGAGCTTGACGCGGCGGATGAGCGACGGCTGGAAGCGCTGCAGGAAGCGCAGCACGCGTTCGTAAGCATCTTCGGTGTCCACCCAGATAGCCGAGAACGTGTCGGTAACCTGGTCGCGCAGGATGCGCTCGACGAGGTTGAGATCGTGGTAGATGAGCGCCGGCGACTTGGAGGACTCCGAGCGATTCTTGATGTCGGCCCAGAGGTTGAGCAGGAAGCGGAGATCGCTGCGCAGTTCCTCTTCGCTGGCTCCCTCGGCGGCTGTGCGGACGATGAAACCACCGCTGGCGTCGCCCTTTTCGCTGAGCAGAATCTCCTTCAGGCGGCGGCGTTCGCCGTCGGACTCGATCTTGCGCGAGACGCCGGTGTGGTTGACGGTCGGCATGAAGACCAGGAAGCGGCCAGGCAGCGCGATGTGGGAGGTGATACGCGCGCCCTTCTTGGCGATGGGCTCCTTGGCAATCTGGACCAGAATCTCCTGGCCGGGCTTGAGCAGGTCGCTGATGGCTGGCAGATTGGTGGATTGTACGGAGTGGCGTCCACGGCTGCCGCCGCCGCCGCTGTGCCCGCTGCGGTCGCGGTCGCCGGAACTGCTGGATCGGTCGCCGTGGTCGCTCCGTCCCCGGCGTCCATCGCGGCGCCCGTCACGGCGTCCGCCTCGGCCGGAGTCGCGGCGCGGCGCGGAGGTCGCCGCAGAGCTGCCTTCGCCAGATTCGCTACGGCCCTGGTCGCCGGACTGGCCAAACTGGGTCTCGAAGAACTCCTGGTCCGAGGGGTTGCCGGTGCGGGCGGCCTCCTCGCTGAACTCTTCAGAGTTGCTGGCTTCGTCGGATTCGGACTGCTCGAAGGTCTCAAAGTCGCCCGTCTCGCCGTCCTCTTCCAGGTCGTCTTCTTCGAGGTCGTCCTCTTCGTCCAGCTCTTCCGCCTCGGGGGTGCTCCGGGTGATGTGGTCGATGGACATCTCGCGGAGCATGGTGCCAAGATCGGCGGCGCCCTCCAGAACCTCCTCGTCCAGATCCTCCAACTCTTCGACGGAGCTGGCATGGAGCGTTGCGCTCTCGCCGTCCTCTTCGTCCAGAGTCTCTTCCTCGAGTTGTCCGGAGCCGGTGGCAACTCCCTCGGCGAGTGCGGTGAGGTCTGCGCCGGCATCTACAACAACCTCAGAGCTCTGCTGCGAGAGGGCGGAGTGGAGTTGCGGAACTTCCACGGGAACCGTGTGCGGCGTCGCGTCCGGCAGTACTTCCGCCGGCTCAGAGAGCATCTCGCCGGTCGGGGTGATGGAGGTGATGTCGTGGGCCGGAACTGCGTGCGCTTCCGGCTCTGGGACAATGGCGGGAACGGCCTCGGTCTCGGCGGACGCTTCCAGTACGGGCGCGCTCTGGCGAAACTCGCTCGGCGCGACGGGGTCGACGCGGTAGGAGGCAGAGGCAGCCTCCGGCTCATACTCGACCTCGACGACGGGGGGCGGCTCAGGCGCTGCGATGGCCTCCGGCGCGGTGGCCTGGATTGGAGTGGTCTGGATGGCTTCCGGGACCGGCTCGGAGCCCGGCATCGGCGGCGGTGGCGGAGAGACATATTCGGCCACGGAAACTGCAACCGGCTGCTCAGGAACCGGCGGCGGGGGTGGCGCGTTGCGAAATTCGGAGCGGTTCTGGCGGTCGCCACGGTCACTGCGATTGTCCCGGCCGCCACGGCCTTCGCGGTCGCCACGGCCTTCGCGACGGGGTTCGCGCTCGGAGTTGCGCTGCGGTTCGCTGCGGGATTCCGGACGCCGCCGCGAGAGGGTCTCGCCGGGAAGCACGTCGCCGCCATCCCAGCCTGCGGCGACGGTGTAGAGGTTCGCCGGCGGTGCCAGCGTGATGGGCGTCGCGTCGATGGCGGACTTGGCCGCCGGGGCGGGCACATCCGCGTCTTTGCGGTACTTGGAGAGCGTTTCGCCAGGCAGAATCAGCGGCTCCGGACCGCCGTCGGCACCTGATTCGGGGTAGGCATTGGCGATGGGGCCGGTACCGCTGGTCTCTCCACTGTCCACGCCGTACAGGTCGCGCGAGGGGGTAAAGCCGCGGGCAGCACGCGGGGCAGACTCGTCTTGATCGTAGCGCGGAAGGTCGGAGCGTTGACCGCCGCGGCCACGGTCACGCCGTCCACGCTCACCGGAGCGGTAGGAATCGTCCGTGCGGTCGCTGGGAGCGCTGGGTGGCTGTGTGGTCTCGCCGTCGATCTCGGCGTAGGGCTCTATCGCAGCGGGTGCATCCGCCTCCGCCGCGGCGGGGATTGCGTTCTCCTGTGCCGGATCGCCAGGCTGGCCGGGGACTGGGCCACGTCCGCGGCGACGTCCGCGACGGCCACGCCAGCGGCGTCCGCCGTCGGCGCCCGGCGCGCCTTCGCCGATCTCGGCAGTGTCGCCGGATTCCATGGTGGAAGCGGCCGCCGGGGTCTCCTCGACGCGGGGTGCCGGGTCGAGCGGGAAGCTGGCGGAAGCCTCCGCCGGGGTGCGATCCGCGTTGCGGTCTTGATTGCGGTCGCGTCCGCCACGACGACCCCGGTTGCCACGGTCTCCGCGGTCGGAGCCATGGACTGCTTCCGGGCGCTCGCCGCTGACGGCTGGGCGGGGCGCACGGTCTCCGGTGGACACAGTGTCAAACTCGTCCGGGTCTGGAGTTTCCTCCATAAAATCAGTGATATATAGGAATGCGTCGCGCTCCAGGCCGATGTCCACGAAGCTGGACTGCATGCCTGGCAGCACACGCGTGACGCGGCCGTTGTAGATGGAGCCGGCGAGCGTGTATTCGTTCTCGCGCTCGTAATAGATTTCGGTGAGTGCTTCGTCTTCGACGATGGCCAGACGCGTCTCATGCGGCGTACTGGAGATGTAGATTTCTTTCGACATGGTCCTGCTCTTTCTGCCCGCTCCGGTTGAGACCAGTGGCTGAGCGGCAGGGCAGGCGAGTGGATCGGAGGAGGGCTAAGCCCTCCTCACCGAGGGTACGGACAGGATTCGGGGTCGTGAAGCTGAGTCGGCCGAAGGATGCAGGCTGGAGACAGACTGCGGCCGGAAAGCATCGAGAAAGGAGGCTATCCGGCTGATAAAAAAGACGATCGGAGACACGATTAACGCTTCGAGCGAAAATGGGCATGCGGAGTTTGTGGCCAAAACAACCTCAGACGAAACTTGAGGGCTGGCCGTTCGCGGTCCGGATGCAGTCATTCCCTTCAAACCTGTCCAGCCAACGGATCTTGATCTCTCGCCTGGCCGGCCTTTTTCTAATCTTTGAAAAACTCGGTAAAACTCTAATGCCGCGGGCCCGGTGCCACTATGCACCAACGGGAGCGGGGGGTGCGTCGGCCTGCGTGTAACAGCCGAGTAAATCCAGTATGCACCAAAATCGTACCGCGCGCTTGGTCGGTGTGCATTCCAGGGCGTGAGCTTCTCGATTCGGGTCGCCCATCCGCTGCGCCTATTCGAGAAGCAGAACATGGCTGCCGCACTCTGGCCCTGCACCCTAGCAACCCTGCTCCGGTCAACGGGCATACTCCCCAATCGCGGTATCCCGAACGCTCGAACCATTGGATCGCTCTCGCGTGGAGCAGGTGTTTATCGTCGGTAAGGGCGATCAACACGTTGACATCTGGAAGGTACTTGGGATGACTCAACCCCGACCTCTAGGGATTCTACGGTGTTTTAGCAGGGGATTCGCTGGCCCCTGAGCGTTTGTAGTCCCCGCTCTTCCCGCCACTCTTCCGCACCAACTGCACGTCGCGAATCCGTATCCCCTTGTCCAGCGCCTTGGTCATGTCATACACCGTCAGCGCCGCAACCGAGGCCGCCACCATCGCCTCCATCTCCACGCCAGTCGCGGCCACGGTCGCCGCCGTCGCCCGCACCCGCACCCCACCCGCCATCACCGTCGCTTCCACATCCACAAAGCTCAACGCCAGCGGATGGCACATCGGAATCAGCTCGCTCGTCCGCTTCGCCGCCTGCATTCCCGCAAACCGCGCCACCTCCAACGGATTCCCCTTCGGATTCTCCGGCAGCGCGCGCAGCACCGCCTCGTTCAGCTCAACGAACGCCTCCGCCACCGCCTCCCGCCGCGTCGCCGCCTTCGCACTCACATCCACCATGTGCGCCTGTCCCGCCTCATCGTAGTGGCTCAACTTTTCGCTCATGCTGGAAGCCTACCGCAGCAACACGCTGATCACATCTCCCGCCCGCAAATCCTTCCCCCCCGCCAGCACCGCATAGCAGTTCGCCCGCGCATTCGCCGCCAGGTCGCCCGATCCCTGCCACTCCACCAGCCGCACCTCCGGCCGCTCCACATCGTACGTCAGCCGCCCCGGCAGCAGTCTCGTCAATCCAGCCTTCCCACGCATGTCTTCTGCCAGCGTCGCCTGCACAAACCTCGGCCCCACCACCTCCGCCCCACACAAGGCCCGCAGCAGCGGCTCCACAAAGCAGTGAAACGTCACCTGCGTCGAAATCGGGTTCCCCGGCAGCCCAAAGAAATATGTCCAGCCCGTCACCCCTCGCTCGTCACTCCCCCCTCGTTCGTCACTCACCCCTCGCTCGTCACTCACCCCTCGTTCGTCACTCACCCCTCGTTCGTCACTCACCCCTCGTTCGTCACTCACCCCTCGCTTGTCATCCTGAGCCCTTTGTTTGTCATTCTCCTTCTCTCGTTTGTCATTCTCCTTCTCTCGTTTGTCATTCTCCTTCTCTCGTTTGTCATTCTGAGCGGAGCGAAGAATCCCCGCATTTCGCTCCCGCTCCTCGCCCCCTGGCAGCCTCCCAAAAACCACCGGCTTCCCCGGCTGCATCTTCACCCCGGTAAAGAAAAACTCCGCGCCAAACCCCGCCAGCACCTCTTCCACCAGGTCATACTTTCCCGCCGAAACCCCGCCCGACAAAATCATCAAGTCCACCCCGCGCCCAGTCGCAATCCGCCTGCGCACATCCGCCCGCGTGTCCCGCGCAATCTTTAGCCGCCGCGCCCTTCCGCCCGCCGCCTCCACCAGCGCCGCCAGCGCATAGCCGTTAGAGTTGTAGATCTGCCGCTCGTCCGGCGTCTCGTCCAACTCCACCAGTTCATCGCCCGTTGCCACCACCGCCACCGTCGGACGCTTGCGCACCGCCAACCTGGCGCGCCCGCACGCCGCCGCCAACGCAATCTCCGCGGCTTGCATTGCCGTTCCTGCCGGCAGCAGTACTTCGCCCTTCCGCGCCTGGCTGCCTCGCTCCACAATGTTCTCGCCCACGCTCAGCTTCCGTCCCGCTGCCGCCCACACCGCACCGCCGCCCAGCTCCGCGTGCTCCAGCATCGCCACCGCGTCGGCGCCGCGTGGCACCCCCGCGCCGGTCATAATCTCAATCGCCGAACCCGCGCGCATCTTCCCGCCTGTCCACGCTTCGCCCGCGCGCACCTGCCCCGACATCCGCAGCCTCTTCCCCGCGGTCCACTCCTTCGCCCGCACCGCAAACCCGTCGCGCGTCGATCGGTCGAACGGCGGCTGATCGCGGTCTGCCTTCACCTCTTCCGCGAGCACCCGCTCCGCGGCCTTCGGCAGCGCCACCATCTCCACTCCAGGCACGCGGACTCCAGCCGCATGCCGCAGCACCACCTCCAGCGCCTCCGCAAATTCCAGCACTCCGCCCATGCACCCTCCTTCACCACCTTACCGCCAAACGGAAAGAGGCCCCAGGCGGATGCCGCCCGGGGCCTCTTCTCCCTGCACAGCCTGAGCCAGGCCGCTTATTTCTTCTTCGCCGGCGCTGCCCTGTAGCTCGTATCGATCTTCACGCCAATCCCAGCCAGAACGTCCTTCACGTCCTGGGCGTGCGGGCCCGTCGGCGCCAGTTCCAGATACTTCTGGTACGCCGCAACGCACTCCGGCGGAGCCGTTACTACGTTCGTCTTCGGGTCCACGGTAACCTTCTGCACCAGCGCCTGCCCCTTGATAAAGTAGGCGTCCGCCTTGGTCGGGTCGGCTGCAATCGCCTTGTCCGCCGCCGCCGCCGCGCCATCGATGTCATTCGCGTTGAACAGAATCGCTGCCTCGTTGTAGTAGGCGGACGCAGCCTTGGTCGGGTCGGCCTTGGCTGCCGCATCAAACGCGTCGGCAGACTCCTTCGTCTTGCCGATCTTGCCCAGCGCCTGTCCCAACTGGTTGTTCGCCGCATACACCACTTCCGTGCTTGGCTTGGCCGCCTTCGCATTCAGGTCCAGCGCCTTCTGGTATGAGGTCACCGCCGCCTGGTACTTGTCCGGCACCGTAGCGTCCGTCGCCTTCGCGTCATGCGCTGCCTTCGCTGCCACATTTGCCTGGCCCAGTTGCGCGTCGCCCATTACGTCCCACAGAATCGGCTCGTCCGGCTTGGCCGCCGTCGCATCTGTCATGTCCTTGTATGCCACATCGTAGTTGCCCGCCGTGTTCGCCGCGCGCGCCGCCTTCAGCAGATTGTTCAGGTTCCCGATCTTGGCATTCGCCGCCACCGCCTCGGAATTCTGCTTCTTCAGTTGCTCAATCTGGTCCTTCTCCGCCGGACTCAGCTTGTCGATATACTCCTTGCGGGTCATATCGAAGTCGACCTGCTTGTCCTGTCCGGCCACCAGCGCCGCCTGGATAAAGTCCTGCGTCACGCCCTGCTGGAACGCCACAGCCACATAGGTCCCCGCCGCAATATCCGTGCCCTTGTAGTCGCCACTGGCGTCGATCGGAAACGTGTATTCGTACTTGGACGACGCCGACGGGTTATGGTCCTTGGTCAGCTTCACCTCGCCGTTCGGGAACACCTGCCCCAGCGCGTTCACTACATGCCCGTGAATGCTTGCCTGCGCCATCAGCCGCCCCGGCTGTGCCAACATCGCCAGGCCCAAAACGCCCGCCGCAAATACAACCGCAAACCGAATCCCGAATCGCTTCATTTCCTTCACCCCAAATCCTCTCGTCGCGCTCCGCAGGCCACGCGCTTTCCTCATTCACAACCGCCTCTTCCAGCCGAAAGAGGTCCCGAACCATTCCACGCTGTCCGCCGCAGCTCCGGCAGTATCGGCGGTCACACGTCACAATTCAGATGCAAAACCGCACAGTTCAACGCCGAATCCGCCATCCTCCGGCAGCATTGACAAACTTACATGCAACCCAGCGCCGAATTCAACTCCCGCCATCCGCGGCCCTCTCTTCCTCTGGCTCCCCATTCGGCCCCGCCAGCAGCTCCCGCGCCGTCGCCTCATCCTCCGCCTGCACCTGCAGCCGCACTCGGAAAGCCGCCTGCATCAGGTTGTTCGCGTTCTCGCCCACCAGCAGACTCTCCACCCCAGCCGACTCCAGCATCCCCTTCGCAATCTGCGCCTCCACCGGACTCTCAAACCGCCCCACCGTCACCATCCCCAGTGCCGGTGTCGGCTCCGGATCTCCCTCAAATAGCATGTCTTCGCTCCCCTCGCCACACTCACTTAGCGTTCACGCTCTGCAGATGAAACGTAATCGTGCCCCAGAACAGCCGCGCGCGAATCTGCACCGGCATGTGGCGCGCATCGTCCGTATACCAGATCCAGATTGCGCCGCGGTTCTTCACCACACCCTCTTCCGCCGTGGGCTGCACCCGGATCGTCTGGAACGTCCCCGCCGGCGTCTTGATCTCTTCCTTGCCCTCCACCTTCATGGTCACGGTCACGGTCCGCATGGCATCCGCCAGCGGCAGTCCCACATCCTGGCCCACCACCAGCCGCTGCGACGCTACATAAAAAATCCCCGACAGCGAGTCCGTTACGCACGCCGGGATCGACGACGACACGGTCTTCGTCGTCCCCTTCACCAGGTTCTTCTCAATCTCCGTCTGCTTGCCCGCGGCGGCGTCGAACGTCAGATCGCTCACGATCTTCCGCCGTCCCTCCTGAATCTGCTTGGCAAACCCCGCCGAGCAGCCCGTCTTGGTGTTCATCGACGACTGGAACCGGTCCACTACCGGAAACAGCATGTTTACCGCGCCCACCGTGTCCGCCGTCGCCGACACCTTCAACTGGTCCCCCTGCTGCTCCAGGTGGAACACCGCCGTTCCTCCCGTAAACACCCGCCAGTCCACCGTAAAGGTCAACGTCTGCCGCGCCGGAAACACATAGCCCGGCACCGGAGGCTGCAGCGTCGGAATCACCACCGGCGCCGCCGGCTTGCTGCCCAGCCCCAAAATCTGCGCCCCTGCGGGATACACTCCGGCTGCAACGACCAGGACAACGGACAGCACAGAAATCCACAAGCCGAATCTACTTCGAACAATCTGCAAAGGCATCCCCGGTCATGATTTTTGGGACGGGCCAGGGCCACCAGGGCGGCCGGCTGGATCGATTAGAACCTCGCGTGCGCGTGCAGGAGCTTCACGGCCAGCGCCAGGTAGATCGCGCCAGCCCCAATCAGTGAATTGTACTCGCGGTGACGCAGATAAAGCGCGCTGGAGAAGCTTCCCTGCGCCTCCGCAGCCCCGCCGCCAACCCGCGCCGCGGTCAGCCGGGGCAGCAGCCGCGGCACAGCGCTCGAATAGGCCGCAAACCCCGCAAAGTGCTCCCGCAGATAGGCCTCTTCGCTCAGAATCGTCGGAATATAAATCGCCGCAAACAACCCCGCCAGCGTCAACAAAATCCACACGTTCCACGCCGCCGCCGCAAACCCGAACGCAATCAGCATCGACCCCAGGTACAGCGGATTCCGCGTGTGCGCATACGGCCCCGTCACCGCCAGCTCCGCATTCTTCTTCACATAGCCGGACGCGTACGCCCGCAGCCACAGCCCTGGCGCCACCAACACCAGGCTCAACGCCATCGTCTGCCAGCTCGGCCGCGCCAGCCACAGAAACACCGCCGCAAACACGAACCCCATGGGCACCCGTATCCGCCGCGCAATCTTCTGCCAACCCGTCCTGCCGCTCACTCTACCCGCAACCTCTCCCCGTACCCCTCAATTTTCTCACCTGCCACCCTCCGCGCGCGCTTCGCTGCCCTCTCGAACCTCGAACCTCGAACCTCGAACCTAAGAAACCATCTCCCGCGCCGCCGCTACCACGTCCTCTACCCCAATCTTCAACATCCCCGCCTCCGGCTCGTGGACCCGCTTGTGACTGGTCTGGCTGGTCGCATCGCGCAGCACCCGCTGCGGTGTGCTGTACGGCCCGTTCCGCGCCGGGTCCGTTGGCCCAAAGATGCCCACCACGGGACGCTCCAGCGCCGCCGCCAGGTGCAGCGGCCCCGTGTCTCCCGCAATCACCACCGCCGCCCGCCGCGTCAGCGCAATCAACTGCCCCACCCGGCACGGCACCAGCCGCGCAAAACCCTCGCTCTTCTCCACCACGCGGCCCGCCTCGCGCGAGCCATGGATCGTCGCGTTCACCACCGTCCGGATCCCGGCACGTCCCAGCTCCGCCGCCACCTTGCCAAATCGCTCCGCAGGCCAGCCCTTCGCGCCCCATCCCGCGCCCGGCGAGCACAGGCAGAAACGCTCGTGCCCCACCACACCGTCCGCCCAGCGCTCAAAGGTCGCATCCATCGGCAGCGGCACCCGCACCGGAGTCAGCGTCTCGCCCACCGCCCCCCCCAGCAGCTCGCAGCCCTGCTCAATCACATGCGACGCCGTCAGCCCCACGCGCTTCCCGTACAGCAGCCGAGCCACGCGCTCCCTCGGCTCTTCCATCCCCACCAACTCCCCAGCCTTCGCCATCCGCCCCACCACGGCCGACTTGATGGACCCCTGCATGTCCACGCACACATCGAACCGCTCCGCCTGCAGCACCCGCCGCAGCGCGCGGATGTCGCGCAGCGTCCCTCGCGCCAGCGGACTCCGCTTCCACGCTCCCGCCGGCACGCTGTACCAGCGGTCCACCAGCGCCCGCGCCGCAAAACCCACTCCCTGCGACAGGTCCTCCGGGTCGCCCGCAATCTGCAACAGGTCGCTCCACTTCGGCTCAATCGCCCACCCGATGAACCAGTCCGGATGCCGCTCGCGCAGCGCTGCCACCGCCGGCATCGCGTGCAGCACATCGCCCATCGCGCCTATCCGCACAATCAGCACTCTCACGCGATCCGCGCCTCCAGCACCCGCATCACGTCCGCCTCATCCACAAACTTCGCCTCCAGCCCCACCACACCCACCGGACCAACCGCGTGCAGCCGCTCCAGCATCGTGCCGGAAAGCTTCACCGCATCTTTCTCCGTCGTCACAAACCCCGTCGCCCCGTGCTCCCCTGCCACCTTCACCAGCCGCTCCACATCCGCCCCAGCATAGGCGTGATGATCGCCAAACGCCACCATCTCCACAACCGCGCAACCCGCCTCCGCCAGCATTGCCGCAAACCCATCCGGCCGCGCAATCGCGCAAAACGCCACCGGCCGCGGCCCTCCGCACAACACTCCCCCATGCGGAAACCGCAACTCCCTCCGCACCGTCCAAATAGCCGCGCCGTCCCGCATCAGCCCCCGCACCCGCGCCTCCACGCGCTCCCGCTCCTCCGCCCGCAGCACCACCGCGTCCGCCCGCCGCAGCGCCCGCAGCGGTTCGCGCCGATTCCCCGCCGGCAGCAGCGCATCCTCCAGGTCCACCGCCGTCACCAGCACCACATCCATCGCCCGCGCCAACCCGCGATGCTGAAACCCATCGTCCAGCAGATGCACCCGCCTCGCCTCGTCACCCAGAGCCGCCCCCTCCGGCGTGTCATTCCTCAAATTCAGCTTGTCATTCCCCCACTTCAGCTTGTCATTCCCCCACTTCAGCTTGTCATTCTGAGCGGAGCGAAGAATCCCCGCATTTCGCCCTTGCTGTTGCTGTTGCTGTTGCTCTTGCCCTTGCTGTTGCTGTTGCTCTTGCCCTTCCCCTTGCCTTTCCTCTCTCGCCTCTCGCTCCGCCCCCACCCCCGCTGCAAACCGCTCCGCCCCCACCCAAACCGGCACACCCGTCCGCCGCG
>Ga0302279_10002806_pt1 | contig 22521 bp, 17 predicted proteins | sample III_Bog_N3_3_FD_194541 | JGI IMG/M metagenome (GOLD analysis project Ga0302279, IMG submission 194541) | Peat permafrost microbial communities from Stordalen Mire near Abisko, Sweden - III_Bog_N3_3 | ecosystem: Environmental > Terrestrial > Soil > Wetlands > Peat | place: Sweden: Abisko...
TGTGGCATGCGCTCGCGCACAACCTGATGCGCCAGTGCAGCCTCGGACTGGTCTTGGCGAACTGACACCCGCGCCCGGCGCGCCGCGCCATCGGACGCTCTCGCGGCTTCTTGGGGCTCGTTGGACCTCTTGGGCGCCATCCAGCGGCGCGCGCGATCCTCCCAAGTGCCGATCTCCCCAAACCTGCTCCGCGCAGCTGCTCGTCGCGGTTGCGGAGGCGGTTCTCTCACACCTTCTCAGCCCTGAACAAGCCGGCGTAGCGTTGCGCGACATCGCCCAGGCCCAGCACCGGCTCGACATCTTTTCCGGCTACCGGCATGCGGCGCCGCACCTGTGGCTGTGGGGCCTGATCTGGATCGCGGGCTATGGCGTCACCGACCTGATGCCGCAGCTGGCCGGGTGGGTCTGGCTGGTGCTCGACGTCGGCGGCATGGCCGCCGGCATCGCGATCGGCCGCCATCAGATGAGCGCCCAGGCGCGCGCCGCGGGCGGCGCCGATCGCAACTTGAACTCGATGCGCATGATCGGCATCGCGCTGGTCATCGTGGCCTTCATCTTCGCCACCTTCGACATGCTGCGCCCGCAGACGCTGGCGCAGTTCGGCGCCTTTCCGGTGCTCCTGATGGGCCTGTTGTATTCGCTGGCGGGCCTCTGGGCGGGCGCGCGGTGGCTGGCGCTGGGGCTCGTGCTGATCGTGCTCAGCATGGTCGGCTACCACTTCGTCGCGCAGCACTACATGCTCTGGCTGGGGGTCACCGGCGGCGGCACGCTGGTCGTCAGCGGCCTGTGGATGCGGGCGCGCTGAGATGAGTGCCCAAGCCAACGACCTGATCCATCAACCGCTGCGCCTGCGCCTGATGGCCATGTTGAACGCGCTGCCGTCGCGCGAGCAGATCGAGTTCACGCGCCTGCGCGCATTGCTCGACGCGAGCGACGGCAACCTGGGCGCGCATCTGGGCACGCTGGAGAAGGCCGGCTACATCAGCGTGGAAAAGGATTTCGTCGAACGCAAGCCGCGCACGCGGGTGGCCATCACCCGTCCCGGCCGTGTCGCGTTCGAGCAGCACGTGGCCTACCTGCGCGAGATCCTGGAAGGCGGGGCGCCCTGAGGTTCGAAGGCGGCGCCGGCCGATCGAGGCGACCGGCGAGCCCCGCGCGTCGAATCGAAGCCGGCCCGGGCCGCGTGCGCATGCCGACGCAACCGAAACCTTCAGCAACCCGTCGGCCGGCCGTTTAAGTCAAAATGGGCCCGATGAGCACCGCCAGCTTCCCTCGCACTGCCTCGTCCGGCCACCGGACGCCGCGGAGCCGCGCGCGATGAGCAAGGGCAAGATCCTCGTCGTCGACGACGACCGCCTGGTGCTGGCCACGGTCACGCACGGGCTGGCGAAGGCCGGCTACGAGATCATCGATGCCGACAACGGCGACGACGCGATCCTGCTGGCGCGCCAGCACCGGCCCGAGCTCGCGCTGCTCGATATCCGCATGGAAGGCATGAGCGGCTTCGACGTGGCCGCCTACCTGCGCGAGTCGCTGCAGACGCCGTTCATGTTCCTGTCCGCGTTCGCCGACGACGACACCGTCGCCCAGGTCAAGGCGCTCGGCGCGGTGGCCTATCTGGTCAAGCCGCTGGACATCGCGCAGATCGTGCCGACGGTCGAGGCCGCCCTGGTCACGGCGCGCGCACGCAAGTCGGCCGCGCCCGCGTCGCCGGCGCCCGCGCCGCACGACCACATCCGGCCAGATCCGTTCGCGCCGACCTCCGGCTTCGGCGCGCTGTACGAGCCGTCGGCCTCGCCGGTCACGGCTCCCAACAACACGCCCGACCCGCTGGCCGACACGATCGCCGTGGCGGTCGGCGTGCTGATGCACCGCTACTCGCTGTCGCGCCGCGAGGCGCTCGATCGCCTGAACCGCATGGCGGCCGCCGACGGCCTGCTGGTGAGGGCGGAGGCCGAGCGGCTGCTGGATGCGGTGGAATTGCTGGCGCGTCCGGGCAATACCTGATCACGCGCCTGTAGGGGTCGCCGCGCTGATACAGCGCATCGCCGCCGCCCGCCGCTGTGCCTTGGCCGGCGGGCACGCCGTCCGTACGCTCGGATCCATCTCCATGGAGCCCGTGCCGATGACCCAGTTGCTGCCGTTGATGATGTATTGTTTCGTGATGTCGATCACCCCCGGCCCGAACAACCTGATGCTGACGGCTTCGGGCGCGAACTTCGGCTATCGGCTGACCTTGCCGCAGGTCATGGGCTGCGTGTTGGGCAACGTCGCGTTGACGCTGGTCGCGTGCAACGGCCTGGGGCAGTTGTTCGTGGCGTTTCCCGCGGCGCAGGCGGCGTTGCGCACCGGCGGCGCGTCGTACCTCGTGTGGCTGGCCTGGAAGCTGGCGCGGTCGCGCCTGGGCGATGCACAGGCGTTGCGGCCGATCACCTTTGTCGAAGGCGTGATGTTCCAGGCTTTCAACCCCAAGAGCTGGATCCGCGCGATCACGCTGGCATCGGTATTCATGCCGGCGGGTGCGAGCCCGTTGAGCGCGGGACTGGCGATCAGCGCGATCGGCGCGGTCATCGGCTTCCCGTGCATCTCGGCCTGGGCGCTGTTCGGCGTCGCGATGCGCGGCGTGCTCGCCGACCCGCGCAAGCAGCGCGTGTTCAACCTGGCGATGGCCGCGGCGCTCGTGCTGCTGGCGGTCGACGTGCTGCGCTGATGTTCACGCTCGATCGCTCGTCCTCCGTCGCGCTGGCGGACCAGATCGAGGCGCGGCTGCGCGAGCTGGTCGCGCGTGGGCAATTGCCGGCGGGCGCGCGGCTGACGTCGATCCGCCAGCTCGCGGCCGAACTGGCCGTCAGCCCCAACACCGTCATCACCGCGTACGACCGACTGGTCGCGGCCGGTGTCATCGACGCTCGCGGCACCGCCGGCTATTTCGTCAACCCGCGCCAGGGCCAGATGCCGGAAGAAGTCGCGCTGGAAGCGGGCCAGGAGCAGGAGCCGGTGTGGCTCGCGCAGCAGGCCAACGACCAGCGCGCCGGCGTGCTGCTGGCCAGCAGCGGCGCCTTGCCGCCGGCGTGGCTGGAGGATGCCGTGCCCGTCGCCGCGGTGCAGCGCGCGTTGTCGCGCAGCGTCGCCGGCATGGCCTCACGCTGCCCGCCGCAAGGCCTGCCGGAGTTGCGCGAGCGCCTGGCGACGATGCTGCGTGGCATGGGCATTCCGGTGGACGCCGGCCGCATCCTCACCACCTACGGCGGCACGCACGCGATCGACCTGATCTGCCGCGGCTTGCTCAAGCCCGGCGACGCGGTGCTGGTCGAGGATCCGGGCTACTTCCTGATGTTCGGCCGGCTGCAGCAGGAAGGCATCCGCGTCGTGCCGGTCGCGCGTCGCCACGACGGCATCGACCTCGCGCAGATGGAGGCCGCCTGCCGCGAGCACAAGCCGCGGCTGGCTTTCCTGCAGACCACGCTGCACAACCCGACCGGCTGGAGCAGCAGCGCCGCCAACCTGCACAAGCTGCTGGTGCTGGCGCAGCAGTACGGCGTGCTGATCGCCGAGGACGACGTCCAGGGCCACTTCCACCCCGGGCAGCCGACGCGGCTGGCGGCGCTGTCGGGGCTGGACAACGTCATCTATTACTCGAGCTTCTGCAAGGCGCTGAGCCCGGCGCTGCGCATGGGCTACATCGCGGCCGACCCGGCGCTGCTCAAGGTTCTGCTGCGCCAGAAGATCTACTCGGTGCTGACCACGCCGGCGCTCAACGAACTGGTGATGCTGGAGGTGCTGGCCGCCGGCCGCTGGCGCAAGCATCTGGATCGATTGCAACGCCGCCTCGCGAGCGCGCGCCACGCGAGCGAGAAGCAGCTCGCCTCGGCCGGCATCCGCTTCGACCATCCCGGCGAAGGCGGCCTGTTCCTGTGGGGCGAGGTGCCGCAAGGCGTCGACATCGACCTGCTGGTGCAGGACGCGATGCGCAACAAGATCCTGCTGGTGCGCGGCGCCACCTTCATGGCCGATGGCTCGGCCGATCCGCACATCCGCTTCAATGTGGCGATGTGCCAGGCGCCGAAGGTGGCGGACTATCTGCGCGAGTGGCTGGATGCCTTGACGGGCGCCCGCCGGATATGGGCGCGTACCTCGGGCCAGCTGAACTGAGTGGCGGGATTCCGAACGCGCGACGTGCCTTGTCGTCCGCCGTCTCGGCGGCGAAGCGAACTCCCGTCGCCGCCTCGGGATCTAGTGGGATTCCCAGTCGGAGCCGATCGCACCGGCAGTGGCCACCGAGCCGGCCGACGCCGTCGGTGTTGCGACCGCCGTCCGCGCAACCGTCGGGCGCTTGCGTGCCGGCGCCGCGGGCCGCGTCGGGACGACGGACGTGGGCGCGGCCTTGCGGGTGCGTTCAAGCGTGAAGACCGCAACGACCTGCACCAGTTGCCGAGCCTGGTCGCGCAGGCTTTCCGCGGCAGCGGCGCTCTCCTCGACCAACGCGGCGTTCTGCTGGGTGGCCTGGTCCATCTGTACGATGGCTTCGCCGATTTGACGGACGCCGGTGCTTTGCTCGGTGCTGGCGGCGCTGATCTCGCCCATGATGTCCGTGACCCGCGCGATCGACGTCACGATCTCTGTCATCGTCACGCCGGCTCGATCCACCAGCGCGCTGCCGTGATCGACGCGTTCGACGCTGGCCGAGATCAACGACTTGATCTCCTTGGCGGCGTCCGCGCTGCGCTGCGCGAGGCTGCGCACCTCGCCGGCAACCACCGCGAAGCCGCGCCCTTGCTCGCCAGCTCGCGCAGCCTCCACAGCCGCGTTCAAGGCCAGGATGTTGGTCTGGAACGCGATCCCGTCGATCACGCCGATGATGTCGACGATCCGCCTGGAGCTCTCGTTGATGCCTTTCATCGTGTCGACGACCTCGCCGACGACCTCGCCGCCCTTGCGCGCCACGGCGTTGGCACCCAGTGCGAGCTGGTTGGCCGAGAGCGCATTCTCGGCATTCTGGCGCACCGTTGCACCGAGCTCTTCCATCGACGCGGCGGCCTGCTGCAACGCCGAGGCCTGTTCCTCGGTGCGCGAGCTGAGGTCGTTGGCGCCCTGGGAGATCTGTGACGACGCCGTCGCGACGCTCTCGGAGTTGGCGCGCACGTTGCCGACCACACCCGCGAGGCTGACTTGCATCTTCGCGAGCGCCGCCGACAGCTTGGCGATCTCGTCCTTGCCGAGTACCTTCACGGGCGTCGTCAGGTTGCCTTCGGCGATCGCCTCGGCGACTTTCAGGGCATCGTCCACGGGGCCGGTGATCCTGCGGCTGAACCACATGCCGATGCCGATGCCCACGGCGCCCACTGCCAGCATCAGCGCGATGCTGACCAGCGAAGCGCGCCGGGCCTGCCGGGCTGCCTCGGCCGAGGCCGCCGCGCTGTCCTGCGCGATCTTCCTGCCCGATTCCGCGAGCAGGCGCGCCGGCTCCCGATCCATGCCTGCAACGGCGGTGTCGCCGGCAGCCGAGTCGTACCCGGCGGCCTTGAAGGCATCGAAGCCCTTGCGGTAGTCCACGCCCATCTGAACGTGCGCGGCGGTGAACTGCTGCACCAGGCTGCGGCTCTCCCCGGCAGACAAGGCCGCGAGCAGGGCCCTGGCCTTGTCGTCGACGGCGGCTTGCTGCTTGCCGAACGCGCTCCAGTGCTTGTCAAGCTTTGCCGGATCCTTGCCGCGCAGCAGCGTGTCCTTCCATTCCTGCACTTCCGTCTTGAATGTGCTCAGAAGGTCTGCGACATCGCCTTCATGCGCATGCTGGGCACTGACTTCGTTTTCGTAGACCGAGAGCGACCGATTCAGGCTGTAGATGCCGACCAGCGCGGCGCCCATCATTGCCGCGATGACGCCGCTGATCGTCAGCGGGAGCTTCAATTTGAGATTCATTCGGGCTTCCGGAGAAAGGACTGCCGGCTTCGACGAGCCATGCACGCGGTCGTCCGGTCGATGGGGAGGGTCTGGGCTGCAGACGCACCTCCGTGTGAAACCATATCGGCGCCATTTCTTCCGGATTGAGCGACAAAACATCTTGCATCCTGCTTGTCGGCGGCCCGAAGCCGACAGGCCCCGCATGCGGGGACGCCTGCGCCATGAGGGTGGTTCGAGCGTGGCGGGTTCGGCCGTCTTGCCGGCGGCCGCTGCAACCGACGATGGATCAGCCCGGCTTTGTACAAGCCGCTGCCGGCCTGGGCCGGGACAGCGGCTTGACGGGCGCCTCTGCCGCCGCGGACGGCCCGATGCCGAATCGCTGGCCGGGATGAGCCCTCACGGCAAGGTGAAATAGAACCGCGCCCCCTTGCCCACTTCCGACTCCGCCCAGATGTCCCCGCCATGCCGCCGGATGATGCGCCGCACCGACGCCAACCCCACGCCCGTGCCCTGGAAATCCTTGGCGCTGTGCAGGCGCTGGAACACGCCGAAAAGGCGGTCTGCAAAGCGCATGTCGAAGCCGGCGCCGGCGTCGGCGATCACGAAGGTGGGAATGCCGGCCAGCGTCTCGCGGCGCAGCTCGATGCGCGTGGTCGCGCTCTGGCCGCTGTACTTCCAGGCATTGCCGACCAGGTTCTCGATGGCGATGCGCATCAGCGTCGGATCGCCCTGGATCACCAGGCCCGGCTCGATGTGGATGTCGGCCTCGCGTTCGGGCTCGTTGCTCTTGAGGTCCTCGAGCACGTAGCGCGTCAGCTGCGACAGGTCGACCGGCTGGCGCTTGATCGGCTGCGACTGCAGGCGCGACAGCGCGAGCAGCGAGTCGATCATGCTGTTCATGCGCGCGGCCGCGGCCAGGATGCGGTCGGTGTGGTCGTTGCCGATGCGATCGAGGAAGCGGCCGTAGTCCTCCTTGAGGATGCGCGCGAAGCCCTCGACCACGCGGATCGGCGCGCGCAGGTCGTGCGACACCGTGTAGATGAAGGACTCGTGGTCGGCGTTGTCGGGGCTTGGCGCCGCGACGGGCTCCGCGGCGGCCGGCGCGGGCGGCGCCACCGGCAGCACGGCGGCCGCGACCGGGGCCGCCTTGTGCAGGATCACCAGCCGGCCGGCCTGCGCGTCGCCGCCCGCTGGCACGAAGCTCCAGTGGATACGCCATTCGCCGACGACGCGCGTCTCGCCGGCGGACATCTCCGCCAACGCCCGGTCGATGGCCTCGGGCAGGCGGGCGCAGACGGCGGCCCAGTCGGGCGCGCCGGTGAACTGATCCTCGGGCGCCAGCGTCATGCCGAACAGCGCGCGCGTGCCGGCGCCCTGCGCTTCCAGCCGCCAGGGCGCGCTGTCGTCCAGGCGTCGGAACACGAGCACCGTGGCATCGGGCTGGGCCAGCATCTCGGCCAGGGCCGCGTGGCCGAAGTCGGCGGCATCGCTCTCGCCCACCGGCCGGGCAGTGCCGAAATAGCCCAGGAAGTAGCCGTCGCCGTCGTGGCGCGGCTCGCCGCGCACGCTCCAAAGACCAGTGGCATCGCCCAGTTGCAGCAGCACGCGCTGCTCGGTGACCGGCGCGTGCGCGGCCAACTGGCGCGACAGGGGCCAACTGGCCGGCGAACCAGCCGTCGCGGCGGAAACGCCCTCGGCGCCGGGCAGTGGCTGAACGATCGCGGTCAGCGCGGCGCCCAGCGGCGGGCTGGCCTTCCAGCCGGCGGGCCGGCGCGCGGGCGGGCGCCAGGTGGTCAGCCGGTGCGCCGGGTCGGTCTCCCACAGCCATTGGTCGGCCAGCGCGAGCAGCCGCGTCCGCTCCTCGGTGGCCTGGCGCAGCGCCCCGGCGTTGCGCGCCTTCATCCACAGCGCGCCCGCGGCGGCGCCGATCGCGCCGAAGCCGGCCAGCACCAGGATCGCGAGCACTGCGAACGTGGGAGTCATCGAGTCTGCGGAAGCCACATGCGGGCGATTGTAAGGATCAATGGCCGGGACTTCGGCGGCCCGTCGATCTGCCGATTAGCCCTGTTCGGAGCGGTGTCGCAGGCCGGCCCCGGCCGGTTGCTGCCCGCCGACCGGCCGCCGATCGACGGGCGCCCGGATTGCTCAGCCTTTCGAGGGGAAGGTTCTGGTTCCAAAGACCTGTCGCGTGCGGAGTATTTCGCCATTGACGCGACTGGTGCACACGGACATGCTTACATTACAGGGCGAGAATGCTCGACGACTGATGAACCAGGGTGCGATGGTCGATTTGAATGACTCCGGGATCGAGGGTGCGGCCACTACGTCGGTGCTGGACGCCGGCTGCATGGCCGAGCTGAGGGCGCTCGATCCGGACGGCAAGGCCCAGTTGGTCAAGCGCGTGCTGGCCACCTACCAGGCTTCGCTGGCCAAGCTCGTCGCGCAATTGCGGGTGGCGCAGGCCGATGGCGCCTGGGACCAGGTCTCGCGGGTGGCGCATACGCTCAAGTCGTCGTCGGCCAGCATCGGCGCGCTGGCGCTGTCCTCCCTGTGTGCCGACATCGAGCGCCACCTGCGCGCCGGCGACAGCGGCGCAGCGATCCCGCTGCTCGAATCCTTCCACGCCGAAGTCCGCCGTGTCGAAGCGGCCGTCCGCCAGACGCTGTCGCGTTTCGAGGCGGCGGCCTCATGACACTGCACCATGGCGTGAGCCTGGAAGCGACCGATCGGCGTCCGACGGTGCTGCTCGTCGACGACGACGAGGTCAACTTGCTGATGACCGCCGCCGCCCTGCGCGACCGCGGCTTCGACATCACCTCGGCCACCGGCGGCGAGGAAGCGCTGACGCGCCTGGCCAGCTGGACGCCCGACGTCGTCGTGCTGGACGCCATCATGCCGGGCCTCGATGGCTTCGAGACCTGCATCGCGCTGCGCAACATGCCCGGCTTCGACAACGTGCCGGTGCTGATGCTGACCGGCCTGGATGACGAGGCGTCGATCAACCGCGCCTACCAGGTCGGCGCGACCGACTTCTTCGTCAAGGCCACGCAGTGGAGCCTGCTCGCCGGCCGCCTGCGCTACCTGCTGCGCGCCTCGCGCACGCGCCAGGAGCTCGAACGCAGCAAGGCCAAGCTGGCGCGTGCGCAGGACCTCGCCCGCATGGGCAGCTTCGACTGGTGGCAGGAGGACGGCCGCAGCTTCGTCAACGGCCTGGAGCTGTCGGAAGAGGGCCTGCGCGTGTTCGGCTACGGGCCGGACGACCGCGTCAACCTGCGCGACATGCTGCGCATGATCGCTCCCACGGATCGTGAACCGCTCGTGAGGTTGGCGCGCCAGATCCTGTACCAGGTCTCGGTCATCGCCACCGACGTGCCGATGACGCTGCCCGACGGGCGCTTTCGCATCATCCACGTCGAGGCCGAGCCCGAGTTCGACGAGCACGGCCACTGCTGCGCCTACACCGGCATCGTGCAGGACGTGACCGACCGCCGCATCGCGGAAGACCGCATCCGCCACCTGGCCAACTACGACGCGCTCACCAACCTGCCCAACCGCCGCCAGCTGATCTGGCGCGCCGAGCGGGCGCTGGAGTTCGGCCGCCGGCTGGGCCACCAGGTGGCGCTGCTGCTGATCGACCTCGACCGCTTCAAGGTCATCAACGACACCCTGGGCCATGCCGCCGGCGACGAGCTGCTGATGGAAGTGGCCTTCCGCCTGCGCGGCTGCGTGCGCCACTGCGAGCAGTTGTTCGAAGGCGTGATCGAGACCGCGGGCTCGCGCTCGCACCGCACGCTGGAGGCCGTCGGCCGCCTGGGCGGCGACGAGTTCGTGGCGTTGCTGCCCGAGGTCGCCGACGACGCCGACGCCCAGCGCGTGGCCACCCGCATCCTCGAAGCCTTGCGCGAGCCGGTGGTGGTCGCGGGCCAGGACTGCTTTGCCACCGCCAGCGTGGGCATCGCCCTGTTCCCGCGCGACGGCAACACCGTGGCCGACCTGCTGCGCAACTCCGACGTGGCGATGTACGCCGTCAAGTCGCAGGGCCGCAACGACGCGCTGGTCTACACGCCGCGCCTGGCCGGCCGCGGCCGCGAGAAGCTGGCGCTGGAGAGCGCGCTGCACAAGGCCATCGAGCGCGACGAGCTGGTGCTGTACTACCAGCCCAAGGTGGACGTTGCCAACGGCAAGATGGTGGGCGTGGAGGCGCTGATGCGCTGGCGCCGCGGCGACCTGCTGATCCAGCCGGCCGACTTCATCCCCGTGGCCGAGGAAACCGGCCTGATCGTGCCCATGAGTGAATGGGCGCTGCGCCAGGCCGCGCGGCAGGCGCGGATCTGGGCCGACGCGTTCGGCTTTGCCGATTCGATCGCCGTCAACATGCCCAACCGCATGTTCGAGCGCACCGACCTGATCGAGCAGATCTCGGCGGCCGTGCGCGAGGAAGGCATCCCGCACAGCATGATCCAGCTCGAGATCACCGAGACGGGCCTGATGAAGGACCTGCAGCGCGTGATCCCGTCGCTGCACCGGCTCACCGAGATCGGCGTGCAGATCGCCGTCGACGATTTCGGCACCGGCTATTCGTCGCTGGCCTACCTTACGTCGCTGCCGATCGCCGAGGTCAAGATCGACCGCAGCTTCGTGCGCGACCTGGGCGTGCTGCCGCAGAGCCTGGCGGTCGTCACGGCCATCATCGCGCTGGCCAAGTCGCTCAACCTCAAGGTGGTGGCCGAAGGTGTCGAAAACAGCAGACAGCAGGACGTCCTGTTCGGCGAGGGTTGCTCGCTGATGCAGGGTTTCCTGTTCAGCAAGCCGCTGCCTCCGGAAGACATCCAGGCCTGGATGGAACAGGTCGTCCTGCCTCGCAAGACGCCCTGGATGCCGCCTGTCTCGAAGGTGCGGACCAGTACCGACGATGTCGTGGACGTCGGTCGGCGTTCGTAGAAACCGCGCGGCCCAGCGCCGCATTTACCGACCGCCCCATGCCCAAACCGTCTGCCGCCGAGACCGCCAAGGCCGCGCTGCGCCGCCTGGCGTTGTCCAAGCTGGAACCCACGCCCGAGAACTACGCCCGCGCCTGGGCCGAGGAAGGCGGCGCCGCGCCTGCGCCATCTCCGGCGCCGGCCGCGCCCGCGCCGGCGGCCACGGCGGCCAGCCCCAAGGCCAAGCCGGTGTTCGACCGCATCGCGGCACGCCTGTTCGACGAGACGGCGCAGCGCGAGGAGTTCTCGCAGTCGCTGCAGAAGTCCGACTGGGAGGCCGCGCGCGGTTTCGTCGAGCGCGCGTCCGAGGCGCAGCTGGCGCTGGCCCAGGGCTGGGCGCAGACCGTCGAGAAGCTCGCACGCGGACTCGAGCGCGGCGGCCGCCAATGGACGGCGGCGCGCAAGAAGGACAGCCTGCAGCGCGTGCTCGAATCGAACCGCAGCGACATCGCGCGGCTGCACCAGCGCGTCAAGCAGCTGGTGGCCTCGTGGGACGGTGACGTCACCGACGACAAGGTGCCCGTCGACGAGGGCGCCGAGGAGCGTGACGCACCGGCGTCGTCCAAGGGCGTCGAGACGCTGGACTCCGGCAGCGGCCCCGAGTCGCACGCCATCGAGGTGCGTGGCGGCGTCGATCGGGCAGCGCCTGACCGCACGTTTTCCGGACGTGAAACGACGGCACGCGCTGCCGCCAACGCCGACTGGCCGCCGCTGCTGCAGCAGTACGACGCGACGCTGCGCGTGGCGCTGCCCGCCGACGACGAGCGCGCCGTCGCGCTGGCCGGCGAGCTGACCGAGCTGCAGGCCGGCCTGCTGCGCGACGGCGTCACCGCGCCGCTGCGCGCCCATGCCGAGGACGTGCACGAGCGCGCGCGCCGGCTGCTGTCGCACCGCCATCACCTGGTCGACCAGCTGCATCGCCTGACGCAGGAGCTGAGCGCCGGCCTGGCCGAAGTCGCCGAGGAAGGCAGCTGGGTGCAGGGCCAGACCGAGAGCCTCAAGCTGAGCCTGGGCGAGTCGCCCAACGTGCGTTCGGTGCGCACGGCCAGCGAGATGCTCGCGCAGACGCGCGCGCGCCAGCAGCGCGTGCGCGCGCAGCGCGACAGCGCGCGCACGGCGCTCAAGGATGCGATCTCGCAGATGCTCACCGAACTGGACGCGTTGGGCGACCACACGGGCCGTTTCTCCGACAGCGTGGCGCGCTATGTCGAGACCATCGCCAGCGCCGAATCGCTGGAGAGCCTGGCCGACGTCGTGCGCCAGATGGTGGAAGAAAGCCGCGCGGTGCACGGCCTGGTCAGCGATACGCAGCACCGGCTGCACGAAGGCCGCCAGCGCGCGGCCGAGCTCGAGGAGCAGGTGCGCACGCTGGAGGGCGAGCTGCGCCGGCTGTCCGACGAAGTCTCCACCGACGTCCTCACCGAGGTCGCCAACCGGCGCGGGCTGATGCAGGCCTTCGAGGTCGAGACCGCGCGGCTGGAGCGCCAGGGCGGCGAGCTGGCCATCGGCCTGCTGGACATCGACAACTTCAAGAAGCTCAACGACACGCTGGGCCACGCCGTCGGCGACGTGGCCTTGAAGACGCTGGCCGGGCACGTGCAGAAGCAGCTGCGCGCGGTCGACATCGTCGCGCGCTTCGGCGGCGAGGAGTTCGTCGTGCTGCTGCCCGGCGTGCCGGTCGACGAGGCCCAGGTCACGCTGACGCGCCTGCAGCGCACGCTGTCGGCCAGCCTGTTCATGCACGATGGCCGCGAGGTATTCGTCACCTTCTCGGCCGGCGTCACGCGGTTCCGCCAAGGCGAGGCGCTGGAAGCCGCGCTGGAGCGCGCCGACGAGGCGCTCTACGAAGCCAAGCGCACCGGCAAGAACCGTACTTGCATAGGCTGAGGCGGCGCGCCGATTGCCTCGAAAGGCATCATCCCGCCAAGGAAATGCCGATGACGCTGCAAGACGCCGATGCCCAGGCCCTGTCCGACGCCGTGCGCGCGCTGGAGCGGCCCGGCGTGGGCGCCCGCATCGCCAGCCTGGTGGGCTCGCCGATCGAGCGCGTGGTGGGCCTGCTGCCGGCGCGCGCGACCGCGGTGATCTCCGCGGCGGCGCGCAGGGCGATCCATGGCGCGTTGAACCTGTCGCTGCGCACGCTGGCCACGCACGCCCCGATCGACGCGCCGCCGGCGGCCTCCAACGGCTGGCACAAGGTGGCCAGCGCGGCCAGCGGCGCGGTGGGCGGCGCGTTCGGGCTGGCGGCCCTGGCCATCGAGTTGCCGCTTTCGACGACGATCATGATGCGTTCCATCGCCGACGTCGCCCGTGGCGAGGGCGCCGACCTGGCCGATCGCCAGACGCAGCTCGAATGCGTGATGGTGCTGGCGCTGGGCGGCAATGCGCGCGATGACGACGCCGCCGAGGTGGGCTACTTCGCGGTGCGCGAGGCGATGACGCGCGCGGTGTCGCACGCCGCCGCGCACCTGGGCCGCCACGGCCTGGCCAAGGAAGGCGCGCCGGCGCTGATCCGCCTGATCACGCTGATCGCCGAGCACTACTCGGTCAACGTCACCGAGAAGGCCGCGGCGCAGCTGCTGCCGCTGATCGGCGCGGTGGGCGGCGCGACGGTCAACACGATCTTCATCGACCACTTCCAGGCCATGGCCCGCGGCCATTTCGCGGTGCGCCGGCTCGAACGCAAGTACGGGCAAGCCGCGGTGCGCGAGCGCTATCGCGAGCTGGTGGCGGCACTGGCCTGAGAAGGCGAGCGCGCGGTCGTATATTGCGGGCTGCCCCGATCGGCTGGAACCCGTCCATGACCCTCAAGCGTCTCCTCGTCCTGAACTGTGTCGCCGCGGCGCTGGCCGCCTCGGCCGGCGACGCCGCTGCCGCGACCGCCGTGCGTTCCGCGTGCACGCCCAGCCCGGCCGGCGGCGAGGTCGTCTCGCAGGTGTCCGACGCGCTGTCCACGCACCTGGACGCCGCGCACCTGGCGGCCATCGCCAACTGGGACGTGCGCTGGTGGCAGCGTCACCGCGTGTGGATCGCACTGGACGCGAGCAACGGCGGCGATGCGGTGGCGCACGTGCTGCCGCAGGTGGTCGTCGACGCGCAGGCAAGCGGTGGCGTGGCGCAGTCGCTGGTCGGATTGCCGATGACCGTCGCCCCGCACGCGCATGCCACGCAACGCCTGTCGATCTACGTGCCCGACGACGCCCGGACGCTGGGGGTGCGCACGCTGCTGGCCGCGCCGGCGCAGCCCGTCGCGGTGGCGTTCGCGCTCGAATGCTCGGAGTCGCGCTTCGACACCGGCGAGTTCTCGCCGGCGGCCGCTCCGCTGGTCGACGAGGCCTTGCGAACCTACTTCGGCCAGTTCATCGACCCGCTGGCCGATCCCAAGGCCGCGCTCGAGATGGCGCGTGCGCTGTCCAGCGGCGTGCAGGACGGCAACGACGTGGCGTGGGTGCTGCGCGGCCTGATGCAGTTCGTGCACGACGAGCACGGCTACGTCCTCGCCCCGGGCGAACCAGTGCCGGTGCGGCGCGTGCTCGCCACGCGCGCGCCCGAGTTCGAGCTGCGCACCGACGGCGTGGCCATCGTGCGCCTGCATGCGGTCGACACGACGTCCGACGGCGTGGCGCTCGCCTGGGCCGGCGCGTTGCACGACGGCATTGCCAGCCTGGCCGCGCAGCATCCGCGCGCCTGGATCGTCGACCTGCGCGACCACGACGCCGATGCGCCGTGGCCTGCATTGGCGGCACTGTCCGCGCTGCTCGACGGCCCGGCCGTGGGTGCCTTCGTGAACCGCCAGGGCCAGCAGGGCTGGATCGCCGATCGCGGCAGCGCGCGCATCGCGGGCGGCCCCGCGCTGGTCGACCTGCAGTCGCCGCCCGAGCCGACGTTTCGCGGCCCGGTCGCGGTGCTGATCGGCCCCGGCACGCGCAACGCCGGCGAAGACGTGGCCGTCGCGTTCCGCGGCCGCGCGCATACCCGGTTTCTCGGCGCGGCGACTGCCGGCTTTCCGCTGCAGGGCGTGGGCGTGCATCGGTTGTCCGACGGCACGACGATGGGCGTGCTGGAAACGCGCGACGTCGACCGCACCGGCGTCGTCCATCGCATTCCGGTGGAACCCGATGCCGTATTGCGGCCCGAGGCGGCTGCCGCCCCGGTGCCGCAACCGGCGCTCGACTGGATCGAGGACGAGCGCGCTGCGGCGATGGAAAGGCGCTAGGAGTCTGCGCGGCAGAGGCCGCGCAAACTCATGGCGCGCGACGGCGGCGTGACGCCTGTCACGATCGGGCTCATGCAGAGGGCGGATCGGGCTCGCTGATCAAGAACTCCCCGCTCACGACTTTTGTGACGAGCCGTAAAACACGGCATGAACACCTCTTTCGTGAACCCTGCCGAACTGGCTCGCCTGGCTCGCCTGCAGGAACTGTCCATCCTCGATACCGCGCGCGAACCGCTGTTCGATTCGTTCGTGCGAATGACCTCGGAGGTCTGTGAATCGCCGATCGCGCTGATCACGCTGATCGATGCCGACCGCCAGTGGTTCAAGGCCGACGTCGGGCTGGGCGGGCTGACCGAGACGCCGCGCGAATATGCGTTCTGCGCGCACGCGATCCAGTCCGACGAACTGATGGAGGTGCCCGACGCGCGCGACGACGCGCGCTTTGCCGCCAGCCCGTTCGTGCGCAACGAGCCGGGCATCCGCTTCTATGCCGGCGCGCCGCTGGTGCTGCCCAGTGGCGATCGCGTGGGCACGCTGTGCGTGCTGGACGTGCACGCGCGCCGCCTCAACTCGGCGCAGCGGCGCACGCTGACTTCCCTGGCCGCCCTCGTCACGCAGGCGTTGACGATGCGGCGCGACCTGATCGCGCGCATCTCGCAGGAGCGCAGCGAGAGCCGCGTCGCGCTCGCCGCGCGCGAGGCCGAGCTGGACGACCTCTACACCAACGCGCCCTGCGGCTACTACTCGCTCGACGCCGACGGCCTGTTCGCGCGCATCAACGATACGGCGCTGCGCTGGCTCGGCTGCACGCGCGAGGAGGTGTGCGGCAAGCTGGGCATCGCCGATTTCCTCGACGCCGAAGGCCGCCAGTACTTCAACGCCCGCTTCCCGCGCCTGAAGCGCGACGGCCGCACCTTCGACATCGAGTATGAGATGGTCAGCCGCGGCGGCATGCGCCGGCGCGTGATCGGCAGCGCGAGCGCCGTCTTCGGGCCCGACGGCAAGTTCCTGATGACGCGCACCGTCGTGCACGACATCTCGGAGCTGCATCGCGCGCGCGAGAACCTGCGCCGCATGGGCGTGGAGCAGCAGGCCATCATCGACACCGACATCGTGGGCATCGTCAAGCTGCGCGACCGCACCATCACCTGGGCCAACAAGGGCGCGGAAAAGATGTTCGGCTGGACGCTCGGCGAGGTGGTGGGACAGTCCACCCGCATCTTCCACGTCGACGAGAGTTCCTACGAGGACTTCGGCGCCGCCGCCTATCCGCTGCTGAAATCCGGCGGCGTGCATCGCTGCCAGCGAGCCATGCGCCGCAAGGACGGCAGCACCATGGTGGTGGACATGAGTGTCACCGCCATGCCCGGGGCCGCCGGCGGCGTGCTGTGCGTGCTGCAGGACATCAGCGAGCTGCGGCGTGCCGAGGAGATCCGCATCCGCGCCAACGCGCTCGAGGCGGAGAACCGGCAGCTCGTCGAGGCGGCGCGCATGCGCGGCGTGTTCCTGTCCAACATGTCGCACGAGTTCTACACGCCGCTGAATGCGATCATCGGCTACTCGCACCTGCTGGGCACCGGCACCATCCCTGCGGATTCGCCGCGCTTTTCGAAGTACCTGGCCGACATCGGCACCAGCGGCCAGCAACTGCTCGGGCAGGTGCAGTCGGTGCTCGCGTTCACCGATGCGGAATCGGGCCGCTTCGACCTGCGTCCGCAGCGCGTCGAGCTGCGCGAGGTGCTGCAAGGCGTGATCGACGTCGCGCAGGCCGACTGCCGCGCCAACGGTGTCAGCATGACGTTGTCCGTGGCGACGGCGCCGCTGGAGCTGTTGATCGACCCGATGCGGCTGTCGCAGGTGGTCTCGCAGCTTCTGTCCAACGCGATCCGCTTCTCGCGCCCGTTCGGCGAGGTCGCGGTGCGCGCGCGGGCGCAGGGCGAGCACGAGTTCGTCGTCGAGGTGGAGGATCACGGCATCGGCATCGCGGCCGAGGACATGCCGAACCTGTTCATGCCGTTCCGCCAGCTCAGCGAGGGACTTGCACGCACGCACACCGGCGCCGGACTCGGGCTCGCGCTGATACGGCGGCTGGTGCAGGCCCAGGGCGGGACGGTGGCGGTGGACAGCACGCCGGGCGTGGGCAGCGTGTTCTCGTTCACGTTGCCGAGGGTGCAGGGCCAGGTGCAGGGCGAGTAGGCCGCAGCGCCGTCGTGGCCCGGCCGTGATAGGGACCGTGCGACGTACCGAACGAATTGCACGGCGCAGGGCCGGCGCGGCCATCGGCGACTCGATGGCGCGCCGCTCCTCGGACTACCCGATCAGAGCTCTCCGCGCGGCCCGGTCTGGTGAGTCGACCGACCCTGGCGCGTTGACACGGCGCGCTCGCGAGTCCGGACTCGGCGCTGTGCCTGGCGGCAATAGCTGAAGCGAAGCTGGACACACGCCGCGCCTCCCTAGCTCGCCACTGGACGATGCCGCCGCTGCCGCACATCCTGGCGTGACATCGCGCGATGCGCAGAGGGCTCGATTTGCCAAGGCTGGCGCAGGCGTCCGAGCACATCACAACCAAGCGCCCCGGAGTTCCAACATGACGAAACGAATCGCCACAGTCCTGGGAGCAGCCGCGCTGCTGGCCTGCGGAGCGGCTCACGCTGCCCTGGTCAAGCAAGGCCAGTTCACGCTGGACACTTCCACCAACCTGGAGTGGGTGGACCTGACCGCGACGCAAGGCCTGTCCGTCGACCAGGTGCTGGGTGGCGCCGGCGGCTGGGTGAGCCAGGGATTCCAGTACGCCAGCTTCAGCCAGGTCGGGCAACTGCTGAACGACGCCGGCTACGTCGGCAGCACCGCCGACTATTCAACCCTGCAACTGGTCGCCGACAACACGTCTGCCAACGCCTTCCTGACCGACTTCGGGTCCACCTCGCCGCCCAACTTCACGTTCGGATTCATGTCGCCGTTCCCGTGCGGCCGCACCATCGGCGAGGACACCATGTGTACCGACTACGTGCAGATCAGCGCCAACGAGGCGGCCAACATGGGCTACGCCATCCCGGACAGCGGCCCCTTCGGCATCTCCGTCGGGCGCGACTATGTCGGCAGCTTCCTGGTCCGCGCGGTGCCCGAGCCTGATGCCTGTGCCACGATGCTGGCTGGGCTGGGGCTGCTTGCCGCGCTTGTGCGGCGCAAGCGGCGGGGCTGATCGGCGGGTGACGAGCGGCGTCTGCCGTGCCGCTTCGGGCCTCGGTTTCTTCGCCTTTTAACGCATCTTCCACGGCGTGATCGCCCTGGGCCAGGGTCGCTTCATTCGTTCGCAGAGCCAATGGCGCTGCCGTCGACGCGCGAGTCGGATCTACAAATACCGCCATGTGCGATCCGCACGCTGCGCAGTCTGCGCCCGATCTACAGCCGGCGTCCGGCTTGACCGAAAGCGGCCGTCTATTGACCCGACTGCCGAAGGATGCCGGGAGAATCCGCTCATCGGGCCGAAGCGGGCACTTCCCTGCAGCTTGAAGCAGACCACAATCGCTGCAATCCAGACATGCGGAATCGTGTGCGTGCGCGTGCGCGTGCGTCGTCGGCCAGGCGGCTATCCTGCGTAACACGGAACCCGCGTACCAGACAGTTGTGGCGGTGTGCCGCCAGGTAGCGAAGCCGCCACCTAGCGCTACCGCCTTATCGGCGACTGTCTCACTCCCGAAGTAAACGCTGTGGGACTGATGTTCTTGCGACGCGTTATCCTTCGAGGTACCAACTTCGCTTGCTCGACATGGCTCTTACCCCGTCGCAACGCCTTCGCCTCATGAAAGTTATCTCTGAACGCTTGGCTGAAGAAGACTACCAACTGATCGACACCACGCTGAAGCAGTTTGGCATGCAGCGGCAGGCCACGTGGTCGGGTGAGAAGTATGGCTATGTCTTAGCTATGGTCGAAGATGGACAAGACTCTGGCCTTATCGATCTTGCCGAACATGTAGGTTTTGAGTTGGAAGATTCGTCGCCGCCACGAGTAGAGCCCAGGTTTTGGCGCAATGACATGTTGAAGTTGTTTGTGTCGCATCTAGCGCGTGAACGAGTGAAGGCTGCCGAACTTCAAGAGGCGTTGCTGGACTATGGCATTTCGTGTTTTGTAGCGCATAACGACATTGAGCCGACGCAGGAGTGGCAGACTCAAATTGAGACAGCATTAGCAACGTGCGATACCCTGGTTGCGTTGCTGCATGAAGGCTTTCACGAAAGCAAATGGACTGATCAGGAGATTGGCTTTGCGATGGGCAGAGGGCTGCCGGTCTACTCCATCCGCTATGGCGCCGATCCGTATGGCTTCATTGGGCGTTTTCAAGCTTTTAACGCGGGGAGAAAGAGCGCCGCACAAATCGCCCGAGAACTGTTCGATTCCTACCGAAGGGACAAGCAAACTCAACCAAAAATGGCGAGCGTGCTCCTTTCGCTGTTCGAACAAAGCAGTTCGTTCGCGGAAGCAAAAAATCGAATCGAGTATCTTGAAGGTCTGGAGAGCTGGGAACCAACCTTCGCGGCGCGGCTGCGAAACGCAGCGGCAAGCAATTCGCAGATCTCCGGTTCATGGGGTGTGCCGGAAAGAGTTAATGTGCTTGCGAGGAAGTGGCGGCCTACATAGTCGTCGAACTGCCCCGACTTCCGGATTGCAGCCGCCACCATCCGAATGAACGCGGCGACAGGCAGGTGCTGCTGCATGACTGACGCGCACTAAGCCCGCAAGTACATCGTCAGCACGGGACGCAAATCAGGGAATGCCTCATACAGCAAAGAGGCGATTGCACTCCAGCGGGTCACCTTGATTGCTCGCGAGTTCCGGTACACGCCTGTTTCGACGCCGACAAGGCGTGGATTCGCTTTCGACCAGGTCTGCACCGTTGCGCGCATGTCAGCAATTGCCCAAACGCTCCCACCGCTGATGCCGCCCAAGTCGCCCGGGATATCGGCAGGAAGCCCCTGGCGGGTGCGAAAGCTCACAACATCGCCGTTCTGATCAAACAGCTCGTGATGCTGGGCATCCAGCAGAATGTGGCTTGCCTCGGAATAGCCATCGAGAGCCGATTTTGAGCCTGCATACGCACCCGTCCCGTACTGAAGAAGCTTCAGTTCGACAATCTCTGCGTCGTCGTTTGAAGTTGTCGACCACATGCCCGGAAAACCCAGCACCACGAAGTACGTAGACGCGAGGTCATGTGCGAACGACACGTCTGCGATTCTGATCGGACGCGTTAGGCCAAGTTGCTCGGCCTGTGACGGACTTAGTGGGTACAGCGCCACGTCATGGTAGTCACCGCCTACGTGGTCGCCAGACGCACCGGATAATAGCCATTGACCAGCCGCTGCGACGAACCGCCCAGATGCGGAACCAGAGAGCCCTACCGTCGCTCCGATAGATTGCGCCGCGCGGATTACATGTCCCGCGGTGACCACAAACGTCTTGTCTGCCACTGCGAGCAGCGTTCCGCTGCCGATCTGTCGTACGACTGGCATCTTTCCAGCGACGATTGCGACGAGCGACTCGGCTGCTAAAGAGGGAACACATTGGGCAATGACCCGGGCCAGCTGGGACTGCAGTTCGGCAGGGATCGGAGTCTGTGGCATCAAGCCAGTCTACCGGCCGCTGCGCTGAGGCTTCTAGACGTCAGCTATGCAGCGGCAGCAGTCTGTCGGCGCCCCGGCCCGCACGGCAAGTCCTGATGCAAAGCTGTCTCGGCCGGACACCGGCTCAACGGCATTCCGACGCTGGGCTGATCAGCCACTATCAAACGACGACGCGGGGGCGCCGGACCCTGCGTGCAAGGGGTGGGCTTCCCCTCGGAGTTCGGTAATCACGCGCCTGCATGTACTGGTGCTCGAGTCGGCGCCGTCATTGCTGGATTTTCAATGAACCGTTCTCCGTCAGCGACTGTTTCGGAAAAGGCCTCACCGCGAGACTTCATTCCATCGCGCCAATCGCGTGGCCCGCTCCGAAAGATTCAACATGAAGACTCGATCCACCACTACGATGTTCGTCACTGGCTTGTTCGCTTGCGTCTGCGCGACGATGCCGCCCCATGCCGAGGCAGCCGACGACGCTGCCCTGCGGGCCCACGTGCAAGCCTGGACGGCACTCAAGGCCAACGCCGGGCCCACGGCCGACATCACGCTTAGGATCGCGAACTCGCCCGCCCGGACCGGTCAGTTGTTGATCGGCCTCTACGATGCGCAGACGCCGTTCCCCGCCGAAGGCAAGCACCTGACCAACGCGATCGTGCCCGTCAAGGGTGCCACCAGCGACTTCACGTTCAGGGACATCCCGTTGGGTGTGTACGCGATCGCCGTGATCTGCGACGAGAACGCCAATGGCACGTTGGACAAACGATTCGGCATGCTGCCGGCCGAACCGCTCGCGTTCTCGAATGGCGCGACGGCAGGACTGGCGAGGCTGAGGCCGAGAGGATAGGGGCGTTTCTGCCGCTTTCTGAAACCGGGGTTCTGCGCCTGCCCGGCCGAGACGTCGAAGAGCCTGACGTCCTCTATTGGAAGCATAAAAGCGCTTCCACCGCTACTCCATCAGACTGCTGGTGGCGGATAGAAGAAAACAAAAAAGCGCCCGGGAGGGCGCATTTTTTCTAGCTGTCTGGCGGAAGCGGTGAGATTCGAACTCACGGGCCCTTGCGGGCCGACGGTTTTCAAGACCGTTGCAATCGACCACTCTGCCACGCTTCCTTCAGTCGTCCGGCGATTGTAGCGACCGCGTCGCCCGTGTCGCGTCCCCAGGCCGCCCCCCTCGCAACGCCGTCATCCTGCGCGCAGTCGCAGGATCCACGCGGGCGAATGCCGTCGCTCAGCCCGGCTTGCGCGCCTGCGCACACGCCACCTGGATCACCTCGCGGTGCCCGTCGTCCACCCGCACCGCGGTGAGCGCGCCGCCCCACACGCAGCCGGTGTCGGTGGACAGCAGCAGCGGGCTGTCGATCAGGCCCAACTGCGACCAGTGGCCGAAGGCGATCGGCGTGTCCTTGGTGAGGCGGTGCGGGTGCTCGAACCAGGGCAGCATGCCCGGCGGGGCCTGGCCCGGGGCGTCCTTCTTGAGTTCGTGCTCGCCGTCGGCGCTGCACAGGCGCATGCGCGTGAGCGTGTTGACGATGAAGCGCCAGCGGTCGGGGCCCTGCAGGGCGGCGTCCCAGCGGCGCGGCTCGTTGCCGTACATCACCGGCAGGAACGTGGCGATGTCGGGCGAGCGCAGCAGGGTCTCGATCTCCCCCGCGTATGCGAGGGTCTGCCCGGCGCTCCATTGCGGGACGACGCCCGCGTGCACCATCAGCCAGCCGCAGGCCTGGGCGGCCAGGCGGCGGTGGCGCAGCCAGTCGAGCAGGGCGTCGCGCTGTGGGTCGGCGAGGATCTCGGCCAGCGTGTCGCCCTTGC
>Ga0302279_10002810_pt1 | contig 22482 bp, 10 predicted proteins | sample III_Bog_N3_3_FD_194541 | JGI IMG/M metagenome (GOLD analysis project Ga0302279, IMG submission 194541) | Peat permafrost microbial communities from Stordalen Mire near Abisko, Sweden - III_Bog_N3_3 | ecosystem: Environmental > Terrestrial > Soil > Wetlands > Peat | place: Sweden: Abisko...
TGGCCAACCTGCGTGTGCCGGTACTGATCCAGGCGACGCCCGACCACGCGGGCAAGATGTCCATCGCTTTCCGCCGCGACAGCTTCTGCGGCAAGATGTCCATCTGCAACAACCTGCGGCAGTATGGCATTCCCTACACGCTGACGACGCTGCACACGGAGGCGCCGGACTCCGCGGAGTTTGCGGCGGACCTGAAGGACTTCTCCGCGACGTGCCGCGTGGTGCGCGGGATGAAGAACCTGCGCGTCGGCGCCATCGGCGCGCGGCCCACGGCCTTCAACACCGTGCGTTACTCGGAGAAGCTGCTGGAGCGCAGCGGCATCACCGTCGAGACGCTCGACCTGAGCGAGGTGATGGGACGCATCGGGCGCATGAAGGACAGCGACGATGCGGCGCAGGCCAAGCTGGCGGCGATCAAGAAGTACATTCCCGTCGGGGAGACGCCGGAGGCCGCGCTGGTGAAGATGGCCAAGCTGGGCGCGGTGATCGACGACTGGATGGCGAAGAGCGAACTGACCGTCAGCGCTGTGCAATGCTGGACCTCCATTGAAGAGTTCCTCGGCATCGTGCCCTGCACCGTGATGAGCATGATGAGCGAGAGCCTGATTCCTTCCGCCTGTGAGGTGGACGTGCTGGGCACCATCAGCATGTACGCGCTCACGCTGGCCAGCGAGTCGCCCAGCGCTCTGCTGGACTGGAACAACAACTACGGCGATGACCCTAATAAGGCGGTATGCTTCCACTGCTCCAATCTGCCCAAGCATTTTTTCAAGCAGGGCGTGAAGATGGACTACCAGTTGATCATCGCGGGCACCGTGGGCAAGGAGAACACCCACGGCACGCTGGACGGCACGGTGAAGGCCGGGGCGATGAGCTTTGCGCGGTTCTCCACCGATGACTTTGCCGGGAAGATCACCGGCTACGTCGGCGAGGGCCGCTTCACCGACGATCCGCTGAACACCTTCGGCGGCGCGGGCGTGGTGGAGATTCCGAAGATGCAGGATCTGCTGCGGTACATCTGCGAGAACGGCTTTGAGCACCATGTAGCGGCGAACTTCGCGACCGTAGCCGCGCCAGTGGAAGAAGCTGCGAGTAAGTATCTCGGCTGGTCGATGCACCGGCACTCGTAGAAACTTCAAACGCGAAGGTCGCCAAGGACGCGAAGCTTCGCGGAGGAACTGCAAGATGCTGCTGAAGAGTCTGCGCGAAGCGGTGCTGGAGGCCAACCTGGAGCTGGTGCGCCGGGGGCTGGTGCTGTACACCTTCGGCAACGCATCCGGCGTGGACCGCGCGCAGGGGCTGGTGGTGATCAAGCCTTCCGGCGTGGCGTATGACACTCTGCGCCCGCAGGACATGGTAGTCACCGACCTCGACGGAAAGGTCGTCGAGGGCACGCTGCGGCCTTCTTCGGACCTGGATACCCATACCCTCCTCTATCGCGAGTTCGCGGAGATCGGCGCGGTGGTGCATACGCACTCCGAGTTTGCGACCAGCTTTGCGCAGGCGGGGCTGGCGATTCCTCCCTTCGGCACAACCCATGCGGACTACTTCCACGGCCCTGTGCCGGTGACCGCGCCGCTGAGCGATGCGGCGATCGAGGGCGACTATGTCCACGAGACCGGCATGGCCATCGTGACGACGTTTCGCGGCGCCGGCATCGACCCCATGGCGGTGCCCGCGTGCCTGGTGGCGGGCCATGCGCCGTTCGCTTGGGGCCGCACAGCGAATGAGGCGGCGCACAACGCCGTGGTGCTGGAGGCCGTGGCGCGCATGGCGTATTACACCCTCACGCTGCGCGGCGAGGCGGCAGCGGTCTCGCAGGCGCTGCTGGACCGCCACTATCTGCGCAAGCACGGCAAGGATGCAACGTACGGACAGGAGAAGCGATGAAGCTGAGACAATCCATACTGGTCGCCATGTTGCTGACCACAAGTACGGCGGCTGTGGCCGCTGTAACCAAGTCCCCATGGGGCAAGACCGCGGAGGGAATACCTGTGTACCTCTACACGCTGAGCAGCGCCGATCTGACAGTGCGCATCACCACCTATGGAGCGCGCATCGTCAGCATCGATGCTCCCGGCCGCGACGGCAAGAAGGCCGATGTGGTGCTCGGCTATCCCGACGCCGCGCAGTATGAGAGCGACGCCAGCACGTACTTCGGGGCCATCGTCGGACGCTACGGCAACCGCATCGCGAAGGGCGCGTTCCGCATCGACGGCAAGACGTACCAGATTCCGCCGAACAACAACGGCAACGCGCTGCACGGCGGGCCCGCGGGCTTCAGCACCAAGGTCTGGACGGCGAAGGAGATTCCGCACGGCGTGGAGATGACGCTGGTAAGCCCGGACGGCGACATGGGTTTTCCCGGCGAGCTTACCCTGCATGTGCGCTACACCGTTGAGTCGGGCTCGCTGCACATCGTCTACAGCGCCACCACCACCCAGCCGACCGTGATCAACGTGACCAACCACGCCTACTTCAACCTCGCGGGCGACGGCAAGGGAACGATTCTGCCGACGCTGCTGATGATCGACGCCGACCACTATACGCCGGTCGATGCCGGGCTGATCCCTACCGGCGAGCTGGCGCCGGTGGCGGGAACGCCGTTCGACTTCCGCAAGCCAACGGCGATCGGCGCGCGGATTGACACGCCGAACGAACAACTCAAGATCGCCGGCGGCTATGACCACAACTTCGTGCTCAACAACGCCGGGCCGGGGCTGCATCTGGCAGCGAAGGCCGTCGATCCGGCGAGCGGCCGCTCGCTTACGGTGACCACCACTGAGCCGGGCGTGCAGTTCTACTCCGGCAACTTCCTGGACGGCACCAAGACCGGGAAGTTCGGCGGCAAGTACGCGATCCATGCGGGGTTCTGCCTGGAGACCCAGCACTTTCCCGACTCACCGAACCATCCGAAGTTTCCTTCGACGCTGCTGAAGCCGGGAGAGACGCTGCACTCGGAGACCGTGTTTACGTTTGGCGTGGAGCCGTAGGGCCCCGGCCTGGACCGCGGGGAGCACCGTAGGCTGCTGGCCGGCCTGCTGCCGTCGCTCAGCCTCTTCGCGTTGCTGTCGCTCTTTCTTCTCGCGGTCCTGGCGCTCGAGCTTTTCCAGCAGTTTGGCGACGGAGCCCTTGCGGCCGTGGTTCTCGGTGAACTCGGTGGGAGGGGCGAGCGGGCCCAGCTCGGGGTCCATCACGACCTCCTCGACGTAGGCCTCGGGGACGACTTTCTGGTTATTTTTCAACAGGTTGAGGCTGGCGATCTGCAGGCCGTAGAGCAACAGGCCGGCGCGGCGCGGGTCCAGGTCGTTGGAGGCGATGCGCTGCAGCACCTGCCCGATGGCGTGCTGGATGGCGCTGCGGTCCTCCGGGTTGGGCAGCTCGAAGGTGCCCTGCAGGCCCTGTCGGCGCTCCAGTTCCCGAATCGGGACGGGGCGGCGAATATTGTGGTGGTAGTAGCAGAAAGGCTCATTGCGCAGGCTTGGGCTGCCGCAGCGGACGCCGTCGATCTTGATGTGGCGGCACTGGTAGCGGGTCTCTTCGTCCGGCTGGACGCAGGCAAAGGATGTAGACATAGGCTCCCCCTCCCCCGGGGATTTTCTGGGTAAAGTTGGCAGAACATGGGGCTTAGGTCCCGACCCCCACAGGTCACGACCAGCGGCTCACGGTGGACAACGGGAGGTCAGGCTTGTGGCCCGGCGCAGCCTCGGTGTCTGGGATTAATTATATGAGGGCTGTCAAGAGGGGGAGGCGGAAGACAGGCAAAGGCAACTGCAAACGCGGAGGACGCGGAGGACGCAAAGGTACGCGGAGGAAGGCAAAGACAAAGACGAACGCGGAGGACGCAAAGGAAGAACGCAAAGGTCGCAGAGGTTACGCGGCGGGGTATGATTCTCCGCAAAGCAAACATTCGATTTGGTGTCACGGGCCCAGAGAGGGAGGGTGAGGATGCGAAACGTGGAACGGATGATGTTAGGAGTCGTGGGATTCATGGCGGTGATGGGGTTGGTGAGGCCGTCCGGTGCGCAGACGGGGGTGCCGCAGACATACTCGTACAGCGAGGACCCGGCGCTGTCCATCATCGCGCCGACGCTGGTGACGTTGCGCCGGGATGGGGCCAAAGAAATGGTGGACCAGGTGATTCCGCCGTCGCCGGGGCGGGACAAGGAGTATCACGGTCATATCCTGTATGACTTTGCCGCGCACAAGATCTGGACCCAGGTGCTGAGCGACCCGGGGATGCCGTGCTCGGTGATGACGTACACCTCGGCGACGGCGCCGCCGGAGTTTGATGTGATCTCCGGCGCGGCGGACCTGATGCAGGAGTTCACCGATGGCGGCAAGGTACAGTTCACGCCGGCGGGCGCGGAGGTGCTGAACGGCGTTCCAACAAAGATTGTGGAGGCCGCGACGGCGCAGGGCAAGGGCAGGATCTGGCTCTCGGTCCAGGGGAACTACCCGCTGAAGGTAGCGGGGCCCGGCCCGGACGGCAAGGAGCAGACGATCATCGAGGTGAAGCAGTTGAGCTTTGCGAGGCCGCCGGCCAGCGCGTTCACGCCGCCGGCGGGCTGCCAGGCGCTGGACGGCGAGGCCACGACGAACAGTGTGCACGTGGGAACTCCGGCGGCCGCGAAGAGCCCATGGAAGGTGACGGCGGCGCAGTTGCAGCCCATCGGCAACTACAACGGCAGGTGCCCGGCGCAGGTGAAGATGACGGGGACGATTACCACGGACGGGCCGGGGACGGTGTGGTATCAGTTCGGGGCGGGAACGCTGGGGCCGGAGCAGACGGCGAAGTTCGCCGCCGCGGGGACGCAGACGGTGAGCCACGTGTTCACGTTTGCGGTCGATCCCAAGTACGGCAATGACCTGGGCGGCTCGGCGTCCTTTCGCGCGGTGATGGAGGACACGGCGGGGGGACACACGGACTTTGGCACGTCATCCAACAACGCGGACTTTGCGGTGCATTGCGTGCGGTAGGGATGAGTTCTAAGGGCAAAAGCAAAAGCTTTTAACGCGGAGGGCGCGGAGGAAGAACGCAAAGGACGCCAAGGGTGGGCGCTACGGTGGAAGGACAGGGGGCCGCGCCCAACAGCGATAGACTCTGGGAGCGCGCGGGCGCGGTGCCCCAGTCATCAGGCAGTATCGCGCTGCCTGGGGAAGAATTCTGAGCACTTTTGCTCAGTTTTCACAAGAGACAACCGTACATTAGAGCAAAAAAACACACCACAGGGCGTATTATGTGCAATATTGTACAGATTCCCCGGGGGCTGTCCTGAGAAACTAAATGGAACCCCACTTGAGCGGTCGTTCGTGGAACCGCAACGCTGCAACTAATTCGAGCGACCTCTCCGCTTATCCTGCCTCCCGCGCAGAACTGGCGCAAACCGCCGGGAAGGGACACGAGAGATGACCGAAGCATCCACAGAGATATTCGATGCGGCATCCTTTCTGGCGCAAGCCGGTCTGGGACGAAGGGTTGTCATCATTAAGGCGAAGGAGACGTTCTTCACGCAGGGCAGCCTGGCGGACTGCGTCTATTACCTGCAGAGCGGGCGCGCCAAGCTGACGGTGGTGTCCACGGCGGGCAAAGAGGCGACCATTACGCTGCTGGTTGCGGGCGATTTTGTGGGCGAAGAAGCGCTGGTGGGCGGTGGCAGCCAGCGACTCTCCACCGCCACGGCGATCACCCAGTGCCGCGCGATGAAGATCGACCGCATGGAGATGGTCCGCGTGCTGCATGAAGAGCACGGGTTCAGCGACCTGTTTCTGAAGTTTGTGCTGACGCGCTCCATACGGGTGCAGGCTGACCTGGTGGACCAACTGTTCAACTCCAGCGAGAAGCGGCTGGCGCGGACGCTGCTGCTGATGGCGGAGTTCGGGCAGCCGGGCGAGGTGGAGGCGCTGATCCCGCCGATCACGCAGGAGACGCTGGCGGCGATGATCGGGACGACGCGTTCGCGGGTGAGCTTCTTCATGAACCGCTTCCGCAAGCTGGGATTTATTGAGTACAACGGGCGGATACGGGTACATAAGTCGCTGCTGAACGTGGTGTTGCACGACAAGCTGCCGGAGCAGGATTCGAAGAGGCCGGATATCCCGGAACCACCGCACGTGCGTTTGCGTGGGATCAAAGCGCGCCCCAAGGCAGTGAGCAAAACAGGGCAGAAACCCGGCCGGCAGGGTGGGATACTCCTCAAAGATTCTTGAGGAGGGCTTCGATGCAGAATCGCAGAGATAAGTTGCTTCTGGTAGACGATGAACCTTCGATCCGGCGGGTATTGTCGGCGGTGCTGACGCAGATGGGGCACGAGGTGCGCAGCGCGGAGGACGGGTTTGCGGCGCTGAAAGAGATGCACGAGTGGATGCCGGACATTCTGCTCTCCGACCTGAACATGCCGGGGATGTCAGGGTTTGAGCTGCTGAGCGTGGTGCGGCGGCGGCTGCCGGGGATTTATGTCATCGCGACCAGCGGGGCGTACTCGGGGGAGACCGTGCCGCACGGGATTGCGGCGGACTCCTTCTATGAGAAGGCCACGGGGATGCACTCGCTGCTGAGGCTGCTGGATGCCGCGCGGTCGCAGGTGGGGATACCGGCGCGGAGGAATGGAGCGACAGCGCCGATCTGGATCTCCCGCACGGCGACCGATCCGGCGGGCGGCCCGCACCTGGTGATCAACTGCCCGCAGTGCCTGCGCAACTCCACGCAGCGCTGCGCGGAGAGCCTGCTGACCGTACACCGCACCGAGTGCCTGTACTGCAAGGCATCGATCTACTATGCGATGATCCGTCCGATGGACGCGCGGAGTTCCCTGGACAATCTGCCGGGGCTGGGGCCGGCGGCATCTGAGCAGGTTGCGGGGTAGAGCATTACCCTGAGGCTGTATGCGCAACAGATAGGACGGGCTTACAGCCCTTGATCGCTCATTACTATAACCGGCTACCCAGGCCTGCGGCCTGGGCTGGGATATGGCCGCGCCTTTGGCGCTGTAAGGCAAAGCTCTATAGCAATAGCTCATCCGGTCTAGCGGCGCCACTGGTAGAGGACTGTCTGGTGGGTGATGTGGCTGGGCGTGGTGGTGGCGGTGAAGGTCTCGGAGTCGAGGTCCTGGAAGGTGGCGCTCAGACCGGCCATGTTGCCGGAGAAGAAGGGCGGCGGGCTGCCGGGCGTATGGGGTGCGGCGTCCGCGGTGTGGTCGAGCAGGCGGGCGAGGCGGGTGAAGGCGGGGCGCTCCGACCGCGCGGAGAAGCCGGCGACGGTGATGGCGATGCGCGGGGTTTGTGTCGCGGTAGGTTGGGCCACGAGCCGTTGAGCTGAGAGCAGTTGAGCCAGGGTCGCCGGGTCCGAGGCGAGCACGCAGATGCGGCCGCGCAGCGCGAAGGAGAGAGCGTGCGGGCCGGTCATCTCATAGGTTGCGCCGGTTATGCCGGGATGTTCGGTCCAGGTAAGACCGACGCCGCCGGTGGAGAGGCGCGGCGCGAGCACTGCGCGCAGCGACTGTTGCAGCGCGGCGGCGTCCCAACTGGAGGTGGACCAGAGCACCACCGCGGTATGCAGCGGACGGAAGACCGCGTCGCCGGCTTCGTCCTGCGCGGACGCAGCGGTTGCATAGGTAAGCATCGCCACGGGCGGCGCGGTGCGGAGCAGATCGCGCAGCGGGGCGAGCTCGGCTCCGGAGGACGGCGCGAGCAGGGGCGGCTCGTCGATGCGCTGCTCGAAACTGGCGTCGGTGTTGGAGTCGCCGGGGTTGGGCGTGGAGAGATCGGCAGCGGGCGCGGCGCGCGGATCGCGATAGCCGCCGGGCGCGCGGGAGAGCAGCTTGTCTTCGAGCTGCGCGAGAACGTCGCCGGTGGCGGGCGCGGCGACGGCGCGGTAGACGCCGGAGTCGGGCGGCAGGTAGTCGAGCAGCGGAGCGAGGTCAGCGGGCGCGGGCTGGGCTTCAGGGTCGGCGGCGAGCAGCACGCGTTCCTCGCGCAGGCTGTCCGGCGTGCGGTAGAGGTCGCTGAGCGCGGCGGTGTACTGCTTCATCTCCGTGATGTTCTGCTGCACCCAGTAGCTGCGGAAGTAAGGAGAGCGCACGAGGGCGGCGAGGTTGAGGGTCATGCGCAGGTCGGGACCGGGCGAAGGGACCGGCTGGGCGGCGGCGGCGCTCGAGTACCAGGCGTCTGTTGCGAGAGTACGGCCGCCGGGGTGCTGCATCAGGGCGAGCGCGTTGGCCAGCAGGTCCTCACGGGTGGCGAGCAGAAGATAGTCGCCGCGCACGGCGAAGGCGACGGTGCGGGTCTGGCCGGAGTCCGCGTCCTTCTGCGAGCGGACGTAGAAGGCGGTGTCGCCGGAGGTGCGCTGTTCAAACCTGTCGTGCAGCGCAAGCAGCGGCGTGCCGGCGGCGGAGGGCAGGCGGGTGATGTAGAGGAACTGCAGGTTGCCGATGTCGTACCACGCGAGCAGGCTCTGGCCTCCGGCGACCTGATCGAGGAACTTCGCGTCGGGCGCGAGGCCGGCGGTGGCGGCGAACTGGCTCTGCGCCTGGCCGAGGCGGTCAAAGAGCCGCGAGCGCGAGAAGGCGGCGTAGTCGTCGCCGGCGAGCCAGCGCTTCTGCTCGGCAGAGCCGGTCCAGGCGCGGAGCAGCACGCTGAAGTTGGGGGACTCGATGGCCAGCAGCGCGCCGGGCGGAGCGAAGGCGGCGAGCGAGGGCTGCGGCGCGGAGGTGAGCTGGAAGTAGGCGGTGGTGGCTCCAGCTGCGAGAGCGGCGAGCAGGCAGGCGAGCGCGATGCGGGGATGGCGGCGCGGCAGACGGAGCCAGCGGGGCATGGGGGAAGGCATCATGGCGTCTCCTTTGCCGTTGCGGCGGTGAGGCGCGGGCGAACGAGCGCGGACTGGGCGGGCGATTTGCTTTGGATGATGGGGCGGCGGGCGGCGTTCTGCTGCTGGAGATCGAGCCGGGACTGGAGGGCAGTGATGCGGAGGCTGAGGCTGGGTCGCTGCGCGGCGTCCGGCGTGAGCGCAGCGGCCGTCTGCAGATCGTCGATGGCGAGCGCGGTGTCGCCGAGGTGTTCGTCCATCACGGCGAGGGCGAGCAGGAAAATGAGGCGATCAGAAAATACAGGGGTCTCTCCACTCCGCGCTTCTCCACCCCAGCGAGCAAGTGCGCTCGCCGGGGACCCCGGTTCGCGCTCCGGTCGAGATGACACATCTGTGTTGGTGCTTGGTGAGCGCAGCTCAGGGTGGGCGGCGAGCAGCGGTGCGATGGCCACGCGGGCCTGCTCGTAGTGGCTCTGTGTACTCTCAGCGAAGAAGAGCTGGACGCGCAGGCTGTTGAGCAGATCGTCCGGCGCGATGGCGATGGCGGCGCGCAGCAGAGTCGCGCGCTGCGGCGGCGGAGCGGCGTTGGCGGCCGCGATGCGCGCATAGACGAAGTACGGCTGGCCAGCCTGCTGGGGCGTGGGCGCGGCGTTGGCGAGCAGTGTCAGCTCCGCACTGTCAAAGTGTGCGGGAGCGGAGAGACCGTGCAGGGCGGAGGCGGCCGCGGCGCGCGTGGAGTAGGGCGCGTCGTTGCTGGAGGCGACGGCGGTGAGGGAGGTTGCGGCATCGGGTTGGTGGAGCGCGAGCTGCGCGCGGCCGAGGCGGAGACGAGCGTCGGCGTTCCAGGGTGTGCCGTTGGCGAGCTGGGTGAGCAGCGGCAGAGCCTCGGCGGGGTGACTGGTGCGTTCCAGCAGAGCGGCGGCGGAGTCAAGATTTTCGTAGAGGTCGCCCTGCTGGGTGAGGCGGCGCAGCAGGTCGAGCGCGCCGGGCATGTCGGCGGTGGCGATGCGGGCCTCGGCGAGCGCGAGATAGTCGGTGGGGGTGAGCTGTTGCTGCTGAAGTTTTTGCGTGAAGACGAACTCGAGCAGCAGGCGGCTGTTGGCGAAGTCGCGTTGCAGGCGGAGGGTGTTGGCGGAGGCGGAGAGGGTGTCGAGCGAGGGTGCGGTGGTGGGGTCGGCGGTGAAGCTGTCGAGCAGCGCGGGCAGGCGCGACTGTTTGGCGGCGAGCAGGACGGCGATGGTGCCGAGCTCTTCGCTGTGGCGCTGCGTTGGCGGGATGGTGTCGAATAGAGTTTGGGCTTCGGCGGTGCGGTTGTGGTCGAGCAGCCAGTGCAGATAGGCGGTCTTGAGGGTGGTGAGCTGCGTGAGCGCGTCGTTGGCGTCGTCGTGGGTTGCAGAGGAGATCTGCGATTGGGCGAGGGCGATCTGGCGGCGGAAGAGAGCGTCGCGCTGCGCTGCGGGGAACCAGCTCTGTGCGGCGAGCTCGGTGAGCGCGGAGAGTTGGTCGGCGGCAGGCATCTCGCCGAGCAGCGAGAGAAGCCATTCGATGGCTGCGGGATTTTCTTCGCCCAGTGATCTGGCGGCGGATTGCAGGAGTTCGATGGTGCGGTAGTCGCCGTTCTTGCGGATGTAGGCGGTGAGGACGGCGTCCATGCCGGGCTTGAGCGTGGGGCCGAGCTGGTCGTGTTGGGCGTCCTCGGCGATGGCGGCGAAGCCGGTCCAGAACTCTTCGGGAACAGCGTCGAGGTCGACCATGGCGCGGAGTTTGGTGAGCGCGTCGCTGAAGGAGGCGATGGCGGGGTCGCGGCGGCCGGCGCTCCACAGCGCCTCGGCGATGGCGATGTCGGGCGCGGGATTGGTGGGGTCGAGTTCGATGACGTGGCGGTACTCAGCGATGGCGGCGTCGGGCTGGTGCGCGTCGAGGTAGGTCTGCGCGAGCGCGGTGTAGTTTTCGGTGTTGCTGGAGGAGAGTTCCAACTGCCCGGGCAGGAAGTCTTCGGGATCGTGGCCGGGCTGGGGCGCGAGAGTGAGGAAGAGGCCGTAGCGCGAGGCGAAGGGGAACCACGGGTCGCCGACGAGCTGGGTGCTGGTGTCGGGCTTCGTCGTGAGGCGTTCGCCGATGGTGGCGTTGCCGAGGGTGGTTTGGAAGGCGGCGTCGATGGGCGCGGAGGTGTCGCTGAAGTAGAGGCCGGTGAGGGCGGTGTTGGCGCTGCGCCAGACCGGGGGCGCGGAGGTGCGGGCGGCGATCATCCGCTGCGCCTGGTCCGCGGTGCCGTTGGCGAGCAGGAAGTTCGCGGCGGCGTCGGCGAGGGGGTCCTGCGCGGAGGCGAGTTGCAGCAGAGCGGCGGGGTCGCCGTGCAGATAGATTTCAAAGAGCCGCTGCTCCCACTGCTGCTGGCGATGGACGAGGACGAGCCGGCGCAGGTCGAGCGTCTCGCGCTGCGCGTTGCCGGCGTCGCGCCACGCGGCGGCAGCGAGAGTGAGAGCGTGAATCTGGTTATTGGTTTGGGCATTGCTTTGGGCGGGGGGTTGGGGCCGGGCCGCTGATGGAGTCTTCGCTGGAGCCTGGAGCTGCGCGGCGTAGAGATCGAGGGTCTCGGCGCGGGTGACGTTGTCCATACGCGCGGATTCGAGCGCGTCAAAGGGTTCGAGCTGCGCGGCGGCGAGCGAACCGCCGTGCAGCAGCAGGTCACGCCGCCATGCGGCCTCGCTGTCTTTCAGGCCGGCGCGCTGGGCGACGGGAATCCAGAGATCGGCAACCTGCTGGGGAGTGGCGGCGGCGTGTTGCTGGTCGAGCAGCGCGGCGAAGGCCTGTTTCTGATCCGGCGTGTAGAACTCGGCGGCGACGGCGGCGATCTGGAGCAACGCTGCGCGGTAGGTGGCCTGCGCGCGCTGCTGCCGCGCAGCGACGAGTTGCGCTCGCCACTGGCCGTCCGTGACGGCGGCGACGCCCTGTCTTTCGATCTGCTGCACGACCACAGAGGGCGCCGAGGGCGAGGTGCCGATGGCTTGCAACTGATGGGTGAGCAGAGCGACGGCTTCGGGCGCCTTGCGTTCCCGGGCGAGGAGGCGGGCGTAAGCGAGGACGCCAACGCTGTCGTCGGGGTTGGTGAGGAGGTCGCCGCCGGCGAGCTGGATGCCCTGCGCTGCGAAGGGGTCGGCCTGCGCGAGCAGGTTCCACTGCTCGAGCTGCTGGGTGACGCGGAACTGGTTGGCGGCAGCGGCGGGCCGGCCGTCGATCCACGCGGTCTGGAGGGCCTTGGCGGCGAGCTCCGGCCTGCCCTGGCGGGCGCGGGCCAGCGCGGCCTTCTCCATCCACTGCGGGTCGTTGTAGGTGAGCTTGTAGAGGCGGTCGTAGTCGGCGCAGGCAGCGTCAAAGGTCTGCGCGTGCTCTTCGAGGTCGGCGCGCGCGACGAAGAGATCCACGCGGTCGCCGCGTATGGCGATGGCGCGAGAGTAGGCAGCGAGCGCACCGGTGTTGTCCTCGAACTGCACATCGACGCGGGCGAGGTCGATGGCGAAGCGCGCGTCGCGCGGAGAGGAGGCGACTGCCTGGTTGAGGAAGGCGAGCAGTTGCGGCTCGCGGCTGCGCAGACGCGCGTAGGCGACGGCGCCTTGCAGGATGCCGTCGTCCTCCGGGAAGGCGGAGAGCAGCGCGAGGTGCTGGTCCATCGCGCCGGCGTAGTCCTTGAGGTTGGTGAGGGCGGGGATAAGACCCTGGCGCGCGAGCGCGATCTTGTCGCGGCGGTCGGACGGGGTGAGCGGCGCGGCCTGGAGCGCGGCGAGCGCAGAGGCGTAGAGGTCGCGCAGGCCGGCATCGTCGTGCGCGAGCGAGAAGCTCTGCGCCTGCAGGTTAAGCAGCTGCGGGTTGAAGGGGTCGGCGGCGAGCAGCGGCTGCAGCAGAGCGCGTGCGCCGGGGAAGTCTCCGCTGTGGTTGGACTTGTCGACTGCCTCCAGGGTGTAGTCGCGGGCGAGCGGAGGGTTGGCCTGGTGCGCGGCGGCGACCAGCGTGGCGACGGCGCGCTGCGGCTGTTTGTGCTGCCAGTAGAAGTCGACGGTGGCGCGCACGACGCCGACGATTTTGGGATTAGCGTTGTAGAGGGACTCGATGACGCGCTGTGCTGCGGCGAGGTCTTTGGCGTCCGCATACGATTGCGCTAGCTGGAGCTGGAGCTGCATCTGCTGCACGGGGTCGGTGGAGAGCGCGATCTCGCGCTCGAGGGCGGACTGCGCGGCGCGCGGGAGCTGGTGCTGCTGCGCGAAGTCGGCGTAGGCGGCGAGATCGTCGGCGGTGGCGGCGCGGGCGATGGCAGATTCCAGCAGCGGAGCGAGATCGTTGGGGCGATGCAGCGCGGTAAGGATCTCCGCGCGCAGGGAGAGCGCGGCGACGGAGGGTTGCGAAGAGACTGCGGCGGCGGTGGCCTGATCGACAATCGATGAGATCTGGGGACGAACAGCAAGGGTAAGCAGGCGGGCGCGGGCCTGGCCGTCGTCGTCGCTGTGGATGGCAGCGGCGGTGTACTCGGCGACGGCGCGGGCGTCGTCGCGTTTGGCTTCGTCGATGGCGCCGGCCTCATAGCCGAAGAGGGCGGGGTTGTGGAACTGGCGGCGCGCGGCGTTGATCTGCGCGAGCGCGTCGTCGAACTGGAAGTAGTCCCAGAAGACGGTGGCGGACTGCAGGTAGCCGTCGGGCGTGCCGGGATGGACGGTTGCCATGCGCCGCCAGAACGGCGCGGCCTGCGCGAGCTGCGCGCCGGCGTCGAGGTTGAGGCCGGCGGAGGTGCTGTCAGCGAGTATGTCGCCAATGGCGGCGAGGCGGTCGAGGCTGGTGGGGTCGGCGGCGGAGAGATGCTGCGCGATGGCGGCGGCACGCGCGGCGTTGGCGGGCGCGAAGTAGGCGAGCGAGCGGAAGACGCTCGCGGCCTGGTCGCCGAGGGTGGCGTCCGCAGGGTAGGCGTCGGCGAGCCGGCCGAGCAGCGGCGCGCTCTGCTCAAAGTGCGACCGCCAGAGGTCGAGTTCGGCGAGCTCGCGCGCGGCGGCGGGGTCCTCCTTCTGCTGAGCGGCATTGGGGACGAGAGCTTCGAGCGCGGTGAGTTCGGCGGTGAGCTGGTGCGAGCGGCTGAGGCTGTCAAAGAACTCGGCTTGCAGGTCGGAGGCCTCCTGCCAGTGTTCGCGCAGCAGGCGGGAGCGCGCGGCGGGGTCGGCGGTGGATTTGGCCGCGTAGGCGGAGAGCAGGTTGCGGGTGAAGGCGAGGTCGTGCGGGAAGCGGCGGTGCGCGTAGAGGTTGAGCTGCAGATACTCCTGCGGCCAGTTCGCGTTGACGTTGCCGAAGTACTGTTCGAGTTCGGTGCCGCGGAAGATGTCGACGACCTTGCGGCTGAGCAGGGTGAAGGCCTCGCGGCGCTGGCGGCGCAGGTAGAAGCGCGCGAGCTTGTCGTAAAAACTGGTGGTGTTGAAGCGGGCGATGGCGCGCTGATAGACCTCTTCCTCCTGCGCGTCGAGGTTGTTCTGCTGCAGGAACGCGGCGAGGCGTTCGTAGAGCAGCGGGTCGTTGGGGTTGCGGTCGAGCTCGCGGCGCAACACGGCGAGCGCCGCGGGCAACTGTCCGGAGGTGGTGAGGCGGCCGAGGTAGCGGTTGAGCACCTGGGTGTAGGCGTCGGCTGCGGCCGTGCAGCACGGCGTCGCGACGGGGAGCGTCAGCGACTGGCGCAGGAAATCCGCGGCGGACGGTTTGGGAGCGGGCTGGGCGTCGCTCGGCTCGGTGGAGCCATTGTCGTCGGTGGCGGGTGGCGAGGCAGGATCGACGGCGCTCGCGGAGGCGGTGAGCGGCATGCCTTGTAGGCCGGCCGCGAGTTCGGTGAGCAGGCTGTCGTAGAGGGCGAACTCCGCTTTGGAGTCGTTGGCGCGGGCGTCGGCGTCGGCGACGTCGAGGGCGATCTCGAGGCGCTCGGGCGCGTGCGGGAAGTCGGTGAGGAAGTGCTGCCCGGCGTCGCGCACGGCGGCGTCCTGCCCGTAGCCGAGATAGGCGCGGAGGAGTGCGGCGTGCAGTGCTGGGCGCGCGGCGGAGGCGGGGAAACGCCGGTCGAGCACGGCGAGCAGCTCGGCGGCCTTCTGACGATGGAAGTACGGCACGGCCTTCTGCTCTTCATCGTGGAACTCGGAGGCGGGATTTTGTGAATTCAGCCACAGCGAGAGGATGCCGTTGAGATAGCCGGGGCCGCGGTCCAGCGTCGTGATGTCTTTATAGAGCCCGAGATTGCCGGCGCCGAGATCCATCGGAGCATCAGGCGCGCGCAGCAGAAGATCGATCAGGCCGGTGAGGCCGGCCTCCTCCGGCGACTGCGGTGAGGCGTTGAGGCGGCCGGGTGTGGCGGCGAGCGCGAAGTAGAAGCGCGCGGCCTGCGGGTACTCTGCGGCGCGGTCGAGCAGGTTGGCGAAGGTGTAGATTTCGTCGGCGGACCACGGTGTGTGGCGGGCGTCCTTGCTCGCGCCGTACTCGGCGAGCGAGTTCAGCGCAGCGTCCCTGCGACCCAGCTGCTGGTAGCAGGCGAAGAGTTTGGTGGCGGCGACGAGATCGTCGGGATTCTGCTGCAACCTGGCGCGCGTGGCGGCGAGAAAGGCGTGCTGGGTGTGCGTGGCGCTGAGCAGCTGAAAGTAGGTGGCGACGAGATCGCCGGGCCAGAGCGGCTGCCAGGCCTGGTCAAAGAGCGTGAGAGCGCGGGCGGTGGCATCGGGCGTGCCTTGGTCGAACGCCAGCAGAGCGGCGGCCTTGAGCGGGAGGACCGGGTCCTGCGGGAAGGCGGACTTGTAGTCGTCGATGGCGCGCTGGGCGTCGTCGAAGCGGCGCAGCGTTAATAGTGTGGTGATGAGGTTGGCGCGAACGGAGGGCTCGGCGGGGTAGCGGGCGAGCCACGCGTGGTAGATGGCGAGCGTGGCATCGTCGCCGAGCGCCTGATCGCGGGCGACCGAGAGCGCGCGCGGGAAGGTGAGCCACGCGGGCTGCTTGTCCGCAGGGAGGAATTTCTCTGTCGGTGTGGAGGGCTGCGCGGCGGCGGCTTCGAGGGCGGCGATCTCCTGCGCGCCGAGGTTGCGGCGGTGGTAGAAGCCGGCGAGCTGGAGGTTGGCGGATGCCTTGTCGGGTGCGTGGGCGACGTAGGCCTGCCAGTCCTGCTCGGCGGCGGGGAAGTCCAGCGCCTGTTCGTCGATGTGGGCGCGCAGGGCGAAGAGTTCGGCAGTGGGTGTGGCGACGACTAAAGTGTCGAGTTGTCTGCGGGCCTCGGCGGGGGGACGCGGATAGAGCGCGCGCAGGCCGGGCAGCTCCATCGCGCGGTAGAGCGCTGCTTCGATGGCGGAGTCGGAGACGGCGGATTGCAGCCAGGGTTCGAGCTCGGCGCGGGCGGCGAGCGCGGCGAGGGTGAGTGTGGTGATGCAGAGGAGCGTGGTGGTGAGAAAGGTGCGGGCGGTTGGGGTGATGCGGGCGGCGTCGGGGTCCTTCGACTCCCCCTCGACGCGCTTCGCTTGCTCGGGGTCGCTCAGGATGACAGAGATTTTGTTGTCAGGGGATGACATCAATGCGCACCTCCTGCGAGCCGACGTTGTGCGCGATGTCTTCCGCGGTGACGGAGAGCGTGTAGCTGCCGGGGGCGAGTGTGGCGGGGATTTGCAGCTCGCCGAGGCTGGCGGCGGCGGCGGTGTTCCAGTGGAGGTCGGTGACGCCAAAGGCCCCGGCGGTGGGTCCGGCGCCCTCGAGCCGCGCGGTGAGGGTGCGTGTGCTGGCAGTTGCACCGGCGCGGATGCGCATGACGTCGCCGCGATGGAAGCGGGTGCGGTCTAGCGTGATGCGCACGCTGGGCGGCGTGGAGGCGATGACGAAGGTCTTCTGCTCGGCGTAAGTGTTGCCGCGCGCATCGCGCAGGATCAGGCGGACGGTGTAGCTGCCGTCCTGCATGTCGGCGGGAGCGAGGAAGCGCGTCTCCCAGAGATGGTCGGCATCGGGGCCTTTGGTGATGTCTTCGGAGGCGAGGTGGCGCAGCGGTTTGTCGAGCCCGAAGGGGAAGAGCGCGATGACCGAGACGATGGAGGGGTCAGTATGGACGCGGAGGACGGGGTCGCCGGGGCGGATGATGCGCGGCCGCAGCAGAGCGCGCGGCACGGCGAGGAACGAGGTGTAGGGCGTGACGAACTTATAGCGGCGGGAGAGCGCGATGATCTCGTCGATGGCGGCGCGGGTCTCGCCGTCGCGGGCGATCTGTTCGAGCAGAGCGTTGACGCGGGCCTGTGCCCACAGGCGCGGCAGCTGCGGGTGGCCGAGCGACTCGGAGGGCAGGTCGATCGTGGCGGATGCGTTGAGGCCGTTGCTGCCCTGCGCGGTGAAGGCGACGTGCTGCGCCGGCGTTGCGTAGTCGCCCACCCAGGCGGCGATGGAGCCGGCGTAGACCGAGTCATCGAGCGGATAGACGGTGTGTACGGCGGCGGGTGTGATCTCCAGATGCAGGCCGGAGACCGGGTGTGAGTTGCTGTGCGCGAGGAAGGCGCCGAGCTTGGGCTGGACGGGCTCGGAGGAGAGGACGTTTTCGAGCAGGCCGTCACTTTGGGCGAGCAGGCGCAGCAGCGGCAGATTGGCGTCGTCGCCGACGGCGAAGATGTTAAGGCGCGGATGCGTGGACTGCTGCCACTGCTGTGCGTAGTTAGTGGCCAGCTTGCGCGTGAGCACAGTCGCGCCGCGGTCGGAGTTGCCGTCGGTAAAGAGATAGAGGGAGGTGTTGGATGTGGAGGCCTGGGCCAGCGCCGCGGTAAGGGCCTTGCCGAGGTCGGTGCCCCCGCGCAGACGGCTGGACTTGACGAACTGCAGCGCCTGCTGCACGGCGGCGGGAGTGGCTGCAGTGGGCGCGGACTGAAAGCTGGAGACATCCTGATTGAAGAGGATCAGCGAAAAGGTGTCGGCGGGCTGGAGGCTGAGCAGCACGGCTTCCAGCGCCGCGTAGCTGCGCTCCAGCTTGTCCCACTGCATGGAGAGCGAGGTGTCCAGCATGAGGACGACGTTGCGCGGGGCGGACGGCTGCGAGGGCGCGGGTGCGACTGGTGCGATGAGGGTTTGCGCGAGGAAGAAGCCGGGCTCGGAGATAGTCCCAACTGCGGGTCTCTCCACTACGGCGCTGCGCGCCTCCGGTCGAGATGACACATCATCAGCAGGCGAGGCCAGGGGTGCGTGCGGGTTGCGGAAGGTGGAGACGAGCAACGTGTCGGCCGCGGCAGGGTCGAGCTTCCAGGTGGCGCTGAGGTCTTCGTCCAGCACGACGTTACTGCCCTCCCATGCGCCGAGAACGGTGTGCGCGTCCTGCTGCTTGAGTTGGAGCGGGTAGGCTTTGCTGGTGAGTTGAGCGTTGGTGAGCGGGTTGGCGGAGTGGAGCTCGAAGTGGATGCGCAGGTGGGCGGCGGTCTGCTGCCGGTACTGCGCGGGCTGGAAGGGAAAGAGGAAGTTCTGCGCGAAGCGGTCGACGCTGAGACGCTGGTGGTACTCGAGCTCGAGGCGCTTGGTGCCGTAGGCGGGGATGGGGGCGATCTTGGCGGTGAAGGTGGAGTCCGCCTTGGGGTCGGAGCCGTCGCGCTCGCCGGCTTCGAGCAGGCCGGGATCGATGGCCTGGGCGCGGGCCTCGGCGTAGACCTCGGCGGCGCGCTTGCGTTCCAGGATGACGGCGGGGATGCGCACCGGGCCGTCCCAGGTGGCGAAGTCCGAGACGGTGCTGCCTGCGGGCAGCGCGAAGATGTAGGTGCCCTCCTGGATGGCCGGGCCGTGGTTGGCGAAGATCTGCGTGACGGTGACGCGGGCATCGCCGTTGTCGATGACGATGTTCACGGTCATCTCTTCGAGGGAGAGCACGGCGGGGTCGGGCTGGTCGGCGTCGGCGGGGAGCAGGACGCCGGACTGGGCGTGGGCTGCGGGGGTGGTCGCAAGCAGGATGAGGGCGACGAGGCAGCGGCGAAAGAAGCTGCGGCTCTCTCCACTCCCCCCTCGGTTCGCTGCGCTCTCTCGGGGTCCGGTCGAGATGACACAGACACATCTGTGGTGAGGCCTGATCATGGCAGCCTCGCTTCGGCGATGCGGACGATGCCGTTGGCGGTGCCGATGTAGAGCTCGCCGTTGCGGGCGGCGAAGGCGGTGACGTTGCGCGAGGGCAGGCCGGCGGTGATCTGCGTCCAACGACGGTTGGAGAGGCTGTAGACCAGCAGGCCGTCGTCGAGCGAGCCGGCGAAGACGTGCTGTGCGGTGCGCAACAAGGCGTTGGGGTTGATGACCGCGTTGGGTGCGGGGTTCTGGGACGCGACGACGCGCCCGGCGGCGTCCATCTGCACCACGCCGCCGCCGTAGGTGCCGACGAACCAGAGGTCTTGTTCGCCGAGTTGGTCTCCGCTTTGAGGAACGCGGGCGATGGCGGTAATCCAGTTGCGCTGCAGGCTGGAGTTGCGCAGCGTGACATTCTGCAACACGGTCTGGCCGTCGAGGATGGAGACGCCGCCGAGTGTTCCGGCGAAGACGCGGGGGCTGTCCGGTTCTGCGGATAGAGCGTAGACGTGGTTATTGGCGAGGCCCTGAAAGGTGTAGAGGCTCTGCGCGCCGGACGCGGTGAGGAAGGTAAGGCCGGCGGGCGTGGCCAGCGCGGTGCCGGAGCGGGTGAAGGCGATGTCGGTGATTTGATCGGAGACGAGGCCGTCACGGCGGGTAAGCACCTGGCGGGCGGTGGCGCGCTGGGCGTCGAAGAGGACCAGGCCGTTGGCGGTGGCGACGTCCATGGTGTGGCGCTGGGGGTCTGCGACGATGCGGTTGATGCAGAAGACGTGCTCGTCCTCGATGTGGCGTGCGCGGTTGGTTTCGAGATTGAGGACATCGATGCCGCGATCAAAGGTTCCGATCCAGAGACGTCCGTCGGGGGAGAAGCTGAGTGCGGCGATGTCGTTGTCCGTGAGCTGCTGCGGCGGAGCGGAGAGGATTGTCTGCCACGATCCGGCGGCGTCGCGACGGCGCAGGCCGTTGGTGTCGATGGCGAAGAGAGTGGTGCCGCTCGAGAAGAAGCGGGTGGGGGTGGTGGGGATGGTCGGCGCTAAAGGCGAATACAGGGGTCTCTCCACTTCGGCGCTGCGCGCCTCCGGTCGAGATGACACATTTGTGCTGGCGTGGGGGTCGAGGGGGACGGCATGGACGCCCTGGTCAAGAGTGGCAATGAGCAGGCTTGGGCCGTCGAGCGCGATGGCGTGGGCGAAGAGGCCGGGGGCGAGCACGCGGGCTAGATGGCCGTCGGTGATTTGCGCGACGCCGAGCGGCGTGGCGACGAAGACGCCCTCGGGACCGATGGCGATGTCCTCTACGAGCGGGTCGGGGAGGTTGTCGCCCGGACCTATGGCGTCGAGCTGTCCGGCGTGCCAGTGGAGGACGCCGCGTGCGCAGGTGCCGATCCAGAGATCTCCCTCGCCGCCCGCGAGCGCGGTGACGGAGACCTGCGCGAGCGCGGGCGAGAATTGGCGGAGGGTCGTTCCGTTGTAGAGCAGCAGGCCGGCACGGCGGGTGCCGAGCAGCAGATCGCCGGAGTCGAGCGGGAGGACGGCGGTGATGTCGCTCGCGGCGGGGTCGGCGGGGAGGAGCTGCTGGATAGGCTGGTTCGGATCGGCAGAGATCAGCAGCAGGCCCTCGCCGTGGGTTGTGGCGAGAAGCAGCGGAGTGCCCGTCCCGCGCAGACGGCCGGCGCGCAGCGCGACGATGGGTGCGGGCGGGAGTTCCGGGCCGGTGCGCAGCCAGCGGGGATTGCCGAGGGGCTGAGCAGACTGGTTGTTATAGATAGCCAGCCCGCCGGGACCGGCGAGGTAGAGCTTGCCGGCAAAGACGGCGCCGGCGGTGAAGGCGCCGGTGGGAGCAAGCGGCTCAAAGGTTGGTTTGGGGCCGGGGTCAGAGGATTGCGGCAGGCGGGTGAGGGTGAAAGCGAGGTTGCCTTCGTCCGCGACCTGGCGGCGGAGGGCATTCAGGTTGCGACGGATGCGGTAGATCGCAACACAGGTGCTGGCGATTCCTGTTAGGAGGAGAGCGGCGGCGACACCTGCGGCGACCTTGCGCATGGAAGTTTGCAGAACCTAGACACGCTAACGTAGCACGAGCCGGAGCGTGTGGGCTGTGCAATTTTTTGCGGGTGCGACTCAAGCATGTTTCATCATCCCCGGTGTGGGTTGGCGGGCCGAGCCAACAGCAGATCCTTCGCTACGCTCAGGATGACAATTTCATAGAGCAACGATTTGTGAAACACGACTAGTTAGTGGGCGGCCTCGACTTCAAACTGCGCGGGGGCGGCGGTGGCGTGCACATCGGGGTTGTAGTACTCGTAGACGCGCGACTCAAAGGTGTGCGCGTGGATGGGGTATCTGGCGTGCAGACGGAAGGTCAGCGTGACGGTCTGGTTGGGGCCGAGGGCGTTGAAGTAGAGGATGGCCTGGGTCGCAGTCTGGGAGAATTTTTCTAAGCGGCCGGCGGGCTCGGCGGCGGTCTTCTCCTGGAAGGTCTGCAGGTCTTCGCTGAGCAGGTCAAAGCCTGGCGGGATGCCGAGGTCGACCATCACCATGTTGGCGGTCTTGCCGGTGTTGTTGCGGATGGTGGCCGTTGCGGTGGCGAGGTCGTTGGCCGCGAGTTCGGTGCGGTCGTAGGCGACGTCGATGGATAGAATTTCGTTGGCCGGGTGCTGCTCCCAAGGCAGGAAGTAGCTGCCCGCGACCTGATAGGCGAGACCGCCGGTGCCTGTGAAGCGGACTTCGACTGTGTTGGTGGTTGCCGGCAAGGGCGAAGACTTTAACGCGGAGGCCGCGGAGGTTTCGCGGAGGTCGCGGAGGGGAGCCTGCACGGGAAGCACGAACTGGTGGAAGAGATCGTTATTGTCGGGGGTGAGCTGAAGGGACTCGACGACCTTGCCGTTGAGCAGGATGTCGGCGGTGCCGCGGACGTCCGCGCCGCTGGACTCGGAGGCGAGTACGAGCGCGCGCAACGCCATGATGGTGGCCTGGGTGCTGCCCCAGTTGCCGCTGGCTCGCTTGGTGGAGGTGAGGTACGCGAGCGCCTTGCGGGTGATGGCGGGCGACTGTCCCCACTTGAGCAGCGCCTGCGCGGCGAGGCCGGTGGTCTCGACGGACGCGCTCTCTCCGCTGGAGTAAACGCTGGTTTCAGCGGCGGACCAGAAGACCTTGTCGTCCTTTTCGGTGCGGGCGTCGAGGAGGAGCTGGAAGATGCGCGCGGTGAGGTCGCGGTCTTTGTTGTCTGCTATAGCGAAGTTGGCGAGCACGGCGAGGGTGTAGGCGTCGGGGTGGCTGTCGAGGTGAGACGCGATGTAAGCGCGGGCCTTGTTGACAGCGGGGCCGTGGTAGCCGGTGTCCGCCAGCGACCAGGCGAGGTAGGCCGTGATGCGCAGCACGTCTGTGTTGTAGCGGTTGGTGGCGCCTTCGTTGATGAAGCTGGTGTCGGGCTTCCAACTGCCGTCGGGCTGCTGCTGGGCGGCGAGCCACTCGCTGGTGCGCGCGATCACTTTGGGGTCTACGTCGTAGACCTTGGACATGTCGCTGAACTCCATGAGGCCGTACGCGGTGAGGATCTTGTTGGCGGGGGCCTGGCCAAACCACGAGAAGCCGCCGCCGGGGACCTCAAAGGTGAGC
>Ga0302279_10002813_pt1 | contig 22479 bp, 13 predicted proteins | sample III_Bog_N3_3_FD_194541 | JGI IMG/M metagenome (GOLD analysis project Ga0302279, IMG submission 194541) | Peat permafrost microbial communities from Stordalen Mire near Abisko, Sweden - III_Bog_N3_3 | ecosystem: Environmental > Terrestrial > Soil > Wetlands > Peat | place: Sweden: Abisko...
GGGGGGGGCACATTTTTGAACATACGACTGTTTTCAATCCGACGACGACGGCGACGACTCGTCAAACTCCGTGCGGGGGCGCGTGCGTAGTACCCGGCGGGGCGGGCCCAGTGCGGGGTGCGCCGGCCCCGCCTGCCAAAGCCCCCGCACGCCCGTCGGCGGCCCGGCGGGCGTGTACACCCGCGACTCGGGCTCAGTGCTTATGTCCGCGTACCGTCCGAGGCGTGGGCGCCCGCGCGGCGGCCACACCATTGTCTCATGGCGCACCGTGTGCGGCCCCTCGTCCAGCGGGGACAGCCGGACGGGTCCCCGTAGCATGAGGGACCGCCGCGCCGCCGCGCGCGCGTTGATGGCGGCCAGGGACGGCGCGGCGGCCGCTGCCGCGCGCGCGGTCGCCGCGCGCGACGCGGCGACGACGGCGCGGATCTGCCCCGCGACGTCGGCGCCCGTGAACGGCGTCCCCAGCTCGTCCAGGTCCTCGGCGACGGGCGTCACGCGCTGCGGCTCCGGTGTGTGAAACGACGGCTGCCGCATCGCGTGCTTGCGCGCCTGCCCCGCCACCTGTGCAATGGCAGAGGGGGGGCCCCCCGTCGTCAGGCCGACGCCGGCGCGCGGGAACCGCGGCGGGACCCCGCTCGCGGCCGCGTTCGTCGTGGCGATCACGGGCAGCGACGACGCGTCGCGGCCGACCGTCGCCAGATCCCCGTGCGCCGCCGAGTCGCGCGCCTGCCCGAGCCGCGGGCCGCGGCGCGCCCACGTGAGGGGGATCCCCGCGCGCACGTCGACCGTGCCCTGGTGCGCGGCGGCCGTCGGCCGCGAGGCGTCGTAGTTGGCGCCGATCGTCGGCGTACGTTTCACGTCCTCCGCGCGCGCGGCGAGCTGCGCGTGGGCGGCGTCGGCTTGCGCGCGCAGGGGATTGCGCTCCGTCCCCGGCGGCGTCGACGCCCGACGGGTCGGGATGGACGTCCGGCCGCGCACGGTCGCGGACTGCCCCGACGGCGGCGGGTCCGCCAGCGGCTGCGTCGAGATGTGGGCGGACGGGTCCACCGCCGCATCTGCCTCCAGCTGCGTCACGGTCCCCAGTGCGGCGTCCGCGGCGCGCCCGTGCTCGGACGCGCGCATGGAGGTCCTCACGAATCCGGCGCGCGCCGCCCGCTCCGCCGCGGGCGTCGCGTTCGGGTCCACGGACGTCCGCTGCATCGCCTGGAAGTCCATGTGCCGCATCACGTCCATCATCGCGGCCGCGGGCGTCGCGGAGTCGGCGGCGATCGCGGCGTCCCGCGCCGCGGCACGGGCGCCGTCCTCGTGCAGCGTGCCCGGCGTGGGCGCGGTGCCCACGACGGCCGCGGCGTCGCGGCTGTTGCGCGCCGCGGCGGCCGCGGCCGCGGCCGCATAAAACGCGTCAGGGACGACCGGCCGCCGGTTGTGCGCCCACGCCGACTGCGCCGCGGTCGCGCGGCCCTGCGCCGCGGTGTTCGCGGCCAGGCCCGTGCCCCCCGCCGCCTGCGCGTCCCGCGTGTGCAGGACGCGCATGACGTTCGCGCGCGCGCGGTCGCCGCCGGGGGTGCGCGGCCCCCCCAGCTGCGCCGCGGATTGCAGGGCGTCAGGCGCGCCGCGCCGGCCGCCGCCGCCGCCGCCGCCGCCGCCGCCGTCGTCGCCGTCGTCGCCGCCCGCGCGGAGGGCGGGGGGCAGGTCGCCGCCGCCCTCGGGCCCCGCGGCGACGTGCAGGTTGGCGCCGCGCGCGGGCGGCGGCGGCGTCGCGCCGCCGCCGGGCCCCCCGTCGACAGGGGGCACGCCCGGCGCGCCCGCCACGCCCGCGGCGCCCGGCGCGCCCGGCGGCGCCGGCGGCGCAGGCGGCGGCTGTGGAGGCACGCCCGGCGCGCCCCCTGGCCCCGCTGGGAGCGTCGCTAGGTGCAGCGTCGTCACGCGCTCGCGCAGGAGGTTGTCCAGGATGTTCGCGGCGAAGGCGGGGGGCACGTTCTGCCCCGGCGCGCCGAGCCCGAGCCCCGCCTCCAACAGCTCCTTCTCCAGCGTGATGTAGTGCAGCGCGGTCTCCCAGTCGGGGGACGCCGCCCCCGCGCCGGGCGGCGCGCGTGCGATGTACGTTGAGATCTGCCGCTGCGCCGTGTCGCCGAGCGTGCGCAGCGCCGCGGTCGCGTCCGCGGCGCCGGGGCCCCCCCCCGCCGCTGCGCCTGCGAGCGCGCGCACGGGCCCCAGCAGCCCGCGCGCCGCCGCGACCGCCGCGCCGCCGTCCCCCGTGTGCAGCGCGTCCACGAGCGCGTTCAGCCCGGCGAACGCCGTCGTCGCGAGGGACGCGCCGGGGGCGGCGCCCGGAGCCGCCGGCGCGCCCGCCGGCGTGCCCGGCGCACCGCCCGGCACCGCGCCCGGCGGCGGCACCTCCGCCTCTGGGGGCGCCGTCTCCGCCTCGCGCGCCGCGAACCAGCCGTCCACGACCGCGCGCTGGTGCCCCGCCTTGATCGCGTTGCCCGCGGGGTTCGTGAACGCGAACGGGATGTGCGCGTCGGAGTACGGGATCCACGTGCGCGGGACGCGCGGCGCGGGGGGGCGCCCGCCCCGCGACACCCCCAGGCCGCGGTCGCCCACGGAGTTGTAGCCGACGTCGACGCCGGCGTCGTTGGGGAACGCGGAGGGCAGGCCGCGGGGGCGGACGCCCACGCGCCCCCACGCGTGCACGCGCCCCGCGCCGTCCTCCTCCTCCTCCGCGGGGAGGTTCGCGCGGACGCGCGTGAGCGCGTTGGACACGCGCACGCGGACGGTCCGCGGGCGCAGGCCGTACCGCCCCGGCGCGGGCGTGCGCCCCGCGCCGTAGATGCGCGACGCGTCCGCGCCGCCGACGCCGGTCCCCGCCGCGTCGCGCGCGCCCGGCTCGCCGTCGTCGTTCGCGTCCACGCGGCCGTCGTCCCGCGGCCGCTTCGATGCGCGCGCGACGCCGCGCTTCGCGAGGCCCGTCGTGGTGTACGCGGACACGCCGCCCTGCGGCGGCAGCCGGCCGCCGGACACCGGGCCTTGCTTTGCGTCCGCGCGCTCGTGCGCGGCGTTGTACTCATACACGAACGTGTACGGCACGACCAACGACTCCTTGTACGACTCGCCCGCTTGGACGATCGTCGCCAGCGCGGCGGCGCGCGAGCGTGACGCCGCGTTGACGTGCGCCATCACGATACGAGGGGGGGGGGCACGGGGGGGAGGGGGGCAGGCGTGCGTACGCGGGCTGTGTGCGGTGTCGGGCGCAACTGCTGGGGCGCCCAACTCCGCGTGCGCCCACCTCCGCACCACACCCCGGACAGTAACCGCCGTCTGTACCCATGGACGACATCCTCGCCGCCCGCGCGCGCGCGGTCGCCTACAACAGTGATGCCGCGCTTGCGCGCGCGGCGCCGGTGCTGTCCGCGCTGTCCCACGGCGCGGGGGGGCCCGCCGTCGACGCGGTGCGTGCGGCCGCAGATCGGGTGGCGCGCGTGCGCGCCGCCGCGACGCACGTCGCGGACGCACACGCCGCAGCCGCGCGGGGGCATAAGCGCCCCCGCCTGTCCGGCGGCGCGGTGACGGGGCCCGTGACCACGGGCGTGTACGTGGCGCCGCCGGCGCCGCCGCCGCCGATCGACCCGCGCGTCGCGTTCGCGGGCGCGCGCGACGCGTACCTCGTGCGCCCCCCCAACACCCTCGACGCGCCGGGGGGCTGGGCCGCGGTGCTGATCACGGACACGCTGAAGGTGTACCGCGCCGCGGGGGAGCCCGGCTCCACGCCCGACCGCCGCGTGCACCTGCTCGTCGCGGCGCGCGGCACCGCCACGGAAGAAGACGCCGCCGCAAACGGCGCGCTCGTCGCGAGCACCCTCGTCTCGTCGCCGCGGTACAAGAAGGACGCGTCCGCGTTCGCGGGCCTGCTCGCACGCGCGCCGCCGACCGCCGCCACGTATTATTTCACGGGGCACTCGCTGGGCGGCGCGATCGCGCAGGCGCTGATTCGCGACTTCGCGACCGGGGGCGGCCGTGGGACGGGGGGGCCCGGCCTGGACCCGCGGCCCGGGCAGGCGGCGTACTTCAACTCCGCGAACCAGCCGATCGATCTCGTCGCGCCGCTGCCCGGCGCCGCGTTCTGGTACGCGGACGGCGACCCGCTGGGCGCCGCGGCGGCGCCGTTCTGGACCGCGGGCGGCCCCCGCGCCCCGCAGATCATCGTTCCCCCGCACCGCTCGCCCCTCGACGCGCACTCATGGTCGTCGTTCGAGGGCGTGCTCGGCAGCAGCGCGGCCGCGACACGGCCGCACCCGCACCCGTCCGCCGCGGGGTCAGCAGCGGGCGGCGGCCGCGTGCCCCCTGCGTACACACCCCCCGGGGGCGTCGCGGCGCCGCCGGGCCGCCGGGCGGACGGCCTCCGCGTCGTCGTGCCGGGCGCGGTGCCGCTGGGCCCCCCGCGGCCGCCGGGCACCGGCTCAGGCGACCTGTCCGACGGCGGCACGCCGTCCGTCTACGAATCCGCGCTGCTGCTGACGCCCGCGGGCACGTACGCCGCGGGCGTGAACAACGTCACGACGTCGCTCGCGACGCGCGCCGCGCTCGCGTTCTACAAGGTCAACGTCGTGTCGGTGCTCCCGCCGCTCGTGGAGGCGGCGTTCCGGCGCATCGTCGCGGCGAACGGGGGGAAGGCGATCGGGTCGGGGCGCCCCGACTGGGATCGCCCGGTCTGGAGCACGCCGCCCCCGCTAAACAAGGCTCGGAAGCTGAGCGGCGGGTCCGCGGCGTCCGCCGCGGCGCACGCGCACGAGCCGGAGGCGGAGCAAGCGTCGGTTCCGCTGTCGGACGGCGACATCAAGACGCTCGTCCCGGGCGCGCGCATCTTCACGTACCCCGAGCTCGTCGCGGCGGCGAGCAAAGGCGGCGGCGGCATCGACGGCTTATTTTCAAACAACCGCGGCCCGCTCGTGATCCTGTTCCTCACAGAATCACACACGAGCGGGCACTGGACCGCGGTGCTGCGGCACGACAGCCACCTCGGCGGCGACCGCCTCGAGTACTTTGACCCGTACGGCGGCCGGCCCGACGCGCCCATGACGTGGCTGACGCCCGAGCGCCGCGCGGCGCTCGGCGAGACCGCCGCCGTATTAACCAAGCTCCTGCACGAGTCGCCGCTGCCCGTGGACTACTCGGGGTCGCGCCTGCAGCGGCAGGGCGGGGACGTGAACACGTGCGGCCGCCACGTCGTCGTGCGCCTGTGGCACGCGCACGACCGCCTGCCCGCGTACCTGCAGTGGATGAGCCGCGCGTGCGGGCGCGCGCGCGTGACACCCGACGTCCTCGTGACGCGGTCCACGGCGACCGCGCTCGCGCACCTGCACGCCCGCGGCGCCGCGGCCACGTAACTTTAACTTTAATCTTTAGTTATTTAAATGGGCGGCGTAGTCGACGTCTGCGACGCCTCCGGCGGCGGCGGCGCCGGCGTCGTGACAGCGCACGCCGCGAAGGCTGCCTGCAGCAGCGCGTCCGCGGCGATCGACCCCGGCGCTGCGATCGCGGTGATGCTGTCGATGGGCCACGAGCCGACGCTGTCGCGCGCGTGCTTCCACACGCGCTCCGCCTCGGGGTGCGTGCTCTTGATCACCTTCGCGAGAAAGTGCGTGGGGGGCGTCGGGCAACAGCCAGCATGGCCACACGTTGCAGGCGTCGTGATGGGAAATTGGGTGATCGTACCCACGAGCGTCGCGCCGTACTCCGACCACGTGATGGTATCCCCCACGTTCAGCGCAACCAGCATGTTGAGCGGGCCGCGGACGTTGATGGAGGAGACGCAATTAGGAAGCGTCCACTCCGTGGTTACGCGCGCAGGGAGGACGGTCGACATACTGCGTACGTGTGATTTGTAGGAGGATATCGTGCGGAGTCATCGGAGTTTTATGACTTCAACTTGATACGCAGCCAGCAACAAACCATACAAATCACCACTTCAGTCCGCGCGCGCGGATGTACGCGGACGCGCGGGGCAGGCGCTCCGACGGCGGCGCGCCGGAGAACATCGTGCGCGCGATGTGCGCCGTCAGCGCGTTGCGGCGCAGGAGGTCGGGCCGCGGCGCGCAGCCCTTCGGCCGCCCCGCGCCGCGCTTCACGAACGCGCCCTCCCACCCGGGCGCGCCGGACACGGGCCCCCCCGGCCCCCCCGTCGACGCCCCGGGCGCCTTCAGGATGCCGCGCCCGGGGCCGCCGAGCACGGGGCGGCGCACGCCCCCCCGCGTCAGCAGCGGCCGCCCCGCGCCCATGCTCACGACGCCGCGCGCGTTCGGGTGCACGCGCACCTGGTTCGGCGCCGCGCCCGAGAACCCGCGGCCGATCGAGTTTGCGGCGTTGACGCCCGTTTTCAGCACCGCGCCTGACCCCGGGATGTACGCGTCCGCCGCCTTGCCCGCGGCGTCCGCGAGGAACGGCACGACCTTGTCGCGGAACACGCCGTGCGGGTCGGACAGCGCGCGCCCCGCGGCGTGCCACCCCTCCGTCGTCCCGTTCCGGTTCGGGTCCAGCCAGTCGAACCGTTTGTCACGGTTCCGCTCCGCCGCCGCGGCGTTGATGCGCGCCTGGTGCTCCGCGTTCGTGCGCGCGTACTGCGCGCCCAGCGTCGCGTCCTCTCGCAGGCGCCCGTACTTCCCGCGCTCGTTCGCCTCCGCGACTTCCGCGGGGGTCAGGTTCGCGCGGAGCTCGCGGTGCGGGCCGGCCGCCGCCCCCGCCGCCGCCGCGTACCTCGGCGCGTACTTGGCTTCGATGTTCGCCTCCTCTTGCGCCGCGGGGTTGAAAGCGCGGTGCGCACCGGGCGCCACCGCGACGGACGGAAGGGACACGGGGCCGCCGCGGGACGGCGGCAGCGGCCCCGCGCCGCCCGTCGTCACGTACTCGTGGCCCGGGCGCGGCGCGCCGGGCCGCGCGCCCGCGAGCGCGATGCCGTCCCACCCGATGTCCACGACGCCGCCGCCGTACAGGTACGACGGCACGCCCGCCCCCTTCCGCCGCGACGGCGGCTCCAGCGGCACAACGTCGTGCCGGCGCTCCAGGCCGTCGGAACCGTCGCCGCCCGGGGGACCGCCCCCCGTGCCCTCCAGCCCCACCCCGGTCTCCAGCCGCAGGATGCGCTCGTGCGGGCGGGGGGCCGTGAAGCTTGCCGTCGTCCGGTCGCCCGTGCTCGGCAGAAACGTGGAGATGTGCCCCGTGACGTCTTCTGACAGGCGGGACGCGGCGTGCGGCGGAGCGGCGCTTCGAAAGACGGCGTCCACCCGCGTGCGCGCGTGCTCCGCCATCACCTCCTTGTACCGCCGGATGTCCTGCCGTATGCGTGCGTCCAGCGCATTGACGTGCGCCATGTTCTCGTAAAATTCCCACGCGTGCCCGTCCGCGTACGCGCTCAGGCGGTCTTGGTTCGCCTTGATGCTGCGGGCGAGCTGCGCCGCTTCACGGTCCAGGTCCCCCAACGAGCGCACGCCGCCGACCAACGCACCTCCGTCGCCGGCGCCGGACATGTACACGTCGTCGTCGTCGTCGCCGCCCCCGCCGCCGCGGAGCTTTTGGACGAGCGCGCGGCCCTGGTCGTACGCGGCGCGGCCCTTGTCGTACGCCTCGCGCCCGGTGTCGTACACCTGCTTCCCCTGCTCGTACACCTGTTTTCCCGTGTCGACGAGCTTCTTGCCGGTGTCCCACGCGCCCTTCAGCGTGTCCCACACGCCGCCGCCGTCGAGGTCGCCCGAACCGGACGTCCCGGCCGCCGCCTTCGCGGCGCGGTTCGCGGCCACGCGCGCGTCGTACGCCGCGTTGCGCTGCGCCTGCTCCGCGCGGGCGCGCGCGCGCGACTCGGGCGTCTCCACGGGCGCGGGGCCGGGCGGCACGCGGTGCTTCGGCACGAACGGCCCCGTCGGCGTGTCGAGGTGGTTCTGGAGCGCGCCCCACGGGTCGCGCAGCCAGTCGCCGAGGCCGCCGCCGTCGAGGCCACCGCCGGCTTCAGGCGCGCCTGAACCCGAGCGCAGCGCCGCGAGGCGCGGCGCGACGTGCGTGTGCCACGTATCGAGGACGCCGGACCGCAGGCCCGCGCCCTCCAACCGTAGGCGTCCGGTGGACACGTCGGGCGCACCGTCCATGCCGCGCGCGGGGGTGAACTCGGGTGTGATGTACGGACCGCGCGCGGGGGACGGGACGCGAAACACGGCCGGGTTCTGGCGGTTCTGGCGGGACAACTGCTTCAAGATCAGGCCCCCGCTCCGCACGGTTGGTTCCGTATCCGCACCCCGCTCCGCGCATCACGCGCGCCGTTCGTTTGCCCGACCGTTGGCCCGCCCCCCCGCGCGCGCCCCCCTCGCATGTCTCGCCACGTCAGTTGGGCGGCGCACCTCGAGGCGCCGCCGTCGCCGTCTCCGACGTCGTCATCGGGCGACGTCGCGGCGCTCGAAGCGCGCCTCGCGACCGCGACGCGGCTGTCCGGCGGTAGCGCGCCCGAGACGGCCGCGCTCCGCTCCGCGCTCGCGCGCGCGCGCGCCGCCGCGATCCTGTCCTCCCCGCCCGACAACGACGACGAGGGCATCAGCGACGCGCGGGTCGGGTCTGGCGCACCCCCTCCGCCGCCGTCGACGCTGTCTGGCGCAGGCCGCAAGAAGCGGGGCGCGCCGCCGCCGGCGGGCCCCCCCCCCCCGTCCTCCACCGCCACCACGTCCGGCGACGACGACGGCGATGACGGCCTCACGCCCGCGGCACGCAAGGCCGCGAAGCGCAAGCGCGCGCGCACCGTGGCGCCGCCCGACCTGTCGCACCTCGACGACGGCGGCGGGAGCGGCCCGGGCGGCGACGACGACGACGAGGGCCCCGCGGTCTCTGCCGCGCGCGCGCTGCTCGCGGAGGGCTACGTGTCGTGGACGCCGCCGCGGTCCGACCCCGACACGTTCATCATCGCGTCCGTCGTCGGCGGCGCGCGCAACGGGCGCTTCGTGTGGGCGGGCGGCGGCCGCGACCCGCGGAAGCACGGGCGCCTGCTCACGGACGACGGCGACGGCGGCGGCGGCGGCGGCGGCGGCGGCAACGGCGCCCTCGCGGGCGGCGCGGCGTCAAGTGACGAGCACGCGTTCGTCCGCGCGCCCATCCACCCCGACGACGTCGCGGGGTCGACGGGCACGGAGGCGTGGGAGGTGTCGCCCACGGGGTACGCGGGCGGCGCGCCGCTGTCCGTGAAGGGGCGCGCGCTGTGCCCCCCCGGCCCCGCGGCCGCGCTGATCATCGCGCCCAACGAGCGCTTCATTCTGGAGCCGGACCACGGCCCGGACACGCGGCGCATCCGCGTGATCTCCGGCCCCAACGGCGTCGGCAAGTCGACGCTCGCGTACGAGGACGCCGTCCGCTTCCGGTCGCTGCGGCCGCACAAGCCGATCTATCTGATCACCGCGCTGGAGGGCGAGGACGAGTCGCTGCCGAGCGCAAAAGTCAACCCGACGCTCGGCATCAAGAAGGTGGACGTGAAGAAGCTGACGGCGCGCCCCCTGCCACTGCGCCTGCTGCTGGGCGCGCTCGTCATCGTCGACGACATCGAGTCCATGACGCCGCCGCAAGCAAAGGCGGTGCGCCGCCTCATCGACACGATCTGCGTGCGCGGCCGGTGCCACCGCGCGGGCGCGGGCGGCGTGTCGCTCATCGTGTGCATGCACCTGCCCACGAACCGCGAGGAGACGCGGACGCTGCTGAACGAGTGCGACGTGTTCACGTTCTTCCCGTACGACCCCGGGTCGTACGGCCCCATGCTGTACGCGCTGCAGAAGTACGTGGGCCTGTCCGGCGCGCAGGCGCAGGCGGCGATGCGCGAGAAGACGCGCGTGTTCTCCGTGCACAAGCACTCCCCGCGCATCGCGGTCATGGACGGCAAGATCATGACGCTGCCGCGGCCGTTCGCGGACAAGGCGATGACCGTCAACTAAAGTTGAAGCGGAGGCGGAGGCGGACGGAGTAGTACATTTCAAATGGCATTTCAAATGGCGCGCTTCGCGATCGGCTCGATCGTGACACTGGGAGAGCACCCGTGGCGCGGCGAGCTCCCTAAAAACGCGCCCTTTACGATCCGAGATACCATGCACGTGTGCCCGTTCGCACACCTCGAACCCCATCGCGCCGGTGGGTACCAGTACGTGTACGTGCTCATCTACACGTCCCCGATCGGTCTCGACCGCGCGTACTACATCGACGAGGACAAGCTCGCGAGCGTCCTCACATCGATCGTGCCGCCGCCGCCGCCGCCGCCGCGCGAGACGACGCTGCATGTAGACACGTTGTAATTAAAAGTGTGGGCGCACGTTTTTTTACATGTCGCACGGCCAGCCCGCGACGTCCGCCGCGACCGCGTGCAGCACCGTCTCCCCCGGGCCGTGCACGAACGCGTCGCACGGCGGCACGCCCGCCACGTCGACGCCCGCCGCGGCCATCGCACGCGGCAGCGCGGCCGCGTTGTTGCACTTCTGCGCGATCGCGCGCATGAGGTCGCGCGTGCCGTGCGCCACCGCGCGCAGGCCGGCCAGCCGCGCGTCGGACGTGCGCGCCACGAGCACGGAGCGCGCGTCGGGCGGGGCCGCGCCGCGCGCGGCGGCGAGCGGGCCGAACACGTCGCGCGCGAGCGCTTCCGCGAGCGCCTTCATGAGCACCGCGTGCGCGTTGGACAGCAGGCGCGTGTAGTACACGAGGCCGCCCGCGGTGAACGCGTCGTCGGGGCCGGCGACGGGGGGCGGGGGGCCCATCGTCGGCTTCTGCGTGCTCACGATCGCCGCGGTCAGCGACGCCGTGTCCGCGAGCAGCAGGCGGAACTTGCCGACGAGGGCCGGGCCCACGCCCGAGCCGTCGGCGTACGTGTACGCCGGCGACGGCGGCAGGCCCGACGTCACCACCGTCCGCGGCGGGCCGCCGGGGAATAGGGGCGCGCCGCGCGGGTCCGGCAGCGCCGCGTGGCTGCCGTCCTCCAGCGCGTCGACGTCCGAGCGCGGCGGCCGCTCGACACCGCTGCCGTCCGGGCGCAGCACCGTCACGTCGGCGCCGCGCGAGAACATCGGGTCCCACGGCACGACGGGGGGCGCGCGGGCGGGGGCGTCATTCGACACGTCCATGGCGCGCGATAAAGTTTGAGGGGCGAGCTGCGGAGGCGGAGTCATGCGGAGTTTTAAAGTTGAAGAAGTACCCCCCCATCCCCCCATATCTACCCTCCACCCACGAGCTGGTACGCGAGCTCCACCTCCATCCAGCTGTTGCCCGGGCGGAACGACACGGGGTGGTACTCGCCGTTGATGCAGTCCTGCCAGCTCGCCTCCAGCTTCAGCTCCGTGATCGGCGCGTCGCCCACGAGCTGGATGTACTTCCACGGCCCGTACGGCGTGTACGTGAACTTCTCCGTCCAGTCCGACGCGCCGCCCGACAGCGGCAGGCCGAACGAGACGAGGACGTTCGCGGCGCCGCCCGACACGCCCGCGCCCAGGCTCGGGTCCGCGCTCCCGACGTACGTCGGATTCAGCGTCGACTCCGACACCGCGGGCAGCGTCGCGGACGTCACCTGCACGAGCTGCACGATCGCCCACGCGTCCGTGTTGTCCCAGTCCGTCGTGATGTAGTCCAGCGGCGGCGCGTCCGCGGGCGGCACCGCCGTCGCGGGCAGCATGAACGTGTGGAACACGTCGGTCAAGTTCGGTAGGGTGTTGACGAGCGTGGGGAATCCGGACGCCACGGACGACACGGTCGTCGCGGGGAACCCCGGGAACAGCGAGAACGCGGCGTCGTTCATGTACGCGTACCACGTGCCCTGCGCGACCGCCGTCGTCCCCAGCGACGAGAACCAGTTGTACGCCAGCCCCAGGCGGAACCCCCCCGGCACGCGCTCCACCACGGGCGACCGCGGCGTCACGATGTTCCCGATCGTGAGCCCCAGCAGGTACGCCGACGCGACGATCGCGGACACGCACCGCGCCCACGCCACGTTGAACAGGGAGCACAGGTACGAGTAGCTCGGGATGAAGTAGTACTCGGAGGAGAGGTCCTGGTACGCGAGCGGCGCCGCGGGCGTCGGCTGTGTACCGTCGGAGCACGCCCAGATCACCGTCTGTGAGTTGCTGAACGTGTACGGGAACGCGTACCCCGGATCGTACCCGTTGTACTCCCACGACAGCCCGACGACGTACGTCGTCAGGTTCACGTTCGTCTGCTCGGGGCCGATCTGCACGCGCACCGCACCCAGCGGGATGCGGTGCCCCACGAGCTGCGTGCGAATGACGGCGACCATGTAGTCTGACGCCTTCCCGATCAGCGGCTGCTGGAACGACGTCGAGAACCGCGCGAGCGGTGACGCGATCGCGCCGCCAGTTGCGTTAGTTTGCGTCGTCTCCGCGAGATTCGACGTCGCGCCCGTCTGGTACACGATCGACGGCCCCGGGGAGCCGGACAGGACGACCATGACGCCGGTCACCGCGCAACACGCCCGCGTATTATGACTTTCAAACTCCCTCATGTGCGGAGGCGGAGCCCCACAACTCCGCGTCCGCGTACGTCCACGCCCACCCTACCACTCATCACAACCATGGCTGACGCGCCGGTCGCCCCCCCGCCCCCCCCGCCCACCACGCGCGCGCACTCGCCGCCGACGCAGACGCACGCCACGCCGGCCGGCGGCGGCGGCGGCGGCGGTGGGGAGGACGGCGCGCCGGCGGCGACGCCGTCGCCCGCCGCGGCCGGCGACGCAGCCAAGCCGAAGCCCGCGCGCGCGCCGCCGCTGCCCGGCGCGCCGTCCCTCACGCCTGACCGCTTCCGCTGCGGCAACAACGTCATCGCGGACGAGCTCGTGACGTGGTACTGCGAGACGGCGCGCGCGCGCGTCGTGCTCGCCGTGAACACGGTGTCCGGCTTCTCCCTCGTCCCGGTGGCGAAGGGGTGGGCGCTGCGCGTGCACCTCGTGACGCCGCCCGGCTTCACGGACATCGGCGAGTGGGCCGCGCCGGAGCTGGGCACCGTGTTCGCGACCGCGATCCGCGCGTGGGAGGCGGGCATGCTCGGCTCCAAGGACCCGGTCGCGATGAAGGAGGGCCGCCCGCTCAAGCGCGCGCCGTCGGACGCCGTCGTCTCCGCCGCGATCGCGGACGCGGTCGCGAAGCAGGCCGCCGCCGTCGCGGCGCAGGGCGGCGTGATCACGGAGGCGACCGTCACGCCCGCGCCCGCGGCCGCCGCGCCGGCGTCGGAGTAAATAATTAAATAAAGCGCCCACACATTTCAATGGGAGTCTCACGCGGAAGCGGAGGCGGAGCGAATGTATCACAACCACGCACAAGCCACGAGACCGCGCTCCCCCCCCCCCCCTCGCACACGATGGGCGCCGCGGGCTGCGCCGGCTTCTGCACGCCCCTCGAGACCGTCCTCGACGCGTGGTGGATGGCGGAGAAGCCCGCGCTCGTCGCCGCGATTCGCGCCGAGATCACGGCGGACCTGACCGCCGCGGTGACCGCGGCGATGACGCAACTGAAGACCGACCTCGCGCCGGCCGCGCCGCCACCCGCGGCACCGCCACCGACAGTCCCCCCCCTCCCCCTCACGCCGGACGGCGTCCGCGAACGCGTGACCCGTGCCGCCGCGCGTGCCGACGCGACCTAAGTTCCGCCTCCCTCAGACGCGAGCAGGTGCGTTCGCACAGCGGTCGTTGACTCCTCCCGACCACGCCCCCGTTCACACGACAGCCACCCCCCTCGACCACGCAGGGCGCGATGCACCACGTGCGCGATCCCCGCCGTCACTGCTGCGCCGACGCCCGCCACGACCGTGATGACCGCCGCGGACGTGCGCGCGTCGTACACGCAGTCACACGCCGGCGCCGCCGGCGCAACTGACGGCGACGCCATGTAGTAACACGAATTTGAAGCCAACCTTATGTTTAAATCTGCCTACACCTACCCAACCTACGCCGTCTCCGAAGATCACGCACCCACGTCCGCCGCCGCCTCCGCGCGGGAACAACTCCGCCCCCCCCCCCTACTACCCCCCTCACACCACCAGCGGCGCGTACGGCACCGGATACGGCACCTCCACGCGGACGCGCGGCGCGTCGAACACGCCGCGGCCGTCGCCGTCCAGCGGCGCCGTGCCGATGCCGAGGACCGCGACCGACAGCGGCAGCTTGCCGTCGCGGCGGCACGCGCACGCGAACGCCGCCGCGCCCGCTGCCACCGTGCGGCGGCGCTCCAGGTCACGCAGGTCGTACGCCTCGTCGTCGCGCCACAGCCCGAAGCCCGCGTGCACCGCGCGGTACAGCACGTCGTACTCCGGCGGGAACGCGTCCGTGGCGTGCACGCGCAGCGGCGGCAGGCCCAGGCACGCGCGCACGCGGCCGAGCGGCGACGACGCCGTCGCCGCGTCCGACGGCAGCGCGCCACGCTCCAGCAGCACGTCCAGCGTCGCGGTCCACAGGGCCGGCGCCGCGACCGCCGCCGCCGTGCGCGCGCTGCTCGCGAACGCGGACGTCTCGTCGCCCAGGCCGTGGGACACGGCGTACGCCGCCTTCGCCCGCTTCGCCAGCGTCAGCACGTCGCGCAGCACGGCGCAGTCGCCCGTCCGGTCCACGCAGATCTTCTCCATCGTCGTCATGGACATGAACGCGTCCGCGCCGCGCGGAGGCACGGCGCCGGTGTCGTACGGCAGCGCGCTGCGCGCGCGCGCGAACGCGGCCGCCGCGTCCGCCACGCCGACGTCGTCGCCCAGCTCGAGCGCGACAGACAGAGCGCGCGCCGCGGACGCGAGCAGCGCCAGCGCGCCCGCGCCACGCGTCGCCCAGTACTTGTAGTACGACGCCGTCATCGCCGCGTCCATGAACGTCGTGTGCAGCGCCTCCGCGACGTCGAGCGCGGCCGCCATCGCGCGGCCGCCGCCGGCCGCGTCGTCCGCGTACGTGTCGAAGTCCATGTCCGCGGACGCGCCGCCCGGCGCCAGGTCCTTGCGCACGAACGCGGCGACCGCGCCCGCGTACTCGCGCTCCGCGAGCAGCATGCGCGCCTCCGCAGACAGCGACACGGAGCGGCGGGGCGCGCGGCCGACCATGAACACGTCGAACGGGCGCGGCGGCAGCGTACGAAAGGCCGGCGTCGCCGCCGGCGGCGACGCGGCGTGCGGAGGCGGCACCGGCGCGTCCAGCGGCGGCGTGCCCGCGCCGTACCGCGCCACCTGCGCGCCGCCGAACGCGCGGACGAGCGCGGGCAGCGTCGGCGCGTCGACGCCGGTCGCGCCGTCGTACAGCGGCACGCTGTACACGTGGTGCTCGAAGCCGCGGTCGAACTGCGAGAACGCGCGCCAGCCGTCGCCCGGCGCCACGGTGGCGAAGTGAAAGCGCGACAGGAAGCGGCGGCGGAACGCGTAGTACGTGCCGCCGCCGCGCGTCACCGTCAGCAGCCGGTGGTAGAGCGCGTTCTCCACGAAGCCGCCGCCGCCGACGACCGGCGGCGCACGAGCGTTGTTGAAGAACGCGGCCGCCGCGGCCGCGCCGTCGGGGCAGCCCGCCCCCGCGTACCACGCCGCGTGCGCGTAACAGAAGATGCGCGGCGCGGGCGCGGACACGAGCGACACGTCGACGACGCCCGCGGGCGCGCGCGCACGCGGCACCGGCGCTGCCACCGCCGCACGCGGCACCGCCGGCGGCGACGCCGGCGACGCCGGGCGCTTGACGCCCGCCAGCCGCGCGTTGATGCCCGCGATCTCCGCGTCGGACAGCACCTCGACGTAGTCGCCCGCGAGCGGCGGCGGCGCGACGGGGTCATCGACGTCGACGTCGGCGCCGTCGATCTCCGGCGTCTCGTCGCCGGCGCCGACGTCGTCATACGCCGGCGCCGCCGCACGCGCCGCCGCACGCGCACGCTCCGCCGCCGCGCGCCCCGCCGGCGGCGTCTGGCGCCCCACGCCGTAAATGACCTCGGGCACGCCCTTGACGACGTGCACGAACGGCGTGTCGCTGCCCGCGTCGCCGCCGACGGGCACGGCCGGAATCGGAATGCCGCTCGCCGCCGACATGTTGAAGAAGACGAAAGAAAGAAGGAAAGACAGACAGATAGAAAGAAAGAGCGCCTCCAGATCCAGCGGGTCCGCCAGATCCGTACTCACCCTACGCGCACCCAGGGCACGTACGCCTCCGAGAGGGAGGGGTAACCTTCCGGGGGGGAAGGGTTGGACGGGTCCGCCAGCGAGCCCGAGCCGACGCACGAAGACAGCAAGAAAGGCGGGCGGTGTACGCGGAGTACGCGGGGTACGCACTGCGGGCGCGGAATCAGCGCGGAACCGGCGTGGAATCGCGGGGGCGGAGGAACCCCCCCGGCTGTATTCCCCCGCCCACAAAAAAAATAACACGCCCACACTTTTTCCCCCACGACCCAGGCCCCAAATCGGGGCGCTACTACGCGGAATAATCGCGCCCCCCCCTACTCTACACGAAATCCGGGTCCGGCCCCCCGCGCGCTCGAACCTCGTGACTTGGAGACTTGGGGAGATTGTGATATCCGCAAACTTCAACAAAAACTCCGCACACGCGGCGACGCCGGAATCGCAGGCCCCAGGCCACGTACCCGATTCTCGGAGCCGGGCCTCGGGTAATTACCGGCGGCGCGCTCCGGATAATTACACACAATTACCCGATTACCCGACACTAATTACCCGACGCCCCATTTACCCGACGGACGCCGCCGTTACGACAGATCCGACGGCGCGAAGTCGTAGTGCCCCGCCCCGACGCCCCGGACGACGATGCCGTACTGCGCGGCGTGCGCGCCGGTCGCACCCCACGGCACGCGCGCGGGCACGCCGCGCCCCCCCGGCGCCGGCCCCGCCTTCGCCAGCGCGTCCAGCGCGTCAATGACGCGCCCGCGCGCGACTGCCACGGCGCGCGTGACCGCCCGAAACGCGGTCCGAAACGCGTCGTCGTCGTCCCCGTCCACGCGCGGCAGCGTCGCGAGGACGGGCGCCACGCGGATGCCAAACGTGTGCGCGAGCTCCCGCCGCACGTAGTCCGTGTACGCGACGCCGGCGCGCACGCCCGCCAGCCGCGCGCCCCGCGTCCGCGTCGAGTCGTCCGTCGCGTAGTCGTCCAGCCAGTTGTACAGCGCCTGGTACACGAGGCCGTTGAGCGGCAGGCCCACGACGCGGCCGTGCGGCAGGCGCGCCAGCGGCGCGAGCGCGGGCGGCGTGCCGACCGGCGCCGCGTCCACCGCCGCAGCCGACGGAATCGTCAGATCCCCCACGGCCCACCTAGGGTACCGCCAGACGTCCGCCCACGCCGCGTTCCGCGCGTCCGTCTCCGCCTCCCGCGCCGCGTCCGCCCGCGCGCCCTCCTCCCGCTCCCCTGCCTCGGCAGCAGCCGCCTCGTCCTGCCGCGACGCAAACGGGACGTACACGTCCCCCTCGTATGACGGCGGCGGCGGCGGACGCGCCGCCGCCGCGGGGCCGATGGGCGACACGGGGCGGTGCGCCGCCGCGGCGGGCGGTGGCGGCGAACGCCGCCGTTTCGACGGCGGCGCCGCGCCCTGCGCCCGCGGCGGCCGCCCCCGTTTCACAGGGGCTACCGGCGGCGCCGCCACCGCCATCAGCGACCGCGCGTCGATCTCCGACTCCGCCCGCCCGATCGCCGCTTCCACGGCCGCCAGCGCGGCGGCCACCGTCACCCGCGTCTTCGCCGCCGCGATCGACGCCCGGCTCGGCGCGTCATCGGAGGACGCGGGCAGCGCGGCTAAGAAGGCGCGCTTCGCGGCCGCCTCCGAATACAGCGCCGCCAGCTTCTCCCGTAGCGTCCGGTCCGGCCGCCGCGCCGCGTCGTACGCGGGGTTAAACTTCGACCCGATCCGCGCGGGCACGCCCGCCACGGGGGGGACCGCTGCCACGCGCGACGGCGCGGCGGCGACCGGCACCACGAGCTCTTCGTACACGCGCGCCGCGACCGCGATCCCGCGCGCCGCGTCCAGGAGCGCGTCCGGGCGCCCGCGCACGCGGGACGCCGCGTCCAGCGCGCCGATCGCGTCGCGCAGGTCCGCGGTCGCCGCCGCGCCCGCGGCGGCGAGCGCCGCCACCACGACCACCGGCGGCGCCGCCGCCGCGGCAACGGCGTCCGCCGTAAACGTCGCGGCCTGCCCGCCCACGTGCGCGTCCGCGGCGTCGCCCGCGTCCCCCGCCAGCGCGTCCAGGTCCAGGTCGTCCACGTTCTCGTCGGGCGGCGTCGCCGCCGCCGCCACCGCGTCCTCCCGCTCCCGCATGCGCGTCAGCAGCAGCGGGGGCGCGGACGCCTCGCCGGCGGCCCGCACCCACAACTCGCCCGCCAACGCCGCGAGCACGACACGAAGCGGGGGGCGGTCCGGTCGCACCGCCGAGGCGTGCGTGTACGCCGCACGCGCGCGCGCGGCGTCGATCCCCGCCGCCGCGGCGTCCAGCACGGCGCCCGCCGCGGCCGCCCCCCACTGCAACCACACGTACGGCCCGCGCGCGTCGACCGTGCGCGCGACGCGCGCCCGGTACGCGCCCGCGTCCTCCGCGGCGCCCGCTCCGTCGTCCGTCGCGGGCGGCGCGGGCAACGCGCCGCCCACGTCGCGCACGACGCCCGCCAGCGGCGGCGGCAGCACCGCCAGCAGCACCTCCTGCGCGTCGCCCTCCGGCGGCACGAGCCCCCCGTACGCCCGCGTGCCCGCGCGCGCCGCCTCCGTCGCGCGCACGAACTGCACCGCGCCGCACACGACACTCGCCAGCGCCGCGGCCAGCGCGGTGCTCTCCTCCACCACCAGATCCAGCGACGCCAGCGCTGGGCGCCGCAGGTACGCGTCGACGACCGCGCCCGCCGCCGCGGTCACGCGCCGCAGCGCCTCGTTCTCCCGCACGCCCTCCATGCGCTCGGCGTACGGCAGCACCCCCGGCGCTGCGGTGGCGCGGAGCGACGTGACGGTCGCGTGGGCGCGGCCGCGGGGCCCGGCGCTCCACGCGCGCTCGGCCGCGACCGCGCCGGGCGACAGCCACGGCGCCGTCGCCGCGATCAGCGCCGCGATCGTGGCCGTGGTTACAAAATAAAAAGAGCGCCCACACTTGCCACGCACGATTTACGCGCCGCCCCGCGACCAGCCACGACAGCGCGCCGTCACAATGAACGCCGCCGTCGCGCACGCGTGAATCAGAAGGAGCGCCCCGCACGCGGCCCACGGCAAGCACATGAATTCGACGCGCGGTGGCGGGGAGCGGAGTTGAGGAGCGAGCGGAGTAAAACATATATACTCCGCACACGCGCCATCCAACAATCATGTCGTGGAACACGCGCAATGGCGCCGCGTCCGGCGGCGGCGCCACGCGCCCGTACGCAAACGAAGCGTGGGCCGGCGCGATCACGCTCACAACATACCCCGTGTCGTTCAGCATGTACGCGTCCGCGGTGGGGGGGCGCGCCGTGCTCACGATCACGGACACGGGCACCGGCCTCGTCGTCGCGACCGTGACGCCGATGTCCAACTGGGCGTACGGCACGAACACCGTCTCGATCACGTCGGGCACGCCGGGCGTGGACTGGATCACGCCGCCCACCAACCACCACACGTACTCGTTCTCCCTGTACTCGGCGCCGGACGGGTACATCACGCCGACGCCGTGGCCACAGGCGACGTCAAACTTCCCCGTCATCCCCATCGACATCATCCTCACGTGGGGGCAGTCGAACATGGACGTCGCGCCGACGTGGGGCTCGTACGGCGCGCCGGACGGCCTCGTCGCCGCCGCCAACGTGTACCAGTACGACTACACGGGGACGCTGCTCCTGATGACGGGCGCGACGGCGAACGCGATCAACGTCAACACGAACCTGCCCGTGTCGGGGCCCATGGCGCAGGTCGCGTACCGCATCAACGACTCCGCGGCCACGACGTCCACGGGGTACATCGTCGACGGCCGGAACCCCGCGCTCCCGTTCGCCAACGCGTACGCGACGCGCACCGGGCACAACGTGTGCGTCGTCGCCATGGCGCTGGGCAGCACGGGGTTCACGCCCAACGGCATCGGCACCGACTCCGGCTCCCCGTTCGAGCAGTGGAGCTCGTGGCTGTCCACGTACTCCGGCGGCCTCGCGTCCGACGCCATCAACGGCTGCGCACCCACGCAGTCCGACGACGTCAACTGGATCACGGACGGCAACATGTACAACGCGGGCCTCGCGCGCGCCGCGAACGCGTTCACCGCGCTGCTGGACGCGGGGTTCACGCCCAACTTCAAGACGATGATCGCCGTCCACGGCGAGCAGGACTCGTACAACGGTTTGGATGCCGCGAGCTACGCGCTCGCGCTGCAGACGCTCATCCTCGCCATGCGGTCCGACCTCGCCGCGGTCGACGCGTCCGGCGCGACGATGTCCGTCATCCTCGGCGGGTGGGGCGACCCCACCATGTACACCGCGACGCCCAACATGTACGGCAGCACGTACGCGTACAACGCGCAGATTGACAGCGCGCGGCAGTGGCTCGCGACGGGGACGACGGGCGCGGCGGCGGTGTCGGCCACCAACGGCGCGATCACGAACCCGACGTACGCGGGCGCGCAGGTCAGCCTGGGCACGTCCACGATGACGCCCAACGCGACGAACGGCACGACGACGTCCTTCGTGTTCACGCTCTCGTCGACGGCCGGCTTCGCGGTCGGGCAGGCCGTCACCATCCGGAACGTCATCACCGCGTCCCGGACGCTGAACGGCGTGCTCGGCGTGATCACCGGTCTCGTGACCAACACGAGCATCACCGTCACATACGCGATCGCGCCCGCGACCGACGTCGGCGCCGCCGTGCTCACGCTCGCGAACATCACGCCCTCGTTCGAGGGCATGATGCCCCTGGCCGGCTTCGGCGCGCTGCCCTTCGTGACGTACGCGCCGACGACGACCGCCGCGGGGTACAGCTACGCGGCGTACCCGGGCCTGTCCACCACGGGCACGACGCCGCACTTCTCCGTGTACGGCATGAACACGCTGGGCCAGCACTTCGACTACGCGCTGCAGGCGGGGTTCGCGAACACGGGGCTACCCCCCGGCGTCGGCCTGTTCTCCGGCCTCGGCGCGGGCGTGCCGCCGCCGCTGTCCGCGTGGAACTTCGCCGCCGCGGACCGCGACCTCGCGCAGATGTACATCAACGCGCCCGCGTCGTTTTGGACCCCCACAACGTACCAGCTGAACTCGCCGCCCGTGTACTACCGCCCCGGGCCCATCCCCCGCGCCCGTGCGGCGGCACTCCCCGGCGGCAACGCACGCCTCGGCCGCGGCATGCGCAACCTCGGCGGCGAGCTCGGATGGAACCCCACCACGGTGTCGCCGGCCAACACGTCCGGCGGCGGCTCCGTGTACACGTTCTACGGCGTGTGGCCGGGGGGGTACCAGACAGGCGACTGGGTGTACGTCAACAACATCGTCGGCGGCTCGCTGGGACTGAACGGAAATGCGCAGGTCACCGGCTCCTCCTTCGGCGCGTGGCTGGAGCTGACGTACCCGGTGCCCCCCACACCCGATTCGACGAACGCAGACCTGAGCTCCGGCCCCGCGCTCATCACGTCGTCCGTGTTCGGCACGCTCGCGTTCCCGTTGATGGTCCCGGGCCCCGGCCCCGCGCTCAACTCGGAGAGCTTCACGCAGATGACCGCGACGTACCGGACGTACAACCCGGCGATGGGCAACGGCTTCCTGACCAACTTCTACAATTGCTACCCCGAAAACATCGCGACCCCGAACGGCGGCGGCCCCTCGCTCAGCGGCGGCGGCACGTACACAAACGACCAGAACAACACGCCGTACACCGCGTCGCCGTGGTACTCAGGGACCGCGACGTACTTCGTCGACTACGACCGCACCGACTTCCGTGGCGGCACGCTGCAGACGACGAACACGAACACGCCCGAGATCTGGACGCTCGCCGTGTCCGCGTCCGCCGGCGTCGTCTCGGACGTCTGGTTCCAGATCGCGTACGCGGGCGACGGCGGGTCGCCGTACCTGTCCATCGACGACACGAACCCGAACCTCCCGCTGGACCCGTGCCCGCTGGTCGTGGGCGCCATCGAGATCGGTGGCACCGTGCAGGACGGCGCGTTCGTCCCGGGGTTCACCGGCACGTGGTCCGAGTACTACGTGTGGGACGTCGCGCTGACGCCGACGCAGTACGCCGCGGTCACGACGTGGTTGCGCGTGGTCACGACCGCGTTCAGCTAGGCCAGCTACCCGGGCACCGGCGCCGCCGGGGGGCGCGGCACCCGGACGATCGTCCCCGATACGATGCGTGCCCGCGCGGGGGACGGCGCCGATTGAACGCGTGGTCGCTCAACCGTCTCATGGTCTGGAACGCGCGCGCCCCCGCCCCCGAACACCCACCCCCACAGCCCCCCCCACACCGCCGGCGGACACGCGACGAACAGCGTCAACGCGGACACCACGAACGCCGCGATGCCGATGATCGTGTTCAC
>Ga0302279_10002815_pt1 | contig 22476 bp, 18 predicted proteins | sample III_Bog_N3_3_FD_194541 | JGI IMG/M metagenome (GOLD analysis project Ga0302279, IMG submission 194541) | Peat permafrost microbial communities from Stordalen Mire near Abisko, Sweden - III_Bog_N3_3 | ecosystem: Environmental > Terrestrial > Soil > Wetlands > Peat | place: Sweden: Abisko...
AGCAGCGCCGGACCGCCCGCATCGTCACCGATCCCATTACCGGCCTTCCCGTACTGACCGTTGCCCCGGATGCGCCTGTCCTTACCAGCAAGGACGTCGAAGAGATGCTCTCGAACTTCCCATGAACTGTCTCTTCGATGTGAACGCCCTTGTCGCTCTGGGATTCGATCACTCGGCGTAAGTGATCTCGTTGATGTACATCTCGCGGTCGTCGGTACGCTGCATCCACGCATCCACGCGAGGATTGGGAGGCAGCTCCTTGAAGTGCGAGACGACGTCGGAATCCACCAACGGCGAACTCTTGAAAAACTCTGACATGGTTCGGGCATTGTGCGCGGGCGTGCGGTTCCGCTTCTCCCACTCCTCGGCGAGACGATCAGCGCAACCCGTTTGCCGTGCCGAGTGATCTCCTGCGGTCCCTTCGACTGCGCGCTTTCGACCACTTCACTCGCTTTGGTCTTCAACTCCGCAATTCCCCAACTCACCATCGCACCTCCTAAAATGACTGTTATAGTCATTTCCCCCTCGCGGACTCGTATCCCACTCACTTTCCAGCTTGCGTGTCTGTGCCGACGAAGACATACGACTTCACCAGCCGAACGAAGGACGGATAGTCATTGCGCAGAATCGGCTTTGAAACCGACGAGATCACAATCAACGTAATCGTCTTTTCGTCTTCGATATAGGCAACGGACTCGTACCCGCCGCCAAAATCGTTGAGAAATGTCTGCACCGGCACCTGCCTCGCCTTGCTGTGCTTGTCGGCGGCAATCACGATTGGCGCATCCTTCTCGACGACCAGTTTGGGCGACTCGCGCTTCGTCTTTTCAGCATCTGTCTTCATCGTTTCAAGCGCGGTCTGTTGGCCCTTGCTCTTAAGCTGCACGTTGACATACATCAACGTGCTTCGGGCCTCAGCTTCCTGAAAGCTGAGTTCCTTGCGATAGAAGGCAGCGTAGACTCCCTTGTCCGCAAGGGCCTTGTTATCCAGCACCCAACCCGGCGGCGCACACAACAGCAGCATATGATCCTGGCCGTAGATCATTCCGCACGACGAATCGCCGGGCTTCGCTTGCCCGTTCGCAGACAGAATCTGGCCGCCACTCGCCATGCAGAGCGAGAGCACACAGATTGAAATCACCACTCGGATGGTTTGCATACGTCAGTATAGCCGTGCGCGATCCGATTACCGATCGGCCGCCGCCAAGCCCAGGCTGGCTTCGATCCGTGCAACCGCCTCGCGCAGCGCAGCGACCTCCGCCTCCAGTTCAGACACTTTCGTTGCCAGATCCGTCTGCGCCGCCGATTCCGTCGCGGCACCACCATACGAACCGCGCTGCTCGACGCCGGACTCCCGCAACCCAAGCTCAACCGGCCCGCCCAGTAGATGCGCATAGCGCGCCTCCCGCGATCCCGGCTGCCGCGGCAGCACTACAGCCAGCGGCCGCATCACCGAGGCCTCTCCGTTCGTCGCGGCCACCGTTAGCCGCCCCAGGGTGCTCTCAACCCCTTCAATCCCGTCGAAGCTGTACATTCGATCCGCCCGTGCTCGCAACTCTCCGGGCGTCTGCGGTCCGCGTAGAAACAGCAGGCACAGCACCGCGGTCTCATCGCGCCGCAGATTCAAAACGGTGCGGATGTGGTGCTCGTACTTGGCCACTCGGCTGTCGCGTACCACCCCCGTCAGCCCCAAGTCCTCGAGCGAGTGCAGCGCCTGGCGCACCTCTTCGTCTGTCAGATCCATCACCGGATCGCGGCTCGACCGCTGGTTGCATGCATTCACCAGCGCATTCAGCGAAAGCGGATAGTTCTCCGGTGTAACGATCTCCTTCTCTATCAATGTGCCAAGGACGCGAATCTGGATCGGGTCAAGTGTCATACCTTAAGAGTGCCACAGCCGGCCCGCCCATCCGGTCAGCCTTGCAACCATTGCGACAAAACGATGACACAAACGGGCCACTGCGTGCGCACCATGCCTGCGATAAACTGAAAGAGTGAATCGAGGGACGCAGAACTCATTCGCTAATGCGGATTCACCAATTCCGACCCCGGAGAGAAATAACGCGCATGGCATTTGGAAAATGGATTGCAGCGATCGCCGCTTTGGCCACAGTTTCACTGGGATTGACCGCAAACTCCGGCGCCAGGACTCCTCGAACCACCAGCATGAGGCCCGCCACGGCAACCGCTCCGATTGAATATCACCTCCGCATGCACCATCTCCACACTGGAGAGGACATCGACATCGTGTATCGCGTTGGGGACACGTATATCCCCGAGGCCCTAGACCAGCTCAACTACTTCCTGCGCGATCATCGTACTCAGGACGTTAGCAGCTATGATCCCAAAGAGTTCGATCTACTCCACTCGCTCATGACCCGTCTCGGTCGCCCCAACGGCATCATCGACATCATCTGCGGCTACCGCACTCCAGAGAGCAACAACTTCCTGCGCACGCTGGGCCCCGTCACCGGCGTAGCCGAGCACAGCCAGCACATGCTCGCCAAGGCCATCGACATCCGCGTCCCAGGCGTCACCACCCGCAGCCTGCGCAACGCCGCCCTGGCCCTCCACGCGGGCGGAGTCGGCTTCTACCCGGTCTCGCAGTTCGTGCACGTCGACGTCGGCCCGGTGCGAACCTGGTCCTTCCGCTAACTAGCGCTGCCCGGCAAGCCTACGCCAACGCTACTTCATGTGCGCACAAAACGCAGCCGCCACATCCTTGCGAATGTGGCGGCTTTGTTACAACTGCTGAAGCGAAGTTAGAAGTTCAGGTGCCCGGCAAACTGCCAGTCACGCGGTGAATTGGAGATCCCGGTAACCTCACCGTACGTACTCGAAGTTGCCCCGGCTCCCGTCGTTGGTGGCGAGTTGGTGTTTGTTGCAGCCGACCACCCACCGCCTGGGCCGCTGATCTGCACCTTGTTCCACACGTTGATGCAATCCGCCTCGAAGACAAACGAAATGCCCTCGCGAATCGGGAAGGACCGATGCAGAGACGCATTCAGATTCTGTGAACCGGGATTTTGGAGGTTGTAAACCCGGGTACGTGGCGCATTGCCAATCAAATACTGGTGCGTCGTTTGTCCGCTCACAGTAGATACGTCTGTTGGGGTTTTGAACGCGGTGTAATCGATATACTTGATTGGAGTTCCGCCAGCCAGTCCCAGGTTGGAGGCAATGCGACCCAAAGGCCCCGTCCCGTAACTGCCATTGATGCGTGCATTCCCGCTGGTGTAATCGGGCGACGCCGGGTTGAGGTCCGGCTCGCACGCGCCCGAGTTTGGAGCTGCGTTGGCGCAGCCGCCACTCCACGTGGTCACGACCGGCAACCCTGAAGCATACTGGTAGGTGCCTGACAGCGCCCATCCGCCAACCAACTCACGCATCAATAGCGAATTGCCCCAAAGGTGCCCGGCGGTGCCGATCGGCAGCTTATAGACTCCAAACGCATTGAAGGCCTGGGGTTGGGAGATGGTTGTCCAGGAGCGGTCGATGCGATCCGCCTTCCAACTCTGTCCGCCGCCTGAAAGGGCTGCGGCAGGAATCGGATACCCACTTCGGAACGTGCCATCATCGCCAATGTTTTTCGAGTAGGTGTAGTTGACGTTGAAGGTCAGCCCATGACTTTCGCGCTGAAGCAGCGTGATCTGCATCGAGTTGTACGAGAAGTTCTGCATGTTCTCGCCCCAACCGTCTCCCACGCTGCTGTATTGCGGGAACGCAACCAGCCCTTGAGCAACCGTCAGGGTCGTGCTGTTTGGGCTGGCATTCGCCGCCGTCGTAAGGAAGGTGGGGATGGAAATGCCGGGCATCGCAGTTTGTGCGATGGCCACATTAGCCGAGGTTGCAGCCGCGGTGAGGATCGGCTTCTTTCCCGTGCTGTCTAGTACGGGACCGAGCGCCGCCAGATAGACCGGGTTCAACTGGTTCACCCAGTATCCGCGCGCATTGGTTGAGCCGGTGTTCTCAAAGACATGGTGGCTCTCGCTGCCTACATAGTTCACAGCAATCGTCATGTCTTTGGTTATGCCGCGCTCAAACCCGAAGTTGTAGAAAGTAAACTCCGGCGCTAGTCCAGATATGTACGGATCGGCGTAGTTTACGCCAGCCGCCGTCACCAACGCGCCTGAACTATTCAGATAATTGCCGGTATTCAGAATCTGGGTCGCCGGACCGTAGGCCGGCACGGTTGGATAGCTGAAGTTTGCGCCGAAGAGGGATGTATTAGCTATCCCGAGGCCGGTGAAGTAGGTCCCGTTATTCAGGTAGAAGGATGGCCCAGCCGCCATGCCGGACGATTGCTCCGGCGCTGCCGTGGCCGTCACGTTGAACCCTGTCGTCTGACCGGAACCGACTGCACCGCCATCGCTGGTACGTCCGCCGCCGGAACCGCCGCCAAACGAGTAGACGATCCCAGCACCCGCTCGAACAACGGTCTTCTCGTCGATCGAATAGGCCAATCCGATTCGTGGTCCAAAGTTCTTCCAGTTCGTGCTTACCGGTGTCTTGCACCCGCAGCTTACCGACGAACCACCATAGCTGCCGGCAAGCTCAATTGCACCAGGCGTCCCAGTGGCTGGATTGGTAAGGGTCGGATTCAGGAAGCTGAAGTGGTTGTGCACCTCGTGGAACGGCGGCAGGTAGTCCCAGCGAAGTCCGAGGTTGAGTGTCAGCTTCTCTGAGACCTTCCAGTTGTCCTCTGCGTATGGCGCGATTGACTTATAACGGCTGCCAATTTCCGCGACCGGCTGCAAGCCGATGCTCGGGGTTCCGCCCACGGCGCCCAGCAGGTAGCTGGCGTATCCGTAGCCGCTGGCCGTCGAAAGAGAGGGTGAGTTGGCATTAAAGTTGGCGGTTGAGAGTGCGTTATATCCAAGATCGAGAACTCCGGTAAAGGTGGCCGGATTCGCGTTGTTGAGATTGAGAAAAAGATAAGAAAAGCCAAAAGTTATCGCATGCTTCCCCGCCAGCCACTGAACGTTGTCGACGATCGCATAGGTTTGCGGGGTGGTCAGCTGGGTCGCGATCGCGTTGCCGTTTCCTGTCCATGTGGTCGGATTGAGCGCGGCGGCAATGGTCGTATTGCCGGAGAACGCCGCCCCGGGAAACTCCTGCCCAGCTTGGCCCGCAGGCAGGTTGGTAATGCCCAGGGTAGGCGCCTCCCACTTCGTCACGCCTTGCGTGGCGTCGAAGATATCCTGGAAGAACCGCGTATAGCCGTACTTCAACTGGTTCACCACATGGGCATTGATGGTGTACGTCTCCTCAACCACAAACTGTTTCGGGAACACCCTAGCCAGATCGCCGCCCTCGTAGGGCAACGGAATATAAGGGGCCGCAAAATTGTTCAGATAATTCTGTGCGCCAATCGCCCCAACCGCGGACAGCCTGTTCTTCGCATTCAGGTCGTAATCTACGCGGTAGTCGATAACATGGTTATCAAAGCCGGCGACCCTGGTGCCCAGGTAATTGTTCGTAATCACATTCGTGTAGGACGGAGCAGGCAGGAACGACTGCATCGCCTGGGAGATCGGGGAAATGTAGCTGGAAGGAATGACGTTGTAAGTTGGAATGCCATTCTTTAGCCCCTGGAAAGCCGTCCGGGTGCAGACCGTACCTGCTGCCACACAAACATTCGACGTCGGATCATAGATGATGGCCGGGTTGTAGGACTTTGAGGGAGAACTCCCGGGAATGATTCCTCCGCTGGGGTCACCCGCAATTCCAGTAAAGCCCGAGCCAACGTTTCCGTTGAGTTCCGTAAAGTCGCCTGTCCGCATCAGCGTAGTCGGCAGGGTGCTCAGCACCGGCGTGGAGTAGGCACGATCGTGGTACTTGTCGTAGGCGACAAAGAAGAACAGCTTGTCGCCGGTGTGGGGCACCTTCCAGCCAAACGAGGCGGATAACTCATTCTGGTGCTCGTACGGCTTCGGCTGGCAGCCAAAGCGCGCGGGGTATGTTACCGACTGCCCATTCACAGTGGCCGTAGTGGCTGCGGCGTTGCACGCCGGATAGTTCACTCCGGTTGCCGGATTGACGCCCGCGAGGTTCTGCCACTTGTTGACGAAGCTCCATGAGTCAAAGACTGTATTGCGAATAAAATCCGACACCTGCCCATGGGGTTTCAGGCCGCCCGACTTCATGGTGAAGTTCTCAGCGCCGGCACCCGCATACTCGACCGGCGCAGTGCTGGTGACGATCTGGAACTGGTCCACCGCATCTACGTCCACGTTGAGCGACACAACCCGGTTGTCTCCCTGCTGATTGATCGTTTCCGCAGGGATTCCCTCGAGGTACAACTGTTGCAGATAGTTGCCCGTACCGCCAACCACGGGGAGCCGGCCGCCACCCGTCTGTGTACCCGGAGTGAGAACGCCGAACGCCGTGGGATCGCGCTGCGTGCCGTTCATCTGAACGGGCAGATCTGTGTACTCGGCATTCTCAATGACCGTACCCAGCACTGCGCCGCTCGTGTCGAGCACAGGCGGTGCGGCGGTCACAACAACAGTCTCCGTCGCTGCGCCAATCGTCAATACCGGGTTGAACGTCAACGAGATCAACGCATCAACCGAGAGGTTCTCCTGTGTCAGGGTCTTGAATCCCTTGGCGGATACCTGCAACGAATACACGGCAGGCGGCAGGGGGGCGATGGTATAGCTTCCTGAGGACGAAGTCGTCCGCGTGGTCGATATATTTGTCGAGGCGTTGGTTGCCGTCACGGTCGCACCGACAACAACGGCACCTGCGCTGTCCCTGACCGTGCCAGTAATGGTACCTTCGCCGGCCGTTTGCGCCTTCAGAGTCATCGGCAACACAAATATCGTGAAAAGGGCGAACAGCGACAGAAATCTCCCCGTCGCGACAACGATCGAATCTAACAAACCATTTGTTTTGTGTGTCATGACGGCCTCGTCGAATAGACTGCAAATTGACCTGTGTTCGATGCTCTGCAATTTGGCGTTCACGGTCGGCGAGGATTATTGCCAGCAGAAACCACTGTTGTCAATCGGTAAATCATTTCCAGACCAATCTTTTTGCGTCTCCTGAAACTCCCTTGAACGCTGATCGTCTAAAGCGACCCCGGAAGTGGAGACTGGACGCGGCGCGGCCCCTCTCATCGAGCTCGAACCCTTTCGGGTGCAAACCATCTAGCGCTCAGTCGACACTCATGTCCGCGTCCACGTCCAACACCAGCGCATTGTGGTCGACCAGCATCGAGTGCAGTTTCAAGGAGTCCAGCGTCAACGCATAACCGGTCGCCGCAACCGACTGGCTCAGCACTTTGCGCATCAAGTCCGCCGCATTCATCTTCATCTGTGAGGGTAGCTTGTGGCTGAGGAATGGCTCCAGCAGGAAGTTCAGTTCCTTCGACTCGCTCAGCCGCTCGATCCGCGCATCGCGAAAGCCCAGCGACTCGCCCTCCGCCTCCGGAATCAACGAAACGTCCGCGTCCGTCGTCAGCGATATCCCGAGGCAAGCCCCGTGCAACGCCGTCCCCAGCTTCGCCTTCGTATGCACATGCACCACCACACGATCATCCTTGAACGAAACGTGCGGTGACTCCGCATACACATAGCACGCCGACGTCGCGTCTCCACGCATGTAGTAGCGGCCGTCGGGGCCACTGAACAACTGAGCGCGCAACGTCCGCTCCAAGGCCTGCGCCGAAACCTTTACCTCGACGGCGCTTGCCATCGTTCCACCCGAACCCAGCAGCATTACAATCAGCGCCACGCGAAGCAGTATGGATCTCATAGTTACTATAAGAATAAGCCACTCGCCCGCACGTGATCGCCAATCGCCTAGTCGACAGCAGGAGTCATCGGTCCCGCCGCGCTCGTAACTGCGACGGTGGCTGTCTCCAATCCTGCTCCGGCCACGGTCACGGCAATCGGTCCTGCCTCACCTCGCTTGGTCTGCACGATCGCCATGCAGAGCCCGTTGAACGCGCTCCGTTCGCTGGCCTTGTCCGGCTCGTGGCAACTAGGATCGCCGTTGCCTACGCCTATCACCCGGCCCGGCCCATTCACCGCAAACGTTACCTTGTTGTCTGCGGTCGGCACCGGCCGGCCCTGTGCGTCCACAATCGACACATTGATCACAGCCAGGTCCTGACCGTCCGACGCAATATTCGACCGGTCAGCCACCGCAACAATCTTCGCCGCCGGCCCCGCCGTCTCGCGCTTCTCCGTCAGCACCACACGACCGCCCTTGCTCGCCCGAGCCTCAAGCGTACCCGGCGCGTACTTCACCTTCCACTCCAGATGTCCATTCTTCTTCACCGGCTGCGATCCCAGGCTTGCTCCATTCAAGAACAATTCGACACTGTCCTGATTACAGTAAACCCACACCGCGATCTCCTGCCCTTCTTTCCCTTCCCAGTTCCAATGCGGCAGCAGGTGCAGCGCCGGCTCCGAGCCCCACCACGTCTTGTAATAGTAGGCAGTGTCCTTGGCGAATCCACACGTGTCCAGAATCCCGAAGTGCGAGCTGATGCACGGCCACTTATACGGCGTCGTCTCCCCGCGGTAGTCGAAGCCGGTCCACGCAAATCCTCCTGCCAGCCATTCGCGCGCGTCGTAAAATGACCACCATTCTTCCGCAGTATTTCCCCAGGCCGGCTTCTCCGAGTCGTAGGCGCTCATGTACCCCCGCGCCGGATCGTTGGCATAAATGCCGCGTGTCGCCAGCGTACTCGCCGTCTCCGTCCCAATCATCGGCTGCAGCAGGTTCGCCCGGTGGAACGCGTCGATCTGGCCATCGTTGTAATTGAAGCCTTGCACATCCACGACAGTAGAAACACCGACGCCGCCATAGCCGTTGTTCATCGCGGTCGTCGCTATGCGCGAAGGATCGAGCCGCTGTTGCAACGCTCTCATCGTCCGCACAATCCGTGCCCCGCGTGTGTTCCCCTGCTCCGGCTCCTCGTTGCCCAGCGACCAGATCACAACGCTGGGATGGTTTCTGTCGCGCTTGATCAGCCGTTCCAGTTCGCTCATCCCCTCCGGGTTCGACGACATCATCCGCGTCTCGTCCATCACCAGCATGCCCATCCGGTCGCACGCATCCAGAAATTCCGGTGTCGGCGGATTATGCGAGGTCCTGCATCCGTTCGAGCCCATCCACTTCAGCCGCTCCAGTCGATACGCCTGAATCCGGTCCGGAATCGCTTCGCCCACACCGGCGTGGTCCTGGTGGTTGCACGTCCCTTTGATCTTCACCGGCTTCCCGTTCAGCAGAAATCCCCGCTCGGCATCGAACCGCAACGTACGAATCCCAAACGTCGGCGAATCCTGGTCGACCACCTTGCCGTCAACCTCTACCGTCGTCACAGCGCGATACAGATTCGGCGTCTCCAGCGACCACAATTGCGGGCGCCGCACCGTCGTATTCATGGCAAAGGTATGCGTCTCGCGCGAGGGAACCGTACCTTCCTCCGACACTGCCGTGGCCACCGTCTTGCCCGATGGGTCAACCAGCGCGACGTGAACTCGGCCTATTACGTCCGCGTCACCGTCATTGGTAACATCTGTATTTACCAGCACCGTCAGCTCCGAGGCGCTAGTAACAACTCCGGTCACATTCCCAAAATCGGGCCGAACATAATTGCCCCACTGCGCAATATGCACCGGCGCGGTCTTGGTCAGCCATGCATGGCGATAGATGCCCGCGCCCTCATAGAACCAGCCCTCATCCAGGGATGCGTCCACTCGCACCACCAGCACGTTGCGACCCGGTGCGTCAGCGCCTGGGCGCGCCGGCTTCATGTCGCCAAAGTTGGCAAAGTCGGTCAGGTCCAAAGCCACCGGCGCATACCCGCTCATGTTCTGGGTGAGGTAGTGACCATTGAAGAACACAGTTGCATTGCGAAAAATCCCATCGAACTCCACGCAGATACTGCGCCCCGCGTCGCTTGCCGGCAGAAAGAACTCGCGGCGATACCAACCAACGCTCGTCTCCGGATACTCGCGGCCGAGCGGCTTACCACCGTGCTCCACCAGGATCGAGTTGTTGACGAAGGGCAGTTCCACCGCCCAGTCATGGGGCAGATCGACCTTGCGCCACGCCGAATCATCAAAACGAGGCGCCGCCGGTCCATCCACACGCCCAGCCTTGGCAAACGTACCTTCGCGGCGCAGCTTGCCGAAGCCAAAGTCCTTGTCGGGATCGTTCGCGTTGCCCAGGGCAAAGCGCCAGCCGAAATCCAGCAGCAGCCGCTCGCGCGACGCGCTCGGCTCTGCAACGCCAGGTTGGACCACTGATCCCTGCGCGAACGGCGCAGCCGCAGCCGATCGCGGCTCCGCCCTCAGGTCGCCTCCCGCAATCACCCCGGCCGAAGCTGCCAGCCCAGCCTTCACCAAATCCCGTCGCGTCCACTTTCCCATGTCAGTCCCCTCAAAGCTCTGTCGTGCTTGGGTGCGCAGAAACTTCGCCGAGCACGGTCGCATCCACTTTACCCCGTGGCCGCAAACTTCGCCCGGAATCGTCTCCGCCGGCAGCTATTTTCTTGCGCTCGCAAGCCTCTTCTGCGTCTCCAGAAAGCGGCGCATCCGGTCCAGCGAACGCGCCTTGCCGAAGACGATCAGGCTCTCCAGCAGCGGGGGGCTGGCGGTTTTTCCGGTCAGGATCGCCCGCAGCAGCATGAAGTTGTCCTTCACCGGCCACTCTTTGTCGACTCCCAGTTGCTTCAGCGCAGACTCCAGCGCCTCCTCTGTAAAATCCGTCGCCTCCAGCACCGCAAGCTGTTCGGCCGCAAATGCGAGCGTCTCCTCAAGCGTGCGCTTCTTCGGCACGAAGACCTCAGGTGGGGGCATCACGTCGTCCTTGAAGAAGAAGTCGGCCATGTCGCCGAACTGCGCCAGCGTCTCGATGCGCGTCTGCACCAGCGGACCGATGCGCCGCAGATGGTCATCTGCGAAAACCGTTTCGCGCAGCGCCTGAAAGAAACTCTCCGGCGACATCGCGCGCAGATATTCGCCGTTCATCCATTTCAGTTTGGTCAGGTCGAAGACCGGGCCGCCCAGCGAGATGCGCTGGAAGTCGAACTTCTCCAACATCTCCGCCAGCGAGAAGATGTCGCCTTCCTTGGAATTGATGCCTTTCGAGACAATCTCCGCTTCAGTGGGCTGCGCCATGCCTCCGCCCATCAGGCCCAGAAAGTTCAGTAGCGCCTGCGGAAGGAATCCGCTCTCACGGTAGTAGATAAGCGAAACAGGATTCTTGCGCTTGGAAATCTTGCTCTTATCCAGATTGCGCAGCAAAGGCATGTGCCAGAAGCGCGGCAGGTCCCAGCCGAACGCCTTGTACAGCAGCACATGTTTGGGCGTCGACGAGATCCACTCCTCGGCACGGATTACGTCAGTGATGCGCATCAGATGATCGTCCACAACGTTGGCCAGATGGTAGGTGGGAAAGCCGTCCGACTTCATCAACACCTGATCGTCGACGTTGTTATGCGAAAACGTGACCGTCCCGCGCAACTCATCGCGAAAGCTCGTCTCGCCATCCACCGGGACCTTCAGCCGCACCACGAAAGGCCGGCCTTCACCGAGGAACGCGTCAATCTGGGACTGCGGAAGCTCGCGGTGCGCTCCGTTATACCGCGGCGGCAGCTTGGCGGCAATCTGCGACTTGCGCATCGCGTCCAGTTCTTCAGCCGTCTCGAAGCTGCGGTAGGCGTGGCCGCTCGCCAGCAGCTTCTCCACGTGCTCGCGGTAGATCTCCGTTCGCTCCGACTGCCGGTACGGTCCATACGGCCCGCCGACGTCCGGACCTTCATCCCAAGTTAGGCCCAGCCAGCGCAGCGCGTCGAAGATCATCTGCTCCGAAGTCGCAACGAAGCGCGTGCGGTCGGTGTCTTCGATGCGCAGCACGAACTGGCCACCCCGCTGGCGAGCGTAGATGAAGTTGAGCAGGCCGATGTAGGCGGTGCCGACGTGCGGATCGCCGGTGGGCGACGGAGCAATGCGAACGCGAATAGGGGAGGCGGAATCGGTGGGGATCGTCATGAGTGGGTCAACGCTTAATGGTAGCAGGGCGGACGCGCCAAACCAGCAATGGCTCGTGCAGAATAGAGGGATGCGATTTTTCGTCAGTCTTTCTCGTCGGCATCCGATTCGTGTGGCTCTTATGTCGCTTCTCCTTACCGGCATCGCGTCGCGCGCGCAAGTAGATGTGCTGACGCAGCACAATGACAATTCGCGCACCGGCACCAACCTACACGAGACCGTATTGACTCCGGCGAATGTCAACAAGGCTCGTTTCGGTATGCTCTTCAAGCGCGTCCTCGACGACCAGCTCTACACGCAGCCACTCATCGTCACCGGCGTGCAGGCTCGCGGTGGCACCCATGACGTCGTTTACGTGACCACGGTGAACAACAGCGTCTATGCCTTCGACGCAAACGACGCTGAGGCGACCGAACCGATCTGGCACGTAAACTTCGGCACGCCCGCAAACCTGCACAGTGCGAACTTCGGCTGTCTCGACATTAACGGTCAGATGGGCATCATTGGGACGCCGGTAATCGATAAGGTGCGCGGTGTGCTCTACGTCGTCGCGCTGACGCAAGCAGGCGGAGCCTTCACGCAGCGGCTGCACGAACTTGATCTCGCCACCGGCGCCGACCTGCCCGAGAGCCCGGTCGTTATCAAGGCCGACGCTTTCAACGCGCTAATGCAGAACCAGCGGCCGGCACTGATGCTGGCCAACGGAATGGTCTACGTCGGTTATGCCTCGCACTGCGACCGGGACCCTTATCACGGCTTCCTGATGGCGTACGACGCGATGGCGTTGACACAGACCGCGGTCTTCAACACCTCGCCGACGGGCTCCGAGGCAAGCATATGGCAGTCCGGGCAAGGGCCTGCAGCCGACGCCGAGGGCAACGTCTATGTCGTGACCGGCAACGGAAGCTGGGATGGCATCCACAACTTCAGCGAGAGCTTTCTCAGGTTCTCTCCGCAACTGAAGCTGCTGGACTGGTTCACGCCAACCAACCACGCACAACTCGACAAGGACGACAACGACCTCAATTCCTCCGGAGCAACGCTGATTCCCGGCACCCACCTCGTCATCGGCGGCGGTAAGCAAGGCGTGCTGTACTCGCTCGACACCCGCAACTTCGGCCACCTGGGCGACGAGCATGCCGTCCAGCACTTTCAGGCCACCGCATCGCACCTGCATAGCCTCGTCTACTGGGTGAGCGACAAAGAAGGGCCACTGCTGTACGTCTGGGGCCAACGCGACAAGGCCAAGGTCTACAAGTTCAATGGCGAGACGATCTCAGAAACGCCGGCGGTGATGCGCGATATCCCCAACGAAGGCCATCCCGGCGCCATGCTCTCACTCTCGGCAAACGGCGGCCGTGATGGCATCCTGTGGGCAGCCATCCACGCCACAGGAGACTCGTGGCACGAATCACGCCCCGGCGTACTACACGCGTACGATGCGGATGACATTCGCAACGAGCTGTGGAACTCGCTCGAACTACCCGCGCATAACGACTGCGGCGAATACTCCAAGATGGCGCCGCCAACCATCGCGAACGGTCACGTCTACCTCGCCAGCTTCGGCAACGAAAACACTGGTACCGGGCAATTTTGCGTCTACGGCCTGCTGCCTTCTGCTCCAGGGACAAAGCTCGCTGCTGTAACCGGCTCGAAGGCCGAGGTGGCAACCGGCAAGGTCACGCTCACTTGGAACGCTGAGCCGGGTGCTGTCTTCTACCGCGTGGCGCGATCAAGTTCGCTCGAATCGGGCGCTAAGACCGTAGCCACCGGACTGACATCGCCCAGCTTCACCGAGCCCGCGCCGGAGCATGGTGAGCGGGTGACGTACACCATCTTTGCCGTGAGCAAAGACGGAGCGGGCGCGCCCTCGGACCCAATCAAGCTGGCTCCCCGCAGAGCTATCCCAGTAGAGCAGTGAGTCCCGCTTGGCGGGCATGCCCGAACTACCAGACATCCGCCAGGTCCGCTGGAGTGAGCTTCCCATGGTGCCGGAACCGCTCCTCCAACTGCACATTCACCCAGGCGGCCGCCTGCACGGTGAGCAAAACCGCCGGCTGAGGCCCAATCGAGCGTCGCGGATCCGTGTTGCCCCGCCCCGCCTCCCAATTTCGCCTGGTGGACTCGAAGGCTTCGACCGACAGCACATCCATCAACTCATTCAGCGACACCGCCTGCGTCAGCGTTCCGCCCATGAACTCCGCACTGTGTACGCGAATGTAGTGTGGATATCCCCTGCGCCACTCCCGGATTCGGAAGTCATCCTCAACGGCGTCGTCTACGCCCTCTTCATAGTGCTTGGCAATCGCGCGGCCATAGATCATCACGTCATTTGGATCTTCAATCAACCGGCCCATGAACATCAGTGCACCATCTTTAACCTGCCGCGGACGCTTGCCCGTCGGATAGGTACAAACTGCGTGATTTCCCGCCCTCTGCACCGCGGAAAGCGTGGTTCTCGTGCGCGGCGCACGGTCTGCGTTCGACCCAAAAAACTTTACAAAACTCTGTGGCGCTTTCTCACTCGACCACTTTCCGCTCGTCGACAGTCGTTCCATTCTCTAATCCTCGCCTGCACTTAGCCTGCAAGTCCATAGCGCAAAGGTGGAGGGCGCATCGCCTTGCAACCGCGCGTTTACCAAGTGTGTATTATCAGTCTGCCAAACAGCGATACTGCGTTTCATTTCCTCGTTACCGAATCAGATGAGGGGCAGCGAGGGTCACGAATTCGCGCGCGGTGATGACCTTTTTTGTTTCCAATAAGCCGGCCGCCGTGAATAATCTGGTCGACCTTGCGCGAAGTGAGCGTGGAAGTGCCGTTCCGTCTCGCTTGCGCTCCGGCGATGCGCAGGATCTCTGGTTCGGGGGCCGCCAGCTTCACGTAATTGCGGATGCGCATGTTATAGATTGTAAGACTCGGGCAAGCAGGTGCGGGGGACAAGTGCGGTCGTCCCTCAGGCGAGGGCCCACATCGTTGTTGACTCGACTCATGAATGCGTTTCGCTAATCTTCGAACTCAAGCTGCCATCTGAGATATACGCGTCGTCCGCATTCGCTACAACTCCATGGCGAATTGGTGGATCGGCGTATACGTAGGGTGCGTAGGTTCCGTAGCTAGCGCCAGCACCAGCCGTTCCAGCACCAGCAGCTTGTTCGCCGGAGAACTGCGCAATTCCAGATCGGCCCGCGCCACCAGTCGCAGCGCGCGCGTCAGCTCCCGCCGCGACTTATACCGCCGCGCCTGCCGGATCAAGTCCTCGGCGGCGAACGGCGGCATGCGAAATCCCTGCCACAGCACTGCCCAGATGGCGCGCGAATCGCGCACATTCTTCTCCAGGATGATTAGCATCTGGCGGAAGGTGCGCGCCAGCATATACAGGTGCCCAATGGCCGCATCCTCGCCACCGTCGGACGCGTTCAGCAGCCCATGCAACAATAGCAGCGCGCGGCTGCGGTCGCGCTGCGAGATCGCGTCGGTCAGCTCGTACAGCGAGCGCTGCTTCGCCGCCAGCACCATCGTTTCCACGTCGCCCAGCGTCACGCGGCCCTTGCCCTCGACGTACAGGCACAGCTTCTCGAACTCGCTTGCCACCATCATCATGTCTGCGCCCAGCGCGTCGACCAGCTCCCGTGCCGCGTCTGCGTCGAACTTCACGTTGCGCGTCTCGGCCTGCGCAATCACCCACTTGATCGCATCGCCCTCATCTACCCGCGCCAGTTCGACAAAACCGCACCAGTCACCCAACGTCTCGCGGATTCGGTCGTACCGCTCCTTGTCTTGATAGTCCATCCTCCGCAAATCAGTAGGGATGCGCAGATGATCGGCGACGAACAGCAGCACGGCCTGCGGGTTGGGCGAGCGGAAGTACGCATCAATCGCCGCAAACTCTTCCTTCTTCGAGCCGCGCCCGTAAAGGTTCTTCAGCCCGCGGATGAATACCACCTGGAACGGCGCCATCAGCGACGGCGTCTGCGCGCGGTCGAGAATTTCGAAGATCGGCGTGTCGGCAAGGTCGAGATCGTGCAGCGAAAAATCCCGCGCACCCTCCGGCGCAAGCGTTGCCAGCACACCCTGGCGGCAACGCTGATACAAAAAGGCCTCATCGCCGACCAGCACATATCCAGGCCGCAGGGTTGTCGGCGAAGCGATCTCTGCCAGGAAGCGGTCAGTCGACGCGAAGCTGCGCAGCGCAGCCGTGCGAGTCTGGCTGGTCGGATTCGTAATCGGCGGAATGGGGGGAATTAAGGGCGCGCTCATTAGAACGACTCCAGCATATCGCCTACCAGCGCCTGCGCGAAGTCGCGCGCCAGCCGATTAACAGCCGCAGGGTCCTCGCGAATGAATCCAGTCAGGTCCTGCGGAGACTGGTACTGCTCGCGGTAAGACAGCGCGTCGTTCTGATAGAGGACGCGGCCATCCCGCGCGGACAGCACAACTTTGACGGTGATGGTAACGACGTAGCTGGAGGTCTCGCCCGTGGTGGAGTCGTAGGTGAGCGGCGCCGAGTTTTGGGTCAGGATGGTACCGCTCAGCACCGCGTCCGAGTCCGCGGAGTTGCCCGTCACGACCCGGTAGTGGGTGCGCGTATTTAGTTCTCGAACCACCGCCTGGGTTAGCGCCATCTCCGTGTGATAGGCCTGCGTATGCGTGGCAAACACGGGTACCGCGACGGTTCGCACGTTGGCCGGAATGTGGGTCGCCGCACCGGCCGTGTGATAGCCGCAGCCCGCCAGCGTCCCCAGGCAGCCGAAGCTGAGACAGCAAAGGAAGATGTGCGGCAAGGCGCGGCGGAAAGCAGCTTGTGGCGTCGGAGAGCGCATGCGTCTGGTTCTATTGTCGCACTCAGTCCACATGTTGCAGATGCGTGTCTTTGAAGTGTGCCGGATATTTCAACCCATACCCCAGCAGCCGGTCGAAGGCAATGTGGCTGAACCAGATGATCGCAATGGCCGTCAGCAGCAGCCGGCGCCCCGCGCAGGCCACTAAGAACAAGCCCACTGGCACAACAAGGAAGTGCCCGAGATTATAGATCGCGGCGCCCACGCGCGGATTCGCGAGGTAGCCGAGCATGAAGAGGTCCGGGGCGAGAAAGAGTACCCCAAACAGCAGCCAGCTAAAGTGGAAGTGGACGTAAAGAAATACGGCGGCGGTCAACAGCCCGGCTTCTTCGACCCGAAGCAGCCAGCCAGGGCGGGTAAGCATTGTCGTCGATCCTCGTTTTGGTGCGTCAGATTAAAACAGATGAGGCGACCGGGTAGGCCACCTCATTTTCTTGTGCTGTTTTGGAGCATTATGCGGGTGAGGGCTGGCCTTCCGGGAAGCCAGGCTTGCGGCCCGCTGGTCCAGCCTCTGGCTTAACCACCTTCTGTCCATCGCCTGGGCCAGGATCGGCAAACGCGAGCGGCGACTTGAACGGCGGCAGTTCCTTGCCCTCGATGATGAGATCAATCTCAGCCTTGTCCAGAGTCTCGCGTTCCAGCAGCGCGGTCGCCATGCGATGCATGATGTCCGCGTTGTCTTCGAGAATCTGGTACGCGGACTTGTAGCCCTCGTCAACAAAGGCCCGCACAGCAACGTCGATCTGCTTGGCGGTGTCGTCGGAGTAGTCGCGGGCCTGAGCAATATCACGGCCCAGAAACACCTCCTGCTCCTTCTTGCCGTAAGTCAGCGGACCAAGGTCGCTCATGCCGTACTCGCAGACCATCTTGCGCGCAAGCTCGGTTGCGCGGACGATATCGTTGCCGGCTCCAGTGGTCTTGCGGTGCATGAAGATCTCTTCTGCACAGCGCCCACCCATCAGGATAGCAAGCTGCGTGTCGAGATAGTCCTTCGTCACCGTGTGCTTGTCTTCCTCGGGCAGATGCATCGTGACGCCTAACGCCATACCGCGCGGAATGATGGTGACCTTGTGCAGCGGGTCGGCGTGCTGGCGTTTGGCAGCAACCAGGACGTGACCGGCTTCGTGGTAAGCCGTATCGCGCTTGTCGTCGTCGGAAAGCAGCATAGACTTGCGCTCGGCACCCATCAGCACCTTGTCCTTGGCAACTTCAAAGTCGTACATGTGGACCGACTTGCGGTTGAAACGCGCGGCGGTCAACGCAGCCTCGTTCACCATGTTCGCCAGGTCCGCGCCGGAGAAGCCCGGTGTCCCACGTGCCAACACATTGAGATTAACGTCCTCGGCCATGGGGACTTTCTTGGAGTGGACGCGCAACACCTCTTCGCGCCCGCGAATGTCCGGCCGGTCGACGATGACTCGGCGGTCGAAGCGCCCAGGCCGCAGCAGTGCCGGATCCAGCACGTCAGGCCGGTTCGTAGCCGCGATCAGGATCACGCCGTCGTTAGATTCAAATCCGTCCATCTCAACGAGCAACTGATTCAGCGTCTGCTCGCGCTCGTCATGTCCACCGCCCAAGCCAGCGCCACGGTGACGGCCGACAGCGTCGATCTCGTCGATGAAGATGATGCACGGCGCGTTCTTCTTGCCCTGCTCAAACAGGTCGCGCACGCGGCTTGCCCCGACGCCCACAAACATTTCGACAAAGTCCGAACCGGAGATAGAGAAGAATGGAACATTGGCTTCACCGGCAACCGCGCGGGCCAGCAGAGTCTTGCCGGTACCCGGAGGCCCGACCAGCAACACGCCCTTGGGGATGCGTCCGCCCAGGCGCTGGAACTTCTGCGCCTCGCGCAGGAACTCGATGATCTCCTTCAGCTCTTCCTTGGCTTCATCCACTCCAGCCACGTCCTTGAACGTGATCTTCTTTTGCTGCATGGAGAGCAGGCGCGCGCGACTCTTGCCGAAGCTCATCGCCTTGTTGCCGCCGGACTGCATCTGCCGCAGCAGGAAGAACCACAGCCCCAGCAGTAGCAGGAATGGCGCGATCGACACCAGCATCGACACCCAATAGTTGGAATTCTGGTCCTTGTTGTTGATGACTACGCCGTGACTGCGGAGGATCGTCCACATCTCCGGATCATTGGCAGGAATGATGGTGCGGAATGCGTCATTGTTGCTGAAGTGGCCGGTCATCGTCTTGTCGTCGATGGTCACGTCCTTCACTTGCCCGGCCGCAGCCTTGTTCAGCACGTCGCTATAACTGGGCGTCAGTTCCTTCGTGCCGCCCATACCCTTGCTGACATAGGTAAAGAGGCAGATGGCGCCTGTAATGACCAACACCCACATCAGAAGCTGTTTTACGGTCGAGTTCAATCGCGTTTCCTCATTTTCCGGCCTGAAATCCCCAAATAAAGCAGCCAGACGGCTTGCCAATCGAGTGAGGCAGTCGAATTGCCCAGCTCGGATGCTGCACCACTGTCACATCATTAGACGCCCGATGAGTCCTGAAGGGTTCCAGATCTTCGGCACGAATCGCCATCCCGGTCCCGAGTGGGCACACTCCAGATGTTTCGATTCTACTCTGACCGGACGAAAATGGGCAGCTTGGAAGCAAACAAACCTGGAGCGATCCAAGGCCATTATCTATCAAGCAGAAGCAGGTTCGGCTTACGTCTTTTGGGGGACGCAAGGTGGCCCGTCAGCCACACGTACAAGCCGAAGCTCGCGTATGGAGCGCTCGGCCCGCAAACCGCCACCAAGTTGCAGGCTGGCACCCACACGCGCGGAAATGGTCGGATCCATAACAAGTCCCGCCAGTGCCAGCAGCCGCGAAGTTTCGTCGAAGCTCAGCCGCGCCCCCAGCGACCGCGCCGCCGCCCGAACCACCCGCCGCCGCAGCGCAGGATCGAATCCCCGTAGCCTTTCAATCTCGAACGCCACCGAGCCCGTCTCGCCCGCAGCCGTACTCACCGCCCGCCCACCGCCACGCACCGGCCTGCCCGGAAGCAGTACCTGCGGCAGAATGCGGCCCACCTCAGCTTGCCACCGCGCCTCGTCATCTCGCGCCAACTCGGCGAGGTTCGCCAGCGCCTGATCGATCGAGGGGTTGTACTCGCGCAGGATCGGCAGCAGGTGGTGCCGCACCCGGTTCCTCGTGAACGCCTCATCCGTATTGGAACTATCAGTGCGCCAAATCTGCCCCCGCCGACGCAGATAATCCTCCAACTCGACTCGCCGAACCCCCAGTAGCGGTCGCACAATCTTGCCTGGACGCGCACCATCAACCAGCACCAGCGGATGGATACCGCTCAACCCCTCGGTCCAAGCCCCGCGCAGTAGCTTCATCAACACTGTCTCCGCCTGATCGTCCAGCGTGTGCGCGGTCAGCACCGAATCGGCATGCCCCGCCGCAATCAACCGGGCGAAGCACTCGTAGCGCAACTCCCGCGCCGCTTCTTCGATCGTCTCCGCCGCCCCTGCCTCGCGGCTTCGCGCGACCCGCTCCGCCACCCCCGCATGGTGAACGTGCAGCGGAACCTCAAGCCGCAAACAAAGCTCCTCCACAAAGGCAAGGTCCGCGTTCGCCTCCTCGCCGCGCAGCCCGTGATGCACGTGCACCGCCGACAGCCCCACGCCCAGCGCATTCCGCGGTATCGCGTTCGCTGTATGGAGCAACAGCAGCAACGCCACCGAATCCCCGCCGCCGGAGACGGCAGCGCACACGCGGTCCCCCGGTCGAATGTGTTCGCGGTTCACCATGGGCACAGAGGCAGGCATCGAACTCCATCGTACCGCCGCAGGTTTGCGATACGCTTGTTGGATGGCTGAAACCAGGCAAGCAACCGGGGCGGATGCGGAGGCAATCGCCGACCAGCGTGTGCGCATGTTCGTCGACGCAGGGGTCGCGGAAGAGGCCGCGATGGGGCAAATGCGCACGAACTTCGTCGACTGGGTACGGCCCAGACTCGAAGACGCCAGCTACGTCGGCTGGCTGGTCGAAGAAGATGGCCGCCTGGTCGCTGGCGCAGGTCTTTGGGAGATGGATTGGCCGCCGCACTTCATGGATGAGCAGCCACGTCGCGCCTACCTGTTGAACTTCTATGTCGAGCCACAAATGCGCCGCCGCGGCCTCGCCCGCATGCTGCTCGACCTGGCCGTTGCCGAAGCAAAGTCACGTGGCATCAAAGTCGTCACCCTCCACGCTTCGAAGTTCGGCAAGCCGGTCTACGAACTGCACGGATTCAAGGCCTCGACCGAGATGATGTTGCGGCCTTAATTCGGGCGCCGCCCGTCCATCTTGTATACTTCGTTGGCTATGCGTGTGTTTGTCATTCTTCCGGCAGCAGGGATTGGAACGCGGATGTCCGCGGGCAGCGGTGTGGGCGGCGGCCACCCTACTCCCAAGCAGTTTCTCGTCATCGCCGGCGTGCCCGTGCTCGTCCATTGCCTGCGCACGTTTCTCGCGGTCCAGCGCGTCGAGGCCATCTACGTCGCCGTGCGCAAGCCCGAAATCGACCGCGTCCGCGCGCAGATTGCCGAATTCGGCCTCAGCGGATCTGGCACCGGCGGTAAAGTCCATGTCGTCGAGGGCGGCAACGTCCGCCAGCAGTCCGTTAGCAACGCGCTCGCCAAACTCGTCGCCGAGACCGGCTGTGGCGAGAACGATGTGGTTCTGGTACACGATGCGGCACGGCCGCTGATTGACCAGCCCACCATCGACCGCACCATCGATGCCATCGCCGAACACGGCGCCGCAATCGTCGGCCTTCCCGCAGTGGACACCATCAAACAAGTAGAGCGCACGGCCCACGGCGCGATAGTCACCGCAACCATCCCCCGCGAGCGCATCGTCCAGGCGCAGACCCCGCAGGGAGCGCGCTGCGGTCTGCTGCAACGCGCCTTTGCTGAGGCCGCCGCAGATGAGTTCGCCGGCACCGACGAGGCCAGCATCCTCGAGCGCGCCGGTATCGAGGTGGCCGTCGTCCCCGGCTCGCCCCGAAACTTCAAAATCACCCAACCCGGCGACCTCGAACTAGCCGAGTTCTACCTACAACAGACGACCACGGATAAACGCGGATGAACACGGATCTAGAGCAAACGACGACACCGGAAAACGAAAACCATCAGAAGAAGCACTTTGACGGATTAAATGCCGATGTGACGGACGTTGTATTGAAGGTCTTCTTTGAGGTCTACAACGAACTGGGCGGCGGCTTCCTTGAGAGCGTTTATCACAAAGCGTTCTCTATGGCGCTTCGGCAGGCGGGCCTGATGGTTGCGGATGAGGTTGCAGTGCCCGTGCACTTCCGCGGCGTCGCAGTAGGTGATTTTTTTGCTGATCTCACGGTGAACCAACGCGTATTGCTTGAATTGAAGGCTGTCTCGGTTCTAGATAGCGCCCATCATCACCAGATACTCAACTATTTGCGCGCTACTAGTTTCGAGGTGGGTCTTTTGCTGAATTTTGGTCCCAGGCCCCAATTTAAACGGTTTCTCCCGGACAATAACCAAAAGAAAATCCGTGCTAATCCGTGTGAATCCGTGGTCGGGTCTGTGGGGAGGCAGCTTCGATGAGTATGCGCATCGGCTACGGCTTTGACTCGCACGCCTTCAAGGCTGGAGTT
>Ga0302279_10002816_pt1 | contig 22468 bp, 21 predicted proteins | sample III_Bog_N3_3_FD_194541 | JGI IMG/M metagenome (GOLD analysis project Ga0302279, IMG submission 194541) | Peat permafrost microbial communities from Stordalen Mire near Abisko, Sweden - III_Bog_N3_3 | ecosystem: Environmental > Terrestrial > Soil > Wetlands > Peat | place: Sweden: Abisko...
GGCTGGCGTTGGTGGCGGTCAGCCAGATGGCGTCGAGGCCCGCGAACACCACGGCCGTGCCGACGTAGGCGACCAGGGTGCGGATCACGCGCCCGCCGCCGGCTTCAGCCGATAGTGGCTGACGCCCCAGACCTCGCCGCCCTGGTCGCCGAACAGGCCGGCGGTGGCCAGGAAGAACAGGCGCCAGCGGCGCTTCCAGAGGCTCCAGTCGGGGCCGTAGACGTCGCGCAGGATCGGCTCGATGGCGGCGGCGTTGCGATCGTAGTTGGCCAGCCAGTCCATCGCGGTGCGGCGATAGTGCTCGCCGCTCCAGCGCCACTCGGCCTCGACCTCGAAAAGGTCGGGGAACTGCCGGATCAGCCCGTGGCTGGGCATGATGCCGCCGGTGAAGAAGTACTGGGCGATCCAGTCGGCCTCATCGGCGACCTCGAACCGGTAGGGACGGCTGCGGTGGGTGAACACATGCAGGAACAGCCGCCCATCGGGCTTCATCCAGCCGCGGGCCCGCTCCAGCAGCGCCCGCCAGTTGGACATGTGCTCGAACATCTCCACGGAGACCACCCGATCGAAGCGCTGGTCGCTCTGGAAGTCGTTCATATCCGCGGTGATCACCTTGACGCCGCCGAGGCCGCGGCGCTGGGCCTCGGCCTCGATGTAGGCGCGCTGGCTCGCCGAGTTGGAAACGGCGGTGATCCGCGAGGCTGGATACCGCTCGGCCATCGCCAGGGTCAGCGAGCCCCAGCCGCAGCCCAGCTCCAGCACCTGCTGGCCGTCGGCGAGATCGGCGTGGGCCATGGTCTCGTCCAGCCCCTGGTCCTCGGCCTGCGCCAGGGTCGTCGCGCCGCGGCCATAGAGGCACGAAGAGTATTTCCGCTTTGGTCCGAGGATCTCGGCAAAGAAGGCCGCCGGCAACTCGTAGTGCTGTTGGTTGGCGGCGTCGGTGTTGAGGGCGATCGGCCGGCGGCCCATCTCCAGCGCGAAGCCGACGTCGCCGTCGCCCGGATCGGCCTCCAACTGGCGGCGGGCGCGGGCGACCAGATAGCCGACCCCCAGCCGGGTCAGGGCGTCCGGAACCGGCGTACGTTCCACGGCCCGGGCGGCGACGGCGGTGAAACTCATCGAACAGCTCCTGTTATCAGATACCCACGAGGGGCTGCAGCACCCGGGCGGTCCAGCTGCGCGGGACCAGCCGATGGTCGACGGCGATCAGGCAGACGCACTCGCCGTCGTCGGTGGTCCTGGGCTGGTGCTCGACCGTCTCGTCGCAGTCGGCGAAGTCGCCGGCCGCATGGACGGTGCGGCCATCGGTGAAGGCGCCTTTCAGCACGCAGGTCAGTTCCTGGCCGCGGTGGCTGTGGCGCGGGACGGCGATATTGGCCCCGATGCCCAGCAGATAGGTGCGCTTGCCCGAGCGGCGGTCGTGGCTGACCGTGGCCACCCACACCCCGGGGGCGGCCCAGCGCTTGTGGGTGCGGTAGGCGTCCAGGACGGCGGCCGGAACCTCGATCCAGTCCTTGGGCTTCAGCGCCTGCTCGGCGACGGCCGCGGGACGGTCGAGGGTGGCCAGCGCTCTCTCCAGGGCGTCCGGGGCCATCTCGGCGGGCGGCAGTTCGGTGAGTAGCGCGCCCCCGACGGCCTCGGCGACACCGGCGACGGCCGCGCACCGGGCGCAGGCGCCGACGTGGGTCTCGAGCACCAGGGCCCGGCCGGCATCGAGGGCGCCGCGGGCGAAGTCGAGGATCAGTTCGTCGGAGGGATGCAGGTTGGGGGCGGTCATGCCAGGTCACCCAGGAGTTCGCGCAGGTGGCCCATGGCCAGGCGCAGCCGCGACTTCACCGTTCCCAGCGGCAGGGCCAGTTCCTCGGCGATCTGCGCGTGCGGCTTGTCGGAGAAATAGGATTGGCGGATCACCTCCGCCTGTTCCGGCGGCAGGCTGAGCAGGGCGTGGCGCACCCGCACTTCGGATTGGGCGGCGACCAGGGCCGCATCCGGGGCGATGTCCGGCTCGGGCGCTTCGGACGGGTCTTCCGCCGGCTCGACCCGGGCGGCGCGCCGGAAGGCGTCGATGCGCAGGTTGCGGGCGATGGTGAACACCCAGGTGGAGACCGCAGCCTTGCCCGGGTCGAAGGCGGCGGCCTTGCGCCAGACGTTCAGCAAGGTCTCCTGGGCCAGTTCCTCCGCCAGTTCCGGCGGGGCGCCAAGGCGCAGCAGATAGCTCTTCACCCGGGGGGCGAAGTGGCCGAACAGGCTGGCGAAGGCGGTCCGGTCGCCGCTGTCGGCGATGGCGCGGACCATCTCGGCGAAGCGTTCTGCGGTGGGGACGGCGAGGGGCGCTTCGCTCATGGCCCCGCCGGCCAGGACCGTACCCGTCCAGCCCCTTCGTCCATCCCCGGCTTGATCCCATTCGATCGCATGCATGCCGCCTCTACGCAGCATAGCGCCGTTTGGATCATGGGGCTTGGCGATGTGATCGGCCGGGTGATCCGGGGGCGATGGTGGGTCGTAGAGCTTTGGTATCGCGGGCTGGTCTCGCGCCTCCACCCAAGGATCAAAGTCCGTGACACCACCATCAGGCCCGGCGCCCCTGAAGATCGCCGTCATCGGCCAGGGGATCGCCGGGATGGGCGCCGCCTGGCTGCTGAACCAGGGACATCAGGTCACCTGTTACGAGGCCGAGCCCCGCTTCGGCGGTCACAGCCACACGGTAGAGGCGCCCGGGGGCGACGGGCCGATCCCGGTGGACATGGGCTTCATCGTCTACAACGAGCCCAACTATCCGAACCTGGCGGCCCTGTTCCGTCACTTAGGCGTCGAGACCGCGTTCACCGACATGTCCTTCGGTGTCTCCCTGGACCATGGGAACCTGGAATACGCCTCCACCGACTTCTCCACCCTGTTCGCCCAGCCGCGTAATCTGCTGCGACCCCGGTTCTGGTCGATGCTCGGCGACATCGTCCGCTTCTGCCGCCAGGCGCCCGGACACGCCTGCGCCCTCGACGCGCGGATGACCAGCCTCGGCGACTATCTGGGCGAGGCGGGCTACGGCCGGGCGTTCCAGGACGATCATCTGCTGCCCCAGGCCGCCGCCATCTGGTCGGCCTCGGTCGGCGCGATCCGCGACTATCCCGCCGCCGCCTTCATCCGCTTCTGCGAGAACCACGGCCTCTTGAAGATCCTCGACAAGCCGCTCTGGCGGACCGTGCGGGGCGGCAGCCGCGCCTATGTCGAGAAACTGACGACGCCGCTTCGCCCAGGCGCGCGGCTCGGCCAGGCGGCGGTGGCGGTGACCCGCACGCCGGCCGGGGTGCTGGTCCGGGATGCTTCCGGGCGCACCGAACGCTACGACGACGTGGTGATCGCCTGCCACGCCGACCAGGGCCTGGCGCTGCTGCAGGATCCCTCGCCCCGGGAGCGCGCCCTGCTCGGCGCCTTCGGCTACACCCGCAACGTCGCCGTGCTGCACTCCGATCCCAGCTTCATGCCCCGCCGCCGCAAGGCCTGGTCCAGCTGGAACTATCTCGGGGTCTCGACGCCGGGCGGCGGCGATCGGCAGCTCTGCGTCACCTACTGGATGAACCTGTTGCAGGACCTGCCGCGACAGACGCCGCTGTTCGTCACCCTCAACCCGTTCCGATCGCCCGATCCGGCGAGCATCCTGCGCACCGAGACCTACGAGCATCCGGTGTTCGACGCGGCGGCGATGCGGGCGCAGAAAGAGCTGTGGTCGCTGCAGGGCGCGGGCGGTGTCTGGTGGTGCGGGGCCTATTTCGGGTCCGGCTTCCATGAGGACGGGCTGCAGGCCGGGCTGGCGGTCGCCGAGGCCCTGGGCGGGATGCGGCGGCCCTGGACGGTGGCGAACGAGAGCGGCCGCATTTTCCTCGGCCCCACACCGGCCCCGGCTCCGGTGCTGGAGACGGCGGCGTGACGCACTCAGCCCTCTACGACGGGCTGGTGACCCATCAGCGGCATTCCCCGCGACGCCACGCCCTGCGCTATCGGCTGTTCCAGCTGCTGATAGATCTCGACGAGTTGCCCAGCCTGGACCGGCGGCTGAGGCTGTTCGCGCACAACCGGCTCGCGCTGTTCAGCCTGCACGACCACGATCATGGCGCCGGCGATGGACGGCCCCTGCGCCAATACGTCGAGGCGACCCTGCGCGACGCGGGCCTGGACATCGCGGGCGGGCCGATCCGCCTGCTCACCCTGCCCCGGGTGCTGGGCTATGTGTTCAATCCGCTCAGCCTCTACTACTGCCACCGGCCCTCCGGCGAACTGGTCGCGGTGATCCTGGAGGTGACCAACACCTTCGGCGAGCGGCACAGCTATCTGGTCGAAGCCGGGTCCGGCGATGTGGTCCGGCGCTCCTGCGCCAAGGCCTTTTTCGTCTCGCCGTTCCTCGGCCTGGAGATGACCTACGATTTTCGCCTGACCCAGCCCGGGGAACGGGTGGCGACGGCGATCCACGGGCGCGACCTGGCCGGCGATCTGGTCATCGCCGCCACCTTCGCCGGCGAGCGGCGCGCCCTCGACGACGCGGCCTTGCTGCGCGCCTTTCTAAGCCATCCGCTGATCACCCTGAAGGTGACCCTCGGCATTCACTGGGAGGCGCTGAAGCTGTTGACGAAAGGCGTCCGTCTGCGGCGCAAGCCCTCGCCGCCCTCGCGGCCGGTCAGCGTGGTGCGCTCAGAAGCCGTAGCGCCAGCTGCCCAGCAGGCCCAGCCCCAGCGACGCGCCGGCACGCTGCCCCTCGTCACCAGCCGGTCTTAACCACGCCGACATCTGGCCTATTCCGGCCAGAGTTCCTGCACGTCGCCCTTGCGATTGAGCATCCGCACCGCCCGGTCGACCACAACGATCAGATTGGCGATCCGCTCGGGACCGTCATAGGCCAGGCTGGCGCGGGCCAGCCCCTCCAGCAGGAACCGCGCGAGGTCGCGGCTGGCCTGGAACCGAGGACCAAGGCCGGCCTGGGCGAGGGCCGAGAAGGTCTCGCCCACCTGGGCGCGGTCGAAGGCCGCCTGCGCGCCCTCCAGCCGCTCGCGCACCATGGCGTCGGTGCGGGCGACCGCTTCCAGCTCGGCGAAGGCGACGAAGGCCGGCGTCGAGAGCAGACGCCAGTAGGCCTCGATGGCGTGCGAGGTGGCGTCGCCGCCGGGGGGCGGATCGGCGGCCGCGGCGTCGAACAACGCCAGCCTGGCCTGCTGGATATGCTCCGCCGCCGCCTCGACCAGGGCCTCGCGGGTGGCGAAATGGTAGAGCATGGCCCCGCGGGTCAGCTCGGCCGCGGCGGCGATCTCAGAGTTGGTCGCCGCGTGGTAGCCGACCTCGGCGAACAGCCGCATCGCCGCGTCGAGGATGCGCACGCGGGTGCGTCGCGACTTCGGGGTGTCCTTACTCAAGCGCGTTCCAAATGGCTGACGCCGCCGCTTTGGCGCGGCCTTGGGGCTCATAGGTCGCGAATCGCACCCGCGCCAAGGCTGACGCTGAGTCAAATCGCCGGCGTCACAAATCCGATATGCAATCAGCTTATCGGCCGGGCATTCGGTGTCGGAGTTCAGTCCGATGGAGGCAGAGGACGTCCGCTACCGCAGCGTCTTCATCTCGGACGTTCATCTGGGCACCCGTGGCTGCCAGGCCGAACTGCTGCTCGACTTCATCCGCCACATGACCTGCGAGCGCCTCTACCTGGTCGGCGACATCCTCGACGGCTGGAAGCTGAAGAGCGGATGGTGGTGGCCGCAGGCGCACAACGACGTGGTGCAGAAGATCCTGCGCCTGGCCCGCAAGGGCGTGCTGGTGATCTACATTCCCGGCAATCACGACGAGGTGGTGCGCGACTTCTGCGGCATTCACTTCGGCGGGGTGGTGGTGGCCCGGGACGCAATTCACGAGACCGCCGATGGCCGGCGCTTCCTGGTCACCCACGGCGACGAGTTCGACGGCGTGGTCCAGCACGCCCGCTGGCTCGCCTTCCTGGGCGATTGGGCCTATAGAACGGTGCTCATGCTGAACACGGTTCTGAACGGTCTGCGACGCCGCTTCGGCTTCGGCTACTGGAGCTTCTCGGCCTTTCTGAAGGTCAAGGTGAAGAACGCCCTGCAGTTCATCGAGAACTTCGAACAGGCGGTCGCGGGCGAGGCGCGACGGCGGGGCGTCGACGGGGTGATCTGCGGCCACATCCACAAGGCCGAGATGCGCCAGATCGGCGACATCACCTACATCAACGACGGCGACTGGGTGGAAAGCTGCACCGCCCTGGTCGAGCACTTCGACGGGCGCCTGGAAATCCTCGAGTGGGCGCGGCTTCGATCCTGGTCGATGATCGAGCGGGCGCGCGAGCTGGCCGACGACCGCTCGCCCGAGCCCCTGATCGCCTGATGCGCATCCTGCTGGCGACCGACGCCTGGGAGCCCCAGGTCAACGGCGTCGTCCGCACTCTGACGCGCATCACCGCCGAGTTGCGCGAGATGGGCGACCGGGTGGAGGTGATCAGCCCGGACCAGTTCGCCACCTTCCCGCTGCCCACCTATCCGGAGATCAAGCTGGCCGTCGGCGCCTACGAGAAGGTGCAGGAGCGGTTCAAGGTGTTCGAGCCGGAGGCGATCCATATCGCCACCGAGGGGCCGATCGGCCTGGCCGCCCGGCGCATCTGCCTGGAGTGGAAGCTGCCCTTCACCACCAGCTACCACACCCGCTTTCCCGAGTACGTCTCCGCTCGCCTGCCGCTGCCCCTGGCCGCCGGCTACGCCTACATGCGCTGGTTCCACAAGCCGTCCGGGCGGCTGATGGTGGCGACGCCGACGCTGATGGAGGAGCTGCACCGGCACGGCTTTCGCAACCTCTCGCAGTGGTCCCGGGGCGTCGACACCGCGATCTTCCATCCAAGGCGACCCGGCGATCCCGACCCGTTCGAGGGCCTGGCGCGGCCGGTGTTCCTCAATGTCGGGCGGGTGGCGGTGGAGAAGAACATCGAGGCTTTCGTCTGCCTCGACCTGCCGGGCACCAAGGTGGTGGTGGGCGACGGGCCGCAGCGCGAGGAGCTGCAGGCCAAATATCCGGCCGTAGTGTTCCTGGGGGCAAAGTTCGGCGACGACCTGGCCGCCTGCTACGCCGCCGCCGATGTGTTCGTGTTCCCCTCGCTCACCGACACCTTCGGCCTGGTGCTGCTGGAGGCGATGGCCGCCGGCACGCCGGTGTCGGCCTTCTCGGCGCCCGGACCGATCGACCTGATCCCGAATTCCGGCGCCGGCGTGCTCGCGCCCGGCCACACCAACGGTCTCAGGGAGGCCACCGTCGCCTGCCTGACCATCGACCGGGAGGCGGTGCGGACTTTCGCCGAGCGGTTCTCCTGGCGCGCCTGCGCCGAGGAGTTCCGCCGCAACTTGCAGCCCTACCCTGAGCCGGAGAAGAGCCGTTTCTGGCGGCGGCTTCGGCGGTTGGCGCGAATCCGGCGCGGTCCCCGGCGCGCGGAGGAGACCCCGGCCGCGCCGACGCCTTGAACGGGCTCGAACTACTGGGTGGCGGCGGAAGCCCGCGTCCTGGCCTCCAGCGCCTCTCGCTCCGTGACGATCGCATCCAGTGAGCGCCGGGCCTCGGCGATCCTGGCCGCATCGCCGCCGCGCTTGGCCACCTCGAACGCCTCGCTCGCCTCCATCTCGCGGATCGGCAGCAGATGGTTGTCGTCGGCCGGCTTGAAGCCGCCGATGTTGACCGCCGCCAGTCGCTGGCGCTGCAGGGCGCCCGCGGGCGTGTTCGCCTGGCCGTAGGTTAGGAAGAACTGCCGCAGCGTCTCCTTCACCGCCGGGTCGAGGTCCTTGCGCCAGATCAGCGGATCCTCCGGAAGCAGCGGCGATACCCAGATGCTGCGCACCTGGTCGGCCTGGTGGCCGCCTTTTTGCCGGTCCCGTTGCAGCGAGATCGAACTGGCGGTGGCCACGTCCAGCCGGCCGGCGGCGACGCTGGCCAAATTGTCCTGATGGCTGGCGCCCGCGACGACCCTCTTAAAGCAGGCGTCCGGACGCACCCCGTGCGGGGCGAACAGATAGGCCATCGGCGCCAGCGTTCCGGAAGTCGACAGCGGATCGCCGAGGCCGAGGCTCAAGGTCCGGTCACATTTCAGCACCTTGTCCAAGGTGAGCTTGCTGCGGGCGTTGACCAGCAGCAGCGCGGTGTAGCCGTCGGCGCCGCTGGCCTCATATGTGCGGGCGAACACCTCGCCGTTCGCCCGGCGCACCGCCGCCAGCCCGGAGAGGTTGGAGAACCAGCCGACGTCGGTCTTCCGCGCCTTCATCCGCTCGACCAGCAGGCCGTAGTTGCCTGAAAAGAACGGCCGCACCTTCAGGCCGGTCTGCGCCGCCATGTCGGCCAGGATCGGCTGCCAGACCGGCGCTAGGGCCTGGGGCGGCGCGCCGGACAGCACCGAGAAATTGACCTCGCCCGGGCCGGAAACCCCGTCGTTCTGGCCCTTGCCGCAGGCGGACAGCGCCAGCGCCGCGACCCCGGTCAGGCCCAGTGCGCGGCGCGTGATCATTCCCGCCTCCTTCCGCGAAGCCCGCCCTGTCCGGCCGATGCGGCCCCGCTCAAGCGCCTCGCGGCGCGCGTCACGGACAGTATGGGAAACGCCAGTGGCCCGCACGAGGAGGATTTGGTGAATCTATGGTAACCCCTCGGTAGCGCTTTGCGCTTTACATAGGCTCACATCTTTCCTATGTCGCACGGCTCCGGCGGACCCGAAGTCCTCAAAAGCGCTGCTAACGCCGGTCTGGGTTTAACTGCAAGCAGGGGGTTACGTGAATTGCCCACGTACCATACGCCCCTGGACCTGGTCCGTGAGCGGTCTCCGGAACGTCCAGTCGCCCTCGTGCGACCGGACGCCGTGGCCCTAGCGGCGCGCTGGTTCCAGGACAAGTTCAAGGGCGACGTCTACTACGCCGTCAAAGCCAATCCCTCCCCCTGGGTGATCAGCACCCTGGCGGACAACGGCGTGACCGCGTTCGACGTGGCCTCGATCCCGGAGATCGAGCTGGTGGCGGCCCACGCCCCCGGCGGACACATGGCGTTCATGCACCCGGTGAAGAGCCGCTCCGCGATCGCCTGCGCCTACGCCGATCACGGCGTGCGCACCTTCGCCTTCGATACCCTGGAGGAGCTGGAGAAGATCCAGAACGCCACCGGCCGGGCCAAGGACTTGAACCTGATCGTCCGGCTCAGCGTCGAGGCTTCCGGCGCCGCCTATTCCCTGTCCGGCAAGTTCGGCGTCGACGCCCACGAAGCGCCGCCGCTGTTGCTGGCCGCCCGCCGCGCCACCGACCAGCTGATGGGCGTCTCGTTCCATGTGGGCAGCCAGTGCATGCGTCCGTCGGCCTTTCCGGCGGCCATGGCCCAGGCGTCCCGCGCTCTGGTCCGCGCCGGCGTGTTCGCCGACGTGGTCGATGTCGGCGGCGGCTTCCCGTCGGCCTATCCCGGCATGGTCCCGCCGGACCTCGACGAATATATCGCCGCCATCGACCGCGGCTTCTCCGAGATGATGGTGCATGAGACCACCGAGCTGTGGTGTGAACCCGGCCGGGCGCTGGTGGCCGAAGGCTCCTCGCTGCTGACCCGGGTCGAGCTGAAGAAGGGCGACGCCCTCTATCTCAACGATGGCTCCTACGGCAGCCTGTTCGACGCGGCCCACACCAAGTGGCCGTTTCCGGTGAAGCTGCACCGCTCCGGCGGCGAGGCATCGGCCGCGTTGCGTCCGTTCCGCTTCTTCGGTCCCACCTGCGACAGCCAGGACATGATGCCCGGGCCGTTCTGGCTGCCGGAGGATGTCGGCGAGGGCGACTATGTCGAGATCGGCATGCTGGGCGCCTATGGCGTGGCCATGACCACCCGCTTCAACGGCTTCGGCGACGTGGAGACCTGTCAGGTCGAAGACGCGCCGATGATGTCGATGTTCGGCCTGGCCCCACGCACCTTCGCCACCCCCCGCGCCGAGACCGCCGACGTCGTCAAGCTGTCGCGCGCCCGCAGTAAGCGGCGGCGGCGGAAGTAATTCCGTAGAAGCACCGCTCATCCCCGCGCAGGCGGGGATCCATCGATCCGTTGCCGCTCGCGTGGTCGCCAATCCCGGCTGCCGGCGCTATGGGTCCCCGCTTCCGCGGGGATGAGCGGATTTGAAATGTGGAACCCGACCGATGAACGCTCCCGCCAACACCAAGGCCGAACTGCTCTCCAAGACGGTGGAGCACGTCGACATCACCGCCTACGACGCCCGGCCGGTGATCGACGCCATGCGCAAGATGAGCTTCACCAGCCGCGACACCGCCAGAGCCGCCGACATCCTCTCGATGGCGATCGAGGATCCGGCCTGTTCGGTGTGGCTGACTCTGGCCGGTTCGACCAGCGCCGGCGGCTGCATGCACGTCTATCGCGACATGCTGAAGTACGGCATGGCCGATGTGGTGGTGGCCACCGGCGCCTCGATCATCGACATGGATTTCTTCGAGGCTCTCGGCTTCAAGCACTACCAGGCCCAGTCCAACGTCGACGATCGCGACCTGCGCGCGCTCTACATCGACCGGATCTACGACACCTACATCGACGAGGAGGAGTTGCAGGCCTGCGATGCGGCGATCCAGGAGATCGCCGACAGCCTGGAGCCGCGCCCCTACTCATCCCGCGAATTCATCCTCGAGATCGGCCGCTGGCTGGCTTCCGGCAAGGCCAAGAAGCTCGGAAGCCTGATCCAGACCGCCTTCGAGGAAGGCTGCCCGGTGTTCTGCCCGGCCTTCACCGACTCATCGGCCGGCTTCGGCCTGGTCAAGCACCAGGTAGAGCGGATGAAGGCCGGCAAGCCATACCTCACCATCGATGCGGTGGCCGATTTTCGCGAGCTCACGGAGGTGAAGATCAACGCCGGGACCACCGGGCTGTTCATGGTCGGCGGCGGGGTGCCGAAGAACTTCGCCCAGGACACCGTGGTCTGCGCCGAAATCCTCGGCATCGAGGCCGAGATGCACAAATACGCCGTGCAGATCACCGTCGCCGACGTGCGCGACGGCGCCTGCTCGTCCTCGACGCTGAAAGAGGCCGCGTCCTGGGGCAAGGTGCAGGTCACCGAGGAGCAGATGGTGTTCGCCGAGGCCACCACGGTGGTGCCGCTGATCGCCTCCGACGCCTACCACCGGGGCGGCTGGCGCAATCGCAAGAAGCGTCACTGGGCCACGCTGTTCGCCTAGAGGCGACCGGGGGGACGCGCCCTTGTGTCGGCGTCAGTTTCAGCCGCGGCATGCAGGGCGCGGAGGCTGACCTGCGCCGCCGCATTTCCCTGGTCCGCGGCTCGTCGCATCCAGATGATGGCTTCGACGTAGTCCTCCCCGGCTGTCTGAGGGGCGGCGTCCCCTGGATCCGGAAAGGCGCTCGCCGGTCGATGGCCTTCCGTCACGGCCGCATCGGAAGCGCCGGCCAGGTCCGCGTGGCGTTCGTCTCGGCGTTCCGACAAGATCGGCTCGACATGCAGGTGGGCGCCTTGGGTCCCATGGCTGGTCTCGGCAAATAGCCGTCTGAACGCTGCGCCGGAATTTCTTAGCTTGATCGCCACTTTTGTTGGCGCAACGCCATCGACCACGACGTCATAGGCCCCCGGCGCTCCAGGGGTGCCCATGGAATGGCGCGATAGCACGCCGACCGGGACGGTCTGCGCGCCCTGCGTCCGCAGCTCATTCTCTCGTGCGGGTGAACGATAGCCGCCGGTCTCGCGCCATTTGCCATATCCGAAGACCCGGTTCATCAGTCCACGAAAGTCCTCCTGCGAGACGTCATGACGGATCGGCTCGCGCGCGGCTTCGAGGTAAAGCAGGGCCAGGGTGTACTCGCCATCGGCGTCGCCTTGGTCGGCGGCCTTGCGGGACCAGGTGATCGCCTTGTCCCGGTCCTTCGGCGCGCCGCGGCCGCTGTCGTAGATCATAGCGAGATTGATTTGCGCGGTGCTGTAGCCCTGCTCCGCGGCCTCAAGGTACCATCCGAGCGCCTTGGCGTCATCGCGGGCCACGCCCCGGCCAGATTGATACAGGTATCCGAGTTCGAACTCGGCGCCGGGATTTCCTTGTGCGGCGGCCTTCCGGCACCAGAGGACGGCCCCCGCGTAGTCCGGCGGCGCGCCCGATGCGTCGAGCCGACCCAGGCTGAACTGCGCCCTGGCGTCCCCGTTGTCGGCCGCCGCTTGGAACAGGCTACGAGCCGCCGCGGTGTCGCCGCGCTCAATCGCCTTCAACCCTTCGTCATACGGCGCCGCTGCTGCGTCGACGGCCAAACAAGCTGTCGTCGCCACCACAACGGATAGTATGGCAGCCCGCGCATCCACGATCGCACCTCGAGGACATAAGGCGCTTATTGACGGTATGTTCCCGAGGCGGCCAGGCGACAGCCGGACCGAACGCCCCGCTCGGAGCTAGATCCCCGCGTACTGCTCGTAGCCGCGGTCTTCCCAGAAGCCGCCCTTGCCGGCGCCGATGTGGGCGTAGTCGGCCACCGCCTCCAGCCGCATGACGTATTTGGCCTGCTTGTAGCCCAGGTGCCGCTCGGCCCTGAGGCGCAGCGGCGCGCCGTGCGGGACGCTCAGCGGCGCGCCGTTCATGGCGTAGGCGAGGATGGTCTGCGGATGGAACACGTCGGGCATGTCCAGTGTCTCGTAGTACTGCTGCTGGCCGGCGGGGGCGGCGCCGTCGAGGGTGTCGGCGCAATAGAGCACGATGTGCCGGGCCGCCGGCTGCAGCCCGGCCAGGGCCATGATCGGGGCCAGCTTCGCGCCGGTCCATTCGCCGATGCAACTCCAGCCCTCGACGCAGTCGTGCCGGGTGATCTGGGTGCGCGCCGGCATGGCCTTCAGGTCGGCCAGCGACAGCGACAGCGGCTTGTCCACCAGTCCGGCCACCTGCAGCCGCCAATCGGCGAACGCGCCCGCCGCCAGCGCCTTGTAGTCGGCGTCCGGCGGATCGAGAGTGCCATTGGCCTTGAAGCTCTGGGTGATGTCGGCGCGGCTGAACTCCCGGGCCAGCGCATTGCGGCCGATCAGCCGCTGCACCCGCCGGTTCAGGCCCTCGGCGCTCGACAGCGCCTTCACCACCCCGGCCTGCTCGGCGATCTTGTCGCAACCGGTCAGCGCCAGGGCCGCCAGCGACGCGCTGGCCCCGCGCAGCCAGCCTCTGCGGGGGAGGTTCATGATGCGTCTCCTGGAAGAGTCGGCGCTTCGGGCGATTGAGGCTCAGCCGCCGGGGGCGTTTCGGGCGCAGCCTGCACCAACGGCGTATCGGCGACCGGTGTCTCGACAACCACCGGCGCGGCGGGCGCGACCTCGATGGCGTAGCGGCCGGTGATCATCGAGCGGACGTTGTTCCAGGTCCCCGACAGCACCACCATGACCATGTGCACGAGGAAAAACAGCACGATCAGGTTGGCGGTGATGAAGTGGATCGAGCGGGCCGATTGACGCCCGCCGAACAGGTCGAGAAGCCAGGGGAAGGTGGCGTCCAACCCCGGCGACATGGTCATGCCCGTCAGCACCATCAGCGGCAGCAGGAGCAGCACCACGCCGAGGTAGGCGCCCTTCTGCAGCACGTTGTAGTGGCGCGCCTCCTCGCCCTTGGGGAACTTCAGCCGCAGATGGTCCCAGATGTCGGCCCAGATGTGGCTGGGCCTCAGTTGGGTGACCGTGGGCAGGAGATCGCGCTGCAGGTGGCGGCTGATGACGCCGCTGGCGATGTAGAGCGCGCCGTTGAGGGCGAACACCCAGGCCCAGAAGAAGTGCCAGCGCCGCCCGACGGCCAGGAAACGCTCGGCGGGCAGGGTGAGCCAGGTCGGAAAGCCTCGCGCGACTTCCACGCCATGCTGCTTCGAGACGCCGAGGAAGCCGGTGGTGTCGAACTGGGCCGCGCCGATGGTGGTGACGCCGATCAGATGGTCGCCCCGGGCCTCGGCGTGCGCGGTCAGCCACGGATGGGCAAAGTCGGACTGCTGGCCCCAATAGAGCGCCGGATGGGCGTTGAAGATCTGCAGGCCGCTCAGCAGCAGCAGCAGCAGGCTGATCGCGTTGATCCAATGGGTCAGCCGCACGATCAGGCTGTGTCGGCGGACCAACACCTTGATCGGGCGGCTGGGCGTCAAGGCGGCCGCCGGCGGCGGGCCGAGGTCGGTCTGGCTGACAGCGGTCATCGACGAAGCCCCCCCGAGCGGCTCACCCTAGCGGCTCGCCACCAGGATCGGCGCCGCCTGGTACTGGGCCGGGAAGTCCCGGCGCAGGGCGTCAACCTTCGGCAGGTCATAGGCGGCGATGTACGGCTGCTCGGGGTGCAGGAACAGGTAGTTCTGGTGATAGGCCTCGGCCGGATAGAAGCCCTTCTCCGGATCGACGCGGGTGGCGATAGGGCGCTTGAACACGCCGGCGTGATTCAGCTGGGCGATGTAGGCCGACGCCACGCGCTGCTGGTCGGCGTTCGTGTACCAGATCTCCGAGCGGTACTGCGTGCCCTCGTCGGGATACTGCTGGTTCACCTGCGTCGGGTCGGTGGCCACCGAGAAGAAGATCCGCAGGATCTGGCCGTAGCTGATCTGCTTCGGATCGAAGGTGATCTCAACGGACTCGGCGTGGTGGGTGAGGCCGGTGCTGACCGTCTCGTACTGCGCGGTGCTGGCCGCGCCGCCGGTGTAGCCGGCCACCACCTGGCGCACGCCGCGGACGTGTTCGAACACCCCCTGCACGCCCCAGAAGCAGCCGCCGGACAGCACCGCCGTCTGCAGACCGCCGGTGGGCGGTGCGCTGTCGACGATGGCGGCCGGCACGACGCCGGCGCCGGGCCCGGGCGGTGTCGCGCCGTTGGCGGTCAGGCCGATCAGCCCGTAGCCGGCGACGCCGATCGCGGCGGCGATCATCACGGGTTTCAGCAGATTGACGGGCGATTTCATGGGGATTCCTCTCGACGGATGGGCCTGGGCGCGGTCGCCTCGGCCCGTCACCATAGTACGCCTGCGCGCGGCAGGTGGTTACACCCCGTCGGCGAGGCCGCGTTCTAGCCCCTGGCCGCCGACAGGATCGCGCCGCCGTGGGGAAGCTGGACCAGGATGGCGGTGCGCCAGGCCGGATCGCTGGCGGGCGGCAGCCGCAGGGTCTCGGCGGCGCCGCTCCAGCGGCCAATGCGGACCAGTTCGCGCACGATGTCCCGGTGCGGCAGGGTCTTGCCGGTGTTCTCGCCGGCGCGGATCGGCACCATCAGGATGCGCGGGTCGTAGCGCACCAGCCAGACGTCGGCCGCGCCGACCGGGTCGCTCGCCGCGCCGATGGTCACGGCGCCGGCGGTCAGTCGCAGAGCCGGCTGGATCGGGGCGCCGTCGCCTCGGCCGACCAGTTTGGCGAAGGCGGCCGGATCGACGCCGACGCCGTCGCGCCGACCGTCCACCACCACCTGCGGGGTAAACACGTCCGGGTGGCGCAGGGCGTGGGCGTAGTCCCATTGGCGGGCGGTGTAGGCCGGCCGGGCGAAAGTGTCCTTCCAGCCGAGGCTGTCCCAGTAGGTGACACTGAAGTTCAGCGCGATCACGTCGGGCCGGTCGGCGATGGCGGCCAGATTGGCGTTGGCCGGCGGGCAGGACGAACAGCCCTGACTCTGGAACAGCTCGACCACCACGGGCCGCGCCATGGCCGTTGCGCCAAAGGCGAGGAGAGCGAAAAGCGCCAGGGCGCCGGTGAGGAATCTGGTCATGCAGCCTAGTTCGCAAACCGCCGGCCGGCGGTTACAGAGCACTTAAGGCGCGGCCGCCACCTCCAGCAACGCCGCGCTGACCAAGTCCGGCCGCTCCATCGGCAGAAAATGCGTCGTCCCTGGGATCACCTCGATGCGCACCCGGCCGGCGGCGATCAGCGGCTCCAGCCCTTCGTCGAGGCGGCCGGTCGAGTCGGTGTCCGCCTTCAGGATGTGGATCGGGCAGGTGGAGCGTTCGAACGCGGCCCAGGAATCGTGCGCCTGGCTGACGTAGTTGGATACTTCCCACTCCGGCGAGCATGCCAGCTCAACGGTCCCGTCGGGCAGGTCGTTGAACCCGGCCGTCACATAGTCGGCCAGCATCTCCTCGGTCCAGGTGCGGAAGGCGCCGCGGCCGCGATAGGCGTCGATCACCGCCTGTCGGCTGGGGAACGCCCGCCGCCGCTTCAGCGCCCCGTGCACCAGCGGCGAGGCGATGGCGTCGCGCATGCCTTCCGACGTCAGGCTGACCCGCGGCAGCACCACCGGATCGAACAGGGCGAGGGCGCGAACCTTCTCCGGCGCCTCGGCCGCCGCCAGCAGGGAGGCCGTGCCGCCCATGGAATGTCCGGCCAGGGCGACCCGTCCGAGCTTCATCGCCGCCAGGAACGCCAGCAGGTCGTCCTTCATGTCGTGCCAGCTGGTCCGGCCTTCGGTGGCGGTGCCCAGCGCCGTCGCGCCGTGTCCGCGCTGGTCGGGCGCGACGATGCGCAGCCGGTCCGCCAGCGGCGCCAGGATCGAGCGGTACGAGCGGGCGTTGAAGCCGTTGGCATGCAGGAACACCACGTCCACCGGCCGGTCCGCATCGCCGAAGTCGAGATAGGTCATCGCGCCCGGACCGCTAGGCGTCTCGACCCTCACGGTCGCGGTGCGCGGCTCGTATCCCAGTGCGGCGTCCATCAACTCGGGCTCCTTGCGGCAGCGTGACGATGGACTGCTAGGAGCCTGTCCGCAGGGGAAGTCCACCGACGATGACGGCGGCGAAGACGCGTTGGCGGCCGAGGTGTCCCGGCCTGCAAATCGCTGCGGTCAGCGGCCGTTCTTGTCCGCGGGCGCCTGGCCGGTGGCCGCTTCGATCAGGGCGGCGATCCGGTCGGTGGAATCGGCGGCCTGGTTCAGGACGGCGGTGGGTGTCGCACCCGGACGCACGGCGGCGGCGACCTGGCTGGCGGCCGACTGGGCCATGGCGATGGCGGCGTTCTGGGCGACGGCCAGCTTGGCGGAGGTGGCGCTGGCGGCGTCCTGATAGATGAAGCCGTAGGTCGGGTAGACGGTCGAGCCGAGGTCCCGGGACGGGTCGTTCCAGACCTTCACCTGGCTCCAGTCGCCGTTCGGGGAGACGTCGACGACGGTGACGTTCTGTTCCACATGGCCCCGGTCGCCGTCGATCAGCGACCAATTGGCGTGGGTGATTTGGATGATCCGGTCGGTGAGCACCTGGCTGACCACGGCCACGTGGCCGAGACGCATGCGCCCGGTGGGCTTGAAGCACAGCACCGCGCCCGCCTTGGGCACGAAACCGGTCTGGTACTTGCCCGCCGCCTGGCTCCACCAGGTCCAGGCGTCGCCGAAGATCTGAATGCCGGAAACCAGCCGCGCGAAGGGTACGCACTGCCAGTAATCTTCCGCGAACGCGCCGCCCGGGGCCAGGGCGATGACAATCGCCATAGCTAGGGAACCGAGAGAAGCTCTCGTCCGTTTACGCATACCAGGGGACTCTCCCGCCTCCGACGAGTACGGGATAACCCTGACTTGCTCGGATGAAAAGAGTCTTTACCGCGCCGGAGCGGTCGCAAGTTTGTGACCGGGGCGCGAGGCCCACCACAGTTTCATGCGATCACGCGCCGGCTTCTCGATCAGACTGTGCGTCATTGACGCTAGGGGAACCAGCGCCACCAACAAGACCAGCCAAAGATACCACGGCAGTTGCTTGCTGTTCAGGTGAAGGATCTTCACCGATAGATTGACGAACAGCAGCTGCCACGGGATGCAGATCATATAGATCGAATAGCTGATCTCGCCTAGATACACGAGAACCGGGTGCGAACCCAGGCGGCTACCCGACCTGGAAGCTTGCGCCAGCGAAACAATCAGCCCTCCGAAGCAGGCGACGGTGACCGTGTCGGGCGCCCCGAACTGGGCGGCGAGCAGCGCCGCGGCGCCGAAAAACCAGGCGCCCAGCACCGCCTTGCGGCGATCCACCACATGCGTCCGCCAGACCAGAAACAGCGCGCAGCCCAGGGCGAAGCACGGAACGATTCGTAACGCGCCCCAGGCGATGGTCGCCTTGGTCAGCGGAAATCCGGCCAGAATCGGGAAGCCGGCGTAGAGCGTGGCCATCAATCCGAGCGCGCCGACGAGGGCCACCAGCGGCCGCGCGCGCAGCTGCATCGCCACATAGGCGAATAGCGGGAAGCTGAGATAGGCGAACCACTCGGCCGAGATCGACCAGGACGGATGGTTCCAGCCGGCCACTGGCGCGAGGCCCCAGGCCTGCACCAGCGCCAGGTTCGCCGGCAGCGCCTGCAGCGACAGGATGTTGGGGTCGACCTGGGTTCCAGCCGCCAGCGCCAGGCCGGCCATCAGCCCGATGCCGATCATCGTCGCCAGGTGCATCGGATAGATCCGCGCCAGCCGCGCCCAGAGGAAATCGGCGTAGCGGAACCGGCCGGTCTCGGCGGCGGCCAGATAGACGTGGCAGAGGATGAAGCCCGACAGGATGAAGAACGCCTCGACCCCGAGGTAGCCCTTCTCCACCAGCGCCGGCGTACCGGTGACAGCCAGCTTCGGCCAATAGTGGAACAGCACCACCCAGGCCGCGGCGAAGAACCGGAGCGAGGTCAGTGGCTTGAGGTTGGCGGGCTCGGCCACGGTTGTCCCTCTGCGGCCCACCTGGGCCATCACGCGCGCAGTCGTGCAAGGCGGGGGCCAGGACTAGAGGAAACTGTAGGGATCGACGTCGATGGAGAGGCGGATCTGGCCGGGGGTTCGCACCCGGGCCCGCCACGCGGCCAGGAACGCCTGCAGGTCGACGCCCCGGTCGGCGCGGACCAGGAATCGCTTGCGCCGACGTCCCCTCACCAGGGCGAAAGGCGCGTCGGCCGGGCCGAACACGTCGACGCCCTCGGCGTTTGGGGCGGCGGCGGCGAGGTCGCGCACGAACCGGTCGAGCGCGGCCGCATCCGGTCCTGAGACGATCAGCGCCGCCAGGCGTCCGAACGGCGGCAGACCGGCGGCCTCGCGTTCGCCCATCTCCACCGCCACGAAGGCGTCGCGGTCCTGGGCGACCAGGGCCCGCATCACCGCATGCTCCGGCGCCCAGGTCTGCAGCAGCGCCCGGCCGGGCCTGGCGTGACGGCCGGCGCGCCCGGCGACCTGCGCCAGCAGCTGGAAGGTCCGCTCCGCGGCGCGCAGGTCGCCGCCCCTGAGCCCTAGATCCGCGTCGACCACGCCGACCAGGGTGAGGTTGGGGAAGTTGTGTCCCTTGGCGGCCGACTGGGTGGCCACCATGATGTCGATCTCGCCGGCCTCCATCGCCGCGATCATCGCCCGGGCCGCCTCGGCGCTGGCCACGGTGTCGGAGGAGAACACCGCCATCCGCGCCGCCGGAAACAGCGCCCGCGCCTCTTCCTCCACCCGCTCCACCCCCGGACCCACCGAGACCAGGCTGTCCTTGGCCTGGCAGTAGGGGCAGCGCTCCGGACGCAGCATCGAAAAGCCGGTCAGGTGGCAGATCAGCCGGCCGGTGTAGCGGTGCTCGACGAGCCAGGACTCGGTGTCCGGCGCTCGCAGCCGCTCGCCGCAGGCTCGGCACAGCACCAGCGGGGCATAGCCCCGGCGGTTGAGAAACAGCAGCACCTGCTCGCCCTCGGCCAGGGTCTCGCGCATCGCCTCCACCAGCGGCGGCGACAGCCAGCGGCCGGCTTCGGGTGGGGTTTCGCGCAGATCGACCAGCTCGATCTTCGGCAACAGCGCGCCGCCGTGCCGCGCCTTCAGCCGCAGCCAGCGATAGCGGCCGGTCTCGGCGTTCCACAGGGTCTCCATCGACGGCGTCGCCGAGGCCAGGATCACCGGCGCCTGTTCGATCATCCCCCGGGCCACCGCCAGGTCGCGCGCCTGATAGATGAAGCCGTCCTCCTGCTTGTAGGAGGCGTCGTGTTCCTCATCGACCACGATCAGACGCAGCCTGGTGAACGGCAGGAACAGCGCCGAGCGGGCCCCGACGACGATCCGGCACTTGCCGGTGGCGACGGCTTCCCAGACCCGGCGGCGGCGAGTCGGGGCGACGCCGGAGTGCCATTCGGCGGGTTCGGCGCCGAAGCGTTCGGTCAGCCGCTGGATCACCGCCTGGGTCAGCGCGATCTCCGGCAGCAGGATCAGCCCCTGCGCCTCGGGATCGCGCCTGAGCAGGTCCGCCAGGGCCTCCAGATAGACCTCGGTCTTGCCCGATCCGGTGACCCCGTCGAGCAGCGCCACGGCGAAGCCGCCTTCGCCCAGCATCCGCTCCAGTTCGCTTAAGGCGGCGCCCTGGCTGGGGTTCAGCTTGGCGCTGGCCCGGTCAGGATCCGGCGGCGGGAAGTCCACCGGCTCGGCGCGGATTTCCTCGGCCAGCACCCCGTCGGCGATCAGGGCATGGACCACGCCGGAACTCACTCCAGCGGCGCGGGCGAGCGCCGCCGGCGGCAGGGCGGAGACGGCGGCCGCCGCCAGCACCTTCTCCCGGGCCGGAGTTGGGCGGGGCGGCGGCTTGCCGGTCAGGACCAGCACCTTCTCCGGTCGCGCCTTTGGAGCCCGGGAACCCCGCAGAGCGATAGCCAGCGGCTGACCCGGCTGGTCGACCGCGTAGCGCGCCGCCCATTCGACGAAGGCCAGGGCGGTCGGCGGCAACGGCGGTTCGGCCAGCCGCTCGGTCACCGGCTTCAGCGGCCGGTTGCCGCCCGCTGCGTCACGCAGGGCGGTCACCACGCCGCGCACCAGCCGCGGCCCCAGCGGCGCGGCGACGATGTCGCCAACGCTCAGCTCCATGCCTTCCGGCTCGGCGTAGTCGAACGCCTCGGGCAGCGGCATCGGAAGCAGGACGGAGGCGATTCTCACCGGCGAAGATATGCGCCCTCGCCGACCCAGGAGTAAGGGCCGAGCCGCCGGCCGCGGCGCCCTGACAGACGTTTTCGGCGGCTCGCGCAAGCCGGCGTTAACCGAGAAGGGTCTTCTGTGGACATTCCGCGACCTGGCCGGACCGGCCGGTCGACTCCACAGCGGCGGGGGCCTTGGTTTGTCGGACGTACTGCGCGCCAATGCGCATGAATCGGCCCGGGACGAGGCGATCCGCTCGTTCCTGAAGGCCAATCCGGACTTCCTGCGGGAAGACCCGGCGCTGCTGACCACCCTGGGTCTGCGGCTCGACGCCGCCAACATCGTCGAGTTCGGCCCGGCGGCGATTTCCAAGGTCGCCCGCGCCCACAAGCAGGAATCCAGCGTTCGCAGGCAGTTGGAGACTGTGGCCGAGGCGAATTTCGCCGCTCAGGCGCAGATCCACGAGGCGGTGATCGAACTGCTCGAGGCGCGCAACCACGCCGACCTGGCCTGGCGGCTCGGGCATCTCGCCGAGGCCCGCTTCGGCATGACCACGGCGGTGATCGCCCTGGAGGGTCCCGAACGCGTGCCGGCCGGCTGGCGTCCGCTGGCCGAGGGTCAGGCGGACCTGACCCTGGGTCGTGGCAAGGCCGCACGACTGGGCGTATTGCCGACGGCGCTCGGCCTCTTCGGTGAGCGGGGGCCGGAGATCGGCAGCCTGGCGCTGATCCGCCTGACCATCTTCGCGCCTGCCCGGGTCGGCCTGCTCGCCTTCGCTTCGGCCGACGAAGGCGCTTTCCAGCCCGACATGGGCCACCAGCTGATCGATTTCCTGGCCCGGGTCGTCGAGCGCACCGCCGAGCGCTGGCCGATCCGGTGACCGGCGCGCGGGACGCCCTCGCCGCCTTTCTGAGCCACCTGGCCAACGAGCGCCGCGCCAGCCCGCGGACCATCGAAGCCTACGGCGCCAACGTCTCGGCCTACCTGAGCTTCCTCGAACAGCACCACGGCGGCGCGCTCAGCCTCGTCGACCTGGGCGCTCTCACGGCGGGCGATGTCCGCGCCTGGCTCGCCCATCGCCGGGGTGGCCCAAGGCCGCTGTCGGCACGCTCTCTGTCCCAAGCCCTGTCGTCGGTCCGCTCCTACCACCGGTTCCTCGACCGCCGCCTGGGCGTCACCTGCGCCGGCCTGGCGCTGGTCCGGGGTCCCCGGGTCAAGCCCGGGGCGCCGCAGCCGGTCAGCGAGGACCAGGCGATGGGCCTGATCACCGAGGCAGGCGACGATCCGGATCGCCAGCCCTGGGAGAACGCCCGCGACGCCGCCGTGCTGTCGCTGCTCTACGGCTGCGGCCTGCGGATTTCCGAGGCCCTGTCGCTGAAACGATCTGACGCGCCGCTCGCCGACTCGCTGCGCATCCTCGGCAAGGGCTCGAAGACGCGGATCGCCCCGATCCTGCCGGCGGTGCGCGAGGCGGTGGACGCCTATCTGGCCGAGCTGCCCTTCATCCTGGCGCCCGACGCGCCGCTGTTCCGCTCCGCCCGAGGCGGACCCTTGCGGCCCCGCCGCGTGCAGGAATTGATGCAGCGTCTGCGCGGCCGCCTCGGCCTCTCCGAGCGGGC
>Ga0302279_10002818_pt1 | contig 22459 bp, 19 predicted proteins | sample III_Bog_N3_3_FD_194541 | JGI IMG/M metagenome (GOLD analysis project Ga0302279, IMG submission 194541) | Peat permafrost microbial communities from Stordalen Mire near Abisko, Sweden - III_Bog_N3_3 | ecosystem: Environmental > Terrestrial > Soil > Wetlands > Peat | place: Sweden: Abisko...
GGAACGCGATCCTCCGGCTCCCCGGCGCGGCGGGGAGCCGCGGCAACGCGCTCCTCTGGCCGCCCGGAGCGCCGGGATCCAGGGGAGAGACCGCTCCCCAAGATCCCGGAGCGCGTCCGCGGCCGCCCCGAGGGCTCCTCCGGTTCCCCCATGCGCTCCTCCGGCTCCCCGGCGCCCGTCTCCGACCCGCCGCTGCGATCCTCCGGCTCCCCCACGCGTCCCTCCGACTCCCCCGCGCGCTCCTCCGCCCTCCCGGAGCGCCGGTCCGACGGCCCGCTGCAGCGCCGCTGTCCAGGGACACGTTCCACCCGTCCACGGACACCCCCGCTTGCCCTCGCGACCGACGCTTTCGCGCGCGCCGGCGTCGGCACGTGACGTGCGCGGGTGGCAGCTCATGACCCTGCGAGATATCTTCGAGGCAGTGATGCGCCAGACCGCCTTCCCACGAGCCGTTCCCCCGGCGTACGTCGCCGATCGCGCCGGAGGCAACCGATGACAGCGCGCAAGCGTGCGCCGCGCCGGCGGAGCGACGGACTCGGGGAGAACATCCTCGTCGTTCTCGAGGACATGCGCGCCCAGAACCAGGTCGTGATCGAGGCCGTCCAGGCGCTGGACCGGAAGCTCGAGAGCGAGATCGGCAACCTTCGAACCGAGCTTGTCGAGCGCCTCGACCGCCTGGAAGCGACCGTGGCCCAGCACAGCCGCGACCTCGCCGCGATGCGGCGCGAGCTGCGCGAGGCAGCCACCGCCGCTGCCCTAGCCGCCCTCGAGCAGCGCGTCGCCGCGATCGAGCGCCGCCTCGGGAACTAGGGGTTCACCCGCCCGCTGGCCCCCCGCCGTCCCCCATGGCATGTTCCGCCGCCGGCGCCGGGGACGCCACCGAGGAGGCGACGTGAAGGAAGCGTATACGAACGGAAGCGGCAAGCACGCGGCGACGAGCCCGGTCCCCCCGGCGCACGAGGCCGGCCCGACCGGCGCCGAGGGGCGCCCCGCGACCGCCGAGGAGGTGACCGCGGCCGTGTCCCGCTCGCGCGAGGCGCAGCGGCACTGGGCGGACACGTCGCGCAAGGACCGCATCGCCACGCTGAAGCGCGCCGCCAAGGAGATGCTCCGCCGGCGCGCCGAGGTGATCGAGCTCGCCCGCACGGAGATGGGCAAGGTCCGCGTGGAGGGGCTCTTCAACGAGGCCCTCGGGCCGCTCGACGCCATCGGCGCCTGGGCGAGCGTCGTGGAGCGCGCGACGCGGAGGCGCCACGTGCGCCTGAACCCCATCTCGTTCCCCAAGAAGAGCGCCCACGTCGACTACCTGCCGCGCGGGGTCGTCGGGGTCATCGCGCCGTGGAACTTCCCGGTGGCCGGGCTCTACCGCTCGGTCTTCCCCGCCCTCATGACCGGCAACGGCGTCGTCCTCAAGCCGTCCGAGTTCACCCCACGGACGAGCGCCTGGCTCCTCGACCGGCTCGCCGCCGAGCTGCCGGACGGCCTCGTGTCCGTCGTGCAGGGGGACGGCGCGGTGGGGGCGATGCTCGTCGACGCGGGGGTCGACGCGTGCGTCTTCACGGGCTCGCCCGCCTCGGGGCGCAAGGTCCGCATCCACTGCGCCGAGCGAGGCATCCCCTCGAGCATCGAGATGGGCGGCAAGGACCCGGCGATCGTCCTCGGGGACTGCGACCTGCCGCGCACGGTGGCCGCCATCACGCACTGGGCGCTCGCCAACGCGGGCCAGGCGTGCGGCGCCATCGAGATCGCGTACGTCGACGAGCGCATCGCGGACGACTTCGTGGAGCGCCTGCGGACGGCGTGGTCGCAGCTCCGCGTCGCCGGCGGCCCCGAGGGGGCCAGGGGCCGGCTCGCGGACGTCGCGCCGCTCGCCAACAGGCGGCAGCTCGACATCGTGGCCGCGCAGGTGGAGGACGCGCGCGCGAAGGGCGCGAAGGTCGTCTGCGGCGGCGCGCCCACGGGCCTGGGGCTCGGCTACGCGCCCACGATCCTGGACCGCTGCACGAGCAAGATGTCGGTCGTCCAGGACGAGACGTTCGGCCCGGTCCTCGCGATCATCCGCGTCGAGGGGGCGGCCGACGCCATCCGCGAGGCCAACGCCTCCCGCTACGGGCTCGGCGCCTCCCTGTGGACGAGCGATCTGAACCGCGCGGAGCGGCTGGCCGAGCGGCTCGACGTGGGCGTCGTCACGATCAACAACCACTCGTTCTCGGGAGCCATCCCTTCCCTCCCCTGGAGCGGCGCGCGGGAGACGGGCTTCGGCATCGCGAACGGCCCCGAGTCGCTCGCGACCTTCGTGCGCCCGCGCGCGACCATCCTCGACAGGTCGACCGGGCCGGAGCTCTTCTGGATGCCCTACGACAGCACGCTCTGGGAGCTCGGCGACATCGTGGCCGACGCGCAGCTCGGACACGTCGGCCGCGCATGGCGCCTGCCGCTCGCGATCCGCAAGCGGATGAAGACCGTGCGCGAGTTCTTCAAGTGGTAGCGCCATGCGCGCCGTAGCCCCCGCGAGAGCGCTCACGCTCGCGGGCTGCCTCGTCCTCGAGCTGGCCCTCCTCGGCTGCAGCGCAAGCTCGAGCCAGGAGCCAGGAGCCGACGGCGCGCCGCCCGCCGACACGAGCACCGACACGGGGCAACCCGGGCCCCCCGTCGACACGGGAGCTCCGAGCGACGCCCAGGCGACCGACGCCCCGGGCGACGCCAGGCCGAGCGACGCGGGCTCCACGTCGGTCGACGGAGCGAGCGACGGCCCGACCGACGGCGCGACCGCCACGACGTCCATCGTCGTCCACTACCCCGTGCCCACGGGCCACTCGCTCACGCTGCGGGGATCGGGGGGCCCCCTCAACTGGGACGCGGGCGTGCCGCTCACCCCCGCGACGCAGGGCGACGCCGGCGAGCCCAACGTGTGGACCGCCACGCTCAGCATCACGTCCCCCCTCCAGATCAAGCCCCTCTACGACGACCTCACGTGGGCCATCGGCCCCAACTGGACGGTCACCCCCGGCGTCACGCTCGACGTCTGGCCCCACTTCTTCACCGAGAACGGGACCATCACCGCCATCGACAACTGGTACTCGCAGCTGCTCGGCAACGCACGGACCATCTGGGTCTACACGCCCCCGAGCTACGCCGAGAACCCGGACGAGCGCTTCCCTGTGGCCTACTTCCAGGACGGCCAGAACGACTTCTACGACGACATGTCCTTCTCCGGCGTCGCCTGGGACCTCCAGGGCGCGATGGACCAGGGAGCCCAGGACGGCACCATCCACGAGGCCATCCTCGTGGGCATCGCCAACGCGGGCACCAACCGGACGTGGGAGTACACGCCGAACCCCGATCCCGCCGACGGCCTCGACGGCGGCGGCGCGGCCACCTACCTCGGGTTCGTCGCGACGGAGCTGAAGCCCGCCATCGACATGCAGTACCCGACCGAGCCCGATCGCGCGAACACCGCCCTGTGCGGCTCGTCCCTGGGCGGGCTCGTCTCCATCTACGGCGGCATCCTGAACCCCGAGACCTTCGGCCTCATCGGCGCCCTCTCCCCCTCGACGTGGTGGGACAGCGAGTGGATCCTCGCGCAGGTCGAGGCCACGCAGGGCGCGGCGCTGCTGCCGTTCCGGGTCTACCTGGACAGCGGCAACGCCGGCGTCTTCCCCCAGCCCGACCCCTGGCCCGCGCAGGCGAACTACGACGACTGGACGCAGACCTTGCAGCTCTCGCAGGCCTACGCCACGACAGGCGTGGATCTCGACTACCTGGTGCAGGACGGCGGGCAGCACAGCGAGGTCTACTGGAAGGAGCGCGTACCCGGGACGCTCGCCTTCCTCTTCGGTCCGCGGTAGCGCTGGGGGGCCATGCCCGCCCTCAAAGGAAGTCTCACGTACGCCCGCTACTTCGTGGAGGGTGACCTGCCGGAGGACTTCAAGGAGAAGTTCGGCAAGGCCATCCGTCTGCGCGCCATGAAGCCGCTCGACCCCGACGAGGAGGCCGCGGAGCGCTCCGGCTGGTGCCGCGTGGGGGACCCCCTCGAGGTGGACCTCGGCTACGAGGAGGTCTTCTACAACAGCTACGTGAACCTCGGCTTCCGCACCGACCGCTGGGCGATCCCCGGCCCGCTCCTGCGCGCGAAGCTCCGCGACGCCGAGTCGGTCTACCTGAAGAAGGCGGGGCGCGAGCGGCTCTCGCGCAAGGAGAAGGGCGAGCTGAAGGAGCTCGTCACGAAGAAGCTCCGCCGCGAGCTCACCCCCGCGACGCGCGCGGCGGACGTCTCGTGGTCGCTCGACGAGGGCATCGTCCGCTTCTTCAGCGCGTCGCCGAAGGAGGGCGCGAAGATGGAGGGGCTCTTCACGAAGACCTTCGCGCTGAAGCTCGTCCCCGAGGCCCCGTACACGCTCGCGGCGCGCCTCGGCCTCTCCAGGGCCCAGGACAAGCTGTGGGCGGACCTCGAGCCTACCGCGATCGCCGCGGAGGAGGTCTAGACATGCAGCTCACCGATCGCATCGAGAAGCGACGCTTCGTGGGACGCGAGTTCTTGCTCTGGCTCTGGTTCGAGTCGGAGCTCTTCGACGGGACCCTGACGACGAAGGAGCACGGGAGCTTCGGCTTCTGGATCGAGCGCCAGATCATCCTGACGCGCGCCAAGGAGGCGACGCGCATCGCGGGCGTCCAGCCGGCCGCGGCGCGCGAGGCGAAGGAGTCGCTCCTGCTCGGCAAGATGCCCGAGGCGGCCGCCTTCCACATCTCGATGGGCAACCACGAGACGACGTTCACGCTGAAGGCCGAGCGGCTGCTGGTCACCGGGCTGAAGCTCCCCACCGTGCTCGGGACCACGCCGGACGCGCCCCCGGTCGACCTCTCGAAGGCGCGACGGCCGCCCCCGCGGCGAAAGCGGGAAGAGGTCGCACGGCAGGAGCAGCGCGAGAGCGACGAGGCGCACGAGTCGTTCTACGAGCGGATGCAGCTGACGCGCGACTTCGAGGCCGTGCTCGAGGCTCTCTACCGCGACTTCCTCACGCTGCGGCTGGGCGAGGCGTGGGAGGGCGTCGCGGTCCAGCTGCGCGCGTGGGCCGCGGGCGAGGACGTGGACGCGGAGGCGTACCGCGCCGAGCGAGACCGCAGCATGGGCGGCGCGCGACGCGCCCCCGCCCGCGCGCGGGCTGCGGCCCGCTGAGCGAGCCGCCACGAGCGAACAATGCCGCCCGCAGGACCTGCCTCGCGGTCGATCCGTTGCGCGCCGGTGGATCCACCGTTTTGGGCCTCGGTGGGCCGTCCGTCCCCCGATTTCCCCAGGCATTTCAACGCCAGCCTTCCCTGGCGCGAGGCTTGCTCGCCCCGCCGCCTCGGTCGGCTGCCGTTCCCTGGAGGTCTCAATGCCCAAAGGACTCACCCCCACGCTCCTCGCTGCTGCGCTCACGCTGGCGGGGCTCGGTTGCTCCTCCGATCCGAGCACGCTCGGCTCCCCCTGGGGCCCCACGCCCGCCTCCACCTCCACGGGCGAGCCCGCGCCGACGCCGGCCACCGGCCCCACCTCCACCGCAGCCCCCACCGCGACGGGCAACCCCGCTCCGACGCCGACCACGACGTCCCCCGCGCCGACTCCACCGACGCAGGACGCGTCGACCACGCCCGTGACCCCGACCCCCACGGTCGACGCCTCCGTGCCGGGCGAGGACGCAGCCCCCACGAGCTCGACGCCCGCGGGTGCGGGCACCTGCACCGCGCCCCTCTGCGGCGCCGACGGTCAGGGCAACTGCGGCTGCACGGCGAGCTCGAACGGGTTCGGCTTCTTCATGGACTGCTCGAACGAAGGGCAGTGCGAGTGCCTCTCCAACGAGAGCTTCCAGAACCAGAACCAGAACCAGAACTTCTTCTTCGACAACAACGTCTGCTTCAACACCCAGCTCATGCAGCAGGACTTCATCCAGGAGTGCGGCTGCCGGTAGGTAGAAGCCCCTGTCATCCCGAGCGCAGCGAAGGATCCCCCCCCAGAAAGCCTCGACGCAACCAGCCCGGAATAGGTTTGCGTCGGGGGGTCCTTCCCTTCGCTCAGGATGACAAGGACGCGAACGGCGGTGGGTGGCGGGTCACAGCTTGTCGGCGATCTTCTCCGCGGCGCGCGTGGCCATGGCCATGATGGTGATCTGGGGGTTTACGCCGAGGGACGAGGGGACGGTGCTTCCGTCGGCGATGAAGAGGCCGGGGAGGTCGTGCGTCTGGTGGTCGAGGTCGACCACGCTCGTCTTCGGGTCCTTGCCCATCTTGCAGGTCCCGAGGGGGTGGTAGCTGGTCCACGCGATGTCGGCCGCCGAGAGCCTGGCCTTGCGGAACCGATCGAGGCCCGCGGCCCCCTCGAGCACCTGCATCCGCAGCGCCGCGGGGTAGAGCCTCGTCGCGCCCGCTGCCAGGCACATCTCGCCGGTGTGCACCATCGCGCGGTGCGCGCAGTCGACGTCCTCCTGCGAGACGTTGTACGTGATGGCGGGGAAGCCCCCGACGTTCCGCCATACGCGCCCGTTCCGGTTCGAGTCGCGAATGAGCAGCGCGAAGGAGGCCGTGTGGTCGAGCTGGTCGACCGCCTCCATCAAGCGCCGCCCGGAGAACGGAAACACGACGCTCGCGATGTTCACGTCCCCCTGGGCGGTCATGATGAGCGCTCCGTCCTTCAGGAACTGGTCGCACCCGTAGCCCTGGGGGATGTGCTTGTGGCCATCCATCTTCTCCTTCATCAACGCGGAGAAGCCGGTGCTCGGGTGGAGCGTCAGGTTCTTGCCGACCTCACCGCTCTGGTTCGCGAGGTTCTGCTTGAGGAGGAAGAGGGGCGTCGGAACGGCTCCGCCCGCGAGCACGACCGCCCGGGCCCGGACGCGCATCCTTCGGCCGTTCGACGCGGCGGCGAGGACCCCGACCGCGCGCCCCTGCTCGACGACGACGCTTTCAGCCGTGAGGCCCGTGAAGAGCAGCGCCCCCTTCTCGAGCGCGGGCGGCACGTATGCGATGTTGGTGCCCCGCTTCGCGTCCGTGCGGCATCCGAAGTCGCAGAAGCCCGACCCATCGCACCCCGGCGCGTTGCGCGGGATGGGAAAGTGACTCCACCCCAGCGCGTCGCACCCGCGCTCCATCACGTCACCGATGGGGCCAATCTGCGCGCGCGGCGAGGGTGCCACCTGGAGCACGTCCTCCACGCGGTCGAAGTGGCGCTTCATGGCCGCGGGCGAGAGCTCGTCCGTGCCGAGCTCCTCGCACCAGCGCTCGAGGACCCAGGGGGGAGTGCGGTACGACGTCCCGCCGTTGATCGCGGTCGAGCCACCGACGAGCCGCCCCATGAAGACGGGCATGGCCGCGTTGCCGACGGAGAACGCTCCGCGGTAGAACCGCTGGTGCGCGCGGATCGAGCTGCCGTCGAAGGCGTCACGCCTGTGGTGCTGCCCCTCCTCCACGAACACGACGGCGAGCCCACGGTCGGCGAGCTCCCGGCCCACCACGGCGCCCCCCGCTCCCGTCCCCACGACGACGACGTCGCACTCGACGTCCCCTCCGGTCCAGTCCTCGCCACGGTGAATCTGCCGCAGCCAGCGAGGCTCCTCGAGCCCGCGCACCACGTTGAGCTTTCCGCCGAGCGACTCGTAGACCGGTCGCCGGTCGAAGTGCACGAACCGGTAGACGAGCGACACGAGCCCGAGCGGCACCTTCAGGATCGGGTCTTCCTCCCAGCGGCGGATGAGCGCCTGTTGCCGGTCGGCCGACAGCGCGTGGAAAGGGCGGCCGGTCGCCAGGATGGCGGCGGCGCTCAGCGTCGTCTGGGCGACGCGCCACGCACGGTCGAGGCCAGGATGGAAGCTCTGCACGATCTCGCGAACGCGGTCGACCGTGGCTTCATCGGCGCCGGGGATCTTGGCGGAGCCCGGTATGATCGCCTCCGCGAGCGCGAGCGCTGCGCGGTACTGCATCCCACGGTGCGCCGGGGCTGGCGGAGGCACGTCTACGGGAAGCGACACGCCCTTCGCGGGCGGCCGACCGCGAAGGTCCAACGGGGCTACCATGCTGGGCAGATAGCACGTTTCCGGCCGCGGGGCGCAGCGCACGCTCGAGCGCATGGCCTTCGCGAGCGTCGCAGCTCGACGGAGCGCTCAACGGCCGGGGTGCCGTGCGAAGGGCGGTGGGCTGGGTACACTCGGTACCCGGTCCTCCCCCACCCACGCGCCCTCCGAGACTGCTCTAGAACGTACCGAAGGCGGCGAGACCCGCACCCCCGTGGTACGACGCGGGCGTGAAGTGCACGGTCGGTTTGAGGGCGTTGCTCCTGTCCGCCTTTCCCGTCGTCGAGTAGGTGTGAATCGTCCGCGTCTCCGGCACGACGAGGCTCGCGAGGATCGCGATCACGCCGATGCCCTGTGCGATGCCGTCCGCAGCGAGGAGGACCTTGTAGCCCGTCTCGGCGTTGCAGGTGCTGCCCAGCGGGCACCCCCCGCGCTCGCCGTAGTCGAGCCACGGACCGGCGACCGGGATGTAGAGCTTGTCATCGCCCACGTGACCGCTCGTCGCTCCAACGATGACCGACGCAACGTAGGGACCGCCAAAGAGGACGAGGCCGGTTCCCATCAACGCCGGGTTCGGTCCAGCATAGACCGTCCTCGTCGTCTCGACGGCGACCGGCGCCGGTGCAGGGGAGCTCTGGTAGTACGTGGAGGTGTCGGCGAGCGCGCTCGACTGCCAGAGCGCCGTCGCCGCGATCATTCCAACGCCGAGCACCAAACCTTCTTGAAGTCGCATGACCTACCTCCTGTCCGCTTCGGGACGACGAACAGGAGTGCATCCGCGGTGCCTGGAGCAACGTCGGGGCCGCTCGGTCAAACGGATGCCTTCGTCAGCCTCCGAGGCGGAACGCGCGCTCGTAGCCGGAGTCGACGTTGCGAATCAGGACGTCGACGATGCCGTTCTCGTCCAGGGAGTAGCGCTCGCAGATGCGAGGACCGTTCGCGTCCGTACGCTGCACGGCGACTCGAGCCAGATCCTTGGCCTCGGTGAGGCCGGCATCGAACGGAAAGTAGACGTCGCCAAAGAGGGCCATGTCCCCGCGCGGCCTGCCACCGTCCACGGCGTTGCACTCGAAGAAGCGGAAGTGGCCAACGTTGTGTGCGGCGCGGTACATCCGCGTGCACGTGAGAGGGTCCTTCGTGTGGACGGGGAGCTCGGTGCCCGGTGCGAAGATGGGGTCGTAGACGATCTCCTGCCCTCCGGCCCCTTCGCGGAACACTCCGAAGGTGCGCGAGTAGCGATCGGCGAGCGCGAAGCCCGCGCTCTCGTCGGCCGCGATGGCGAGCCCGATGGCGACTGCAGCCGACGGGTACTGCGATCGGTGCACGCGACGACCGAACCGCTCGCGCAGCGTCCGCGCGATGATGGGTAGCTCGCTGGCCCCCCCGACGACGTACACCCCGGCGATCTCCGCGGCCTCCTCGGACGCGGGCCCGAGCACCGGTGCCATCGCGTCGAGGGTTCGTTCGACGAGCGGCATGCACGCGTCGTAGAAGTCCGCCACGGACACGGTGACGGCCGCGGAGGCTCCGAAGGACTCCAGGTCGAGCGCGATCTTCTTCGAGTTCGGGTGCAGGCGCTCCTTCGCGTCCCTGCACTGCGTGAGCAGGCCCAGCAAAGCCTGCGGTGACAGCGCATCCATCTCCAGCCCGACCTGATCGAGCGCCGCCTTCGCGAGGAGCTCGTCGAAGTCGTCTCCGCCGAGGCGTGCGATGCCCGCCGTGCCGAGCACCGCGTGGTGAGCGCCCACCATGCGGACGAGCGAGGCGTCGAACGTCCCCCCGCCGAGATCGTAGACGACGACGGAGTCACGCCGCGAGGTGAGGGTATTTCGGTGGCGGTGGGTGTACTCGAAGCCGGCCGCCGACGGCTCGTTCAGCATGGCCATCACGTCGAACCCGGCCCTGCGAAAGGCGTCGAGCGTGACGAAGCGCTGCGCGCCGTGGGCGTTCGCGGGGACGGCGACGACGACGCGCAGAGTGTCGTCCTTCGCGACCGCCCGCTGCACGTTGGAGGCGGTGGCGAGGGCCCTCCGCACGTAGGAGAGGAAGCCGTGCACGAGATCGGCGACCCGGAGCTCGTGCGCGCCGGCCAGGACCGTCTGCGAGGGCCCCGCGTCGGGCTGCGACAGGAGACGCTTGAAGGATCGGAGCAGCAAGAACGCGGGGTCGTCCGCCACGGCGGCGGCGTCGAACCCGAAGCGGAGCTCTCCCGTGGTCACGCGGGCCGCGGCGAGCGACGGGATCCATCCGACCGAGTCCCCTGCGTTGTCGACGAAGTCGACGATGGGGTAGTTGCCCCGATCGACACACGCCACGACCGTCCGCGTCGTCCCGAAGTCGATTCCTAGCTGCATGGTTGCCCTCGGCTCCGAATACTCCAAGTGCCGTCCCGCACGCCAATATTCCGCTCGATCCGCCCGGGGCGGACCTCAACGCGCCGGCAGGACCCTCGCCTCGCGCAGCGCGTCGACGATCGCGGCGGCGAGGGCACGGGAGCCCCTGACGTCAGGATGACCGTCCTCGGGGACGTCCCAGGCCGTGTCGAGATCGACGCTCACGTGAGGAACGTCGAGCCCCCGGAAGAGGCGGGCCGAAAGAGAGCTCTCGCCGGACTCGTCGTGCAGGCACGCCTCCCTGTAGTTGGTGGCGACGAAGAGCGGGTAGGCTCCGCGCGCGCGAACCTCCCTGGCGGTCGCGGCGTAGATGGCACGCGCGATCCGGACGGCGCTGTCATCGTGCGGCAGGAGCCCACCCAGGAGCCGCACGAGCTGCATGTCTCGGAGGAGCGCCGGCGCCGGCGCTGCGACCGCGAGCGACCCATCCTCCAGGACCACGAGGTGCTCGCGTCGGAAGCTGACGTTGCGCTCGATCTGGACCGGCACGACGAACGTGACGACGGCGATGGGGTGCTCGAGCTCCGGCAACACCTCCTGCATGCGGCGGTACACCTGGTCGCTCGCGTAGGCCACGACGGCGGCGTTGAGCGTGGGAACCCCCGTCGCCTGCTCGACCAGGAACCCGACCGACTCGTCGTACGGGACTGCGTAGCCCTGCGCGATTGACTCACCGGCGATGAGGATCGACGGACGCGAGAGATCCGGCAGCTCCGATTCGGTGGCCGTCCGCAGCCCCATCGCGTTCACCGCGAACGCGATGTCCCGGCCGCCCCGGAGGACGTGTCCCGAGGTCTTCGGCGCGAGGGCGTACGACAGGTGCGCGTCGGTCCTGAGCGCGGGCACGTCCTTGGGAGGAGAATCGGCGGGCTTTGCCGTCCAGCGGAGGACGACCTCACTGACGAGGAGCGCAAGAGCTGCGGCGAGCGCGACGCGAGTGGCGGAGGCGGCCGCCCTACGCGGCGAAGCGGCGAGCCAGCGCGCCCACCTCGGCCTCGCGACCGCGATGAGGCCGACGCCGGCGACGGCGGCAACCCCCCGACCGACCAGGACCGACGCCACGTCGCGCGGGCCGGTCGCGCAGTCGAGGACGAACACGTGCTGCTCCCACCAGGCTCGGTCGGCGCGAAGGGCCCAGAGAAGGAGGGCGACCCCCAGGACCGCCACGGCGAGGGAGGCCAAGGCGAAGGCCACGCGTCCCCGCCCATGGCGCCCCTCACGACCGACCGCGTTGCCTGAACCGTGCCCCAAGGATGGTACCCAGCGTAGCGCAAGGGCGCCGCTCGTCGTCACGAGACGAGGCGTGGATATGGTGCCCCGGCTCTGGATACTCTAAGGATCCGCCCGTCCAAGGACTCCGCTCCATGCCCAAGCCCTCCGTGCTCTTCGTTGCGTCCGAGTGTGCGCACTTCGTCAAGGCCGGCGGGCTGGCGGACGTGGTCGGCGCGCTCCCCGTGGCGCTGCGAAAGCTGGGGCACGACGCGCGCATCATCATCCCCCGCTACGACGTCATCGGCACCGAGCGACTCACCCGCCACCCCGGCCCCCTCGGCGTCCCGCTCGGCACCCAGAGCGGCGCGGTGGCCTGGGCCGGCGTGTTCGAGACGCGGCTGCCCGACACGGACGTTCCGGTCTACTTGCTCGATCACATGAGCCTGTTCGGTCGGGGCTACCTGTACGATCCCCCGGGCGGCGTGGCCTGGGACAACCTCGTCCGATTCGCCTTCCTGTGCCGCGGCGCGCTCCAGCTATGCAAGGACCTCCGCTGGATACCGGACGTCATCCACGTCCACGACTGGCCGACCGCGCTCGTCCCCGTCTACCTGAACACGGTCGAGGCGAGCGGGCCCCTCGCCCGAACGGCGACGGTGCTCACGATCCACAACCTCGCCCACCAGGCGAAGTTTCCTTCGGCCGACCTCCCCGCGACGCGCATTCCTTGGAGCGAGTTCCGCGCCGACGGTCTCGAGGACTTCGGCGCGGTGAGCCCGATGAAGGGCGGCCTCTATCACGCGACCAAGCTCACCACGGTCTCCCCGCGCTATGCGCGCGAGATCCGGACGAAGGAGGGCGGCGCCGGCCTCGACGGGATCGTCCGCTTCCGTGGCGCCGATCTCACCGGCATCCTGAACGGCATCGACGATTCGCAGTGGGACCCTGCCCGCGACCCGGCGCTGGCCCAGCCCTTCAGCGCCGACGATCTCTCCGGAAAGGCAGCGTGCAAGCGAGCCCTCCAGGTCGAGCTGGGGCTCGCCGAGCGCCCCGAGGTTCCGCTCATCGGGGTGATCTCGCGTCTGAGCCAGCAGAAGGGCACGGACGTGGTCTTCGCCGCGCTCTCCCGCATCCTCGACATGGACACGCAGGTCGTCGTGCTTGGGTCCGGGGACCCGGCCGCGGAGCAGTACCTCCACATGCGGTCGCACTACGGGGGTGACCGCTTTCGCGCATGGGTCGGTTTCCGCGAGGCGCTCGCCCACCGCATCGAGGCGGGCTCCGACCTGTTTCTCATGCCGTCGCGCTTCGAGCCCTGCGGCCTGAACCAGATGTACAGCCAGCGCTACGGCTCGCTGCCAATCGTCCGCGCGACGGGCGGCCTCGACGACACCGTCGAGAGCTATGACGCGCAGACCGGCGAGGGGACCGGGTTCAAGCTCACGCACCTGAGCGTGGACTCGCTCGTGGCGACCGTGAGGTGGGCGGTCGACACGTACCGCAACCAGCCGGGCCACTTCGGCGCGATGCAGAAGCGGGCCATGCAGAAGCGGATGGGGTGGGATGTCGCCGCGGCGCAGTACGGCGACGTCTACGACTGGGCGGTCGGGCAGCGCAGGGCGCACTGAGAAGGACCGGGCGACGCGGTCTTTCGCGGGTGGCCCCTCGGTCGTCATCGAGTAGCCCAGGCGTCCACTGACGCCTCGTCGTGCGTCGCCTGGACGAGCCGAGATGGGTCACGTTCGTACTCGACGCGTCGTCATCCTCGCCTAGACTTGTCCCCGTGCAGAAACTCGAAGCGGGCATCCACCACTTTCAGGCCAACTACTTCGCATCCCATCGCAGCCTGTTCGAGCAGCTCTCCGAGAACGGACAGACGCCGGAGACGCTGTTCATCACGTGCTCCGATTCGCGCCTCGTCCCCACCCTCATCACCAACGCCGCGCCTGGAGAGCTCTTCATCGTGCGCAACGTGGGCAACATCGTGCCTGCCGTCGCTCGGGGAGTACTGGGCGGCGTCTCCGCGGCGATCGAGTATGCGGTCGAGGTGCTCCAGGTGGGGCACGTCATCGTGTGTGGTCACACGCAATGCGGCGCAATCGACGCGATCTTGCACCCCGATCGCGTCGCGCACCTGCCGTTCGTCTCGCGCTGGCTGGGCGGGTCTGCTGGCATCCCGGCGATCATCGAGGAACGCTACGGGGACCTCGAGCCCGCAGCCCGGATGGTCGCCGCGGTACAGGAGAACGTCCTCGCCCAGCTCGAGAACCTTCGCACGTTCGACTTCGTTGCGCGGAAGCTCGATTCCGGCGCGCTCAAGATGAACGGATGGGTCTTCAAGATCGCGACCGGCCAGGTCTTCGACTACGACCCGGTCTCCGGGCAGTTCTTGCAGCTCGGCGGGACTGGCGAGCCGGAGCGACCCGCCCTGAGCGAGCGCCAGCCCCCCATGCGCTGAGGGCCCGCTGCGGCCGCACGCGTGCCCAAAAAGATGGATCTCCGCTGCCGAGGAGGATCCGTCGAGAGACATGTGCTGCCACGGCCAAATTCTGGCCGCACCTGCTCGAACGTCGAAAACAAGGCCTTTTCGATCTTCCAGGGTGGGGGCCCGAGCCGTCCCTCCCCCGTTTTTTCGCGGTAAAGGTCCTGGACCACCCTTTGCTTTGGCGGCCCCAGCGCATTGTCTCGCGCCACGGGAGGATCGCCCATGCATTCAGCCCCGTTTGGATTTCCTTGGTACTTCGGTCTCGTCGTAGCCACCGCCGTCGCGGCGGGTTGCAGCAATCAACCACCCGCGAACGACGGCATCGAGCACGGCTACGGAACGTTCGGCGGCTCCTCGACGCCAGGGTCACAGTCGGAGAACGCTGGCGGCTCCGACGGGTACAAGCCCTTCGACGGCGGAGCTCTCGACGCGAGCAAGCTGCCGGGTGACGGCCTGAACGGAGGCGAGGTCGATGCAGGCGCCATCGGGCCGCCCACGCCGGCGGCCGGACCGCTGACCGCGGCGCAGTGCGGAAACTGCCACGTCGCCATCTACCAGCAGTGGCAAACTTCGATGCACTCGCACGCGCTGGTGAGCCCGACCGTCATCGCGCAGACCAACCAGGACCTCACCCAGACGCTCAACAACGCAGCGAACCCCGATCCGCAGAAGTTCTGCGTCAACTGCCACGGGCCCAACATCTCGGCCCAGGTCCAGGTCGCCACGATGCCGCCTGCGGCGCCCAACTGGAAAGACGGCGTGACCTGCACCGACTGCCACCAGTTCAACGGAACGCCCGCCAAGGCCAGCGGCGGTTTCCAGAACGGGTACGCGGGGGCCGCGGGCTACCAGAAGGGCTTCGTCGCCTCGAACCTGAATCTGGGCGAGCTCACGGACCCCGTGGGGAACTCGGCCCACAGCTCCCAGCAGGGCACCGACTTCGCCAACCCGAACAAGCTGTGTGCGAACTGCCACGAGGTATGGATCGACTACAACGCGGACCGCGTGGTCGAGAAGGGCAGCGATCTCGCGCTGCAGACGACCTGGGACGAGTACACCGAGTACCGGGCTCTCGGCGGCACCGAGACGTGCGTGTCGTGCCACATGCCGGCGAATCCGGATCAGACGCGCATCGCCGAGGGTGCCCAGATCCCGGCGCAGCAGTTTCAGACGGCTCCCACGCGCGTGGCCCACAACCACAGCTTCGTCGGGGTCGACACCGACCTGAGCGACACGGCCCAGCAGCAGGCGACACTTGCGGCCCGGACGGCGCTCGCCCAGAAGGCAGCGTTCTTCCAGATCGATCGCAACTCGATCGACTTCGGCAACAACATCAACTTCGGTGTGTTCATCTCCAACTTCGGCACGGGGCACAACCTGCCCTCGGGCTTCGCGTTCGCGCGACAGCTCTGGATCGAGATCACGGCGACCGATTCGACCGGACAGCCCTTCTTCACGTCGGGCGTCCTTCAGAACCCCGGAGACGACCTCTGCGACCCGGACGGCCTCGAGGAGTTCGGCAGCCCGATGCCGCCCTTCTTCCAGAACTGCAACTTCACCGACGACGAGCTCACCACCTTCCAGCAGAAGCTCGTCAGCCTCGCCTTCTCGGAGTTCGATGGGAGCGACCCGTTCGATCCTGCGGGCCTCACCCAGGCCGTTCAAGTTGGCAACGAGACGTGGCTCCAGTTTTTGCACGGGGGCGTCGTGGCCCGTCAGCGCGTCAACTTCGACGGCGTCGCCGTCAAGCCTCTCAAGCCGTTCACGTCGGCCGAGTTCAACTACTCAATCCCGCTCGACCGCGTCGACCTCAATGGGAACAGCGACTTCAACGGGAACGGCAATGGCAACGGCAACTTCAACGGAAGCACGCAGGGCGTCACCATCCAGGCGCGCCTGCTCATGCGGGCGTTGCCCCCGTACTTCCTCCGCGCGCTTGGCTCGGGTCAGGCCGCGTCGGAGACGCAGGTTGCGCCGCTCATCAGCAACCTGCAGACGATCGTGATGGCGACCGACTCCGTGTCGTTCTGACGCCCGGGTCGCGCCACCAGGACGACGCCCCTCGCGCCAAGAGCGGCGCGAGAGGCGTCCTGGTCGTTACGATCGAGCCCGCATGAGCGCAGCGAGTGCGCGGGCCGACGGGTCTCCCTGCTCCAACCAGGTAGCTACCCGCCCCTGGTCCTCGGACGAGCGGTTCTGGCTCATTTTCACCTTTCCCAGCAGCTCGTCGATGGCAATCTCGAAGCCCGCGATCGCCTCCAGCTTGGGCCCAAGGAAGGCGTCGCTCTGATCGAGCTGCCAGCCCGTCGTATCAAAGCGCGCGACCGCTTCGTCGAGAATGGCCCGAAGCTCTGGTGTGCCTACGAGCTGTGCGCGCCCGCGCACATGCACCACCACGTAGTTCCAGGTCGGAACGCTCGGTTGCACCGCGTAGACGGATGGGGACACATACCCGTGAGGCCCGTGGAAGATCGCCAGCGCCTCCGCCCCCGCGGCCAGATGTCCAAGCTGCTGGTTTTCCCGCGCGAGGTGCCCTCGCAGCACGTCTCCTCGGGCTCCGACGAGCAGCGGTAGGTGGCTCACGCCGAGGCCACCTTCACCTTGCGTGACGACCGTCGCGAACGGGTAGGCCGTCACGTACCCGAGCAACGCCTCCCGCTCCTCTAGGCGAAACGCGTCAGGGACATACATGTGACTCTCCCGGGAGCGCGGTGGGTTGTCCGCGGAAGCGGACCGTAGTTGACACTGGCACCACCCTCCCTAGACTCGATTTCATGACGTCTACTCAAGCACGTTACCGTGCCAAGCGAGTCTACGAGATCACTCCGCAGCCCGGCGTCTTCCAGATGCGCCTTAGCGACCGGATCGTCGACCTCGGCGAGCGCGAGTTCGGCTGGTACCGCAAGGTCGCGGCGTGGCTGCCCAGCGTTCGCGGTCTGTCCGACCTTTCGCAGGAGCTCGGGATGGACGAGGCGAAGGTGCCGAAGTTCCTCGACGCGCTGGCGGAGTCGGGTCTCCTCTACCGCGTGGACGAGGCGCAGAAGACGCTGACGGGCCTCGAGTTCCACGCCAAGTTCGCCGGCATCTTGAACAGCTGGCTATCGGAGGCCTTCGCGCACCCCTTCTGGGAGCGCATGATGAGCGGCAAGGGATCGGCCCGGCTCTTCACCGGGTGGCTCATCGAGCTCTATCACTATACGAAGAATGCAAACCGCCATATGCCGCTCTCGTGCGCCCTTGCACACGAGAAGCCCATCAAGCAATTACGGGCCAAGCACTACGCCGAAGAGTGGAATCACTACCACTATTTCATGAAGTCCCTGAAGGCGCTCGGCTTCACCGAGCCGCAGATCGCCGACTCGGTGCCCTTGCCGATGACCCTCGCCCTGTCGAACTTCATGCGGCAAGCGGCACGCCAGGACATCCTCGCCTACTCCATCTGCTCCGCCGTGCTCGAGGGCACGACGACGGAGCGCGGAACGTATACGCCCTATTACAACCGGGCCGGGGAGCTCTACGGGATACCGAAAGAGGCTATTGCCCCGATCTACGCGCACCTCGATCTCGACGTTCAGTACCAGCACTCGGACCTGTTTCACGAGATCCTCGAGCACGTTCCGGAGCTCTCGGCCGCACGAGCAGAAGTCGTCCTGGACTACGGCCACCAGCTCGTCGAGCACATCTGGTTGTGGACCGACAACATCGAGAAGTACTACGAGGTCGACTCGAACACGGTTCCGCGACGTCCGTTCGACGTGGTCGTTGATTGAAGAAGGGATGACGAACATGACAGAGACTGCACTGGACCTCCCGCTTCTGAAGCGCACCGCCTCGGTCTCCCAGACCAACGGTCACGTCGCGATCCGCCACATCCGAGACGAGATCGAGCTCGATGGGGCCGCCGCGCAACTTTTCCGAAAGGCCGAGCGCCTCCTCGACGGTAAGAGCTCGATCGATTCGATCGGTCAGCAGGTGGGCGAGAAGCCCGCGCGGCTGCGAGCCCTCTTCGCGGAGCTAGAGAAGGTCGGCGTCCTGACCTTCCTTTCGAACAAGGACGATGGGGCGCTCATCACGGGCGTCCAGTTCTACGACATCCACAAGGAGCACTCCCTGCACTGGCTCCAGGACGTCTACCAGCACCCGCTCTGGGAGATGATGGTGAACGGAACGGCCAGCCGAGCGCAGGTGCTCGGCTTCGCGTTCGAGAAGTACCACTACATCGAAGCCGCGTTCGAGCACATGGGCGTCGCTGCCGCGAACGCGACGCCGGAGATGATGCCGCATCTCGCGCGACACTTCATCGAGGAGTACACGCACGGCGACATCTACCGCAAAGGCTTGCGGAGCCTGTTCCCGGACGACGTGATCCTGCGCTCACAGCCGCTTCCCTCGACGCGTGCGCTCGTGAACTACCTGTCCGAATCGGCTCAGCGGAGCTCCTTCTCCTACTACGCGGGGAACGAGGTTCTTCAGATGACGGAGAACACGGGCGATGACAAGGCTGGCAAGGCTGTCGACGACTTCTACGACGCCATGCGGAAGCACTATCCCTATACCGACAAGCTCATCGAATCGTTCATCGCGCACACCAAAGCCGACCAGAAGCTCGGCCACCAGGACGCCTTCCTGCTCATGTGCCAGAGCGTTCCCCCACTGACGCGACGCGAAGTGAACGACGCTCTCAACGTGGCGAAGAACATGGCGGAGCACCTGCTGCTCTTCATGGACGGCATCCACACCTTCTACAAGAATTTCGAGACCGTACCGCGGCTGCCGTGTGATCAGCTCTCGGAGTAGCTCCCCCGCGCCGTGAGTGGATCGTCACAAGGCGTGGACGGGTATACGGAGGCGGACCTACGTCGCGTCCTCGAGATCTCCGGAGGCGCGCCCCTGACAGGACCGGGCGACATCCGCCGCGTGATCGACAACTACAAGTACCTGGACGACTGGCGGGCCAACTACCGCATTCAATCGGTGCGCTCGTCGCTGCACAACTCGACGATCACCTGCATTGACGGGGCGATACTCGCGTACGGGCTGCTCGAGCTCCTGTTCAAGGACACCAGGCGCCGCCTCCTGGCGATCCATCGGCGCGACCCGAAGAAGGACGAAGAGTGCGGGCACTGCGTGGCTCTCTACTGGGGCGCCGACGGCCGCATAGGCTCGTTCTCGAAGTCCAGCTTCAAGGGGCTCGGCCACCGAGACCCCGTCTTCGCCGATGAGACGGCCATCGCCACGAGCTATGCCGAAGCGTACGTCGACATGGGGTTCTCTCCGCTCTACTTCGGGGTCTCGATGCTCGAAGAGGTAGCGTCCGATCTCGATTGGCGTTTTCACGACGGTGCCCTGAACGAGATCTCCGATCGCCTGCAGGCGACCTACGAATACGGATTCATGCTCGAGAAGGAGCCATGACGACTGCCCCCGCGCTCGACGTAGCGAGCTTGCTGACGCGCCTCGCGCAGGAGGGGGACCGCCCCGCGCTCACCTTCTACCGCGGCAAGCTCCAGGAGGGCCGGTTGACCCGCGGCGAGCTCGTCGCGAGGGTGGAGTCCCTCGCGGGCGCGCTCCACCGGGACTTCGGCGTGCAAGGTGGGGAGCGCGTTGCCATCCTCGCCCCGAACCGCCTCGAGGTGCCGGTGCTGGTGCTCGCGCTTCTTCGACTGGGTGCCGTCGTCGTGCCGCTGAACCCCGGGTCCGCGCCCGAGGACTGGGCTTACGTCCTGCGGCACTCGGGGGCCCGAGGGCTGTGCGCTACGCGCGAGCTCGACGCCTCCGTGCCGGAAGCCGCACGCCCGTCGTTCACGCTACACGTCGAGGACGTCTTCGCGCGCAGCGCCCCATCACCCGCCGTGCCGCCGGAGCTCGCGGACCGAGTGGCGGTCGTCCTCTACACGTCTGGGACGACGGGCAATCCGAAGGGCGTGGCGCTCCGCCAGCGCAACCTGCTGTCGAACGCCTGGAGCATGGCGCAGAATTTCAAGCTCGGGGGGACCACGCAGCTCGCCGTGCTTCCGCTCTACCATGCACACGCGTTCGGCTTCGGGCTCATGACCGCTCTGTCGACCGGGGGGCACCTCGTCTTCACCGAGCGCATGGAGCCGTTCACCTGGGCCGAGGTGATCAAGAGGGAGTCCGTCGCCGTCACGAGCGTGGTGCCATCGCTCCTACCGATGCTGATGGCCGCGGGGATCAGACGGGAAAAGGTGCCCTCCCTGCGGCACCTGCTCGTCTCTTCGGCTCCTCTGACGGCCGACGCGGCGCGGCTGTTCGAGACGCGTACGGAGATCCCGATCACGTTCGGCTGGGGGCTGTCGGAGTACACGAACTTCGCCTGCTGCACCTCGCCGGAGGTCGGCGCGGACGAGCATGCTCGGCTCATGTTCTCCTGGGAGGTGCCCAGCGTTGGACCAGCGCTCCCCGGTACGGAGGTGCGCGTCGTCGATTCGTCCGGCACACCTGTCGAAGAGGGTGCCCGCGGCGAGCTCGTGGTGCGAGGCCACTCGACGATGGAAGGCTACTTCCAGGACCCCGAGAGCACCTTGCGAACGCTCGACCGAGACCGGTGGTTGCGCACAGGCGACGAAGGACTCTTCCACATCCATGATGGACGCCCGATCTTCTTCGTCACTGGGCGGCTGAAGGAGGTCATCATCCGCGACGCGGAGAAGTACAGCCCGCTACGCATCGAGGCGCGGCTGGCCCTCCTGGTGCCCGAGCTCTCGGGGCGGCTCACCGTCCTCGGCTTTCCTCACAACGAGCACGGCGAGGAAGTGGGCGCTTACATCGAAGGCGCCGCGCCGGACGAAACCCTCCGGGCCAAGCTCACGGAAGCCATCCTGTCGATGCCCGTGACCGAGCGACCGAAAGTCGTCCTCGTGGGTGCGCATCCAGCCCCCCGGACCCACACCGGCAAGATCCAGCGTCGTAAGATGCAGGGTTGGTTTGCCGAGTGGGTGGCGCACCGGGGCGCCATCGTCATCCACGTCGCCGAGGGCCGCCCCGTCAGTTCGTGAGCACCATGCGGTAGCGGACGAGGTTCTTGCGCACTCGATCCACGGCCGCGTTGACGCTGTGCATGGGTACGGTCTCGATCTCGGCGCCCACAGCGTGCTTGGCGGCGAACGTGAGCATTTCGCGAATGTCCCTGGGACTACCGATGTCACTGCCGCAGACGGCTCGCTGTCCGGAAAGCAGGAGCGCGGCAGGTATCTGCAACAGCCCGGGGGGCACACCGACGAGGCAGAGCGTGCCGTTCGGCTTGAGCGTTTGCAGATAGGTGATCCAGTCGAGGCGGGCGGGCGCCGTACATAGAAGAAAATCGAAGGAGTTCGCGTACGCTCGAATCTCGCGAGCGTCGGTGGACGATGCTGCGTCGTCCGCACCGAGCCGTAGCGCCTCCGCGCGCTTGTCTGGCGACGAAGTGAAGGCCGTGGACCGGCACTCCATGGCGCGCAGAAAGCGCAACGCAAGGTGCCCCAGGCCGCCGATGCCGATGACTCCCACCCGGGCACCTGCCTGCACGCGCCAGCGGACCAGCGGCGCGAAGACCGTCACCCCGCCGCACAGGAGTGGCGCGGTGGCGGCAGCATCGAGTCCGGCCGGCAGAACGAACACGAAGCGCTCGTCGGCACGGATGCGCCGCGCGAAGCCGCCCATGCGTCCTACGCAGGTCGCCTGCTGCTTGAGGCAAAGGTTCTCGTGTCCGGCACGGCATAGGTCGCAATCGTGACAGGCGGACCGTTGCCACCCCATCCCGACCCGCTGGCCGACTGACAGCTCGCATTCTGCTCCCACGGCGCTGATGGTGCCGACGATCTCGTGCCCTGGGACGAGCGGGTAGGTGCTCGTGGACCAGTCGTTGTCGATGAGGTGAAGATCGCTGTGGCAGATCCCGCAGTGGGATATCTCGATCTCGACGTCCCTCGGACCGATCGGCGCGGGCTCGTATTCGTGGGCGACGAGCTGTTGCTTTGCGGCAAGAGCGGCGAAGGCTTCGATTTGCATCCCCGACTAATAGCGCGAGGTAAGGTGGTCGGTAAGGACGTCGCTGAGGCGCTCCTGGGCCTCCACAGGCGTGAACGTGTGGTCCGTGCCGTCGAGGTCGACGCGGCGGAACCGCGGGACGGCGCTCACGGCGCGCATCGCGTCGCCCGCATGGGCGTCGACATACGCGACGCCGGGGTCGTTCTTGCTGACGACAAGGAGCGTATCGACGCCGCGCTCGGCGATGGCGCGAAGTCTCCTCGGCACGGCGTCCACCGACGCCGATGGGGGAGCACCGTCGGCCGACTCCACCGCGACGAGGTCGAGCACGCAGAAGGTCC
>Ga0302279_10002821_pt1 | contig 22439 bp, 19 predicted proteins | sample III_Bog_N3_3_FD_194541 | JGI IMG/M metagenome (GOLD analysis project Ga0302279, IMG submission 194541) | Peat permafrost microbial communities from Stordalen Mire near Abisko, Sweden - III_Bog_N3_3 | ecosystem: Environmental > Terrestrial > Soil > Wetlands > Peat | place: Sweden: Abisko...
TCCCGCCCAGCAACCGGGAGCGCCCCCCATGACCTACACCCCATCCCCGCACGTCACGCAGAACTGGGCGCTGACCAAGCCCGCCGCGACCGGCAAGCGCGGCATCGTCGTCTCCCAGGTGCGCAGCGCCGCCGAGGCCGGGGTCGCCATCCTCGACGCCGGCGGCAACGCGATCGACGCCGCGGTCGCCACCGCCCTCGCACTAGCCACCGTCGAGCCGTGGAATTCCGGCCTCGGCGGCATCGGTTTTGCTCTCGTCCACCGCGCCGGCCAACCCCGCGCGGAGGTCGTCGATTTCGGCCCCGTCGCCCCGCTCGGCTTGAACCCGGCCGCCTTCAAACTCACCGGCCGCATGAAGCAGGACCTGTTTTCCTGGCCCGAGGTCGAGGGCGACGCCAACATCCACGGCCCGCTGTCCTTCGCGATCCCGTCCTCCGCCGCCGGCTACGCGCATATGCACAAGCAATGGGGCCGGCTCCCCATAGCCGAGATCATCGCGCCGGCCATCGCGCTCGCCCGGCGGGGACTGCCGCAGGACTGGTACACGACGCTGAAGATCGGATCCTCGGCGTCCGTGCTGCGCAAATACGCCGAATCCACCCGAATCTACCTCCCGGACGGCTTGCCGCCGGTCGCCCCCTACCAGGGCAAGCCCGGCTTCTTCCGCCTGGGCAACCTGCCGGCCACCTTGGAGCATCTGGGCAAGACCGGCCTGCGCGACGTGTATGAAGGCGACATCGCCGCCTCGATCGCCACCGACATCAAGGCGATGGGCGGGGTTCTGTCCGCCGCCGACCTGCGCGGCTGCCAGGCCCGCACCCTTCCGGCCACGGAATACCGCTGGCGCGGCCGGACCTTGCAGCTCACCGGCGGGCTGACCGCGGCGCCGACGATGATGCGGGTGCTGGACCAGATGGCGTCAGTCGCCTACCCGGACCGGCCCAACGCCGCCTGGTACACCGCGTTCGGACGCGCGATGAAGACCGCCTATGCCGAACGCCTGGCGGGCCTCGGTGACGCCGATCCGCTGGCGGCGGAAACCTGCACCACGCATCTGACCGTCTGCGACGCCGAGGGCACCATGGTGGCGATGACCACCACCTTGCTGTCCTCGATGGGCAGCCGGGTCGTGCTGCCGGGGTCGGGGATCCTGATGAACAACGGGGTGATGTGGTTCGATCCGCGGCCGAACCAGCCGAACTCGATCGCCGGCGGCAAGCGCCCGCTGACCAACATGTCGCCGGTCATCCTGAAGGACGGTGACAAGCCCTGGCTGGCAATGGGTGCCTCGGGAGGGCGGCGCATCCTGGCCGCCGTGGCCCAGGTCATGACCTTCATCGCCGATTTCGGCATGACCCTGGACCAGGCGGCGCATCAGCCCCGCATCGACGTGTCCGACCCCGACGGTGTCTCCGCCGATTATCGCCTGCCGCCCGCTGTGATCGCGGCGCTGCAAGCCGATGGCCCAACCGAGGTCGTGGAGCACGGGGTGATGCCGATCAACTTCGCCTGCCCCAACGTGATCGTCCAGCACGCGGATGGCAGCCGTTCGGGCATCAGTGACGCGGCGTCACCCTGGTCCGCGGCCGTGGCGCAGGGCTAGGGCAGGGCGGGTTGCAGCCAGGCGTCCAGCCAGACCGGCACCGCCGCCACGGGCAAGGGGCGCGCAACCAGAAAACCTTGCGCCTCCGCAACGCCGAGTGCTTGCATGTGGTCCCAGATCAGGGCGGTTTCGACGCCTTCGGCAACCACGGGCAGGCCGTGCCGGTGGGCCAGGGCGATCATCCCGCGCAACGCCGCGGTGGCCGCCGGGTCGTCCACCGACTGTTGCACCAGGTCCTTGTCCAGCTTCAGGCTGGTGAAGGGCAGTTCGACCAACCGCGCCAGACCCGGCACGGCGGGACCGGCATCGTCGATCGCCACCCGGTAGCCGAGGTTGCGCAGGTATTCCAACGGGCGGCGTAGCGCCACGAAATCCTCGACCGGCCGGCTCTCGGTCAATTCGACGACCACCTGGTCGGCCGGAATGCCGGCCGCGAGGCGTTGGGCTTCGAGCCGCCGCAGCGCGGACGGCGTCAGCAGCACGTCGAGCGGGAAGTTCACGGTGATGGCCAGGCCGCGGCCGGCCAGCAACGGTCCGGTCATGTCGGCGAAGGCTCTGTCGGAGACGAGTTCGGTCAGTTCGGGTGCCAGGCCCGCATCCTCGATCTGCGGCACGAAGCGGTCTGGCAGCAAGGTGCCGCGTTCGGGGTGATTGAGCCGAGCCAGCGCCTCCAGCGCGGTGGGTCTGCGGTCGGCGATCCGGACGATCGGCTGATACCGCGTTTCGATCATCGAGCCAGCCAGCGCATCGCGCAGTTCGGTCGGCTGCATCGCCACGTTGATGGCGCCGCTGAGCGGCGGGCGTGGCATCAAAGCCTCCCGAACGGACGATGTGTTGGCGTGGCGGATGACACCGATATGCGGCCTTGAGTCAGCGGACGCTCCCAGCATAAGCATTTCCGTGTCGGTGCCGGAAGCCTCGGCAGCCAGGTCGATCAGGGCGTTCAGCAGGCCATCCGCCGACGTCCCTTCAACCAACAGGTGTGTGTAATGGGGGCCGGCGCCCGCCAGGCGGGCCAGCGCATCGCGCGCGCCGCATGGCGACACCGCCCATCCGTCCATCGCGGCCGCCGCCTGATGCACGACGCGGGACCAGCGTGGGCTGCGGCTGACCAGCAGAAGGTTCCGCTCAACCGCCATAACGGCGATCCGGGCGTATCGGGGCACATGTTGACCTGGGACGCCTTGCGGGGTTCAGCATGGCCTCGTCATAGCAGAGGATTTATCTAAATACGAGAGAAATCCTGCTTTTGATACTCATCATTTGAGTGCTGGCCTGATATGCAAATTATGCAATTCTTTGAAATCCGGCAAAAAATCAACAAACTGCCGCAAGCTGTCCGATTGGCTGCCAGAGTGACCCCGGCCGGCAAATGGCAAACAGCGTGTCCTATCCTAAAATTGGGATTGCCGCGGGACATATCCCGATCAAGCCGCGCCGTCATCAGGCGTGCCCTATACCCCACCCCTCGCACAGCGCTGTCCCAGGGGTTGCTTGGGCCGGCATCTTGCGCCATTCTATTCATTGCGGGATCAATTCCGGGCTGACATTGCCCCAAACATCCGTCAGTGTTAACAATTCTTAGCGCACGCGAATGAACAGGTGGCCCGCGCGTGGATAAATGGCCGCTGTCCGACAGGAAATCTTGAATGCCTCAGGAACCGACGCCGCAAGCCTCACTGTCCGTTTCCCACCCTGACCCGACCTTGCTGGCAGCGCGGGGCCCACCGGAAACCGCCGATGGCGTCTTGATCATCGGCGTTGGCGCTTCGGCCGGCGGGCTCGACGCGTGCAAAAAACTGTTGGACGCGATGCCGGCCGATAACGGCATGGCGATGATCCTGGTTCAGCATCTCGATCCAACCCACGAAAGCATGATGGTGGATCTGCTGGAAAGCCACACGACAATGATCGTGCGGCAAGCCGCCGACGGCATGCTGATCGAGCCAGATAACATTTACGTGATTCCACCTGCAACCTATTTATCCGTGGCCAACGGCGCGCTTCGCCTCGTGCAGCCGCAGGCTCGCCATGGCGCGCGCATGCCGTTCGATTTCCTGCTGTACTCGCTTGCGGAAAATTACGGTGCGTGGGCGGCCTGCGTGATCCTGTCAGGCACCGGTGCGGACGGCAGCCTGGGACTCAAGGCGATCAAGGAACAGCACGGGCTCATCATCGCGCAGGACCCGGACGAGGCCGGTTACGACGGCATGCCGCGCAGCGCGGTCACCACCGGAGACGTGGATTTCGTTCTGCCGGTCGCGCGGATACCCGATGCGCTGGCAACCTATGCGCGCCGCATGGCCGCGGGCGCCGGCTTGTCCCATGGCAATCCCGCGCCCGACTGCCTGGCCGAGATCATCGAACTGCTGCGCCTGAAGACCGCTCATGACTTCACTTTGTACAAGCAGGGCACGCTGCAGCGCCGGATCCAGCGGCGGATGGCTATGGCGGCGGTGGAAACCGGCAGCATGGACCGGTACCTCGAAATCCTGCGCAACAACCCGACAGAACTGGGCCTGCTCGCGAAGGACCTGCTGATCAACGTCACCGGTTTCTTTCGCGATACGAAAGTATTCGAACTGCTGGCCGGGCAAACCATCCCCGACCTGGTGCATAATCACCCGCCCGAACGGCCGATCCGCATCTGGATCGCCGGATGCAGCACGGGTGAGGAGACCTATTCCCTGGCCATGCTGTTTTGCGAGGCCATCAGCGCGGCAAAGCTCACCATCAAACTGCAGGTCTTCGCGTCCGACGTCGACCCGGATGCGGTCGCCATCGCCCGCGAAGGGCAATACCCCGAAACCATCGAGGCCGACGTATCGCCCGCCCGGCTTGCTCGTTTCTTTATAAAATCGGACCGCAGCTATCACGTGTCGCCCGAGCTGCGCGGGGTGGTGGTCTTCACGGTGCAGGATGTGCTGGCGGACGCGCCATTCTCGCGGCTGGATTTCATTTCATGCCGCAACCTGCTGATCTATCTGCTGCCCGAAGCGCAGGAAAAAGTGATCGCGCTGTTTCATTTCGCCCTGCGGGACGGCGGCATCCTGCTTCTGGGCACCGCGGAAACGGTCGGCAATGCGGTCGACCGGTTCGAAGTGTTGTCCAAGGCGGAACGGCTTTACCGCCACATCGGCCACAGCCGGCTGGGGAACTTTGGCTTCGCCAGACCGGTGGGGGATGCCCCGCGGACCCCGGGGCGATTGGGCCGCGGCCACATCCAATCGCGCCAGGTGGTTCTCGCCGAGCTCTGTCAACGCCTGGTGCTGGAATTCTACGCGCCGGCCGCGGTTCTGATCAACCGCAGTTTTGAGTGTCTTTATTCCCTGGGGCCAACAGACCGGTACCTGCGCGTCGCGCCAGGGCTGCCCACGCACGATCTGCTGGCCATGATCCGCGACGACATGCGCAACCGGCTGCGGTCCGGCATCCGGCAGGCCATCCAGACCAACGCGCCGGTCCGGCTGGCAGGCGACCCGGCGAGCGCGGCGACGTTCAGCATCGCAGTGCAGCCCGTGTCGAGCGATGGCGAGGACCTGCTGCTGATAGCCTTCATCGACGAGCCCGCGCCGGCACAAAAAACCGGTCGCCGCGCGCCGGCCGGGCCCGTTCTTCCGGCGGCCAGGCTGGAGCAGGAACTGGCAGCCACGCGGAAAGAGCTGCAAGGCGCAATCCGCAGCCTGGAGATCGCCAACGAAGACCGCAAGGCGATCACCGAAGAAGCCCTGTCGGTGCAGGAAGAATACCAATCGACGAATGAGGAATTGCTGACATCGAAGGAAGAATTGCAGTCCCTGAACGAGGAACTGACCGCCCTGAACGGCCAGTTGCAGGAAACGTTGGAGCGGCAGCGGACCACCGCCAATGACCTGCAGAACGTGCTCTACAGCACCGACGTTGCAACCCTGTTCCTGGACCGCAATTTGAATATCCGCTTCTTCACCCCGGCCACCAAGTCTTTGTTCAGTGTAATTCCCACCGATGTCGGGCGGCCGATCGCCGACCTCCATTCGCTCGCCATCGACGCGGCGCTTCTGACCGACGCTCAGGTTGTGTTGCAGACCCTGGCCCCGATCGAACGAGAGATCGAAGCGCAAGGTGGCGCCTGGTATATCCGCCGCATCCTGCCCTACCGCACCCAGACCAACGGAGTCGAAGGTGTGGTCATGACCTTCATCAACATCACGGACCGCAGGCGGGCGGCGGCGGAACTGGAGGCAGCCAAACGTCAGGCCGAACAGGCAACGATTGCCAAATCGCGGTTTCTGGCGGCAGCCAGTCATGATTTGCGCCAGCCGCTGCAAACGCTGGCGCTGCTGCAGGGGCTGCTGGCGAAGACGGTCGAGGGCGAGCGGGCCCAGACGCTCACCGTCCGCCTCGACGATACGATCGGTGCGATGTCCGGCATGCTGAACACGCTGCTCGACATCAATCAAATCGACGCCGGTAACGTCCATGCCAACAAGATCGACTTCCCCATCGACGGCCTGCTCGGCCGGCTGCGCGATGAGTTTGCCTATCACGCTCACGCCAAACGCATCATCTTCCGCGTGCTGCCCTGCAGCCTTTCGATCCACAGCGATCCCACCCTGCTCGAGCAGATGATCCGCAACCTGCTATCGAACGCGCTGAAGTACACAAGGCAAGGCAAGGTGCTGGTTGGCTGTCGCCGGCGCGGGCCCATGCTGAGCATTGAAGTCTGGGACACCGGCATCGGCATCCCGGGCGAGCAGATCGATGCGATTTTCGAGGAATATCACCAGATCGACAATACCGCGCGGGAGCGGAGCCGTGGCCTGGGTCTCGGCCTGTCGATCGTGCAGCGATTGGGCCAGTTGCTGGACCACCGCGTGCGCGTTCACTCGAAACCAGGCTCTGGATCGATGTTCGCTGTCGAGGTCGCGCTGGTCGGCTCCGCCGTGACGGCGGCGGTCAAAGCGGATGCCCGGCCCACGCCAGCAGTCGCCTGTGCGGGCAGCATCCTGATCATCGAGGACGATCCGGAAGTGCGCGACCTGCTCGAGATGTTTCTCAAGGGCGAGGGCCATCGCATCGTGACGGCGCCTGACGGCGTCGCGGCCCTGGACATGATTGTGCGTGGCGTGGTCAGGCCCGAACTGATCGTCGCCGACTTCAATCTGCCAAACGGGATGAACGGGCTGGAATCCGTCGCCAGGATTCGGGAACGGTTTCATCATCCGATTCCCGGTATCATCCTCACCGGTGATATCTCGATTGACACCGTCCGCAGCGTTGCCCTTCAGCATTGCCATCAACTCGCCAAGCCGGTGAAACTCAAAGAGCTGACGCAGGCGATCGAGCGTCTGCTGCCACCGCCGCCGCCGCCGCCGGCAGCGGTTCAGCGGCCCCCGGCCGTGGAGCCCGGCACCACGATGTCGCCCGTGATTTACGTTGTGGATGACGACGACCCGATCCGCGACGCCGTTCGCAGCGTGCTTGAAGATGCCGGCCTTGCGGTTGAAGATTATGCGGATTGCGAGGCATTTCTGGCGGCTTATCGACCCGGCCGCGAAGCCTGCCTGGTGATCGATGCGTACCTGCCGGGCATGAGCGGCATTCAATTGCTGGAACGGCTGCACAACGAGGGACATAAGCTGCCGGCGATCATGATCACCGGCAACAGCGACGTGCCGATGGCTGTTCATGCGATGAAGGCGGGGGCTTCCGACTTCATCGAAAAGCCGATCAGCAGTTCGGAATTGCTGGACAGTGTGAAGCGTGCGCTTGAACAGTCGCAGGACACCAGCAAGCTGTCCGCCTGGCGCCAGGATGCGGCTGATCACTTGTCCGGCCTGACGCAACGGCAGCGGCAGATCATGGAGATGGTCCTGGCCGGACATCCCAGCAAAAACATCGCGGCGGATCTGGGGATCAGCCAGCGCACGGTCGAAAACCATCGCGCCTCGATCATGAAGCGGACAGGCTCGAAATCGCTTCCCGCGCTGGCCAGGCTGGCTGTCGCGGCGGCTGGCGCGGATTAGCGTGGTTTCACCGTGACTGGAAAAGTCGTCTTCCCTTCGCCATGGCCGGCCGCTGTGCCGGCCATGACGGTGGGGAAGGGCCCGCCCGGGACAGATATTTCTCTGGCGCCGTAACAAACCGGCGCGATCGTTCCGGGGGGTTCAGCCAGCTTGACGCCTGCCTGAGGTTGCGCCGGGTTGTCCCGAGCTTGCCAACCCGATCCCGGCGGTGGTCGTCCGGGGGATCGCCGCGCCCCGCAGCGACATCCGCAAACCCCTTGCGCACCGCCAAACCAGCGTGTATGCCCGCTTCAGATGCGAATAGCTCGCAATCGCACGCAAAGGACGGCCCGGATGTTCGTCAGCATGATCATCGTGTTCCGCGAGGTGATGGAGGCCGGCCTGATTGTTGGCATCGTCCTCGCGGCCACGGTGGGCGTCCCCCACCGCGGCCGCTGGGTCGCCGGCGGCATCGCAGCCGGGGCTGCCGGCGCCAGCCTGGTCGCCGCCTTCGCCGCGGCCCTGTCGGATGCGTTCCAAGGCGCCGGGCAGGAGGTCTTCACCGCCGCCATCCTGCTGTTCGCGGTCGTCATGCTGAGCTGGCACATCCTGTGGATGTCACGCCATGCGCGCGAGATGGCGGCCGAAATGCGGGCAGTGGGGCAGGCGGTCCGCATGGGTCAACGCTCGCTCGCCGCGCTGGCCGTTGTCGTCGCCGTCGCGGTCCTGCGGGAGGGATCCGAGGTTGTGCTGTTTCTCTATGGCATCGCCGCCGCGTCCGACACCGCCCCGATGTCGTTGGCCGGTGGCGGGGTCGCGGGGCTGGCGCTGGCCAGTGTCGTCTCCTGGCTGTTGTATCGCGGCCTCGTCATCATCCCGCTGCACCGGCTGTTCCAGGTCACCAACGGGCTGATCGCGCTGCTCGCGGCCGGCATGGCGGGCCAGGCGGCGGCGGTGCTGCATTCCGCCGACCTGCTGCCCGGCTGGGGCGAGCACCTGTGGAACACCAGCTTCATCCTCGCCGATGACAGTTTCCTCGGGCGCAGCCTGCATGCCCTGATCGGTTATTCGGCGCGGCCATCCGGCATCCAGTTGGCGGCCTGGGCCGCCACCTTGCTCGCGCTGGTGCTGGCGGCCCGCGCGATCAGCCGGCCGAAACATCGTCCGCTGGCCGCCGCCATGGTTGTGGCCGTCCTGCTGGCCGCCGGACCGCCGGCTCAAGCCGATGATTTGCCGGTGCTTGTGTTCAAGCAGCACCGCTTCGTGCCGGACCGCATCGAGGTGCCGGCGGGTGTAAAATTCCAGTTGAAGGTGCAAAACACCGACGACACCGCGGACGAATTCGAGAGCGTCGAGCTCAACCGCGAGAAACTGGTGGCGCCCGGCAAGACCATTACCGTGTTTCTGGGACCGCTCGATCCCGGCGAATACAAGTTCTTCGGCGACTTTCATCAAGACACCGCTCAGGGCGTACTGGTAGCAAAATGAATAAGATCACTGTCGGGCTGGCCGCGGCGCTGGCGCTGCTGGCACCGTTGCGGGCGCATGCCGACTACCATGTGGTGTCGCCCTACGAAATCGATCTGGGCGAGCTGGAAATCGAGCATAACGGCGATGCCGTGTTCGACCGCCGCGCGTCTCAGACGGGGGCAACAAGCTACACCACCGAACTCGGCACCGGCCTGACGCCGTGGTGGCACAGCGAGATCGAACTGGGTTTCGACCGGGCGCCAGGCGGCGGGCAGCCGACCCTGCTGACGCAGGCGGTGTGGGAGAACATGGTGCAACTGACCGAACCCGGGGAACGGTTCGCCGATGTCGGCTTTTATTTCGAATACGGGCAGTCCACGACACGCGGTCCGGCCGCCGCCGCCAACGAACTCACCTTCGGACCGGTGATCGCCAAGGAGATCGGCCGCACCGTCCATACCATCAATCTGTTCTTCACCCGGCAACTGGGGCCGGACCAGACCAGCCAGGGGCTGGACGTCAGCTACGCCTGGCAGAGCCGCTGGAATATCTGGGCGCCGCTATCGCCCGCGGTCGAGATCTATGGTGACGCCGGAACATTGGGCGCCTCGCCCCGCTTCAACCAGCAGCAACTGCTGGCCGGGCCGGTCGGCGTCGGCGTGATCAAACTCAACCAGTTGGGTCTCGGACAGGCCGGCAACCTGAAATATGAAATCGGCTGGCTGTTCGGCGCCACGCCCGCGACGGCGCACGGGACCCTGCGCTGGCGGGCGGAGGTGGAAATTCCCTTCTGATATCGTACCGGTATCGATCACAATTTCGATACGTTCCAGAACACCACCGCCGGCCCCCGCACTTGGCCCGAGACTGAATTCCGCCACGCCGAGGGCAGCACGAAGCGCCCCAGCGGAATATGGATCACCTCATCGAAGGCACGCTGCTGCCAGTCCTGCTCGATCCGGATCTGTTCCGTCGGATCATCCGTCGCCAGCCAGGCCTGGTACAGTGCCTCGATCTGGTCATCGGACGGCCAACCGTAGAAGCCCTTGACCCCGTCAGCGCGAATCAAGGTCGCCAGCAGCGGATCGCGATATTCCGCGGCCGGAATCGCGGTCGGAAACAGCGACCAGCCGCCTTTGTCCACCGGATCCCGCACGGTACGGCGCCGCATCATCGAGCCCCAGTCCATCATCTGGTCGTCCAGGTTGAAGCCAACCGCCCGCAACGCCTCGCACACAGCGGTGCCGCCCAGGCCGAACATTTTGTAATCGGTGGGATGCAGCAACACCACCCGTTCGTTGTTGTAGCCCGCCTGGTCGAGCATCGCCTTGATCTCGTCTTTCCCCGGCCGGTTGCGCACGGCCTCCAGCCCGGCCTCATCCACCGAACGGTTGCCGGTGTCCAGGAAGCCGATCGGGGCGAACCAGGTCACCTGATCGCCCAGCATGGCTGTTATCACGTCGCGCTGGTCCACCGCCGCCAGCATCGCACGCCGCACGCCGACATTGTTGGTGGGCGCGATCAGGTGGTTCACGCGAACCGCACACATCTGCCCGTAATTATCCAGCAGCCCAACGCTCACGCCGTCGGCCCGCCGCAGAATCGAGATCAGATCGGGCAGCAGAACCTCCAGCCAGTCCACCTTGCCCGCGATCAGCGCCTGGGCCGCGGTGCCGGCATCGGGGGCCATGCGCCATTCGACCCGGTCGAGCTGTGCGACATGGCCGCCGGCGGTGAAACTCGGCGGCTCATTGCGAGGGGTGTAGCGGTCGAAGCGGGCGAAGGCAGCGTGGCTGCCGATCACCTGCTCATCGGGCAGCCAGCGGAAGGGGCCGCAGCCGATCGCCTCGGGGATCTGCTTGAAGGGGTCGGTCAGCGCGATGCGTTCCGGCATCATCACCGCCGGTGTGTTGAAGCGGGCGAGCAGCGCGCGCAGGTTCGGATAGGGCTTGTTCAGGCGCAGCACGATGCGGCGGTCGTCGGGGGCTTCCAGCGCATCGATCCTGGTCTCCAGGGTGGCGCCGCCAGGGTCGCGCTTCATCCAGCGCCGCAAGGAGGCAACGCAGTCGCGTGCCAGCACCGGCGTGCCGTCGTGCCACAGCAGGTGCTCGCGCAGGGTCAGGGTCCAGCGATGGCCCGTGTCCTCGACCCGGTCGCCTTGCACCATGTGCGGGCGGGGGTTCATCGATTCGTCGCGACCGTAGAGCGTTTCGAACACCATCAGCCCGGCGTTGCGGGTGGCGATTGACGGGTTCGAGACCGGGTCGATGCTGGTCAGCGGGGCCTGCGGGACGAAGCGCAGGGTTTGGACCTTGGCCGCGATGGCGGGGCTTGCGAGCGCGGCGGATGCTCCGGCCAGCAGGCTGCGCCTGCGCATGGTCAGGCCTCGACCACCTCGCCCGCGGCGAGGCGGCGGTTGATCTCTTCCCGCCATTGGGCAAAGCCTTCGGCCCGCCAGGCATCGTGGCGTCCCTGTGCGTAGGCGAGCGCGTTGCGGTGGTAGACCAGGGCATTGCGCCGCGTGGCCGCGAAGTTGTCGCGGGTTGCCACGACTTTGCCTGGCACGCCCATGATCACCGATCCCTCCGCGACCTCGGTGCCCGGCGGCACCAGCGCCATCGCGCCCACGACGCAACGGCGGCCAAGCTTCGCACCGTCCATCACGACGGCGCCGATGCCGATCAGGCAGTCGTCGCCGATTTCCGCGCCATGCACCACGGCGCGGTGGGCGATGGTGCAGTAGTCACCGATCACGGTGCCGCGCGGGCCGCCGATATGGATGACGGCGCCGTCCTGGATGTTGCTGAAGCGGCCGATGCGGACCGCCGCCCCCTCGGCGCGGATCACCGAATAGGGCCAGAAGCTGGCGCCTTCCCCGGCGCTGACGCGGCCGAATATCCGAACGGTGGGATCGACGAAGGCCGGGCGGTCGAGCTGCACGTCGGGGCCGAGGGTGAAAGACATGGGTGGGCCTTTGGGTTGCGGCGGGTCAACCTGCCGGATCGGCGTGCGGGCGGCAACCGGGTCACCCCCATCGGCGCCGACACAAGACGGCGTGCCAGGACACCGGCCTTCCCCACCGTCATGGCCGGCACAAGCTTGCCCACCGGCCTGACCCGAGGGGCCGGCCATGACCAATCAGGAACGACCTGGCAACCACAGGGAAGCGGCTCAGGCGTGACACCGCTCAGTGACACCCGGCGCGCTGGGAAACCGCCACGACTCCTTCCCGCACCTCCGGGCGCAACTGCGGAAATTCCGTCCGCAGACGCGCCACCGTGTCGCAAGCGGCTTTCTTCTCGGGGATCGCCGCCAGTGCGCTGGCCAGGCCCAGCAAGGCGTCCTGCGCATGGCCGCCCTTCTTGTTCCGGCTATAGGCGTCATCGAACGCGATCGCCGCGGGCGGAAACTTGCGCTCGCCGTACAGCGCGTGCGCCAGCAGCAACTGCGCGTCGTAGGCGCGCGGCGAGGTGCGGATTGCCAGCACCTCCTGCGCCGCGGCCTCCGCCGCGGGATAATCGTGACGCGCGAGCGCGGCATTGCCATCCTGCAAGGCCACCTCGGGTGTGCGGTGTGGCGGTGGGCCGGCTTGGGCCGCCGGTTTCGCCAGGGACAGCACGGTCGGCGGCGGACTCGATCCGGCGGCGGGTGGTGGCACGCCGGGGCCGGCCGGCGGCAGCCCGTTCGGTGCCCCGCCCGGTGCTGCCCCCTGCGGATTGACCTGGAACGCGAGGTCGTCGATCCGCTTGCCCAGGTCAGCCCCCTGGCGCACCGACTGGTTCTGAGTCTCCTCGATCTGGCCGCGCAACTGGCGGACCTGCTCCTCCAGCGTTTCGACCCGGGTCAGCAACTGGGCCACCATGTCGTTGCCGCCCGGCTGCAACTGGGTTGGCGGCGCATAGGCCGGCCGCCCCAGCGATGAGCCACCGCCCCGGCCCACCTGGTCCTGCAAACCCTGCAACTGGTGGCGCAATTCATCGATCTGGTTGCGCAGCAGCAAATATTCGCGGCTTTCCATCTGCGCGCGCGCCGGCTGCCCGAGCAGCAGGGTCGCGGCCAGGATGAAACCGGTGATCATGGGCAAGCGCATGCGGTGCCTCTCTGCGACCTGCTGGAATGGCGTGACCGTGATCCCATGCCACGCAAACGTGGCGGTCTCAAGGCTCGACACTCCCTGAAAACGAAACCGGCGGCCCAGAAGGCCGCCGGTTTCCGCATCATCGTAAAGCCAGGCGCGCGGAAAGCGCGGATCACTTCACCGAGGTGATGGCATTGCGGTTTTGCGCCCAGGCCTGCTCGTTCGAGCCCATGGCGGTCGGGCGGTCCTTGCCATAGCTGATCGTGCTGATCCGAGCCGAGGCAACGCCCTTCGCCTTCAGATAGGCGGCGGCGGCATTCGCCCGGCGCTGGCCGAGCGCCATGTTGTATTCCTCGGTGCCGCGCTCGTCGCAGTTGCCGGCAACCTGCACGTTGACGCTGCCGTACTTGGCGAGCCAGGCGGCCTGCTTCTCGAGTGTCGCCTTGCCATCGGTGCGCACGACTGACTTGTTGAAGTCATAGAAGATGCGATCGCCGACGTTCGCGACCAGGTCTTCTTCGCTGCCGGGCACGGGGCCGCCGCTGGCCGCTGTGCCGCCAGCGCCGGCGGCCTGCTTGGCTGTCTGATTTGCGCACGCCGCCAGCAGGGCGACGGCGGCGAGGGCGCCGAGGGTCTTGATGTTCATATTGTTTCGTCCCTGGAAGAGGGTGCTGCGGGGGGTAGGCGTATCAACGGGAAGGAGCGGTAATCCGTTCTGCCCGTCGCTGCGGATAGCTTGACACGGTAACCCCGGTCAAGTTCCCGCGGCACAAAAGGTACCAAAGCTTCATGCCGCTGTTACCCTCGGGCAACCCGGTCTCAGGTCCCAAGCGGCGACCATGCGGGGTCCGATGCATCGGTGGGCGTTTCCGCCACCCGTTCGTTGAATCCCGTGATATCGACCGATACCAGACGCGATGAAAAACCGCTTCCTCGTGCGTCGCGCGCGCGAGTTTCGCGCCAGAACATGATGACCCGGCCGTTCGGCGCGAAGGTCGGCCCCTCCACCGCCCAGCTTTCCGACAGGATTCGTTCGCCGGACCCATCCGGATGCATCACGCCGATGGCGAAATTGCTGGTGTCGCCAGCGTAGCGCGTGAAGGCGATCAAATCACCGCGTGGCGACCAGACCGGCGTCGCGTAGCGGCCATTGCCGAAGCTGATCCGCGTCGCGTTGCCGCCGCCGGACCCCATCACGTAAATCTGCTGGTCGCCGCCGCGGTCCGAGGCAAACGCGATCTGCGTGCCATCCGGGCTGTAGCAGGGGCTGACGTCGATCGATCCCGAATCCGTCAGCCGCCGTGACGCCCGCGATCCCAGATCGACCGAGACGATATCCGACCCGCTGCTCGTCGTGACCGCCATGATCACGCTGCCACCATCGGGCGAAAACCGCGGCGAGAAGGTCATGCCCGCGAACTCCCCCAGCACCGTCTGGTGCCCGCTGGTCAGGTTGAACAGATAGACCCGCGGGCGGTTGTTGGCGTAGCTCATGAAGGCGATCTCGTCGCGCGTCGGATGGAAGCGCGGCGTCAGGGTCAGCCAGGTGCCGTCGGTCAGGAAGCGGTTGTTCTCGCTGTCCTGGTCCATGATCGCGAGCCGCTTGGTGCGCCGGTCGCGCGGGCCGGTGCCGGAGATATAGACGATGCGCGTATCGAAATAGCCCTTCTCGCCCAGCAGCCGTTCATAGATCACGTCGGCCATGATGTGGGCGATGCGGCGCCAGTTGCTCTGCGTGGTGGTATAGGCGGTGCCCTGGATCTGCGTCTGCGGCAGGATGTCCCACAGGCGGAACTCGACCCGCACCGATCCGCCGCCTTGCGATTCCACCCGGCCGGTGACCAGCGCCTGGGCCCCGGTCGGGCGCCAGTTCTGGAAATTCGGCATCGCGCTGTCCGGCGGACCGGACTGGATGAAGGCCGCCGGCGCCACGGTGCGGAACAGACCGCTGCGCGCCAGGTCGTTGGTGATGACCCCGGCAATGTCACGCCCGAGCTGCGCGGACGGGCCGTCGGCGCCGCCGAGGTCGGGGATGGCGATCGGGATCGGCGCGGCTCGGGCTCGGTCAACGTCGATCACCGCGCTTTGGGCCCCCTGGGGCGCTGGTTGGGCGAGCAAGGGCAAGGGCGTCGCCAGCAGCGCCGCGGAGCCGGCGATCAGGCCACGACGGCCGATCGGCCGGTTCGCGAAATCGGTTGGACTGTGGATCATGGCTTGTCCTCCACCATTGGCGGGTCTTCTGCAATCCGGGTCACGGCGTGTTGACGGAAGGTCACGGGCTGAACCGGAAGGTCAGCACGTTGACCTTCCCCATCAGGGTGGGCGGCAGCGGCAGGTTGGCGCAGCGCACGTCCATCACCGCCCGAATTGCGCGTTCGGCGAAGGCCCTGAAACGCGGATCGCCGAGGCGGCCGGTATCGTCGCCGGACACCTCGGCTTTGCGCACGACGCCGGTCCCGTCGGTCGTCACCGTCAGCAGCACGCGCTGCTTGTCGATATCGAGCGCCCCGGCGTCCTTGGTCCAGCACTCCCGCACATGATCGCCGATCTGGCCGCGCTGGGCGACGGACAGCGCCGCGGTGTCATTGCCAAGCGGGTTGCCGCCGCCGTTCGGTTGCCCGCCGGCCTGCGGATTGGCCCGCGCCTTGGGCGGCTGGATCTGCTTCTGCAACTGGCGCAGCTTCTCCAGGGTGTTGTCGAGCGAATCGCTGTCGGGCGCCGGGTTCTTCGTCACATTGGGCTGTGACGTGGCGCTGGGCGGGGCCGGCGGTGGCGGCACCGGCGGGGGCGGCACGGGTAACGGCGGCTCCGGATGCGGCGGCGTTGGCTGCGGCGGTGTCGGCGGCGCGGCCGGCGGCGGCGGCAGCGGTTCCGGTGTCGGCTCTGGTGTGGGCGGCGGGGACTGGGCGGGCGGCGTTGGCGTCGGCGGCGCGACGGTTGCCGGCGTGGGCGGCGGTGGCGGCGGCGGAGGGGGCGGCGGCGGCGGCGGTTCGGTCGGCTGCGGCTTCGGCGGCTGGGTCACCGGCGGGGCTGGGGGCGCGTTTTCGGTGGACGGCGCGGGCACGTCGGCCGCTTTGGGCGCCTTCATCGAGGTCGCGGCGGTGCCCTGGAAGACCATGGCGATTTCGGTCTCCGGCGGTTCCTCGTCTTTCGGCTGGGTGCGCAGCGGCCCGATGATCAGGATCGCCAGGACCGCCAGATGCAGCAGCACCGAGGCGATCGCGCCCCGGCGCAGGCCCGGGTTCGCGGGTTCCCGGTTCCGGCGTCCTGCGCTGCGCAGCACCTGTTGCAGCACGGTGGGGACTTCAACCCGGCTTCGGCCGGCCGGACGCGGAAGGCTTGCCGGCCGGCGGCGCCGCCCCGGATGGCGCGGCGGTCTGTTCGGCGAGCAGTGCCACCTTGGTGAAGCCCCCCTGGGTGATGGTGCCCATCACCTCCATGATCCGGCCATAGGCCAGGTCCTTGTCGCCGCGGACGAAGATCCGCCGTTCCGGGTTGTCCTTGGCGATCGCCTGCAGCTTGGGCACCAGATCGCCGAGCTCGACGGCCTGATCCTGCAGGAAGATCGCGCCGGCGGCATTGATCGAGACCGTCAGCGGCGCGCTGTCGTTGTTCAGCGGCTGCGCATTGGTCTTCGGCAGATCGACCGATACGCCGGAGGTCATCAGCGGCGCGGTGACCATGAAAATGATCAGCAGCACCAGCATGACGTCCACCAGCGGGGTGACGTTGATCTCCGCCAGCGGGCGATAGCGGCCGCGGCCGGAGCGGGTGTTCATCGAGAAGGCCATGGCGCTACGACTCCCCCTCCCCTTGTGGGATTGGGTTGGGGGGAGGGGTCGGTTGGAGGTTGCCTGCGGCGGCGGCGCTTCGCTGTGCGGAGCCCCCTCCCCCCAGCCCCCTCCCACAAGGGGAGGGGGAGAACTGGCCTTGCACCCGGTTGCTCATGCCCGCTCCTCGCTCTGGCGTGACAGGATGGCGCTGAACTCGCTGCCGAATCCCTCCAGCCGCGAGGCGAAGCGCGCCAGGCTGGTGCTGATCTGGTTGTAGGCCAGCACCGCCGGAATCGCCGCGACCAGGCCGATCGCGGTGGCGAACAGCGCTTCCGCGATGCCGGGGGCGACCACCGCCAGGTTGGTGTTGTGCATCGCGGCGATGGCCGAGAAGCTGTGCATGATGCCCCACACCGTGCCGAACAGCCCGATGAAGGGGGCCGTTGCGCCAACCGAGGCGAGGAACACCATCCACCGCTCCATCCGGTCCATCTCCCGCTGCACGGTCACCGCGATCGCGCGATCGATGCGTTCTCGGACGGATGTGCGGCTGACGTCGGCGCCGGCGACCCTGGCGGTGCGCCGCCATTCGCCCATCGCGGCGGCAAAGACCGCGGCCATCGGGTGGGCGGGATTGCCGCCCTCTTTCTCGAACAGCTCGTCCAGGCTGCCGCCGGACCAGAACCGGTCCTCGAACCCGTCGGCCTCCTTGTTGACCTTGCGCAGGCTGGTCCATTTTTCGAACACCACCGCCCAGACCCAGACGCTGGCCGCGAGCAGGCCGATCATGACCAGCTTCACGACGATGTCGGCTTCCATGAACAGGCCCCAGAGCGACAAATCGCCGCCTGGCGTGCCGAGGGCTACCGCATCAACTGCCCGATCCAATGCCTTGAACCCCTTCCTGCCCGGCGTTGCGCAGGGCGTTGAGTGTCGCCCGCCAGCGTGGCGGGATGCGTCCCGGTTTGTTTCCCCCACCCGAACCTGTCTGCACGCAGGCCAACCGGACAATCAAGTCGGCGCAGGTGCCGTTCGCGCCGGCGACGACCTGGCGCAGCCGAACCGAAGCGCCGCCGACCGCGAGGGCCGTCGTCTCCACGATCAGCGACTCGTCGGGCCGCGCGGGCCGCACATAATCCACTTCGAGCCGATGCACCATGAACATCAGGTTGTATTGGTCCACCATCTCCGCATGCGGGATTCCCAGATCGCGCAAGGCTTCGGTCCTGGCGCGTTCGGCGAATCGCAGGTAGCTGGCATGGTAGACGACCCCGCCGGCATCGGTATCCTCGTAGTACACCCGGATAGCGTAGCGGTGACGGCCATCCGCGGGGATGGAGGGCGGATTGCTGTTCATTCAGGAACTGGAGGCGCTTCGTTTCCCCCTCCCCTTGAGGGCTTGGGCCGCGAAGCGGACCAAGGGCAGGGGGAGGGGGCTCCGCCAGGAGAAGCGCCGCCGGCACAGGCCACCTCCCACCGACCCCTCCCCCTGCCCCCCTCCCTCAAGGGGAGGGGGAAAAATGATGGGCGTTCCATCCTAGCCCTCCTCCTCCGGCAGCAGGTCCAGCAGCGGCGTTGCCGACCGGGGGGGCTTCAGGTCGAGATGCCGCCAGCCCGGCTCCCCCAGCATCCGGCCGCGGGAGGTGCGCAGGATGAGGCCCTCCTGAATCAGAAAGGGTTCGACCACGTCTTCCAGCGTGTCGCGCGCCTCGGCCAGCGCGGCGGCCAGGGTCTCCACACCCACCGGCCCGCCGGCATGGTGTTCGGCGATGCGGCGCAGATAGCGCCGGTCCATCGCATCCAACCCGAGACGATCGACCTCCAGCCGGGTCAGCGCGGCGTCGGCGATCGGGCGGTCAACCGGGGCGTCACCGGCAACCAGCGCGAAGTCGCGCACCCGGCGCAGCAGGCGGCCGGCGATGCGGGGCGTCCCGCGGGATCGGCGGGCGATCTCGATGGCACCCTCCTCGGTCAGGCCGAACCCCAGCTTCTGCGCGCCGCGGGTGACGATCAGTTGCAGCTCCTCCGGCGTGTAGAAGATCAGCCGCAGCGGAATGCCGAAGCGGTCGCGGAGCGGCGTCGCCAGCAGCCCCGCGCGGGTGGTGGCACCGACCAGGGTAAAAGGAGGCAGGTCGATGCGGACGCTGCGCGCGGCCGGGCCCTCGCCGATGATCAGATCGAGTTGAAAATCCTCCATCGCCGGATATAGCACCTCCTCGATCGCGGGTTGCAGGCGGTGGATCTCGTCGATGAATAAGACATCACGGGGTTGCAGGTTTGTCAGGATTGCGGCGAGGTCGCCGGCCCGCTGGATCACCGGCCCCGAGGTCGCTCTGAACCCCACGCCGAGTTCGCGGGCGACGATCTGGGCCAACGTCGTCTTCCCGAGACCCGGCGGGCCGTGCAGCAGCACGTGATCCAGCGCCTCGCCCCGGGTGCGGGCGGCCTGGATGAAGATCGACAGGTTCTCGCGCGAGGCTTTTTGTCCGACGAATTCCGCCAGCGTCTGCGGGCGGAGGGAGGTTTCCGCCGCGTCTTCCGCCTGCCTTGCCGGGGAGACGGGGCGGTGTTCCGCTTCCTCGGCTGGTTCCGGGGCGGGGGCGCGCGGGCGTTTCATGGGGCGGGATCGCGCACGCCCGGGGCGCCATCACGACCGGCAGGCGTGGATCGTTCGGGGGCGAGGGTGCCTGAACCTGGGCGGTCCGTCATGCAAGCGACTCGGGCTGGGGGTGGGATCGAGCGGGACTGTAAGGCCGATCGGTTTGAGAAGCCCCTGGCCTTTTTGGATCCGCGCCCGTCAGCGTGATCGGACCGGCGGTGGGTTTTCCAGCGGATTTCGGACCGGTATCCCCATCGGCTAGAAATCGGCCTCGTTGAACGTCAGGACTTCCATGCCGTGAACGTCCGCCGTCGCGGCGATCCAGGCATCCTCGGTATCCGGTTCAAAGCCAGCGGCACGCGCGCTGGCCAGGAACCGGCCGGCACGCTCCGCGATATCAAGATTGACCGGAATGATGCGCCCGTCGTGGAAGGTTACGACCTCCTGGTGCAACGTCGAAAGCCGGGTGGCCTTGGTCGTGGCGCCACGATGCCGGAGCCATGCAATGCCACAGGCAATCTCCGTCAGGCCGACAACGCTCAGATAGCACGGATCGCCATGGGCTGGACTGCGTCGGACTCATATGGGAGATGACGCAGGTATCGAGGAGGTATATCGGCTCATTGCGTTATTCGAGGCTGTTGTCGCGGATCGCACGCGCCGGCCGGCGTGGCGGCGGATCCTCGGGGCTCAGGGGGCACTCGGCGAGCAGTTCGCCAAATGACCGGCGGGCGACAGTGCGGCGACGCCACTCTTCCTCCGACACCACGATCACCGCCTGCTTGCCATGCCGCGTGATCCGCTGCGGCCCCTCCTGCAAGGCACTATCGACGACGTCCCGGAGGTGGGATCGTGCTTCCTGGCGCGGCCAGGTTCGCATAGTTCACCAGTTCCGTACAGTTGTTACCGAAGATGGTCATGCCCACCTGCGATTGCAATTGTCGGCTCGGGCCCGAGCGTGGCGGCAGGCCGTCACCCTGCATTCCGCCGCGCGAGCTCGCGCAGGCTTTCGCGGATCACCGCGTCCAGGCCGGCGGTCTCGCCCAGGCGCTCGACCACGCGGGCGACCGCGGGCATCACTTCCGGCCGGCGGTATCCCAGGTTGACCAGCGCGGACAGCGCATCCTCGGCGAGGCCCGCTTGTTGGCCGGCGGGCAGGCTGATCCCCGGGGAGGATGGCATCGCCCCCGCTTTCTCCCGCAGCTCCGTCAGCAGCCGCACCGCCAGCCGAGCCCCAACCCCGGGTGCTCGGGTCAGGCTGGCTCTGTCGCCGGCGGCGATGGCCGAGATCAGCTCCCGCGGCGACAGCGCCGACAGCACCGACAGCGCGACGCGCGGCCCGACCCCCTGCACCGTGGTCAGCAGCCGGAACCAGTCGCGTTCCGCCGAATCCGCGAAGCCGAACAACTGGATGGCGTCTTCCCGCACATGCGTTTCGATCAGCAGCCGAGCGGCTGTGGGGGGCTGGGGCAGGGCGGCCAAGGTGCGTGATGAGGCCTGCACCAGATAGCCGACGCCGTTCACGTCGAGCACGCAACGCCCATCCTCCAGCGCCTCGACGCGGCCGGTGAGCAGAGCGATCATGCGGGGGCGGTTGCCATGGGTGCGACTCGGGGGGAGGTGGAACCCGGTGAGTATAGGACCGATCGCCCCGGCCGCCCATCAGCCCGCGGCTGGCACGTCCGGTTCGGTTCGGCCGTGCGGCTTGGTCTTGCCATCGATGCGCCGGAAATGGTCCTGCAGCCGCCGACGCGCCGCATCGAAGGCGTCGCGGATCGCAATGGAGACGTCGTCGTGCGCGTGATCGTCGCCGTGCTCGCCGCTCACCATCACCGGACCACCCGGCACGGTCATGTCGATCGACACCTGAAAGGTCTTCGCCCGCCCCTGGTGACGGTGCGCCGCCGCGATGACCACCCGGCATGCGGTCAAACGATCGGACAGAAGCGCGAGCTCGGCGGCCCGCTTATGCACCAGCTCCTCCGCCGCGGGAGACGTATCCAGGTTCCGGAACGTGATCTGCACTGTGGCCATGGTCGGTATCCTGTTAGCAAGACAGACACATTAGCACGAACGAACCGGTTGGCGTTGATCCTGATCAATCGCCCTGATCCGAGGGAAGGCCGCGGACCGGCCAGCATCCGGTGATTTGGTGGGTCTGGAGGCCACACAAAGGCGGATGGCGCAATCTTGATGACGCGATGGGCGTGACCGAGCGAAATGTTAGCCGATCGTGATGACCGGCGGATCCCGGGAACGCCTCTATTTGCCGTCCCGGCGTAAACGCGTAATGTGACCCGGCTTGAATAGGTTCGTAACCGGGGCCCGATCGGGGTCGCCGGATGACAGGAGGAAACATGGCAGAGATCAAAGGCGCCGACTTGTTGGCGAAAAGCCTCAAGGAACAAGGCGTGCAATTCATGTTCGGCGTGGTCGGGTTCCCGGTCGGGCCGCTGGCCGAGGCCGCGCAGCGGGCCGGGCTGCCCTATATCGGCATGCGCAACGAGCAGACCGCGTCGTACGCCGCCGGCGCCATCGGTTATCTGACCGGCCGGCCGGGATCCTGCATCACTGTGACCGGCCCCGGCGTGATCCACGGCCTGGCGGGTCTGGCGAATGCGAAGGAGAATTGCTGGCCAATGCTGCTGATCGGCGGCGCATCGGAAACCTATCGCAACGGCATGGGTGCTTTCCAGGAAGAACGCCAGGTGCTGATCGCGACCCCGGTCAGCAAGTGGGCCCATGCGATCGAGCATGTCAACCGCATTCCGTTCTATGTCGAAATGGCGGTGCGGCAGTCGATCTACGGCCGGCCCGGTCCGTCCTATCTCGACCTTGCCGACGACCTGATTACCGGATCGTGCGACACCGGCACGGTGACCGAGGCGCAGCGATGCCCCGATCCGCCGCGGATCCAGACGATGCCGGAGTA